>OJGU01000676.1_pt1 | contig 17557 bp, 14 predicted proteins | sample 1594741 | NCBI WGS metagenome assembly OJGU01 (sample SAMN05416841, study PRJEB24817) | seawater metagenome | isolation source: Sea water | place: Canada:Atlantic | collected 2013-07
CGAGATGTAGAGAGGTCTCGTGGGCTCGGAGATGTGTATAAGAGACAGATACCGAAGTTCTGTAGATTGATGAAGAATCCGTAGATGAGAATCATCCAAAAAGTCGAATCAGAAAGACTCAAGCCGAAGCTTCCCAAGCTGAACTTCTCATACCGATTCGCCACCTCAAAAAGTTGGCTCGGGCCACCGGGCATTCCGAAGAGAAGGATCCCCGCACAAATCACTGCTCCGACCGTGAGCACAATACTCTGCACCACATCCGTCCAAATCACCGCTTCAATCCCTCCTAGGAGAGTATAGGTCGTTACTAAGATGCCCGTCAGAATAATAATCAGCTTCACATCCCACCCCGTCAGTGGCGCGAGAGCAAGCGCAACGAGATACAGAATCGTTCCCATCCGAGCGAGTTGGGTTAAGAGATAGCAGAACAAGGCATAGTTTCTGGCCCAGGCGCCAAATCGCTGCTCAAGATGAAAGTAAGCCGACACCTCGTTGCCTCGTCGGTAGAGTGGAACAAAGTACCTCGCCGCCACCCATGCGGCAATGGGAAGCGAAAGACCAAAGACCGAAGAATTCCAATTCCCTGAATACGATTTCCCAGGATTTCCAAGGAAGCCAATACTACTCATGTAGGTTCCGAAAATCGAAAGTCCCACAACCCACCCGGATAGAGAACGCCCAGCAACCATAAACTGTTCCGTTCCCCGACTTCGGCGAGACAGCCAGCATCCCAGGCCAAAAATTCCTCCAAGATAGATAACGAGAACGATCAAGTCAGCCGTACGCAATGAATCGGTCATAATTGAAACCAGAAGCCTAGATGGAAGCCCCTTTCAAAGCAAACAATCCAGAGAACAGCCTCGCCTTAGCCGAATCGACACAACCCAGCACTATTCCCCCCAATCGGTCCCTCAAAGAATTTTCCAGCAAAAACTGGTTGCAATCCTACAACAGTAGGATTAACTCTCCTACAGTTGTAGGAACAATAACCGCCATGGAAACACCACATATATCGAATTCCGAATGGGAGGTCATGAAAGTCGTCTGGCAACAGTCGCCCACCACTGCCAATAAGGTATGTGAGGTATTACTTCCGAAGAGCGACTGGAAACCCCGGACGGTTCAAACGCTTCTAACCCGATTGACCCAGAAAGGCGTCCTCACCTACGAAAAATCTGGCAGAGAATTTGTCTACAGTCCGCTCTACTCAGAATCGGAATGCACCCATGCCGCAGGCCGCTCCTTTCTCGACCGCGTCTTCGACGGCCAAGTGGCGCCGTTTCTCAACAATTTCCTCGAAAGAGAAGAATTGACCGAAGCTGAGATCGATGAGCTCAGAACGCTCTTAAACCGCAAGAAACGATCCTAAGGAATCACGTTATGGAGTATTTAACGGATATCTCTCAATGGGCGATCAAAGCATCGATACAGGGTGGATTACTCGCGGGAACCTTGTGGTTTGTCTATCGGGCTCGTCGCACCGCGGGCCTATTCGGGGTCCAATACATCCTCGGTTTTCTGGTAATTACTCGGCTGTGCCTTCCAGCGACTCCAAGCGTCGCGGTGCATCCTTGGCACTGGCTAGCAATCCCGAAGTCGAGTGCAGCAAACCAATCAGAAGCAGTCCGACGATCTCCCACTCCCCCTAGCAGCGCAGCTGGAAGTGGCGTCTCAGTATCGGCGATCCCCACCAAGCCCCCCCATCCCATCCAAAAAATTTCAGCCACTCTTTCTCTCACCAACAAAGACATTCTGGCGCTGCTATGGGGTTTGGGTTGTGTCTTCGGGCTCATCCGGCTCTTACGTGCCCACGCTAGACACCGCACTCTTATCAAAAGCTGTGCGCCCCTGACAGACGCATCGCTTCAAGCGATGCTCGAGATTCTGCGAAAAAAACTGGGGATTCGTCGCACGGTGCAATTGCTCGGGTCGCCTCACATCGCTTCTGCCGCAGTGACAGGCTCTCTACACACGAAACTGATCGTGTCACCAAGGTTTCTCCATCAACTCACACCACAGCAGCAGCAACATGTCCTGACGCACGAATTGATCCATATCAAACGATTCGACCCGCTCATCAATTGGATCTCACTCATCCTTCAAGCGGTCCATTGGTTCAATCCGCTTGTTCATTGGGCACTCAAGAAATTCCAGCAAGATCGCGAACTCGTCTGCGATGCGATCGCCATCAAGACACTCGGTGAAGACCAGCGACGCGCCTATGGCGAAACGCTCATAGAGATTCTGATGTCATTCCGCCAACAACGCACTTTCCCCAACCTGGTTCCAATAATAAGTAACAAACACGAAATCAAACGAAGAATCATGATGATCTCTAAGAACCAATCATCCCAAACCAAACGCCCTGTCCTGCTATTTGCCGCCCTTGCCGTCGTCATGGCCCTAAGTTTCACTAAACCGGGCTTGGTCAAAGCACAGGTCTCAGAGCAACGAATCACCGGCTACACAATCTCGCAAGGGAATCCCTCAGATGCCGATTTCACGATCGAGTCCATTGATCTAGTGGCAAGCTCAACATCGACACGGGTCAAACTCCGCGATGTCACGAGTCGAGAGTCTCGAAGCGGAGTCCTGGTGGCTCCCGGCACGGGCAAACAAATGTACAATGTCCATGAAATCGATCTCACAGCCTTCCCTGATGGAGGCGTTCTCGTTATCGATATTCGCATGGGCGATGGAGAAAGCGCCGGATCATTCGACCTTTTCCCTGAGGGAGTGCCACTCCCTAGTGCTAGTCCTGAAGGGTCGGTCGCCCGGCAATACGATGTCGCCCCCGGCGAATCACGAACCCTCGTTCATCAATTCACCAAAGGCGGAACCTTTCGATTCGGAGCCTCGGGCAATTGGTTTAGTGAGCAAGGCACCACAAACGACTTCGAATTTGAAGCACGGGCGATTCCAGTAACGCTCGACAGTAATGCCCTCACCAACACGACAAACATCCGGGAGTTTCATATCGAAAAAAAACCAAGAACAACTGCTGGAACGATCCATTTCTCCACTAAAGAAAACGGCAATACCTTTTCAATCATCAATAACGATGAAGGAAAAGCCCTCAATCTCTCTTCAAACGGGACAGCAACTCTCAGCGGCAACGCAAAGCAAAGCGTATCCATCTTTCGGCGTCATTCGAAAGAAAAAGGCAATTCATTCACAATCAATAGCAATAAGAACGAAATCATCGAGATTGTCCCCAACGTCAATCTAACTATTGAACCCCAAACGGCTAACACCGATTCCAAGAAAAAACACAAGCCAATCACCGTGACAAGCGCAAGTATCATTGAACTTGAGCCAGAAACAAACGTCACCATTATCTCAAGCGTGGACGGAAAGAACGAAATCCGAACAGATCGCGGCGTGCTCCATCTGCGCTCTAATAACAACAACAGCCGCTCTGGCAACACCAAGGCGAAATCAACACGGAGCAAGAAAAAGTCAGCCGAAGGCAAAGGAATCAGCGGTGAAATTATCCGCTATCAATTTGACACCAAGAAAAAGGATTCAAAGGAATCCGAGGTGTCAAACGAAGACAACTAGGAAACGGGAAAGCTGGCGATTCGGAAGTGTTTGTTCCGAGTCGCCAGTCTCTTTTTCCCTCCATTCGCCAGAGAAAGAATATCAGGGCCGAAGATATCCAACAATCGTCCGAAACCGATCCGGATTATTCCCCGGATTCAGATTACCCTGAGTGCTTCCAGCCGCCACATCCCACAATGAGGGATCGAATGCCTGCGGCGTATTCGAAAACGATACGTGCGCATCACCCCAAAGGACATTTAGCCCCACCGGATTGCGTGCCGTGGTATGGGGAATCGTTTTATAGGAATAGATGAAATCAGTGTAAAGCGTCCGGTCGGAACGAAGCTGCCCTGATCGAGTCGCCACCAGCCCCCACTGACGTTCGTTCTCGTTGGCGGGATTGGGCCGGGCGGGCTGCTGAGTTTGGGGATAATAGACATAACTCGACCGAACCCAAGCCCCTTGTGCCACCGGAAAAGCAAACTCATCTGTCTGATAATCGCCCAGCTCGTAGCCGCGCCCTTCTAGCTCAGCAGCGGCCCCTTTAAGTCCCGGATCAAAGTACATCTTGGGAGCGGTAATATACCCCTGAGCAAAGAGGTAGCCATGGTTGAAAGGCACGGTCACATCCGCAGGCTGCCCATCAGCTCCGGCGAAAAGCCGATAGGACCACCAAGGCTGACTTCCCCTGACTTGCTCCGGATTAAAGAGCGAAGGGAACAGTTTATCGGCATTGTCGTCAGCATAAATAAACGTCGCGATGCCAAACTGGCGCAAATTATTGATACACGCTGTCCGGTGCGCCTTATTCTTTGCCACTCCCAATGCAGGCAAGAGCATCCCTGCCAGAATCGCGATAATGGCGATGACAACCAACAATTCAATCAAGGTAAATCCGCGGGCATTCCTTCTAAGACTCATCAAATCACTTAAGCACGACAGCTATCAAAGCACAACGGAATAGCCCCTCGAAACCCTCAATGATCAAAAGAATCGCTCCGGAACATCAATCACATCCCCATCCTTGATATGAAACTGATCCTTCTCCCTAAGCTTCAGTTGTTCGCGGAGCGTAATCCTATGAGCAACCCCATCTCGATACACAACGACAGAATCCCTCGCGGCCTCGGCAAGACCTCCTGCGAGAGCCACAGCATGCTGAAGGCTCATGGGTCTCGACCCCTTGATTTCGTAGACCTGTGGCACTCGAACCTTGCCAATGATTGAAAACGACCCAACGGATTTGACCTGCTCCTTCCGTTCTAGATCAGCCTTGCGATCCTGCGCTTGTAGTTCCTTCAACCAATCCTTGTATTGATGAACTTCAGTGTCATAGAGGACGCTCCGTTCTTCAAATTTCCTTCGCGCGGCTTCGATGGCAGCTCGAAGCGACGGGATAAAAAACGACTGAACCCACTCGTCCGCCCTTTGCTGAAGCTGCTCTAATTCAATCTCATTCTGTTTAGATCGGTCACCACGAAATGCCTGCCCCCAAGCGGTTTTCAATTCACGGTACATCAAATCCTCTGGACGGGCTTCCTCCGGAATTGTAAAGACCGACGAGTCACGCACCACCTGTAGCCTCTCAGAGAGATCGACAAGCTGATCCTCGGCGACCTCCATCCGCTGGCGCGCGCGTTCGACCCGTCGCTGCAAGCCTTCTAGCAAAAGTCGTCGCTCCTCGTATTTCGGATCGAGCCTTTTTGCCTTATCCGACCCCTCGTTGATGTTAACGGGCGTAGTGATCGATTCGGAAACCGCGCCCTTGGTTTCGATTTTCCCAGGCAACAGGTTCGCGGCTTCTTTGAAGGTCGCATCCACCTTCTCAAACACGTCGGTTACGTCGGAAAACTCCCTTACAATCCGCCGAAACGCAACCGCAGCAGACTCTTCTGCTCCTAAGGCGCGATAGCTCTCTCCAACACGAAATAAGGCCTCAGCCATCATTGGGCGGCCTTGGTCAAATTGCCCCACAGCTTCGCGATAGTAATTAAGCGCCTTCGTCGCATCTCCATTTTCGTCCGCAAGTGATCCTCGTGCGAGTAACTCGGCAACACCGAGGGAGGCCTCCTCGATCTTAGGAGGGATCGATTCCTCAGCTATTCCGGACCAGAATACTTGTAGTATCATTATCCCTGCCAGCGATCGTGCCGTCATTCTTGCAAACCATTTACCTAGAGATACGTTTTTCATGTCACTACTTAGACTAGGCCTTACGCCAACGGAGTTGTTCCCATTTTGTAACATCTCGATCAATTGGTTTCCTTCGATGTCTATTTCATTCCAGGACTGAATCCAGGTCAAGCCGGTAGCCAGCACCGTGAGCCGTAACAATGTAGCGTGGCTTTTCTGGAATTGGCTCAAATTTCTGGCGTAAACCGACAATATGCCGATCAACAGTTCGGGTTGTTGGGAAGGCAGCATAGCCCCAAACAAGATCCAAAAACTCCTCTCGCGATACCACTTTACCACGCCGCTGCGCGAGCAGGCGCATTATCCCAAACTCCTTGCGACTGAGAGCAACGGGCTTCCCCTATCGGGTTGCTATACGCCGCCCGAAGTCAATCTCAGAATCGCCCAATTCAAGCCTTCCCAAGACCTCTTCAGACGCTTGTCCACGGCGCAAGAGGGCGCGCACGCGAGCGAGAAGTTCTGACTGACTGAACGGTTTACTTAGGTAGTCATCGCCTCCGTGATCAAGGCCCCGAACACGGTCATCGACGGCCGCCTTGGCGCTTAGGAACAGAACCGGCACCCCAATTCCCATCCGACGAAGCTCAGCGCACAGGGCAAAACCATCCAGTTTGGGCATCATCACGTCGAGCAAGATCAAATCAGGTTCTTCTTCAACCGCACGACGGAGCCCATCTTCTCCATCATTCGCCGAAACAACTCGATAGCCATGGCGAGTCAAGCAATCCTCGAGCACGCGTCTCATTGAGGGTTCATCTTCGATAACAAGAACTCGTTCTCTAGGCATTCTCATGTCTCCTGGGCAAGACGATTCGAAACGTACTACCCTCGTTGATCGCGCTGCTTAAATCGATCCAACCACAATGACCTTCGACGACATGCTTCGCCAAGGCTAAGCCCAGGCCAACTCCAACGGATTCTCGCCGCATCTCTGCTCCCAACCGTCGGAACGGTTGAAAGATGACCTGTTGCGCTGAGCTATCGATTCCCTTTCCCTGGTCGCGCACTTCGAACCAGGCCTCTCTCGTTGACGCCCCGAGAGCAACCTCGATCGATTGGCCTCTTGAAGAGAATTTCACCGCGTTGTCCAACAGATTGTGAAGGCAACGCTGAATAGCAACAGGATCGAGATCACAATCAATCTCTTGATCTCCCTTCTCCACTCGAACCGAAATTTCGAATCGCTGCGCCGTGGGACGAAAACATTGGACCGTTGATTCCACTAGCCTCACAAAGTCGCAGGACTCAAACTCGTAGGCCTTGGCCCCACGCTCAATGCGAGAGACATCCAGGACGTTTTCTACTAAGCAAGACAGGCGCTGGCTCTCAGCGAAAATCATTTGATGATAGGCACGCTCATCACAATCGCCAGCCATGAGCTCTTCCGTTAGCAATGCAATCGATGCCGTGGGCGTCCGGAGTTCATGGGAAACGCTAGCGACGAAATTCGAACGTTGTTCATTCAAGAGCTGCTGCCGTCTAAAGGCTCGATAGATCGCAACAAGCCCAATCGAAACGCTCAGGAGGGAGAGAAGAATTAGAAGACCAAAGCGCCAACGCCGTTGATCCACAGAAGCAAAATAGCGATCAGCATCCCGCAGCGAAACTGTCACATCAACTGTGGGCCAAAAATTGTCAGCAGGAAAACTCCCGGTCGAAACTTCAGTTTGTGAGCCAGACCACCCTTCCAGCATTCCACCAATTCTAATCGCCGCTTCAAAATCCGGGTTTACATTGACGACACCAAGCGCCCGAGCAATCTCATCTCTCACTCGCTCAAGACGCCGAGCAATAATCACGTCTTCATCGGAAGGGATCCAGATTAACAGATCGTCTCCCCCAAACGAGCAGCGGGCGGTAGGTTTAGGAGTCTCTCCCTCAAGCTCCAGTTCAATCTTTGCGAGACGAAAAAACGCACGCTGACGCTGTTCTCGCTGCCATTTCTTAATAATCCCAGCCCAAATCGCCCCAATCTCAACGGCCTTGACCGGGTCCAATGCCCCCGCTCTGGCAAGTCCACTTTTCGGGCCCACACGTGCAGCAAGTTCATCCGAAGTCCGCTCGGAGATTGCCCTCTCAACCGCCGCGAGGTATTCCTGCACCACAACGCTTGGCTTAGAAATCAAGCGTTCTCCAACTTGCTCAATCCAATCGGCCAAGCCCTCATCAAAGGTCGCATGCTCAAGCGACCACAGAAGACTAAGGACACCGATCGGGGTTCCAAACTTCGAGCTGTCGAAGAAATGCCGTTCTCCGAGCCCGCGAAAGACTGAAACGGCATCCTCCGGGTTGATTTCACCTAGCTTCGTCGCCACTCGTAGTCTTAGGCGTCCCGAGACGGTAGCAGATAAATTGGAATCATCAATGAGACTGAGAATCCGATCGATCTCACTCGACGACGTGGCCTCATTGACCGCAATCACAATCCGTTGAGCCTGATTGGAATCCATCTCCGGCAGATACCGACTCACACCCATGCGCGAAGCATGATCCATAGGCGGTGGCGCAATCAACTGCTGTTGAGAATCATAGGAAACTTGATAGGAGAGCGATTCCTCAAACTCGCCTTCCAATGGACTTGGGGCAAGCGTCTCTCGCAAAACCCGTAGCTCATCAACTAGTTGAGCTCCTTCTTCCCTCATTTCAAGAGACGTCGCAAGACGGTCCTCCCGTAGCGATGCCGCCCCCAGTCCAGCCAAGACAACCGCGGGCAACGCGATCAGAAGAGCGTAGCCGCCGAACGTGAGCTTTTCAGGAGATAACATGCCAGATGAAGGAACACCCTAGAGCAGCTCTGGGTAAAAGTGTTACGCCTTTGTTACCAAGCCGAGACAAACATAGCAATCTCGAGCCAGATTAGACGTGGCAGCTGCGCCAGCAACAAGGATATCGCCACTAATTCAACAATGCTGACATCGAAAGCCTGTGAGCCGCGCTTGGCGGAACGCCAGTGAACCGCTTGAAAGCACGACTAAACGCTGCTTCCGAAGAATATCCCAACCGATTCCCCACCTCAGCCACCGTTGCCCCACTCTCCCGAAGCCAACTCAGTGCGATCTGCATTCTCCAACGAGTGACATAGCGCATCGGTGATTCACCAACACAAGCGGCAAAGCGGGTAGCAAACGCAGAACGAGACATTCCAGATTCTGTCGCGAGCGATTCAACGGACCACTCCTTCTCTGGATCTCGATGAACCAGGGACATTGCCGGCCCGAGTTGAGGATCCTGTAATGCTCCCAGCCAGCCCGTTCGCGCTTCCGGCGAATGATCGATCCACGACCGAATCGCTTGTATCACAAGGACGTCACAAAGACGGGTAATGATCGTTTCCCCGCCGGGACGCAATCCCTTGGCCTCAGCACCGATGAGACGAACCGTATTCTCTAACCAAGCCGCTTCAGAATCATTCCATGAATCAGCAAGCACGATCTCCGGCAACAGCCGCAGCAGGTGCACTGCGGCCGGATGTTCAAAGGTCACAGCACCACAGAGCATCGTCGTTTCCCGCCCTCCTCCTCCGAAACGTAACTCCTCGTAACGTTCTGACAATAGCGCCCGCGGTAGATCAAACAAGGGCACACACGGAGTGCCGACCTCACTGATCAAACGATGACCTTTTCCATGAGGAATCAGACCGAGGCTGCCTGGCACGAGCGTCTTGACAGACTCTCCCTCGACCTCCAAACGACACTGCCCAGCAGTCACTACATGAAACATGAGGGTTCCAGGCATTGGGGGAAGATCAATTCCAAAAGGAGCCGTCAGTTCAGACCGACAATAGAACGCACCGCTCATCCGCAGCATGTGCAGGGCTTCGCCCACTGGTTCGACTCTTGGGTTTGTAGAAAGCGACGGCATTTCGCCCATCTTTCGAGTTCTCTGGGGTTTCGGTCAAGTATTTAGGATGAAGTGGAATTCCCGCCCGTAAGGAAGCTTGCCATAGTCATACCGTCGACTGTTCGACGGAACGAATACCAACTGAAAAGAAAACTATTATGAACAATCCACAAAGAGTACTCGTCATCGGAGCAAGCGGCGGCACCGGACGCGCCGTGGTGAGCGATCTCATTGACAGCGGCCACCAAGTCACCGCCTTTGCCCGTAGGGCAACGAGCCTTCAATTGAACTCAGATCAACTGAAAATCGTAACCGGTGACGCAATGAACGCGAAGGACGTTGCTAAGGCAGTCAAAGGTCAGGATGCCGTCATTGTGACGCTAGGAATTAGAGAAAACCCTCTTCGTGTGAGACTCCTTGGCAGCAAGAACACCGCATCAAACATTCGCTCGACCGGCACCGCCAATGTGATTCAGGCAATGAAACAACATGGAGTCTCACGTTTGGTTGTCCAAAGCTCATTTGGCGTCGGTCAAACCAGACACCTCCTAAGACTGGGTGACCGCCTCCTATTCAAGTTCTTACTCAAACCTCAAATCTTAGACACCGAAGAACAGGAAAAACTCGTCAGAGAAAGCGGCTTGGATTGGGTCATCGCACAACCAGTTCATTTGACGGACGCTGCCTTTTCAGAGACACCATCATCATCTATCAGAGGCAAGGTCAATCAGTGGAACGTGTCACGTCGAAGTGTCGCTCGATTCCTTTCCAAAGCAACGCATTCCACCCCATTCTTGCATCAGAGCGTCACACTTTAAGGGGAGAACGATGATCTTTTTCCTGACCAGTATTGGCCTTTTGATGAGTTCCATTCTTGGCGGTGTATTCTTTGCTTTTTCCTCCTTCATCATGCCGGCCCTAGTAAGAATTCCTGCCTCAGCAAGCGTTCGCGCGATGCAACAGATCAATCTCACCGTGTTCCATTGGAGTTTCATGGGACTCTTCTACACCATGCCCTTGCTCTGTCTTGGTTTCATTGGCAATGCCTTAATGACGCCAGCCGGAGCGGAGACACCCTACCTCCCAGCGGCCGCTTGTATTTACCTTGTCGGGACGTTCGTGATCACGGGTTTCGGAAACGTCCCTCTCAACGAAAAGCTAGCGAGTCTTGATCCGGAATCAGATCGAGCCGAAGCGGTCTGGCACCATTACAGCGATCGATGGACAAAGTTAAATCACATCCGGACCGCTGCGTGCCTGATCACCACAGGACTGTTCATTGCGGCTCTTTTGGAATGATCAATGCCTCAGTCATGATGATCCCCAGTTTTCGAGTCGCCCCCAACGATCCGCAATCATCACTCACCACGGTTGCATGCTTCGCTATACAAGTTTGCTCAAGTTATAATTTACCTACGCCGTACGAGCCTGCACATTTAGCGACGCAACGGATCAGTGACAGAGAGAAACCTATGACAGCGTCTTCCCAAACAGAGACCAACGAAACAAACCAAGGCAAAGAACGCCTCCCACTAAGGATCTGGCCCGCAGTGATACTATTGATCACCATGGTGGTTCTAAGATTTCTGCCCTCTATGACAGAAAACCTCCCAGATTTCTTTCCGATCGTTTCAGCAATGGCACCAATCGTTTGTAGCCTCCTCCTGTTGATCTGGTGGCTAGCGGCGAGTCGGGCAAGTTGGAGAGAACGTCTCCTTGGTATTTCCCTCATGCTTGTCGCTGGCTTGCTAGCTCACTTCCTCGCTGACTCTTCGATGCAAGGAGCGGCCACAATGCTGCTTTGGACCGTGCCTATGGGGTTTGCAGGATTCGCTCTCGGCCTCGCATTGGTAGGCGGAAGCCTTTCGGGTAAACGAACCTGCCTGGCCCTCTGGCTCGCATGTATTGGTCTCGGGGCGACCGCACTGCTTCGTTCAGAGGGAATGTGGGGGCACGCAAAAATGGACCTGTATTGGCGATGGACAGAGAGCGCGGAAGAGAAACTCCTCGCGAAGCGTTCCGCCCCCTCAGAGCCCGATAACGTCAACATCGAAGAGTCCGTCATCGAACTCGCACTGGCGAATCCAGAATGGCCAGGATTCCGTGGACCGGAGCGGAACAGCCGTCAGTCTGGGCCAGTGATCGATGCCAACTGGAACACCCACCCTCCAGAACTCCTATGGAAAATACCAGTGGGGCCTGCCTGGTCATCCTTTGCCGTCGCTAACAATCTCCTCTTCACGCAGGAGCAACGAGGGACCAACGAATGCGTTGTCTGTTATGATGCAAGTTCCGGTAACGAGATCTGGTTTCAGAAAATCGAAGCGCGCTTCAGTGACCCTCTCGGAGGGCCTGGACCAAGAGCAACACCGCAACTCGCAAACGGCAAGCTTTACGTCCTCGGCGGAAATGGGGACCTCCTTTGTCTGGAGGCCAAAGATGGCGGGATTCAATGGCAAAAGAATATCGGCTCTATCGCCGAACGGAAAGCCCCTACTTGGGGATTTAGCAGTTCGCCGCTCGTGATCAGTCAAGTCGTTATAGTCCACGCTGGGGGTCAGGGCAATCTTGGCACCCTCGCCTTCGACAGAGAGACCGGAGACCTCGCCTGGGCCTCACCAGGGGGAGATCACAGCTACGGTTCACCACAAGCTATCAAGATCGAGGATGCAACCATGGTTATGATGCTTACGAACAAAGGACTCACGATTCTTGAACCAACGACTGGGACCGTTCAGCTTGACTACGAATGGAAGCAGAGTGGTTACCGTGCCCTCCAACCCCAATCGGTTGGTGACAACAGCATTCTTATCGCCTCGGAAATGAACCGTGGCGCCCGTCGGATTCAATTAGAACGATCCGGAGAGTCTTTAAGTGCGTCCGAGCTTTGGACGAGTCGCAACCTAAAGTCCGACTTCAATGACTTCGTCGTTTACCAAGATAGCATCTATGGCTTTGATGGAGGCATGTTTGCCTGCGTCGATCTCAAAACAGGAGAACGGCGTTGGAAAGGAGGACGCTACGGCAAAGGTCAAGTCCTCCTCCTTGAGTCATCTGGCCTTCTACTCGTGGCAGGCGAACGAGGTCAAGGCGTGCTATTGAAAGCTACCCCAGAAGACCTGACCGAACTAACGACAATTCAACTCCTCACAGGCAAGACGTGGAATCACCCCGTAGTTGTGGGAGATAGGCTCTATATTCGAAATGCTCAAGAAGCAGCTTGCTATCGACTCCCACTAGCACAAGAGCAGGAAACAACAAATCCTCGCCCCCTTTCTGAAGAGTAGCGTTATCAAGGGCGATTGTTTCGAGCAGGCTCGTCATTCGTCTTATCAATCGCACTCAACGCAGACTCCGCGGCGCCTCGAATCTCAGCCGGAGATTTTGGGATAGTGATTCCAGAATTTGATTTCTGAGACACAACACCATTCAACGATCTCAATAACTTCTGCAAAGCTGGAATCGCTCCGGTAGCAGCAGTCCCAAACTTTCCGAGGGCTGATACCGAAGCGTATCTCACTACCGGATGCGGATCGTCAATCCCAATGACAAGAGCGGGCACGCACCGATCTGCTCCGAGTCTAATAATCCCGAGAGCAGACGCGGCTCGCGCCCTGACAAACCAGGTATCGTCGCTCAACCTTTTAGTGAGCGGTTTCACTGATTCCTCACTTAGCAAGGATCTCTGCCATCCGAGAGCAGTCACGGCATGGTAGCGAATCGACGCTTTCTCATGAGTGAGCGCATCGACTAACTCAGAAACCGCCTCAGTTCCAATTCGACCGAGATCTCGAATCGCCTCATAGACCGGCTCGCCGTCACCATAGAGCAGGCTTGGATTGTCGAGGCGCCCAATTAACGCCCGCGCTACCGACGCATCGAAGGCATCGTAGCCGAGTCTTGCAAGGCGCCGCCTCTCAGGAGCTGCGGCTGGTAGATAGTCATCCCCGCCTACAGATGAAAGAAGCTCCGATGCCTTTTTTCTCACCCACGAGTCCTTAGAGCCCGAATATCGTCGCAGCAATGGAATCCCATTGGTCCCTATTGACCTTACAGCTCTCGTGGCTAACTCTCGTTCCTCGTTGTCTGAAGATGTCAATCGTTCCAACCAGGCTGAAAGAGGCACACCCTCATAGGATGTCACTGCCTCATCAGCCTCTCCGATCCCAACTAATAGAAGCATGGCAAGATATCCAGCAAAGCGAAAAATGCCATTGGTATTCTGGTTAATTTTAAGACTCATCTATCGTCTCTCACGTTTCTATTCGCAGAGCAAACCCAGCCCCAAATCAATCCGTAAACTGAAAGAACTGGCTCTCTCCAGATGTCGGAATCTCAATAGTAACTATATCAGCATCGCTTGAAACCGTCCCTTCCACTGTTCGAAAGGGCTGACTTAGATCAGGCGTCGCGAGAATTCGTCTCAATTCAGTTCGAGGAAGACTCACGACCACATAACCGGGACGCGATCGTTTGATATTTATGATGTTCGGCCCTCGAGGCAAATCGATTCTGAATTCAAACAACTGCCCTCGGTCACTACCAATAATCCATTTTCCATCAAGGTTGGCAATCGCAGAAAACGTGCCTTGAACGCCAGAACGAACTGCCTTCCACTCCATGCCATCCGTCGAAGAAAGGAGATTGAATGTTGGCATGCGATCTGCCCCAAAAATCATCCTAGACTCTTGGGGGAGTGGCCTTCCTACTGCCAGGAGCATTGAATTGTCAGCCCCCACATCGAAGATTTCCCCCACATCTTTCTGATCAAGTTCAATCCGATCCCACGTGAGTCCATCATCAAGGGACCGAGCCATCAATGCAGAACAGCAGTCTTCCGAACCAACCACTATCCATTGATCTCGAACACGCATCACCCGTCGCCAACTGCTATGTATTCCGCCTCTAACTCTGCGACCTACAATGGTATTCCACGCGCCGGGTTCTATCGAACGCAATATCGTTCCATCGGAACCCACCGCGAGCCATGTCCCCTGGTGTTCTGCAACGGACCTCAATGAGGCAAGGGCTGCAAATGGATCCAAGCGAACCCTAGAAGGCGGCCAATCGCTTATGTTGTCGGTTTCAATGATTGTTCCGCTTTCCCCAACGGCTACCCATCGTCCATGGCTGCCTGCTATACCGTTTAGATCGGCTCGCGTTCGAGATTCACTCACCGTCCAGTCACGAGCATCGCTTGAGTGAAGCACAAGCCCCGCGGGCCCTACAGCACCCCAAGTCCCCTGGCTAAAGTGTAATCGAGTGAGCCCGAAGTCTACCGGCAGACGATGCCGCTGCCAGTCCCTGCCATTGTCGGAGCGCCGCACGAAGGGTCCATCCGTCACTGCAACCATGATGCCATCCCCGAGTGCAATCGATGTCACAGTTTCCGCCATTGGCATTCGAACGGAATGCCAATGGTTCCCATCAGTGGACATTGCTATGCCACCAAGATCTCCCACCGCAATCCAGCGTCCTCCCCCTTTCGCTATGCCCCTAAGGGGCTCCAAGCCAAGCGTCAGATTAGTCAGTGATCGTAGGCGTCCCCTTGAAATAAGGTTAACAACCCCACCAAGATCGCCCACGAGGCGAGTCTCTCCATTCTCATCAAGACCTATGTCGAAGAGAGCCGGGACGTCCAGGCTTTCGGTGCTTTGAATCCAATCGACCCCATCCTCAGAATGTAGGTGAATTCCGTGAGGAGGGCGTATCGCAAAACCAACCGCATTCCACCGCCCCAAACCATAAGAAATCTTACGAAGATGAACAAACGAACCCTTCGTCTCTGTGACATCATCCAATAGCGAATCAAGAACCCATTCATTGCCGTCCGTAGAACGGATAACGACGCCATCGTCTCCTACCGCCACCCAAAGATCGTCTGCAAATTCGATACTATGAAGATCACCATCGGCAGGAGATTGTCCGAGATGAACCCAGTCCCTTCCGTCTAGAGACTCTAGCATCGTTCCTTCAAGCCCTACGGCAATCCACTTTTCCTGTGAATGTCCTACGGCAGTGAGATGCTTCAAAGTCGGACTGGGACGCATTTCCCAAACCTCCCTATCTCTCGAAAGCAGGATAAGGCCGTTGTCTCCAACGGCTACCCATAGCCCTCGAAAATAGCTCAAATCTCGGATACCTGATTCGGCTCCTCCATCAACCCGATTCCATGCCAGCCCGTCATTTGAATTCAAAATCACCCCTTCACTTCCAACAATCGTCCATTTCCGATCACGATAGACAATGTCGGAATAGTCATTTGCCAAATAGGCATGAGGACCTAAAGGGGCGAACTGTTGTTGATCACTCGCCTGTAGAATCGAGGACGAGGACAGAACCCAACAAGTCAGTAGAAAGAGCGGAAGAATCAGAAGGACCAAAGGAGACCGTTTCATAGCCAGTACACAATCGAATCGTTACCGTGAGTGCTGGCCCACGATAGACTTCTAACAATCTAGCTTTTCACTGTCAACAGCGATTCCCTTAGGACGAGACTATCGCGCCCTAGGGGGAAGAAAAAAAAATTGGCACCGACCGATTACCCAGCCTAAGATCCACTCTTGCCCCAGTTTCTATCTTTCTCGTTGAAGAATGCGATAACAGCCATGAATCGAAAGCGTCTCGTTGCCATATTTATCGGTCTGACACTCCCCCTCCTAGGAAACGCGGACGAACCATTCACGAAGGTTCTGACGAGTCAATCAAAGAACATTCGAACGGAGGAATGGCACCGGGACCACCGGAATCATCCCCTTGAAACCGATGATAAATGGTCCGTGAGAAAAACCGTTCTTCACGGAGGAAAACAGGAGGGAGTTGAGATCATTGAAGTGGACAATGGTCGCCTTCGATTCAGTGTGATCCCAACGAGAGGCATGAGCATCTACGAAGTCGTCATGGGGGACATCCGCCTCGGATGGGAGTCGCCAGTGAAAGAAATCGTTCACCCCAATTTAATTAATCTCCAAAGTCGCGGCGGCCTTGGTTGGCTCGAAGGATTTAACGAATGGATGGTTCGATGCGGCCTTGAGTCGGCTGGGCACCCAGGACAAGACAAGTTTATCAACAACGTGGGCGACGAAGCCAGTATGGATCTGACGCTTCACGGCAAGATCGGCAATATTCCCGCATCGGAAGTGCAAGTCATCATCGAGAACGAAGCTCCTCACCGGATTCGGATCCGAGGCAGGGTCGATGAGCGAATGTTCTACGGCCCACAGCTTGAGCTATGGACAGAAATCTCTACAGAGATCGGATCCGAGTCCTTGACGATTGCAGACGAGCTCACCAATCGGGGCGGAAGTGAACAAGAATTTCAGATTATCTACCACGGGAACTTTGGCCCGGACCTCCTCGAAGAAGGCAGTCAGCTCGTTGCTCCAATCAAGAGTGTCTCCCCATTCAATGAGCATGCAGCCAAATCGATTGGAACGCACACGTCCTATGGCCCTCCAACGCAAGGATTCATTGAGCAAGTTTATTGCATTCGCCCTTGGGCCGATAGCCAGGGCAATACCCGAGCCATGATTCACAATGCTGCCGCCGATCGCGGCGTCAGTCTTTCTTATGCCCTCAGCGAACTCCCCTTTCTTACGCAATGGAAGAATTCCGCCGATCTGAAATCAGGCTACGTCACCGGCATCGAACCAGGGACAGGATTCCCCTATAATCGACGCGTCGAACGTCACTACGGTCGCGTGCCGAAGCTTCAACCCAATCAGTCCCGTCGTTTCAAATTGGAGTTCACAATTCTGGATTCAGAATCGAAGGTCACGGCCGAGAAAGCAAAAATTCGCTTCATCGCCAACGGTCGCCAAACAACCGTCAAATCCACCCCAGAAGCAGATTTAAGTCTCTTCAACTAAATCCCCGTCATGAAACAACCTCTCAATCGCCGCCAATTCATCAAGAACACCAGCCAGGCAACAGGCTGTCTCTTATACACATCTGACGCTGCCGACGAGCGATCTAGTGTAGA
>OJGU01000678.1_pt1 | contig 17532 bp, 17 predicted proteins | sample 1594741 | NCBI WGS metagenome assembly OJGU01 (sample SAMN05416841, study PRJEB24817) | seawater metagenome | isolation source: Sea water | place: Canada:Atlantic | collected 2013-07
CCTCATCGGTTGCTTGTGCCCGACAAACGCCCTCTTCGTGCCTTGGCCTGGACTCCGCTGACACCGCTCTGTCCATTCCACCGAATTGGGGACGGCCCCTAGCGTGTCCGGAGTCGTTCGCCGCGCTACGGATCACCGAGGCCAAGCGGGTCCGGCTCGCCGTCGAGCGACACACCTTCGAGACCACCGCCGTCATCCGCACCGGCGGCATCATCGAAGCCCGGAAACGGAGCGCCCGAGAGCGTCACGTACCCGGCCCCGTCCGCGTCCCCTGTGCTGGCGCCATCCATGGCGGCTGCTGATGGGAAACGTCCGGTGTTGTCCGCCGGCGATGCAGCGACGACCGAGTGCGGTGCGGTGGGTGATCGATCGCTTGCACCTGGAACACCGGAGGTTGGCTCTTGCGACGCGGCGGGTTCGGCTGACTTTGCGACCGGTGGTGCCGCGGCAGGCTTGGGGACCACCGCGTGCCGAGGCTGACACAGCCGCCAGAACCGAATGGTTCGGTCGCTGGCGCCGGTGAGACGCACGAGCTCCGAGTCACTCAGCCGTGGAAGCAGGTCCGCGTACGCGGCGAGGCCGTCATTGATCGTATCAACCTGTGCCCGGAGCGACACAACGACGTCCAGATCAACACCGCCCAAGCGGGCCAACTCGGTGTCGTCCAACCGGCAGAACAAGTCCAAGTACGGGACCAGGTTGTTCATCGGATTCGGTCGAGGCTCGCTCTCCCGGTCGCTCCGATTCACCCGCACTTGCTTGAGTGGAATTCGGCCGATCGAAATCCGATCGTTCACGTTGCTCGACTCGCTCGACATACCGCCCGGTGGGGCTCCCCCAGCCCGACGGTACCGCCCTTCGGCGGAGTTCGCAGCCTCAATGAAAGCGAGCAGGTGGGGCGATGTGCGTCCGAGAATGGGCTACGCTTGCCTCGATGCGTCTGGTCCTGCTCGCGTTTCCGCTCGCCGCTTTGGCGGGCTCGGGGTGTACCCCCGATCGGTGTCGAGCCGGGAACGACGAGCTGTCGATGGTGCTGCGCGCTGTCGACCTGCGCACCGACGACGGTGAGGAGGTCCGGGTCGCGGTCGATTTCGCGACCGGTGACCGGGCTGCGATCCCGATCTCGTGGGCCAAGTGCGACGGCGATCGGGTCCTCATCAACGGCCAGGACGCCCGGGAAACCACCCAAGAGGACCGGACGGAGTACACCTTGACGCTGGACGGCGACGACAGCGAGATGATCACGGTCGAGCTCGACCGGGCGACCGAAGACGACCTGGTGACCGCATCGGTCGAACGTCCGCCTCGCTTTGAGATCGTCGCACCGGAGCCTGGGATCGAGGTCTCGCGCTCGGAACCGATCGTACTTGAATGGGAACCCCCTGCAGAGGGCAGCGAAATGCAGGTCGAACTGCAGGAAGAGCTCGGGGGAGGCCGCTGCATCGTGTCCGACGACGTCGAGCACGACTACAAGGGGCAAGGCGGCGTTCGAGTCGACGATACGGGCACATGGACGGTCCCCGCGGGCGTGCTGACCAACGACGGCGAGCTCCGGTGCGACGCTCGGTACGTGCTTCGGCGGTTCTCTCAGGGCGACTACCCCGAGGCTCTCGCCGAGGGCGGATTCGTGGAGGCGCAGGTTCTCCGCATCCTCTTGTTTGAGTCGGTGCCGTGAGCGATCGGCCCTGCCTACATCGGGTCGACGACGACGACATGCGGCAGGGACGAGTGACCTCACACCCGCGGAAAATTCCGTCCCTCAGAGGCACTTCGAGGGCGATCGCGCCGCCCCTACCCCGGCAGGATGGTGCCAGGGTAGCTGACCACGAGGCGCTGATTGACGTCTGTGCTCTCGAGCGTGAACACAGCGGTCTCACCATCGGGCCAGAGAACGGACAGCTCGGCGCCGTCGTGAGCCCCAAGTCCGAAGTGCAGTGGCAGCATGTTCGTCGATGACATGCTGGAGCCGAGCTTGACCTCCTGAAGGCGCGTCAGGCCATCAGCTGTAGACAGCCACGCCCGAGCGCCGGCAGCGTCCGCAGAGACCGAAGCGGCACCGCGCAGGTCGATCTCGACCCAGTTGTTCTCAGCGCCAAACTCGGCCCGGTTCCGATACACGGCGTAGGCATCCTGACGATTGCCAACGACGAGGTCCAAGAACCCATCCTCATCGAGGTCACCGAACGCGACGGCTTGCGAGAAGCCCAGGTCCACAGCCCCACTCGCACTTCCCAGCGCATCGAACGTTCCGTCCCCCAAGTTGTGAAACAGCACGTTCGCGGAGGTGACCCCGCCAGAGTCCGTCCCCTGCGCGACGTACAGGTCTTGCCAACCATCGTTGTCGTAGTCCGCAAAGACGGCACCCCACCCAACGCCAAGCAGATCAACGCCGGCAGTCTCCGTGACATCGAGAAACGCAGCCTCGCCCTGCGAGGTCTGATTCTGCAGGAGGAAGGCCTTTGCAATGTCCGTGACGTAGAGGTCGAGGTCTCCGTCGTTGTCGTAGTCGCCAACCGCCACGCCCATTCCGTGGATCATCAGGGCAGCTCCAGCCTCGTCGGCCACGTCGACGAAACACCACCCGCCACAGCCAGGACCGTCATTGCGCCACAGGACGTTGCCGTGTGACTTGTCGATGACGACGTAGAGGTCAACGTCCCCATCGTTGTCATAGTCCAGGAAGCTCGCGGCCAGCACGGGTCGTCCAGCCGTCACGGCCTCGAAGACCATGCTGAGATCCGTGAATGTGCCGTCGCCGTCATTTCGGAACAGCTCTTGCGAGCCCTGTAGACTCTCGGAGTTCCAGGCCCCGGCGAACAGATCGAGGTCACCATCGGCATCGAAGTCGCCCCACGCCCCGACCGTGCCTGCGCCGCTCGAAACAACACCTGCAACGGTGGTGACCTCCGCCAAACTCCCCCCGCTGGCTTGAAGAAGCGCCCCGGATCCGGTGCCCGGTACAAACACGTCGGCCCATCCATCGTTGTCGTAGTCGCCAACCGCGACGCCGGTGCTCGTATGCTCCGCAAGAACGGAGCCCGAGGCCGCTTCGGAGAAGCTCCCCCCGCCGTCTCCAAGCCACAGCCGGCTCGGTCCCTCCCAGCTGGTCAGAAACAGATCCTGGTGGCCGTCACCGTCGAAGTCTCGAATGCCGATACCCGGCGGGTACTGGACCTCGTAGACACACTCGTGGGGCATGTCCAATCCCGATGCCTCGGTGAACGACTCGAACACGGTCTCCAACGGCATCACAGGCTCGTCCCCGGTGCTGCTTTCGCCGCTGGAGTCGCTGCCCAGGCCCGTGGTCCTGTCGCTGCTCCCGCCCTGCGAACTCCCGCCGCCGGAGGACGTCTCCCCCAGCCCGACTGTGCTCCCCGATTCTCCAGTCCCCGAACTGGAGGTGGCAGCGCCTGAGCTCTGCGTCGATGGACCGGCGTCCCGGGCCCCCGTAGACCCCGTGGACGTTGACGTTGCAGCGCCTGAGGTCTGTGGGCCCACCGTGCTCGCCTCACCGCCGTCGCCGTCCGCGGACGCCGCTGGAAGCGCGCAACCGGCAAGGAGCGCGAGCATGAGAACAGACCGTGCGGACACCACGCCAACAGTACACGGAGGGCGCTTGGGCAGGCGGGCGATGCTGCGCGCCGCGCTCCTTTTCCAAGGCTCCGGACCGGACCACGCTCACATCGCCTTGCCCCCACCGCGCCATGCTGCCAACCTCCGCGACATGAAGCTGCCTCGTAAGGGCATCTTGATCCGACTCGGGATCTACCTGCCCATCATCGGTTTCCTCGCGTGGCAAGCGTTCTTCAAGAATGACGAGCCGCAGCCGGCGCCCGAGGAAGCGCCCAAGGGGAATGTTCGGACCTTCTCCGGACCCGACGGGAAGGAGTTCAAGGTGATCGAAGTGACGCCCGAGGAAGCCCGGGCGATGGGGGTCGAGATCCCCGAGCACCCCACCGAGCCTCCTGCGGAAGCTGCTGAAGCCCCCGAAGAGCCCAAAGCCGCGCAGTAAGCTAAGGTCCGGCACCGATGGAACGCGCTCAGTTCGTCAAGGTCGCCACTGCTGCTCTCGAGCGCATCGAGGACGGTCTCGTCAACCTCGACCACGACACGCTCGACGTCGAGCTCGCCGGCGACGTGCTGACGCTGGAGTTCGAGGACAAGGTGCAGTTCGTGCTCAACGCCCACGGTGCGGCGACGCAGGTTTGGATGGCCGCCAACCGCAACGCCTGGCACTTCGACTACGACGAGGCGACCGAAACCTGGGTCGCCGCGAAGACGGGTGACGAGCTGATGGCCACGGTGTGCAAGCACGTCGGCGAAAAGCTCGGGATGTCTGTGTCGCTGTGAAGCGCTCGCTCATCGCGGTCGCCTTGGTGACCTGCACCGGCTGCGCCCAGATCGAAAGCCACAGCACGATCACCGTCACCCCCAGGCCGGAGCTCGAGCCGAAATGGCTGGGCGAGGCCAAAACCGTTGTGGGCCGAGAGCTGAGCCTCGCATGGTCACAGTCACTGAGCACGGTCGAGATCCAGATCGACGAGGCCCGCACCTGTCGGGCTGTCCTGCACGCGCCGGTCGATCGGGTGGAGTCGACGGACCGGACCGTGAAGCACGGGGCGCTGTACTGGGAGTACGGCGCGGGTGCGGCCATTCTCGCCGTCGGCTTGGCGGCGTTGATCAAACCCGAGGCGTTCTCTCCCCAAGCGGTCACGGCCAGCGGCACGCCAGGTCGAGACACCACGACCGGCTACAGATTGGGCGGCATCTTCACCGCAATCGGAGCGGGGCTCATCGGCATCGGCGCGTACGACACCGCCCGCAGTCGGGACACGGTGACGACGACGCGGGCCTACCAAGTCACGACGGGAGACACGACCCCGTGCATCTCGCCGAGCGGTCCGCGGACCGGCATCGAGGTTGAGCTGGCGATCGGGTCGTGGACGTCGACGGCGAAGACCGATCTCGATGGCATCGCTCGATTCGGCCTGCCCAGTGAGTCCGAGCTCGGCATCACCCTCGCCGAGCCCGCCCCACTCGCGCCCGAGACTCCGCTCGAACCCGAAGCGCCGGCCTCCGAAGCGACCCCTGAACCCGAGCCCGAACCGGCGGTCCCCGAGCCCGCGCCCGCGCCTCCAGTGTCGTTGGACGTGGAGGCCACCGCGACCGTGCGTGTCGGCGAGCTCCAGGCCACGTTCACCGTGCTCGCACCGCTGTCCAGTCCTGCGGCGCGTGAGCGAGGCGGATCCGCCGATCTTCAGGCACCGGGCGTCCCGCGGCCGACCGCATCACCGTGAACGCGGCGACCGCATTCGTCGCTCTGGGCGGCAACCTCGGCGACCGTCTCGCAACGCTCCGCAGCGCGGTGACCCAGCTGGCAGCACACCCGGCCATCGACATCGGGAAGCGCTCACAGGTCTACGAGACTGCGCCCGTGGGGCCGTCCAACGAGCCCTTCTTGAACGCGGCCGTGCGGGTCGCGACATCGCTACCCCCGCGCGGCCTGCTCGAGGTCCTCCACGACGTCGAACGGGCCCACGGTCGCGAGCGGCGCGTTCGCTGGGATGCGCGGACCCTCGACCTCGATCTGCTGCTGTTCTTCGCCGAGGGGCAGGACACGCCGTTGCTCAGCGACGATCCTCAGTGCCGCCTGCCGCATCCATCGATGCTCGAGCGAGACTTCGTGCTGACGCCTCTGGTCGACCTGCTCCCCGGCCTCGTCCTTCGTGGGACCAGCTTGGCCGCCCACCTCACCGCTCTCCCGGACCCGGCGCGAACCGTCCTGCGCTGCGTCGGCGAGCTGTGAACCTGGGTTGACCCGCCCCTCACCTACCGCTAGCCTCCACGGCCCATACAGGCGGGTAGCTCAGTTGGTTAGAGCACCGTGTTTACATCGCGGTGGTCGCTGGTTCAAGTCCAGTTCCGCCTACTCGAGGCCGACGGAGTTCGCTCCGCCGGCCTCTTCTTTTTGGGGGCTCGGTCCTCGACCAGCGGCCGGCTACTCGAGCGGCAGTCGCATCATCACGTAGTGGAAGCTGCGGTACTTCTCCACGAGATCGCCGCGGTACTTCGTGGGCAGCTGGGCGGCCAGTCGCTTGGCGTGCGGCTCGATCGTGATGAACCACAGCGCCGCGTCTTTCCCTTCGCGCTCCGCGACCAAGTCCGCGAGTCGGCTTCGGTCGGGGTTCTTCATCACCCAAATGTCGGCCTTGGTGAAGAACGTTTCGCCTCGGTAGTAGAACCACCAGCTGATGAGTCGGTCCTCGGGCCCACGCTCGTCGAAGTACATCCGCATCGCCGTGCGCTGCGACCAGTTCTCCGACGAGGCGGGAATGTAATCCGCGATCAGCCACCCGGTGGTGAGCAACCCCGAAAGGACCCACGCACCGACGGTGAAGCGTCGGGCCCTCGCCGTCCGGGCAAAGGTCCACAGCAATAGACCCACGGCGAACGGGAGCACGGTGATCGCGAGACGATCCACGTCGGGTGCACCCTTGGTCCACATCCCCGTGTAGAGGTAGGTGGTCAGGTGCGCGAGCCATGTCGGAGTGAGCATCGCGTCGCGCACCACCGCCACGCCGATCACAACCCCCGCCAGCGCGCACACCGTGACGCCGTACGACGGCTTGGCGCGGTCGAGCAGGTCGTCGAGCCACAAGCCCAGCATCAACGCCAGCGGAGGAAGCACCGGGATCAGGTAGTGATAGTACTTCGTCGTGCTGTAGCTGATCGTCAGCAGCGCGACGATGAACCACAGGAACGCGAAGCGATGCAGCGCCTTGCCCCCGTGGTCCTGTGTCTCGTCGGGGTCGCGCTTGAACGCCTCGATCGCCCGCCATACGCCCGCGGGAACCAGCATCGACCAGGGCAGCGCGGCCAGACCCAGCGTCTCCAGATAGAACGCAAACCCACCAACAGCCTGCTTCTGCTCGCCGGTCGAGAACCGCTGCAGGTTGTTCTGGATGATGAGCTCGCTGACCCACCGGTCGCCCCGGTACAGCACCAACGCGTGATGCCAGGGGAAGCCAGGCAGGACGAACAGCATCGTGCCGATGACCAAACCGCAGCGGCGGAGCAATCCCCATCGCCATGAGACCGCGATGTGGGCGAGCACGATGGCCCCCACGATGCCCGGGCCGATCAGCCCCTTGCCGATGAGCGAGAGACCGGCGGCGAGGTAGAGGATGCCCATCCACGCTTGCGAGCGGTGCTTCCAGCGGAGGCTCCGAAGCAGCACGACCAGGGCGATCGCCCAGTAGCCGAACATGTGCTTCTGGATGTCTTTGAGCCCCTTGGCAAAGCCGGCATCGCCGCCGAAGTACTTCCACGTCAGCGGATCGAACGCATGTTGATGCACCACCGCCAGCGGGACGATCGCCGCGACCGCAAACGCAGCCAGGAACGCGACATAGGCCCGGTCCCAGGGCACGGACTTGAGTCCGGTACCCCGACGCCGCAGCGCCCGGTCGGGCTGCAGCCACGCCATCGCCCAGCACCCGCCCGCGACCACCACCGGTCCGACGAAGTAGATGTCGGTCAACGCCTGTCGCGAGGCCATCGCCCACTGCGGCATCGTGGCCAGAACGAGCCCCACGAGGATGCCAGCGCGCGGCCCCTTGAGACGCCAGGCCACCATGCCGAGGAAGAACGTCGCGCCCAGACCCACCAACATGCTCGGCAGGCGAATCGCGAACTCGGGCCAGAATGGCTGGACCATCTCGGCCGGATCGCTGCCCGTGCCGACGCCCATCAGTTTCATCGACAGCGCCATGCACCAAAACGGCAGGGCCGGCTTGGACGCGAAGCTTTTCTCGGCCGTGGCGTGGGGGCCACCATTGCCGCCTTGCCACCACAGGTCGACGGGATCGGAGCGCAGCAAGATATTGCGCGCCACCTCGCCATAGTGCGTCTCCCACGGATCCCACGGACCCGAGCCCGACATCTCGAGGCAGTAGATCACCACCACGACGAGACTGGTGAGCAGCGCCCATGCCCGCGGGGTCTTCAGCCATCTGTCGAGCGACGAAGCCAAGCGGCGGGAACGCTACCCCAAAACCGGGTAGCCTTGCACCGATGCTCCCGGTGCAGCTCGAAGACGTACAGGCGGCCGCGAATCGGCTGCGGGGGCAGGTTCGCCGCACGCCGGTGGTTCGGGACGACGCGCTTTCGGACCGCGGCGTGACGCTGTGGCTCAAGGCCGAGAACCTCCAACACATCGGCGCCTTCAAGGCTCGGGGAGCGCTTCACGCGGTCGGCCGGTTGCCTCCCAAGGTTCGCGAGCGCGGGTTGGTGACCTACAGCTCGGGCAATCACGCCCAGGCGGTGGCCTTGGCCGCCCAGCGATTCGGCATCCCCGCGAGCATCGCGATGCCGACGGATGCACCGAAGGTCAAGGTTGCCTCGGTCCGCGCACTGGGGGCGAGCATCGTCTTCGCGGGCACAACGTCGAGCGAACGCAAGGAGCGCGCCCTGAGCATCGCAAAGGAAACCGGCGCGAGCGTCATCGAGCCGTTCGACCACCCGCACATCGTCGCGGGAGCCGGCACGGCCACACTCGAGTTGACTGAAGAGGTCCGCGCTCGGACCGACGGCGCGGGGCTGGATGCGATCGTCGTCCCGGTGGGTGGTGGCGGGTTGTTGGCCGGCGCCTGTGTGGTCTGTGCAGCCGCAGGTATCCACGTCTACACGGCGGAGCCCAATGGATGTGACGCGATGGCGCAGAGCTTGGCGGCGGGCACGCGGGTGTCCGTGCAGCCCGCACCGACGCTCGGCGATGGGCTCAAGCCGGTGCAGGTGGGCGCCCTCAACTTCGAAATCGCCAAACACGTGGTCCGCGGGAGCCATCTCGTGAACGATTCCGAGATGGGACGCGGCCTCGTGCACGTGCTGACGCGCCACAAGATGCTGCTCGAGCCTTCGGGCGCAGCGGCTTTGGCCGTGGCCATGCGCGAGGTCCTCCCTGGGTCGCCCAAGCACGTGGGTGTCCTCCTCTCCGGCGGCAACGTCGACCCCGCGACCGTCGCCCGACTTCTGACCGAACACGCTGACGCATGAAACGCTCGCTCCTGCTCCTCGCCGCCCTCAGCGTGTCCTGCACCAAGCAACCCGCACAGGACGAGACCCAAACCGCCGGTCAGCGCACGACGGAGGCATCAGCCGCTTCGGCGGCATCGGGCGACGACGCGCCAAGCACCGAACCCGCGGATTCCGGAGACCCGCACTTGATTGTCTTCGCCGACCGCACGTCCCAGGCGTACCTGCTGCTGCTTCCACCCGGCGAGCATCACAAGCCCACCCGCGAGGCGCTGCAGACCCTCGTCAAGTCCAAGCTCGCGACCGCCAGCGACGAGCCAGAGCTCGCGCTGCTGTTGGAGCTCATCGCGACCGAACCTACGCCCGTGGCCGCCGGACCCGGCGACGGTTCGCCGCGAGCCACTCGGGACCTGCTTGGAATCAACATCGACGTGCTCCCGGTCGGAGGCTCGAAAGGCGCCGTGGGCTCCGCCTCGCTTGCGGACCCCATTCTCACGCGCGCGCTGACCCCCGAGCAGCGAGCGAGCCTGACGGGGCGCACTCAGGCCCTCCTGCTCCGGGCCGAGTACCGCAACCAGTACGCGGTCCGTGGACTGCGCCTGCTTCAAACGCTCACCCGTATCGTCGCCCTCGAACACAACGCGCTGGTCCACGATCCCGACACCGGAGAGACCGTGGGTGTCGAGACGTTCACCAAGCGGCGGCTCAAGTCTTCGCTCGGCAACGTCGCCGAGCAGATCGCCGTGGTGCCATTCATCGACAAGATGAACCCCGACGGCGTCCGCCTGAGCACCCGCGGCATGCGTCGTTTCGGCAGCCCGGACCTCGAACTCGACGGCCTCCCTCGCGATCCCAAGGTGCTGCAGCGCGCGACCGACCTGCTCAATGGCCTCGCGGTTCTGATGGTTCAGCTCGGCGAGTTCGACTCGACCGGCTATGCGGTCGAGCTGGGGCAGGTCGTGGAAGTCAGCGTCGACGACGTGGTGCGAGCCTACGCAGACGGGAGCCATGTGCCCGACTGCGGCGAGGCCTGCGTGGGCGAGGCCGAGGTCCACTTGGTCGAGCGAGCGGCCGAGCCGCACGACCCCGAGGACCACGTGGTGGCGCGGGTGATCGCGCCGAGGGAGCTTTCGGACTCGGTCGACCACAACCACGGCGAGTGGGTGAAGGGGATCCTTCGCGACATCTTCGGGGCCGGTGGGTAGCCGAGCTCGAAGGCCGACGATGTGAAGGGCCAGGCGGGATTCGAACCCGCATACTCTCGTTTAACAGACGAGTGCTATCCAATCAGCTACAAGCCCACGTCGTGATCCGGGAGGGAGTCGAACCCTCGACCTGCGGGTTAAGAATCCGCCGCTCTAACCAACTGAGCTACCAGACCGAGATGCTGAGTGCGGGAGTCGACCCCGCAACCGAGCGAAGACCGCGTGTCAGGGCGCTCGTGTGTCTGTCTGCACTGCGCCGAGTCGTGCAGCGCGATGTCGTCAACACCCAGAAACGCTCAACACGCGTCCATATTGCGCTTGCTGCCCATCGCGGGGGCAAGCGTCCGCGCGAAAGCTGGCTTGGCCTTCTTGCGGTTTTGGGTCGTGAAGCGTTCCATGGCGAGTTCCGTCGTGTCCGCGGGGCGGACCGCATCGGTGTAGGGGACGAACCCGGGAGGGTCAAGGCGATCGAACGAAGAAAGATCGTTTCGACGCGTCGCGAGGAGACCCATCTTCCGCGACGTCGCGGTGCCGCGGTACTCTCGAGCTCTGCCACAGCCGCCACACGTCGATGGAACGGGCTCGGAGTCCTCTTCAGCGCACGACCCCGAGAAGACGCTGGATGCGAGCGTCGATGATCCGCAGAGCGGACCCGCAGCGAGTGGGCTGACCCCCTCGGACGCGATCACGGAGTTGGGCCGATACCTCGTGCTCCGAACACTCGGCGCGGGAACGATGGGCACCGTCTACCTCGCCTACGACCCCGAACTCGATCGCAAGGTGGCCCTCAAGCTTCTGCACGGGGGCACCACTGCCGCGCGCCGCCGGGCACTCCTGATGGAGGCACAGGCGATGGCCAAGCTGGCCCACCCCAACGTTGTGGGCGTGCACGACGTCGGCGAGCACCCACACGGGGTCTACATCGCCATGGAGTTCATCGAAGGCGTCTCCCTTCGGGCGTGGCTCGCTGCGAAACGACGGTCTTGGAGAGAGGTACTCGACGTATTCGTGAGCGCCGGCCATGGACTGGAAGCCGCGCACACCCAAGGGCTCATCCATCGCGACTTCAAGCCGGACAACGTCATGGTCTCCGAGCAAGGGCGGGTGTTGGTCACCGATTTCGGCCTGGCCCGTCCCACCGACGCGGTCGAGACTCACGCCGCGGGGACCCCGGCATACATGGCCCCAGAGCAAGCCGTGGCGTCCACGCTGACACCCGCCGCGGATCAGTTCGCGTTCTGTGTGAGCCTGTGGGAGGGCGTCTGCGGCGAGCGGCCCTTCGAGGCGCCGACCTATCCGGAGCTCCTCCGCAACGTCGCTGAAGGACGAGTCCGTCCACCTGGACCCGACCGACGGATGGCTCGCTGGCTCAAGCGAGCGCTGACCCGCGGCATGCGAGCCGAGCCGGAAGAGCGTTGGTCTTCGATGTCTACGCTCCTCGAAGCGTTGGAGCGCGGCCGGGGACGATGGCGATGGCAACTCGCGCTCGGGGCTCTTGTCGTGCTCGCGATCCCCGTCGGATTCGCGACGGCACGGGCCCAACGGCGCGACCGCGAACACCAACAACGACTCGCCGACTGCGTGAGTCGCGGGGCGAGAATCTTCGACATTTGGGGCGCCCCCGCGGAGGCGAAGCTGCGCTCAGGTCTGCTGGCGACGCAGGTGAGTTTCGCGCAAAGCAGCCTCGAAACGCTGGTCCCTTGGCTCGACCAGTACGCGCAGGCTTGGAGCTCCGGCCGCGAACAAGCGTGCCTTCACACCACGGTTCACCGTGACTGGACGGCGGAGCGGTCCGACCGAGCGACGTGGTGTCTCGAGGACCGCCGGTTGCAGCTCGAGGCGACCGTCCAGCAGCTCACCAATGGTGACGCCAACACGGCCCGTCGCGCGGTGCGGCTCGTCTCGTATCTCGACCCTGTGGAGACCTGCCTGGATGCGAATCTGCTCGAACGGTTGCAGGCCCCTCCACAGGAAATCCGCGACCGGATTCGATCGATTCGCGGCAGGCTCGTCGAGGTCGACCGGCTTCGACATGCCGGCAACTCCACGGACGCACTGGCCCAGGCCCAGGCAACCCGTGCGCAAGCCGAAGCGCTAGGCTGGCCGCCGCTGCAAGCCTCCACACGCATGATCGAAGGCCGCTGCCTACTCGAGGCAGGCCGCTTCGACGACGCGCGGACCGTGCTGACCAACACGTTCTTCGAGGCATCGGACGCCGGCTCGCTCGAGGTGGCATTCCGAGCGGCGCGCTCTCTCATCCGTGTTCACGCCACCCTGCAGCAATACCGGGAAGCGGAGGTCTGGGCTCGACACGCGGAGGCGATCGCATCGGACAAGATCGATCTTGGAGGGCTGGACGCCGCCGAAGGGCACTACCTTCTGGCCGAGGTGTATCGGGGTCTCGGCCAGTATGCGTCGGCGGCCGTGGAAGGTGAGCTCGCGCTGGAACAACGCACGAGAGTTCTTGGAGCAGACCACCCGATCACCGCTGCGGCGGGTCGCACCGTCGGCGTCGTGTACCAACACCAAGGGCGAAGCCGCCAGGCCCTGCAGATGTTCGACGGAGCCGATTCGATCTGGCGAGATGTCGTGGGTGACGTCCACCCTCAAGTCGCCGGTCTCGCGACCCTGCGGGGTAAGACTCTGCTGGCGCTGGGCTACCCGGAGGAAGCACGGGCCGTGCTCGAGACGAGCTTGCGCGACCACGGCTCAACGCTGGCGGGCGATCACCCCACAATCGCCAAAACCCTCGCTCTCCTGGGGCGCAGTCAAACCGCGCTCGGCGACCTCGACGGAGCCGAGGACACCCTGGCGCGCGCCATGGCGATCCACCTCGCACGGTTCGGTCCCAGGCACCGAACCGTCGCCGCGGGAATGCTCGACGCGGCCGCCGTCGCCCGCGAGCGGGGCCAATACGATGTCGCCGCGGAGCTGTGCATGCGCGCCCGAGAGATCCTGGAAACGGTCCTCAACCCGGATCATCCCGAGACGTCGATGGCGATCGAAGCCCTCGCCGATGTGTATGTTGCGAAGGGATCATTCTCGGACGCGGTCGAATCCCGGCTCGCGATCCTCGCGAGATACGAACGGGCCCGTGGTCCGACCGATCCTCAGCTCGTGCTGCCCCTGGTCGCCCTCGGCCGAGCTCAACACCGGGCAGACCTGCTCGCAGCTTCACGCTCGTCCCATCGGCGGGCGCTGGCCATCTTGGAGGCCTCCGGATCCGGAAGTGACGTACTGCTGGTGGCTCCGCTCACCGGACTCGCCGAGGTCGAACTCGCCGCAGGCAAGGCCGCCGTTGCCCTCCCCTTGGCGCAACGCGCAACGCGAATCGCGAACGCCACCGACGCCGGCCCCCGCAGCTCCGGGCCCGCCCTGTTCGCACTCGCCCAAGCCCTCGCCGAGACCGGAGCGCCCGCTTCCGAGGCCCGAGCCACGGCGATGCAGGCCCGCGACGCGTACACGACGCTGCACGATTTGAACGCGGTCGCCCACATCGTCTCGTGGCTCGAGAACCTGCCCTGAGCCGCCGCTGCAATCACGATTTCCGCCGTGTTAGCCTCCGGCCGTGAGCACGCCTGCACCCCTCGTCTGGGTCGACCTCGAGATGTCTGGCCTCGACCCGGATGCGTGTCGGATCTTGGAGATCGCCACGCTGGTCACCGATGCCGAACTCGAGCTCGTCGCAGAGGGCCCGGAGATCATCGTGCATCAGCCAGACGAGGTGCTCGACGCGATGGACGAGTGGTGCACCAACCACCACGGAGAGTCCGGCCTGACCGCAGGCGTGAAGGCGTCGACCACCTCACTGGCGGAGGCCGAGGCACAGACCCTCGCGTTCTTGGAGCCCCTGTGCAAAGCCGGCGCGTCACCGCTGTGCGGCAACTCGATCTGGCAGGACCGTCGCTTCATCTCTCGGTACATGCCCAAGCTCGACGCGTTCCTGCACTACAGGATGATCGACGTCAGCACGGTCAAGGAGCTGACCCGCCGGTGGTACCCGGACGCGAAGGCCCCGCCCAAAGGGCAGAGCCACCGCGCCATGGATGACATTCGTGAGTCGATCGCGGAGCTGAAATTCTACCGCGAAAGCGTCTTCAAGTAGCGCGAACTACTCGGCCACGCAGTCCGTACCGTCGACCGTGCATCCGGGCGTCGTCTCGCAGAACTGCACAGGGATGAACTCGCAGACGCCCCCTCCCTCACCGCCGCCTTCGCCGGGCACACATTCCCCCATGCCGATGCCCATCGGCTCCCACGTGCAGCCGTCGGTCATGAAGCACTGCTGAAACCCGATGCCCATACAGACGTCGACCTCTTCGCCGGTCGACCCTTCTTCCTCGCCGCCCGTCGAGTCCTCACCGCTTCCGCCGGTCGTCCCGGTGTCTTCGCCGCCCGTGGTGCCCTCGCCGGTCGAACCGGTGTCCGCGCCACTCGTCGAGCCGCTCGTCTGCGCGGACGTGGTGGACCCTCCGGACGTCGAGTCGCTGTCGCTGTCGACCCCGGAGTTGGAGTCGGACTCGGATGCCGAGTTGGAGTCGGATTCGGATGCCGAGTTGGAGTCGGAGGCTGACGCGTCCGTACCAGAGCCTTCGGTGTCCGTGTCGGTACCGCTGTCCGTGTCGGCTGCGTCCGAGCCTCCATCGCAGCCAGCGAGCGTCAACGTGCCCGCAGTTAAAATCGCGCCAAGAGAAGTCAGTAGGCTTTTGTTCATGATGGATCCCTTCCGCACCGCGCACCCGCGCAGCCGGTCACATGCGGTATTGGCGACAGACCGCACCGATCCGTGAAGCGATTTTCAGTTTTCTTCAGAGCCCGCAGGTGGGGCCGCAACCCGCCGCGGCACACGTTTGTAGCTCCCCCGCCGAGGGGCCTCCGTCACAGGCCGGAATGTCGAGGCAGCTGACGAAGTCCGGGGCGAACTCGAGGCATCCCAACAAACACGCACAAAGCGGTGTGGTGAGGCACTGCTCCAACGCGCTGCAGCAACTGTCCCGAAGACAGGAGAGGCAGCTCGCATCGCTGGGGCCCTGGCACACCAGGGGCTGTGGACCGCTGGTGTCCTCGTCCGATCCGCTGGAGCTCGAGCCCGTGGCAAGCGTGGTGTCTCCCTGCGTGGAGCTCGTCTGGACGTCACCGGTGGTACCCGCGGCAGTGGTCTCGCTCGCCTCCGCTGCTCCAGAGGAGCTCGACGATGTCCCAGAGGTCGTGTCCTCGCCCGTCGTGGAGGCATCTTGCCCCGAGTCTCCGCCCAGCGACGCGGTCACCGAACAGCCGCCCACCAGCATCACCAGGCTCAGGGCTCGACGCATACGTCCCGGGCCCTCGCCGTGAGCGGCGACTTGGGGTGTGCACGGACGAATTGCGTCGCGACGTCCCGAGCCTTCTCGCGTTGCCCGTCCATACACAACGCGTCGGCCCGAAGCAGCGTTGCCTCGTCTCGCAGCACCCCCGTCGGGAAACGCGAGAGGTACTGCCGAAGGCGTCGCAGCGCTTGGCCTGGGTGCTGGTCCCGGAGGGCGGCGCGAATGGCCCTGAGCGCCTTCGCCTCCGCGACCACATCTCGAGTCTCGGACGCCTCCGCGACGGGTTTGGCGTGGCTGCCTGCGCGCGGAACTCGCTTCGTGGGGGCCGCGGACTCGGCCGGAGGCTCCGTGGGCTGTTCGGGTCCGGCATCGGGGCCGACATCCGGAACAGCCTCATCATCGGCCACGGCGGGACTAGAGATGGACGGAGTCGGTCTGCCCCCAGCGCGGCGAGCGGGCTCGGGCTGAGGGAGGGCAACCGCCGAGGACGCTCGGTCCCCCGCCTCGTACGCAGCCGCCGAACCATCGGTCCCATCCTCCCCTTCCGCCGCCTCGAACTTCGGCCAGGCCCACACCGCGAGGAGAACTGCCGCTGCAGCCCCCAATCCCCACGCGACCCATCGACGACGGCGCGGCGGCTCGATGTCGACAGACAGCGGCTGTACTCCCGCTTCGATCTTGCTGACGAGACGAGACCAGTCCCGCGCTGGCTCAGGCTGCTTCGCCCCAAGCGAGGCGCGGTATGCCGCGAGTGCAGAGCGTTCGTTCTCGTTCATCGTTCCTTCTCCTGCCGATCCTTCGATCCTTGCGATCCTTGCGATCCTTGCGACGCTTGCGATCCTTGCGACGCTTGCCGCGCATGTTCGCGCTTGAGCACACGAGCGAAGTGCTTCCGGGCCGCGCGAAGCCGCCCGTAGATCGTGTTGACGTTGGTCTGCAGTGCCTCGGCGATCTCGACCGCGGTCATCCCCTCGACCTCGGCCAGCACAAACACCTCGCGCTTGTCGGCATCAAGGGTGTCCAACACCTTGGCGACCGCGTCGGCGGCGGTGATGCGGTTGGCGAGCGCCTCCGGGTCGGGGTGCGTCTGTGGATCGCGGACGACCTCGAGCCGCCGAATCGCGCGCCGAGTGCCGCGCCGATACTCGCTGGCCACCCGGCGAGTGATTCCGTAGAGCCAGTTCCGGATCGAGGTGCGTCCGTCAAAGTGCGCGATTCGCCGGTGAACGACCAAGAAGACGTCTTGAAGGGCATCGTCGACACTCGCGGCCGGGAGGCCGAGGTGCACCAAGCTGCGCCAGACGAACCCGTGATGGTCCCGGAACACGACCGCAAGGTCGGCCAGCGGTTCGCCGGGCCTGTGCTCTGGGTCGTCCACGCACCCCTCATTGGCGAGCGGCGGGCGATTCCGTGACGCCTTTTCGTCGTTCACGGAAAAACCAGCTCCAGGCCCAAACCGGCCACGCCGCCGACCGCGGCCGCCCGATGCACCGGGCCAACAGTGTCGAGCGTGAACCCAGGCCGCACCAGCGGCACGAACCCACCGATATCGGCCCGGACCGCAACATTGGAGTGCACATCCACCCGCAACCCCGCCCGCGCTTCCGCGGCCACCCACGGGAGCGTCGCCCGCTGCGGGTTCGAAACGCCCTGCCCCTCGCCAGACATCTGCCCTGCCTGAAGTCCCGCACAGATCGGGAAACGAAGCATCCCCAAGCTCGGCACGCCGCAACCGCGCGCGGTGACCGACCACAGCCGCATCGTTCCCCCGCCCATCTCCCCTGCGAGTCGCTCTTCACGAGGGAGCCACAGATCCGCCTCGGTCTCCACGCGGAACCAGCTGCGCTCAGCCCCGATCGCCAAGCCGAGGACCGCAGCGGGCCCTGGCAACGCACCCAGCCCCAACGAAACCGATGGCCCGAGCACGACTCGCCACGCCTGTCTCTTATACACATCTGACGCTGCCGACGAGCGATCTAGTGTAGATC
>OJGU01000679.1_pt1 | contig 17500 bp, 16 predicted proteins | sample 1594741 | NCBI WGS metagenome assembly OJGU01 (sample SAMN05416841, study PRJEB24817) | seawater metagenome | isolation source: Sea water | place: Canada:Atlantic | collected 2013-07
CGATCAAAGCCTTCGAAGCACACGCCCTCGACTATCTCCTAAAACCCATCAACACCGAACGTTTCACTTCGGCGATTGATCGTGCCTACAAGCATATCGAAAAGAACCAAACGAACGAAGCCGCCCGAAATGTACTCGCTCTCCTTTCAGGGCAAGCCCAAGACAAATCCTCACCTCGATTCCTCACTCGACTAACCATTCGGGACACAGACCGCGTCGCTATAATCCCGGTGACAAACATCGACTACATCGAATCGGCCGGCAACTATGTCGCCGTTCACACCGGCACCGAAAACCACATTCTTCGAGAAACACTAAACTCCTTAGAGAAGCAACTTGATCCATCTCAATTCCTGCGTATTAGTCGAAGCGCCATTGTCAAACTCCCTCAAATCAAGGAACTCCAACCGATGATCAAAGGCGAGTGCATCGCGATCCTTGAAAGCGGGACCAAACTCACGGTCACCCGGGGAATTCGCGAGCTTGAAAAGGCCCTGCGCTTTTCGGCTTAGGAGATGGAGCTATAGATTCACACAAAAACCGAGGTTTAACCAGTAAACTCACGCGATCTCGAACCCAAATCCTAAATAATTCCTCGGAACGATTCACTCCTGACATAGGGTTGTCAGTGCAACCCGGCAGAGTGGCGTTCTATGAACAAGCAAGAGAACACTCCATTCGCCGCATACACCGGACTCATCGTTCAGGACCCAGTACGCTCAAAGGAATTCTATACGACCCATTTGGGCTTCGAAACTCAGATTGACACCGGGGCCTACGTCCATCTCATCCACAGCACGACGCGTCTCGAACTCGCACTGTTGAAGGCCGGCGAACTCGATCACATGAAAGAACTGGAAACCGCCACCAACGGATCAGGGCTTTGGATTGGCCTGGAAGTCGAGAATGCCGACGAAGAAAGCGCTCGGCTCTGGGATGCCGGGATCACCATAGTGCAGCCCCCTACAGATCAACCCTGGGGGGAACGAACGGTGGTCATCAAAGATCCCGATGGCGTTCTCATTTACTTGGCCCACAAACTTTCCGTCGAGAATCAAGTTGCTCAAGAAGCAGCCGTCACGGCAAATTAGATCCCAGCTTAAACACTATGAAACACAAACATATCGCCTTTTTCGCCTATCCTGTTACCGACATGGCTAGGGCACGTGACTTTTACGAAAACACCCTCCAACTCCCTCCCGCCGACAATTTCAACAATGAGTGGGTAGAATACGAACTCGCTGGCGTAACAATTGCAATCACCTGCATGGTCAAAGAACTTCAACCCGGAGCAAAAGGTGGTTTCTTTGCGATCGAGGTCGAAGATCTGGACAGCGCGGTCGCCGAGATGAAGGCTAAGAAGGTGCCCTTTATTCTCGATACCTTTGAATCCCCCGTCTGCCGCATGGCAGTCATCGCCGATCCTGACGGCAACGGAGTGACACTCCACGAAGTCAAAGCCGGACACTAGCAAGTGACGCTTGAACACCTCTCTTCAAACCGACTGCCATCGAGTCGGGTTTGAAGAGAGGCACACTCAACAGAATCAATGCGCCATTCCATCAGGACTGGGCAAGAGCAACGAATTCCCCTTCAAACACCCCTACCGTTTCATTGCCACAACTCAGCACGGAAGCAACTGTTAACCGCGCTTTTCCACGCCGCGTCAGCAATCGAACGAATCGTTGCCAGCGAGAGTCAGATTCAATCGTCGCACGGGCTCGAAAATCCGTAACGATCGGACGATCATAGCTCATCGAATTCCTCTGGATCACCAATCTGGATCGATGTCCCTCAGCAGCTAGGCGACAATGAACGAGGGCCCAGCCCGATAATATCGCCAAAGCAGACGCACTGCCTCCGAACACTGTTTCCCGGTGATTGATGTTTGGAGCAATGGGCGCGCTTAGAGTCACGCGGTCCGATGCCACCGTATCCACCTCGACGCACATCGCCTTTGACATCGGTATATGCTCGTGAAGGTATTGTTTCAGCTGATCCGCTGTCATGTTTTACTGCTCCTTTCCTAGCGACATCGCAAACGTGTGTTTTCCAAATCGGCTTAAAATCGCCCCAAACCAAGAAACTCGATCGGCTGCGATGACTTTCCCGTGATCGCCAATTGCGCTAAGGCTTCGCCAATGACCGGCGCGAACTTGAAACCGTGACCACTGAAACCCGCACCAAAACACACACTTGAAAACGCTGGATGCTGATCGAGAATAAAATGACCGTCTGGGGAATTCGTATAGAGACACGTTTTCATCGCAAAGGGTTGGCCAAGTGGTCCTGGCAGAAAGGGAGCAAGCATTGGCTTAAACGCTTCCCAATCCTTCTCTCGACACGTTCGGTCGATCTTATCCAGATTGGTTAGCGGTCCAGGATTGTGATCCGCAACCTTGATACCCTCATGTCCAGGCAGGACAGGAAAGCCATAGACGCCTTTTCCCGGAGCCGTTTCAGCAAACCACGCAGGAGAGCAATCGGAAGCAAGGCGGGACGCCTGGAGAGAACGAATCCAAAACATCGCTTGCCGAGTCACCCGAAGACCAAGGCCCAGGCCCTGAAGGAGTTGAGCACTCCACGCCCCCCCCGAAATGATCAAGCGTGCCGCACTGTACTCACCCTCAGCGGTGCGAACAACGACTGCCTCCTCACCGGCGTGCCAAGAAAGCACTGGCTCATTTTCATGAATCCTCCCACCACACTCTCGAATCAGGTTGAGAAAAGCAGTCATCGCGGGGTCCACCAACAAGACTCCGGCAAGCGATTCGTAGAATCCGCGATAGCCATCCGGAATGGAGAATTGCGGAAAGCGCTTGGAAAGTTCAGCCTGCTGGAGCAGTTCAAAGTCAAGGCCATGTGTCTCGGAGGCCTTCAAGCATCCGGGCACGATCACTCCATTTTCCGGGCTCAGATAGAGACCACCGGTCGTCACCAGAATCTCACGCCCTGTCGTATCCTCAAGTTTTCTCCACAACGCGTAAGAACGTTTCAACAAAGGGACATAATCAGGGTGTTCGAAATAGCTCAAACGGATCATTCGCGAATGCCCGTGATGCGAACCGAGCTGGTGCGGCACATCAAACTGATCGAGGCCCAAAACGCGGTACCCTTGACGACTCAAATGCCAACAGGCCGAGGCCCCCATGGTGCCAACTCCAATGACGATCACATCATAGCTTGTTGCCATAGAGAAATTGAAACGCGGAAACCTAGCCCCCGCCTAGACTGAGCGCTAGCGGTCCATCCAGATTCCGAGATCCTGCTCGAATTCTGTCAAAATCGAATCGAGTGCACCGTTCCATCCGTCGACTAACGTCGCAACATCGGCCGAAGTCACCGGCACTTCTCGAGTGTAATTCTTGGCCGCTACCACCTCTGGTTGCCCACCACTGTCGTTGATATACCGCAGCTGTAATGAGATCACCGCCAGCGGCCTGGCACCCGAACGAACATCTGCGTAGATGCCGTCCACAGTTCCTTCAATGACTCGACTCGCGGTCAGCGTACTTGATCTCCCGATCACCTCACGAAACAGACCGCTCTCTCGCAGCCAGGCGGAAACGGAATCGGTGATCATTTCATTTGGAGCGGTAAAGAATTCCGAATAATAATCCGAGACGTATTCATTCTCCCCCACCCGCGAAACGAGCCCCTTTGCCTTGAATGCCGCAGCGATAGCTAATGGTTGAACGCGTACAATTTCAGTCCCCTGCCCTCCACCACTCAAGGAACGAGAGGCGGCGACATAATAATGACGCTTCGCCGGATAGGCTTTGGAAAGACTACAACCCGCGCTCACAAGACAAACAACTAGGCCAAGCAAGAGTCTCAATTTTTTATTCATGAAGTCTCAGATCTAACGTTGCAAGGCTCCATCGACGGGCGGGGGATCTCCAAAGAGCAGTCTTGCAGGATTCCTTTTGGCATCTGCGGACAAGTCACGCAAATTGTCAGAGATTGCCTTGAGATTCGCCAAGGTCTGGGTCAGTTCTCCCTGATTCGACAAGACCAATTGATCCACCCGCCGCAGGGTCAATTCAAGGCGTCCCAGTATATTCTCAACTCGGGGTGAATGAATCAGACTTGTCACTTCCTTCAACGCCTTCTGCGCTTCTTGTGAAACTTCCTTTACCTCAAGATCTGCCAGAGCCTGCTGGATTTGTTTGTTTGTCTCCTGCAACTCCGTTGCCAACATATTGACGTTCGAAACCAGCTCTCGAATCTCGGCTTGCTCTAGCTTGTCTTTGGCAATCACCACCAATTCATTCAAGTTCTGGCTAATGGACTCGAAGTCAATATTCTGAATTTTAATAAAGACATCTTCGGCAGCGTTGATGATTCGCGTGAAGGAGCCCTGCGCCGACGGAATGTAATGATTTTCAGGGTCCCACAAGATTTCGAGCGGAGGATTTGTGTCTGGATTCAAGTAGTCCATTTCGAGATAGGCACTCCCAGTGAGCCCCACATTGGCGAGGCGAGCGCGCAATCCACGATCAACCTCTTTCTCGATCGACTCATCCACCGTCCCGGACCAACTACTGAAGACTCCGGGCATCAGGGCAACGATGATTCGAACATATGTTTTTTTCTCTGAAGGGTCTTTGTATCGTTCGTAGACCGCTCGAGTGAAATCAATTTTCTCTACCGCCCCAATCTTCACCCCGCGAAATTTCACAACTGACCCCTCTTCCAAACCTTGGACCGACTGATCAACATAGGTTTCAAACAATTCACGTTCCTCAAAAAATGCACCGACCCCAAGAACTAGAACCGTTCCAATGATCAGGACCGTTCCGATGATCACAAACAACCCGAGGGCAAAGTAATTCGCTCGTTTACTCACTGTTTTGAATCTGTTCTCAGCCTTGTTTGCTCTCCACCAACGTCACGCTATGCCGCCTCACGATTGAAAAAGCGCCTCACCGCGGGCGCCTCATGCTGATCCTTCAGGACTCGAGGATCGCCGGTGGCCACGATCCCTTTGGTCGATTTATCGAGCATGATCACACGATCCGCAATAGCGAAAATACTCGGTAACTCGTGGGTCACAACCACAAAGGTGATGCCAAGGTTTTGCGCCAAGTTCTTGATCAACGCATCGAGCTCCGCAGACGTGACTGGATCCAACCCTGCGGAAGGTTCGTCCAAGAAAAGAATCGATGGATCGAGAGCCATCGCTCGAGCAATCGCAGCGCGCTTTTGCATTCCGCCACTAATCTCCGCGGGCATATAGTCGGCAAACTTTTCCAGCCCAACCAATTTAAGCTTCATTCGAGCAATCAACTGGATCGCCGCAGCATCCAATTGTGTGAATTCTTCAAGTGGCAAACTGACGTTTTCTAGAAGCGTCATCGATCCGAATAGGGCCCCGCTCTGATACATCACACCGATCTTTCGCAATATTGCCTCCCGATCACGCGCCTCGCGAGCGACGATATCGTCGCCATCAATCACGACCCGTCCAGAGGCCGGCTGATAGAGCCCGATCATGTGTTTCAGCAAGGTGCTCTTGCCGCAACCAGATCCTCCAAGAATAACAAACACTTCACCCGCAGTGACTTCAAACGAGACCTCTTTCAAAACGGTATAGTCTCCATACACAACGGACAACCCACTTACCTCAATCAGAGATTTTGCCGCATTCGTCATATCCCGAGCAAATAGAAGGACACAGAAAAAATACCATCCGCAATGACAATCAACGTGATTCCACTGACCACGGCCCGAGTCGTCGAGAGTCCCACAGCACTCGCACCGATCTCAGTCTGGAGTCCTCGAAAACACCCAACCGCCGCAACCAACAAACCAAAGACGGCTCCCTTGAATAAGCCACCAGCCAAATCAGCCAAATCCAGCGCTCCAACCAATTGATGACAATAAAGAACTAAAGAAAAGCCTAATGACAAATAGACGATTCCCCCGCCTATCAAACCAAAAAGCAGCGAAAAGATCGTCAATACCGGCATCATCACGACCGCAGATACGACGCGAGCCACGACTAGAAAGCGTACCGGTTGTAACCCCATCGTGGTCAACGCGTTTATCTCTTCGTTCACTTTCATGGTACCGATCTCTGCGGCGAAGGCCGCCCCAGATCGTCCGGCCAAAATGATTGCCGTCATCAAGGGACCTAGCTCTCGAACCAAGGATACAGCGACAAGATCAGCGACAAAGTTTTGGGCGCCAAATTGTCTCAGTGGAATGGCCGCTTGAAAGGCAATGATCAATCCAATCAAGAACGATATGAGAGCAACGATAGGCAAGGCGTTCGCCCCGACATTCTCACAGGTTAAAAACACATCGCGCCACCGAAGTTGTCGCGGATGAAAAATTGCCCAGAGAACAGCGATTATCAGCTCCCCAACAAAGCTAACGAGAGCAAAGGCATCTTTCGAAAGATTGACGACGCCCTCCCCCAAGACTTCCGCCAAGTGTCGGCAATCAGCCTTAGACGATGACTCCTGAGCAAACGTACGGTCCGTGAACTGCTCGAGAAGGCGATGGTATCGGGCATCAAGGCCAATAAGTTCGAAGGGACTGCCTTGTTTCTTTAGCGCTTCTTCGACGGCGACAATCAAAGCGATTCCCGCAGCGTCGCAATAAGAAACCTTTGAAGCATCAAGGATCAACCCTTGCCCCGAAGGTACGGCTGCCACTTGATGCATGGATTCCTTCCAGACTTGATGCAAGGTCGCTGCTTGAAGCGCTCCCTCAAGAACGAAGCGAAAACTCCCAGAGGACTGAGTCGGCGGCACAAGAGCAGCCGTAGGGAGCTTAGATTTGTTCACCACTCGCTTACGCTTCCTTTAGAAACACACTCACTCGGGCAGAAACCATCGTAAGAAAGCTCTGGGTAAAAGCTTTCTCCCCTACAAGATCCGAGCCTTAGCTCGTCGCTTCGTCTTCGCTTGGCGCACTCCCCGATTCCTCTACCGGAAGCGTGCCTTCGGCTTCGGAAGTGGATTCAGTGCCATCGGACACGGTATCATCCCCACTCCCTTCGGACGATTCTTCACCATCCAAATTATCCTCATCTGCCTCATCACTGATCACGGGGGCGATTGCCTGGAGTCGATCCCCTTGGTCAAGATTCATCAGCTTCACACCCTGAGTATTCCGGCCCGTCTCGCGAACATCCTTCACCCGGGTACGAATCATCTGACCACCAACGGTAATCAACATGAGCTCATCATCATCATGCACTGTAAGGGCACCAACGACCTTACCAGTTTTTTCTGTCGTCTTCATCGTGATGATTCCCTTACCGCCCCGAGACTGCTGACGATAATCCTCAAACGCGGTTCGTTTTCCGACGCCCTGCTCGCTAGCAACCAGCAGCGTCGCCCCTTCTTCAATGACCGCCAAACTCACGACAGCATCCGTATCGGAGAGACGAATTCCACGAACGCCGGTTGAAACACGCCCCATAGAGCGCGCATCAGATTCTGGGAATCGAACGGATTTGCCCTCACGAGAGATCAGAACGACCTGATCATCACCTGTCGTAAACTTCACCTCAATGAGTCGATCCCCTTCCTCGATGTTGATTGCTCGAATACCACCCTTACGGAAATTGGCATATGCCGCGAGAGCTGTCTTCTTAACGGTGCCACGCTCGGTAGCAAAGAGAAGATACCCCGGCTGGGTCCACGTCTGATCACCATCATCCTCCGTCTGTTTAGACACGATACGGATCAGTGCTGCAATCTTCTCGTCAGGCTGCAGCTCTAAGACATTAGCGATTCCCCGCCCTTTTGCGGTCCGTGACATATCGGGCACACCGTGCACACGTTCGACATAGACACGTCCCGTGTTCGTAAAGAACATGAGATAGTCGTGGGTACTAGCAGAAAACAAGTGTTCAACGAAATCCCGATCATCACCCTCCGTCGATTTTCGACTTTGTGTGTCCATTCCGATCACCCCTTTTCCGCCACGACGTTGCGCACGGTACTCGCTCACGTTGGTACGTTTAATGAGGCCTGCATGGGTCAGGGTGATGATGACGCCTTCGTTGGCAATAAGATCTTCCAGCGCCATTTCGCCCTCATCGATCACCAAGGCGGTCAATCGAGGAGTCGCGAACTTCTCCTTAATGGCAAGCAGTTCTTCCTTGATGATATTCAAGACGCGTTCTTCACGGGCCAAAATATCGAGGAGATCCTTAATTACTTCTAAGAGCTCGTTGTATTCGCCCTTAACCTTGTCAATTTCGAGGCCAGTCAATTGATACAAGCGCAATTCTAGAATCGCGTTCACCTGAGCAACCGTCAACTGATACCGCCCATCGATCAAGCGGGTTTCACTTCGGATTAGAATCCCAAACTGCTCAACCTGCTCGCGACTAAAATCGTAAGCCAAGAGACGTCGCCGAGCCTCATCTCGGTTGGCCGAGTCGCGAATGATCTTGATAAAATCATCCAAATTCGCCAAGGCGACCAAATACCCCTCGAGAACCTCAGCTCGAGCCTCCGCCTTTCGCAACTCGTAGCGAGTCCGGCGAATAATCACTTCTCGGCGATGCTCGATGTAGCAATTGATGACCTCCTTAAGATTCAACGTTTTCGGACGACCATGATCAATCGCCAACATATTGACAGCGAAGGTGGTTTCCAATTGAGTGAATTTGTAGAGGTTGTTAATCACAACCTTGGGAACAGCATCCCGTTTGAGCTCAATCACCAAGCGAGTCTTCTCGTCAGACTCGTTTCGCATGGACGAGATATCAGTAATTATCTTCTCGTTCACAAGATCCGCAATTCGCTTTTCGAGCACCGCTCGATTCACGTTATAGGGAATCTCAGTCACGATCAGGACTTCACGCCCCGTCTTCGTCTGTTCGACCTCAATCTTACCACGAATCTTGAGACTACCCCGTCCGGTATGAAAATACTGCTTGATCGGATCCAGCCCGCAGACCTGACACCCGGTCGGAAAATCAGGGCCCTTGATGAACTCCATGAGTTCCGGAATGGTAATCGCTGGATTATCGATTTGAGCACAGACACCATCGATCACTTCCCCTAAATTATGAGGCGCGATGTTGGTCGCCATTCCCACGGCAATACCAGTCCCCCCATTCACCAACAGGTTTGGAATGGAAGCAGGAAATACCGTAGGCTCCATTCGAGTTTCGTCGTAATTAGCGACGAAATCGACGGTGTCCTTTTCCATGTCATTCATCAGGATAGACCCGAGATGGGTCATCCGAGCTTCCGTATACCTCATCGATGCCGGAGGATCACCTTCGACTGAACCGAAATTGCCCTGCCCCTCAATCAGTGTGTCCCGCATTGCCCACGGCTGGGCCATATGCACAAGGGTCGGGTAAATTGCCTGATCACCATGGGGGTGGTAGTTACCCATCGTCTCCCCCACGATCTTAGCGCACTTCAAATGCTTCTTGCTTGGGCCAACACCGAGATCATTCATCGCGAAAAGAATGCGGCGCTGCGAGGGCTTCAATCCATCTCGAGCATCAGGGAGTGCTCGAGACACAATCACGCTCATGGAATAATCCAAGAACGAGTTCTTGATTTCGTCCGCGACGTTAATCTTCTGAATCTTCTCCAATTCTAGAGACGACTCAACGGACTCTTCTGGGGATTCATTTGGCGTGTCTGAATCGGCCATAAAATAATCTTATCGGTACACTTACGTAATTGTAACAAAGGGAAACTTCTGCAAAGCAGCGGGACGCTCAAACCATCGGAGCATACAAATGACCGCTCGACGCGGTCACTTAGACATCCAGGTTCCTCACATTGAGCGCATTGTCTTCGATGAATTGACGGCGAGGTTCGACCTCATCGCCCATTAGCTTCGTAAACATCTCTTCCGCTTCAATCGCGTCAGAGACGTCAATCCGCAAAAGTTTTCGATTCTCAGGATCCATGGTCGTACCAAAGAGCTGTTTGGGATTCATCTCACCCAACCCCTTAAAGCGCTTGATTTCGAGTCCTTTACGACCTACTTCCATGATACTTTCCAAAATCTCACCAATCGAAAAGAGCGGTTTCGTTTTCTCTTTCTCCCCTTCTCCCTCGATCAATTCAAAGAGCGGATGGTCTTGCGCCGAGTAGTGCTCAACATTGAGCCCCTTCTCGGAAAGCTGCTCAAGTAATTGAGAAACCGCCTTACTTTCATGAAGCTCCACGTGGCGAGCACGACGCACGGGCACGCCCTTCGCCCGAACAGCAGTGACGGCCTCTGCCTCATCGTCTCCAAAGAGACCCAAATCAGGGTTTTCTTGACCAAACTGCGCCAGATCCTCTTCGGAATGGAAGTAATTCACGGTCTCTTCGTTTCCATCGCGAATGATCACTAAATGACGTGGCACTTCAAAAGTCCCCTCTTTCCGCTCTTCAATAAAGTCACTGAAGTCCCCTCCGTGACGACGCACCGAAGTGGCATATTTATCGAGTGACTCGAGACGCTCTAGAATTTCACCCAGCTGATCTTGGTTCAACACTTGTCCATCAGCCAAATTCTTCAGCTTCACATCGTCGGTTCCCAAACGAATCAGGATCCTGTTCAAGGCATCATCATCATCGACATATTCAACTCGTTTTCGTCGACTAATCAAATACAGAGGCGGTTGGGCGATGTAGATAAAGCCCTGTTTGACCAAAGCCGGCATATGCCTAAAGAAAAAGGTCAACAAGAGCGTTCGGATATGAGATCCGTCAACATCAGCGTCCGTCATAATAATGACCTTGTGATAGCGAAGCTTCTCGAGATCAAAGGCACCCTCACCGTCTCCATCACCAATCCCCGTCCCCACAGCCGTGATCATGGTTCGGATTTCGTTGTTCTGGAGCACTTTATCGAGTCGCGCTTTTTCCACATTGATCAGCTTACCTCGAATGGGAAGAATCGCTTGATACTTGCGATCCCGCCCCTGCTTCGCGGAACCACCTGCAGAGTCACCCTCAACAATATAAAGTTCTGTCTTGGCCGGATCTCGCTCAGAACAATCCGCCAACTTCCCTGGCAAGCCTCCACCAGACATCGCACTCTTGCGAACGGTCTCGCGAGCCTTACGCGCCGCTTCCCGCGCCCGAGCTGCCATCAATGATTTATCAATGATTCGCTTGGCCAAACTAGGCTGGAGGTCAAACGCAGACATGAGCCCCTCGTAGACATTCGAGGATACGACCCCTTCGATTTCCGTATTGACGAGCTTAACTTTCGTTTGGGATTCAAATCGAGGATTCGGCAACTTCACACTGACCACACAAACAAGGCCTTCTCGAACATCATCACCTGAAATCGCCGGATCTTTGTCCTTAATCAGGCTGTTGTCTCGAGCATACTTATTGATGGCTCGCGTTAGAGCGGTTCGAAAACCGGTAAGATGAGTCCCCCCATCCGCATTGCGAATTGAATTGGCGTAGCAGAGAATCTGATCGTTATAGCTGTCGTTATACTGCATCACGCAATCGACAAAGACATCCTCAGGCTTGCCCTCAATTTGAACCTCTTTCTTGCCACTCAGAATCACAGGATCAGGGTGAATCAAGGTCTTACCGCGGCCAAGCTGAGCGACAAACTCCGCGATCCCGTCGGCATAGTAAAATCGCTCTTCCTTCCCCTCATCCCGTTCGTCCTTTAAGACGATCTCTAATCCAGGGTTCAGAAAAGCCAGCTCACGAAGGCGGTTGGCGAGAAGCTCGAACTTAAATTCAGTGGTGATATCGAAAATCGTGGCGTCCGGCTTGAAGGTGATCAAGGTCCCCTGAGAGCTCGATTTCCCGATCACTTTCAATTCTTGAACGGTTTTTCCACGGGCGAACTCCATGTAGTTCACATTCCCGTCACGAGAAACCTCAACCTTGAACCAATCTGAAAGAGCATTCACACATTTTGCCCCCACTCCATGAAGTCCACCTGAGTATTTGTAGGCCCCTTGACCAAATTTCCCGCCCGCATGGAGGTTGGTCAAAACCAACTCAACGGCCGGAATCTTGAACTTGGGATGAATATCCACCGGAATCCCGCGACCATTGTCCCCAATGGACACCGAACCATCCACGTGAATCGTCACTTCGATGCGGGAACAGAATCCGGCGAGATGCTCATCAATCGAATTATCGAGCACCTCGAACACACAGTGGTGAAGGCCTCGTTCGTCAGGATCTCCGATATACATCCCGGGCCGCTTGCGAACCGCCTCCAGCCCTTCGAGTTTATCGATTTTAGAAGCGTCGTAAACGCCAGCAGCCGATGTATCAGCAGCAGCGCTAGCATCATTCTTGGGTATCTCTTGTTCAGAATCCATAAACCACGGAAAAGCCCTATTGGCCCCTCAAAACAGGATCCATGAAATTATCAAATTCTGCAACTTTGGACAATAGTTAATTAGAGCAAATGTTGTGCCTGCCCTCTCACCCAATTATTTCATGGCCATCGAAGCTCAAGGTCGCTAGACACTCCCTCGCTCCTCTCCCATTCAAACTGGATACACATTCCGGCATTCCGAAGATCCCACCCACCCCTAACGCCCCGATGATAAAAGCCTGAAACCGAAACGTCACCGATCAATCATTGCCCTCGTAGGAAAAGTCAGTGAGAATTTCCTTCAAACTATGTGGGTACCTAAATGGCAACGAGATCGAAAACTCGGGTTTGAATCCCCTGTTCCAACCCAACCCGTCTCCAACGAAGAGTTCGTTCCGCGACCGCAAAGCGAGAAGCAGAAGGAATGGGAGTTTCGAATCGATCAAATGGCGATTGCCAAATCCAAGTCGTTAGGGATCAGCAAGCGGGAATTCCTTAAGTCTTCCATGGGGATGGCCACCGCCTTCTATGCCAGCAACATGGTTTTTGGCCCCAATTGGGACGTCGCCGAAGCCGAAACCTTCGAAGCCGCTGCCTCTGAGGAGAAGTTCCCCAAAGGAGAATATTTCGTTTTCGATGTCCAGACTCATTTCACGAACGGATTCGCTCTCGGATTCCGCACCGCGGAATTCGTCAAGAATATGGGCTTTGAGCTCACGGACGATGAGGATGAGTACAGCTATCCCAATTTCGTTAAAGAGCTCTTCTTCGACAGCGAGACGAGCCTGGTGGTCATCTCAGGAGTCCCTGGTCGAGAGATCAACAAGGATAAGGCAGGACAGATCCTCGAAGGACGCGACCGCCGGGGCGGCATTCTCCCCAGCTGGCTCATGTCCAAGGCAAAGGGCCAACTCAACAAGATCGCCGGAGGCACCCGCGCCCTCTGCCAAGGCAACTGCGCTCCAAACCACTACTGGGATAAGGCGAAAAACCAACCAGATTTCCCCGCCCTATTCGACCAAATGGAACGGGAAGTCAAACAATACGGTATCGATTCTTGGAAATGGTACTGCCACACCGACCCAGGGCGTTCGGGTGACGGATTCCGTATGGATGACGAGAAACTGGCCTACCCATTCTACGAAAAGTCCAAAGAACTTGGTCTCAAGGTGTTTAGCTGTCACAAAGGCTACGCCGCCCAGTCTCGCACCCTTGGCCACTTCGCTCATCCAGGGGATTTGGAGAAGGCGGCCTTGGATCATCCCGATTTGACCTTTATCGCCTATCATAGCGCCATGAAACATGGCCCGGGGGAACCAGAATTCGAAGCCCCTGAGTTCTTCGACCCCGAGACTGGCGATTTCGCCTGGCACGCCGAATTGATGAATATCAAGAAACGCAACCCTGGCATCGATAACATATATTGCGAAATCGGGTCTGCCTTCGGAACCACTGCCATTGTGCACCCGGTGATGTGCCAGCACTTGATCGGCAAAAACATTCAGACCTATGGTGCCGACCATGTCATCTGGGGAACTGATTGCCTCTGGTGGGGCTCGCCTCAATGGGTCATCGACGCCATGAAACGCTTCCAAATTTCAGATGAACTCTGCGAAAAGTTTGGCTATCAGAAGGTCACCAAAGAGGACAAGGCCAAGATTTTCGGCCTCAATGCAGCAAGAGTGTACGGAGTCGACGCAAATCTCGATATCAAGGCGTTCCCGGGAGACACCCTGTCTCAATTGAAAACCGCCTATCACGAACAAGGCGGCGAGCGCGACAATGCGGCTTACGGCTGGGTCCGGGCAGAAGCCTAGGAGCTTTCGAACTGAATTCGATGGAGCGCTCGGTTCATCCCGGACGCTCCCCGGGAAAACGCACGCTGTGATCCGCACCTTTTCAAGGCAACTCAAGAGTTTGGGACTGTGTGCCTTCTCTGGAATAGTGTCCCTTTTTTGTCACGGAGCAACGTTGCCTGAACACGTTCCTGCGACCCACATCAACCAGGATCTCCCAGAATATCTTACCGGAGACGAATGTCTTTTCTGTCATCGCAAAGATATCGGACACGGATGGCCGGTCAATGCTCACCAACTGACCATGCGTCCGATCCATGCGCTGCCCGATATCCTTGCCCAGATTATAGAGCATCCAGAACTCAAACCATTTGCATCGCAGGTCCGCTTCGTCCTCGGTTACAAGCACGAGATGCGTCTCCTTCAAAAGTCCAACGAATACGGAAAACTCCTATTACTCTCCGCAAGAATCACTCCGGAAACAGAGGGCACCCAGCCACTCTCCGTCATCGGCGAAGCCCCATTCCACTGGGAGGATAAGACCTTTGCCCAACAATGCGCCGGATGCCATACGACCGCGGTCGATTCACGAACCCAATCGTTTTCTGCGCCAGGGATTGACTGCTACAGCTGCCACGGCGACGTCGACCTTGAACATACAAACGACCCCTCCCTGGTCTATCTTTCTAAGACGCGCGAAGACAAGGCAGGCCTCATCTCACAAATCTGCGCCCAATGCCATATCCGCACCGGGCGTTCGCAGACCTCAGGGCTTCCTTACGCAAACAATTATGTCGTCGGGGACGATCTCTTCGCCGACTTTGAAGTCGACCTATCAGAAACAGCCCTGCAAGACGCGCCTCCTAGAGAGCGTCACATCTTACAAACCATCAAACGAACCTCACAAGGTGAGCAAACGGAGACATGCCTTTCCTGTCATAACATTCACCGCGCGTCAGGAAGAAAACACCGACGTGTCCCAAAAAACAACGACTGCTACATTTGCCACCACCCTGAGAGCATGACACTCACCTACGATCGAAACCAAACGCATCACGCACGTTGCGGCTACTAGAACTCCAGAACAGCGATGAGCCAATCCTCTGAAACCAACCTCGAACGACTGCCAGCAACCTTAGATATGGACGAAACGGACATCAACGTCCGCGCCTATTTCACCCGAATCCCTGACGAGCGGATGAAAGAATACGATCCCGCTTGGACAGACGAGCAAATCATTGAATGGGATGGCAATTTCCGATCTGACGGAGCCCTCATGCTTGTCTGCTGTGAAAGAGATGTCGAGATCGATGAGTATCGCCGAGTGATCGAAGAGCAACTCCAGCTACGTGGACTCTAAAAACACCACGAAAGCTACGGGCGCATCAGCCAGAGGACTCGTCTGACGATGCCCCCGGGGCGCTGCGACGCGACTCCGGTGGAGCCTCTCCCGCGCTTCCATCTCCCTCCCCCGCTTTGACAAGGGATCTCCTGGCTTTCCGAAGCTGACGGATACGAACGAAGATCGCGGATGAAACGACGATCACCAGTATGGAGATCAAAATGCCATTGGTGAGATGTTGATTGAAATCCCGCATTCGCTTGAACAGGAAAACCCAAAGCGCCACGGCGACCACATTACCAACCATCACCGATGTGAAGGCAACCCAGGTTCTCATACCAATGAGAAATCCAACCACGGCACCTACAAGTGGGCCCGTACTCCAGAATGGGAAAATCACAAACACCATCAAGCCCACCACACCATAAGGCTCGATTCTCGTCTTGTGCCGATCGGCGGATTGTCGAATCCCTTCAAGCGTAGAGCCGATATAGGGCCACTCAACCGCTTTCCGGTACCCAGCCACGATCAAGGGATAACAAAGCAACAAGATGACAAAATCCTGGATGGAACACTGAAACAGAAGAAACAGAGGCGAAAAGCCTAATTCCAGACCATAGCCAACGTTGCCAGCACGGCCAGTCACCATGTGGGTGAGCACCAGTTGCCATACATCCGCGTAGGGTTCTGGAAACATAATCCCCATCACCACAAAGAAAACAATGGTTCCAGTGAGAACCAATTGCCCGCTTCGCTCGATCAATCGGAGGGATTTATCGTACGCCTTCGACATTACAAGAACTCAGAATCCCCCAAACACTCCCGTTCGCAAATCGCTTCGTTCGATCTGGGGAATTGATAAGAGTATCCTGAAATTGACACAGCACCATAACCAGCCCTTTGAGTAATGGCAGCAGACTCACAACACAAGCTTCAATCACGATTCCGCACGAATGAATTCTCTATGCCCTCACAAATCCCATCAAACAGCCACCGAGGGCTCTAGCCAGTCAATCAATGACATTGCCCAAGGAAGTGGCGTTTCATACCACCCCACGACTGACCTTCTTCAGTCAACGAACGTTCAATGGCAGGAGAATGAATCGAGAAGGCGTCGTAACAATGTAGTTTCAATATCGATGCAGGACGATTCCGCCAACTCGCCCATGCCAAGGGCGTTTCGCCATTCATATTCTGCACCTCACGGTTTGCGCCCGCGTCTAGCTGCGTCTGAAGCGATTCACGGAATCCAAAGGCAGCCGCCTGAACCATGAGGTAACGAATGGCACTCACATCCCCGTAATAGGCACACCACCTGATAAGGGCAACGCCGCGTTTGTCAGTCGCATTCGCCTCGTGGTGCTCTAGGGAATCAAAGACCAAATCTGTCCGACCATCGCCGATTCGCGCCACCATGTTCGACTCTATCCTTGAACTGAACGAGCGGCAGAACGATTTCTCAAGAGTGAAGATGCCAAGGAATCTTCTCAATCACGGATCCCAAACCATCGCTAGCGTCTCCAGTGATGGATACGAGATTGAACGAAGGCATCGTCAATAAGCTCTGGATAGGACCTTCGAACGCGTTCTATCTCGGCACACTGACCATTCGAGAGCCCCTCGGCCGAATCAAGACAGCGAACGTCCGTAAGCAATCCCTGCTCCTTGAGTACAGAATGAATCCCCGGAATACAGCCTTGAAAGCCGTTCGCAGCATCGAAAATCGCCGCATTCATATCGGTCACCTCAATCGCACGAGTAAGCCACATCGAAGCGATCGACTCCCCTTCTGAGACAGATTCGTGAATGGCATCCAACAGTTCGACACCCGCGCGCGTCCAGACAGCCCAATGCCCTAGTAGCCCCCCAACAAACCGAACCTCCTTCACCTCACCACCAGATTGAATCCGATAAGTCGTTAGCAAATCGTTAACGATATTGTCATCATTACCGGTATAGAACGAGATACGATCCTCGCAACCCGCATCACAAACGCCCCGAATCACATCTAAAGTTTGATAACGATTGCTGTCTCTTATACACATCTCCGAGCCCACGAGACCTCTCTACATCTCGT
>OJGU01000680.1_pt1 | contig 17499 bp, 14 predicted proteins | sample 1594741 | NCBI WGS metagenome assembly OJGU01 (sample SAMN05416841, study PRJEB24817) | seawater metagenome | isolation source: Sea water | place: Canada:Atlantic | collected 2013-07
CGAGATGTAGAGAGGTCTCGTGGGCTCGGAGATGTGTATAAGAGACAGCGTTGAAGCTCGTCATCAAAATCAGCCAAATTCAGAGCCATGATCACGGTCACATCTCGATTACTAAGCCCCCCCAAACGCCACTTCCCTCCTTCAGTGTCTTCATACCCTATCACCACCATGGGAGCAATTGGCCTCCGCGGGGGAAGCCCTCCCCTTTCTGGGGGCGGGCGTCGCCCCCCAGGCGGCAGACCACCCCGCCTGAGACGCGCGCCAAATTCTGGCAGCGAATCGATACGCGCAGGTTCTGGCAGGAAAGGCTCGCGGTCTATCGACTCCAGCCACTCTCCTCCAGGCGTGGAAAACCAATGGTCTCCGTCGTTTCCTACGACAATAAAGTGGAACTCGTGCTCCGCCGATTGATTGCTATACTCAACAAGCAATTCCAGAAAATCTGTATCGGGCCCAACGATTCCTACGAGTCGTTCCCCTGGAATCTCCATTTTACCATCGACCGAGCTTTCAAACTGCCGCTCAATAAACCACCACGCTCCAGCCAAAAACCCGAACAAGATCACGCCCGAAACCAATGCCGTGTAGATTGTCAGTTCCCATTGAAACGAACGTCTCATGAATCCTCATCAACCTTGTAGCCTACACCGCGAACAGTATGGAGCAATTTCACGGCCTGCCCTTTATCAATTTTACTCCGCAAGCGTTGCACATAGACATCGACCAGATTCGTTCCTGGATCGAAATCATAGTTCCAAACTTTTTCGCAAATCTGCACACGACTCAAAACCCGCCCGGGAGAACGCACCAGACATTCGAGAAGCGAGAACTCACGCGGTGTTAACTCGATTAGCCGATCACCACGACGCACCTCTCGACTCGAAAGATTCACGGACAGATCTGCCACCTGATACAAATGCGAGCCCTGCCCCGAGGCTCGACGCACAATGGTTCGAACCCGAGCAATCAACTCGTCGATATAAAAGGGTTTCGCCAAGTAATCATCCGCCCCAAGCTCAAGCCCTTCAACCCTTTCAAAAGGCTCCCCCCGAGCCGTCAGGAGAATTACCGGAACGTTGTTCCCCTCCCTTCGAAGATTTCTCAAGATGCTCAATCCATCCCGCCCCGGCAACATGATGTCTAGGATGATCAAGTCAAAAGGACAGCTGCGAGCCACATTGTAGCCTTCGTCCCCATCGAGGCACACATCCACGGACATACCCTGCTCGCTCAATCCCTTGCGAACGAATGTCGCCATCTTCTTTTCGTCTTCTACAAGTAGAATGCGCATTGTGGTCCTCCTAAGTTCCTGGCTGACAGATCTGCTCCGCATCACCGTGGACGCTTTCCAGGCTTAGCCACCGTGAGATATTTTTTTGGGAACGAAGCCCCATAGTATTCTCGAACAACACCCCACAAACCTATCTCCCCCGCCAGCAAGATCCAACACATTACAATTCTGTAATCGAATCGTGAGGCCCTGTTCATGATACGCCAGTAACGTAATGGCGAGCTGGCGAAAAACCAGTCCAATACCGTCCACGGCAAGAGTGGTTTCAACAACCGTTTTCCTGCTGACGGCAACAGTCAATATTCGAGAGTCAAGCCTCTCCTGTGCTGATGACCCCAAGCAGGTAATCACCAGCACGGGAAGGGTTATGTACTTTTATCTTTTATATCTATTTATATTTCTCAATTATAATAAGGCACAGCGACTGCTACATCATTTTCTACAATCTGAAAATGTCAGATCGACAAACCCAAAGAAAAGGATAAAAGCACCATGAGACACGAACCCACCAGAAAAGCACTCACGCTACCAACAGCGTACACCCTCGTCACGAGCGCCATGATAGTGATCGGTTCGGTTGACACCTCCGCCCAAGGAAATCGCCAGCCCGGAGGGAATCCCGATCGACCCAGCCGGCAACAAGAAGTCCGGCCCAATCAAAACAACCGCGATCAATCCCAAGGAGGGGACCGGAGTCCACAGGCCGCACCACGCAATAACGGGGACGAAGACAATAACTCGCCAGCACAACCATCGCGGCGACGGCAAGCCGAACGAAATCCTGAGCAGCCCGATGATCCGCGTGGCCCGAATCCCGCCCCCTTAGACCCTGCCTCGTTTCCGCAAAACACCCGCACAATTGATGGCACCAACAACAATAGCACCCACCCGGACTGGGGAAGCGCCAACGTCACTTTTCTACGCTTAGCAGAAGCAGCCTACGCTGACGGATCCGACGCGCCCAGCGGCACAACTCGGCAAAGCGCCCGCAGCATCAGTAATATTTGCGCTGCTCAGACAGAATCCAAACCCAATTCCAGAGGGGCGACAGATTTCTTCTGGCAATGGGGCCAGTTCCTCGACCATGACATTGACCTAACCCCAGTCGTCGCTCCTCACGAGGCCTTTGACATCCCGGTACCTGTCGGTGATCCCTGGTTCGACCCCACCCAAACGGGAAGCCAGACGATTCCACTCGAACGATCCCTCTATGAAATCGTCGACGGGGTCCGACAACAAGTGAATGAGATCTCCGCATACATCGACGCATCAAATGTCTATGGATCTGATGAAACAAGAGCCAGCGCCCTAAGAACGCTCGATGGCACCGGACGCCTCAAAGTCAGTGCCGGGGATCTTCCCCCCTTCAATGTGGACGGCCTCCCGAACGCACCTTCGGACAGCCTGCCCACACTGTTCCTCGCTGGGGACTTCCGAGCCAATGAGCAAGTCGGCTTGACGGCAATGCACACCCTCTTCATCAGGGAACATAACTTCTGGGCTGACCGAATCGCCGAGGGAGACGAAACGCTGAGTGGAGAGACCATTTACCAGACCGCAAGAGCCATCGTCGCGGGCGAGATGCAAGCGATCAGCTACCGAGAATTCCTCCCTGTCCTCCTCGGAGAACGCTCACTCAGGCCCTATCGAGGTTACAATCCCAACGTCAACGCAGGCATTGCCAATGAATTCGCGACAGCAGCCTACCGATTCGGGCACACCATGCTATCGAGCGAACTACTCCGCCTCAACGCCACGGGCCAGCCGATCGCAAATGGCAACCTTTCTTTGGCGCAAGCATTCTTCCGACCTAGTCTCTTAGTTGAAGACGGAATCGACCCTGTCCTCCGTGGACTCGCCGGCAAAGTGGCCCAAGAAGTCGATACGTTCTGCGTCGATGACGTTCGCAACTTCCTATTCGGCCCTCCCGGATCAGGCGGTTTCGACCTCGTTTCTCTCAATATCCAACGCGGCCGAGACCATGGACTTGCCGACTTCAACCAGACTCGCATCGACTACGGACTCGATCCTGTTCAGTCGGTGGCTCAAATCAATCCGGATCCGAACGTCCAACAACGGCTTCAAGAAGCCTACCCTTCCCTCTCAGACATTGACCTTTGGGTTGGGGGACTGGCTGAAGCACACGTTGACGGCGCCCTCGTGGGAGAAACCTTCCACACCATCATTAAGGACCAGTTCGAGCGCCTTCGAGATGGAGATCGGTTCTGGTATGAGCGATATCTGCCAAATAATCTCGTACGACTCGTCAATCAACAGACCCTGGCGAGAATCATACGGAGGAACACAGATATCGGTGACGAACTCCCAAACAACGTGTTCATCACCGAGTAGAGAGAGACCACGCGGACAGAAGCAGGGACCCGAATTAAAGATTCGGGTCCCTCACATGTACCACCCCCACCAAACCCCCCAGGGCACGGAAATGGAATCCGGCCCAGAATCGATCACAAACAGCGATGACACCCATTGAATGGGGCGCCCCTTATTAACTTGACGCTCCAAAGGTCCCCAATTAGCGTCCAAAGCGCTAGAAACGCCTGATATTGTTCAATTTCCGGCCCACGATTGCCCATTCAAATTGGGCATTATTTTTGCTAATTGCTTCATCGATATGCGGATATTTTTGCGGAGTTTCAAAACGTTGTCAGTCATCGCCCTCACCGGCACTTTGACCACCCAAGCAGCAATCATTAACGACGGCTCGACAACCGATAACCTTGGTCGTCTTCGGAACGCCTTCGGCACTGACACCGCCGTGACAACGGCAAACGTCGTCGACGGGGCGATCAGCGTTGCCCAAAGCCCGCAAGGATTCCCCATTCCCCCACTTCGTACCGCCTGGTACAGCACAAGCCAAGTCCCTAGCGGGGGCGTCTATACTGTGAGCGCAGAATTCACCCCGGCAATGGCTGCAGATGAACGCCGCGGAGGCGTTATCGGCTGGCTCGACAAGACTGCGGGCGTCGGCATCGGACTCCACATCCGCCCTGGAGGTTTCTCCGGCGGGATCCGGCTGAACACAATCAATTTCCTCGCCCAAGCAGCGAACGACAACGAGGCCCTTACAGGTCTCTTCAATTTGGACGGGACCGAAGCGACGGGCGACAATGAATCAGCCCATATCGCTTTGCCGGAAAACTACGATCCAACCCAGCCAGCAATCTTCGAATTAAGTTTCTCAGCGCCTAGCGACAGCGAGAAAGCGGATCTCGCAGATGCCACCGCGAAAGTCATTGCCCGTATCCTTCAATCAGATGGCACCGAAAACCAACAACTCGGCGAATCCATTGAGCTTCTCACCACCCTGCCGACACCAGATCCACTCGCTCATCGAGTCGGATACTACGCCTATTGGGGCTCAATTTTCTTCGAAGGAAACACCATCGGGACACTAGACAACCTGAGCGTCGAAGGTGAATTTCAAGAACCACCTCCAAACACGCTCCCGACCGCCTCGATCAAGGCTCCCGCAGAAGGACTAAACCAGGAACCACCAGCCTCCTACACCCTGGAAGTCGATGCCGTTGATGCCGACGGCACCATTGACCTCGTAGAAGTCATCCTCGTTGAAACCGGAGAACTCCTCGCTCAATTCAGCGAAGCACCCTATACCTTCCAATGGGATAACGTTCCCTCCGGCAACTACAATATCATTGCCCGGGCCACCGACAATTGTGGTGGATCCGCCGAATCGGAAGCCATCACACTATCCGTCAATCGCGCCCCTCGAGTTGCCATCACCTCACCGAGCGCCAGCGCCGTCTTCGAACTACCGGTAACCATCGAGCTCAGCGCAAACGTTTCCGATCTCGATGGTAATGTTACCTCACTAACCTGGGTGAGCAATGGCAGCGAAGAAATCGCAACCGTCGATGCAGCCCCCTTTTCCTACAGCTGGGTCAATCCCCCCGCTGGCCTTCATATCCTAACCGCCAGAGTCACTGACGATCTTGGAGGAACCGGTGAATCTCGCACCGCGACGATCACCGTCAACGAAGGCGCAGGCCCAGTCGAACCCACCGAACCTCCAACGCTCGGCATAGCGCTCAGCGACGGCCAAATCGCTATATCATGGCCCGCCGATAGCGGGAACTTCGTGCTAGAAGGCACAAACGACCTCATCACCTGGGAAGCGCTTGCAGAACAGGCCAATCCATTCTTGGTGACACCTGGCACCGAGGACGCCCATCGCTACTACCGTCTCCAAGAAGCCAACTGAGAAATTTAGCCCACCTTAGCTATCCAGAGCGGCCCGAGCGATAATTTGTTGCTCGGGCAGCTTCGGTATTGACGTAACCCGCCCAAGCGATAATAGTTCCGCTCCTTGACGCACCGGTAGCTCAATTGGATAGAGCATCTGACTTCGGATCAGAGGGTTGGGAGTTCGAGTCTCTCCCGGTGTACCACTTTTTCTTCTTCGTTCATCTGTGGGTTCTGAGAATTGGTTCTCAACCTGAGATGAGCCTCTCGGTTTTCATGGAGCTCTCAACTTTATTCATTCGGAAGCACCGTGGGTTCGCATCAGAAAAAGTCACCTAACAATCCAACGAACGACATCCGTAGATGCAAAAATGGCGACCGGAAATCAAAGGAAAACCGGCCGCCACCTGCCTTAGACCCGACAGGCAAGACAGATCTAAGAGAACATCGGATTCTTTGATTTGGATCAAAGCGTACCCCAATGTATGAGCCTTCGACCACCATTCCTCTAGAATTATTCAAAGAAATCGAAAAGAATTTCGCCGTTAATCCTTAGTCATTCGGAATTCCTCTATTCCGTCTTATTAAACAGCCATACACCCAACAATTCCCTCCCTATAACACGCCACATTAAACACGACCGTACAGAATGCCCCCAAACACAGAGAATTGGGAAAACCAGCATTTCGGGGCAAAGAAGAGCGCCTGGGAAAGAACAATAACCCAGACGCTCAAAGCCTACAGCTTGAACAGCGGCACATGCTGTAGGCAATCCCCACTAAAAGGAAAGTGATTGCGATCGGCCCTTGGGAGGAGGGCCGATCGCGTGGTGACTATTGGTTTGATAACCGTGCCAACCCACTGTAATCAGGCTGACTAGGCCTAATTTCAGGTATCGAAACTAGCAGCGTAATTGCTAGCCTCACCTAAGTATTCGTTAACGAATCGAGAATCTTACAAGAAATCTCACTTTTTTTATCTGCTCCCTGCAAGGCACCGTCGACAGGGGAAAGACGAGACGCAGAGAAATCTATTCAAGGAAATATTCAAGAAAACGGAAGGATCTCTAAGAACAACCGGTTGCTGCACGGCTTCCCAAAGCGCAGCGGGTATGAACTCACAATTCAGCTTCGAAATCGATCATTATGACGCTTTTAGGGAAGCCTCACTATCTCCTTGTTAAAGAGCTCGTATTTCGTATTAGTGTTAGTGCGCCTGTGCTCAACATCGAGAAGAGAAGGCGCTCAGAGCCCTAACTAACTCTCGTATGGCATCGCCAAAGAAAATTGGAATAGAGCAGCGGGGCAATGCGATAAGAAAAGTTGCGCCCCCCGTCTACTACACGCTCACAAATCATTCTCGGCGTCTCACAATCAAGATCACGACAGAAGCTGATCAAAATAAAACGGGAGTCCGATTTATCGCGATTCCAACGACCGGAGTAATGAGAGGGCACAATTGTTACAAAGCCACTGGCGACACAGCTAGCGAAGCAATCCGCCAATGCTTGGCGAAGATCGCAGGATTGCCCATTACGGATCCCCTCAACAAACAAGCTGAAGACGCACTTTTTGCCACAGATTTAGCAAGCGACGCTCTAGCAAAGCGCCATTCTGCCCCCTCGAACTAAGGAGCCAAGCCCCGCATTTCGCACTGATTATTGATTCGCAGCTGCCTCAGCACAGCGACGACCATCGAGGGCAGCGCTTACGATCCCTCCGGCAAAACCTGCCCCTTCACCACAAGGATACAAGCCTTCTAGCTCGGGATGTTGGAGCGTGGTCTCGTCCCGAGGAATCCGAACCGGCGAACTCGTGCGCGTTTCGAATCCAACCAAGAGGGCTTCAGAACTCAGGTATCCTTCCCGTTGTTTTCCAAACCACGTTAACCCCTTCTGCAAGCGCATCGCCATCCACTGCGGCAGAATCTCATCAAGTCGTGCCGGATTCACCCCAGGATGGTAGCTCGTTTTCGGAAGATCGGCCGAATCTCGGCCGGCAACAAAATCCGTAGCCCGTTGTCCAGGAGCCACCTGTCCGCCCCCCCCGGCAATCTTCGCCGCGGTTTCAAGCGATCGCTGAAAGGCTACGCCTGCGAGCGCTCCGAATTCAGCTCGAAAGCTTGCCGTGTCTTCGGTCTCAACACTCACGACCAATCCACTATTGGCGAAAGGAGAGTCACGCTTGGAGAGGCTCATCCCGTTAACCACGACCTCATCGTTCTCTGTCGCCGCCGGCACGATAAAGCCTCCTGGGCACATGCAGAATGAATGAACACCACGATCCCTCACGGTTGTGGCAAGGTTATAGGCAGCTGCAGGAAGCTGTCTCGGCCGACTCAATCCAATCGGAAACCGGTACTGTAAACTATCGATTTGCTCTTGGGGATGCTCAATCCTCACTCCCATGGCAAAGGGCTTCGCCACAAGTTTCAGTTTCTCGCGATCGAGCAGTTCATAGATATCTCGGGCAGAGTGCCCAGTGGCCAGAATCACGCTCTTTCCCAGAAATTCGCGCCCGTCAGCAGTCACCACCCCGCGAATCTGCCCGTCCTGAGATAGCAACTCAGTCACCTTCGCCTCAAAATGCACTTCGCCTCCCGCATCGATCACCTGCTGACGCATAGACATCACGACGTTCGGGAGCAGATTCGAACCGATATGGGGATGGGCATCGATGAGGATGTCCTTCGGCGCCCCATTCGCAACGAGAATCCGATAGACATCAGCTACAGGACCTCGCTTTTTCGCACGAGTGTAGAGTTTTCCATCTGAGAACGTCCCTGCCCCCCCTTCACCAAAGCAGTAGTTTGAATCCTCAATCACCGTTCCTTTCCTTAAAATCGGCGCTAGATCAAAACGCCGACTCGACGCGTCTTTTCCGCGCTCAAGGATCACAGGACGACAGCCAAGTTCGAGACAGCGAAGGGCAGCAAAAAGTCCAGCAGGACCACAGCCAACAATGATCACTCGTTTGGCTTCTGAAGACACTTGAGGGAGCAGCAGCTCTTGGACGTCCTCCGGAGGAAGCGGTTTGTCCACGCCAACCTCGAAGCGGAGTTGAAATTTTATTTGGCGCTGGCGGGCATCAATGGATCGTTTCACCAGTCGGAGCTCAGAAATCCGCCCTGCATCGATGGCTAGTTTCAGGGCAACCTCTAAACGCCACTGCTCCTCATCTTCCGAATCTTCCATCGGGAGAACCACATCGACCAACGTCACCTCATCACTACTCACGAGAGGCTTGTTACTGGATAAGGCAATTCATCGGCAACCTCTAAGTTGCCGTATTTCGAATCAGGCAGAACACTGCAGAGAAAAAACATCTTAAAACGAGCGATTACCACCAGCCAAACGGCCGCACCTCAATCCCCCCATTCTGGGGACCGGTGAGGTCAGGGAATCAGCCCACTTACGCTGTTTTGGCAACAACGCCCTGGAAAAGCCCGGCAAGTCCCAGTTCGGGAACGGGATCCGCCGTTAGTTTCTCAAGGGTTCGGCGGAGGCGTTGGCGGGCTCGGAATGCTCGCACCTTGGCCAAAGAGACGCTCCAACCGGTGAGATCACTGACTTGCTGGTGGCTATACCCGTTCAGGTAGACCAAGCGAATCACCAACTGATCGTCTGGCTTGAGCGATTCCAAGAGCTTATCAACGAGCTCTCGAGCCGCTAACTGATCTGCCGGGCCAGGTTCATCCGCTGTCGCCTTGATGCCCTCAACAACCCTCGCCTCTTCTTCCGAGAGGTCAGCGATCCTCAATTCTCGGTTGGATTTTGATCGGTGATAGGCCGTCGTGCAGGTATTGACCGCAATTCGGCTGACCCAGTGATGAAACGGCACCTTTCCCGCATATTGGTGAATTTTTGAGAACACCCGAATAAAGATTTCCTGAGAGACATCTTCTTTGCTTTCACGATAACGAAGCCGGGCATTGAGGATTTTGGCGACAAAAGGATAAAGAAACTCCATTAGAGCGCAAACCGACTCCTCGTTGCCCTCCTTGACGAGCTCAATATGCCGGGACACCTCCTCATTCGTCAGAGAAAGCTGGGTTTTCTGATTTGTCCCTTTTTCGTCGATTTTCATTCCGTTTCTAAATTCTCGAGCTTCTAAAGCCGAATTAAACTACCTGTCTCAATCTCTGCCATACCAGGGACCCGCAGCAGCAAGGCGCTACGATAGTCATCTAGCAGAAGCAACGAATCATCTGCTGAAAAACTCAGTTTCCAAACCCGCGTATGGGCAGGCGTGAACGACAAGGTTTCCCGCCCACTTTCCAAGTGCCACAGCCGAACGGTTCCGTCTGGGCTACTGGTGGCAAAACTCTTTCCGTCATGGGTGAAGGCCGCCGACGTGATTCCCTGCTTGTGCCCAGTGAGTTCATGGACCACCACGCCTGTTTCGACGTCCCAGACGAAACACCGCTTATCCCAACTTGTTGCCGTCGCGAGACGATCATCCCTAGAGAAGACGACGGAGTGAGGACTATGATTCAATCCAATTAGCATTGATTGCATTTTATCCTCTTCAAGATTCCAAACCATGATCCCGTAATCATCGTTCGAAGGGAGCACCGCCAAGTACCGACCATCGGCACTCGCCCCCTGCCAATGGCTCAAATCACCGGGAACACTCGTGACTATTTTTCGACTGCTTTCGATGTCCCAAAGCGAGACGCCTTCATTTCCATCATAGATCAGTTTGTTAGAACCGATGAAGCGAAAGGCATTATTCCGCCGGTTTCGAGAACGTTTCTCTACGATTTCGATGCTGGCCCGGTATTTTCCATTCGTAAGGTCCCACAGTTCGACGCGATCCTTGTCGACTTGATCGGCAACATAGCGGCCATTCGTCGAGATGAGCTCGCCGCGGCGGCGCCCCGAATCAGGGAGAAAGAAATCCAAATTTCCCGAAGCGAATTCAGAATAGAGGTCTGGAGAAATCCTCTCCCTGAGATCTTTCCTTGACCGAATTTTCTCAACCTTTTGCTTATCCTGACTATCACGGCTCTGATGGTTAATCGTTTCGAATTCAACCCGAGGACCGATGGAGCGAACATCCCATAAATGAACTCGGCCATCCTTTCCCCCCGAAGCCAGGGTTTGGCTATTCGAAGAAAAAGCTAGGGTAAACACTTCATCAAGCTGACCTTTCAACACCCCCAATTTTTTTCCCGTTTCAGGCCGCCAAAGGTGAATCAAATAATCCCATCCTCCAGCAGCTAGCCACTGGCCATCGGCGGAGAATTCTAAGGCATACAAGAAGCCCGGCTGGACATGCTCCGGCTCGATCAATGACTTTTTCTGTGGACTATACAACTGCAGACTCATCTCAGATTCATCCCTCACCCAGCGACTTGGAATCGAGGCGAAATAATCAAAGTCCGAAGCAATGGCAAACCGCTCATCCGCTCTTTCCCCCTGCCACACGAGTTCGCCACTGTCAAAGGCCCAGACGCTCGTCTGGTCTCCTCGCAGCGCGATCAATTTTCGATCAGGGGACCACGAGTAACCACTCAACTTCGTTGGAGGAATTGGCGTTTCGAGCGATACCCGTTCGCTGGGATCATTGATGAAGTCGCAGGATACAAATCCCTCTTCTCCAAAGCCAATGAGCCGACGAGATTTCTCGTCAAACCGTATCGGAAAGCCAAGGTCCGAAATCGAAGCAACCTTCTCCCAGGATTTCGTATCCCAGATTTCAACGGGCGAACGATGCCTCTTAGAAAAAACATTTCCCGCCACCAAATAGCGATCACCCAAACCAAACTCGACTTTAATCGTCCGGTACCACCCGCCTTCTTGCCAATCGATCTGTTTGACAAGATTCTTGCGCTCCACATCCCAAATTTTGATCACCTTGTCCTTACTAACAGAGGCCAACCAGCGGCCAGAGCCTGAGAAACTCAACGCACGAACACTTTCCTCGTGAGCCGGAAAGACATAGAGTTCTTCACCCCGACTTCGGTCCCATAAATAGCGCCACTCGAAACCGCGATGGTCGGATTCACTCCCTCTAGGAACATGTTTAACCAACAATTCGCGCACCTTGGATATGTTATCCTCAGCAAGAAATTGCTGGGCCACATACATATCGGAGGCGTAGAGATTCTGCTGCAACTCATTGACCGCAGTGGTGGCCAAGTTGCGTTGCCGATTTGCTTCAGCCGCGTTCTCCTCGGCGACTTTTCTTGCCTCGAGCGCTGCGCCGGCCGCTAGATCGGCCGTTGCCTCTGCCCGCCGGGCACGAATCGCCTGCCACGAACTCACTGAAAACCCTCCAACTAACAAGAGAACAATAATGGCGGCTGCCGCAAAGGCGCCGCGATTCCGTAGGATCAGTTTTTTGACTTGATAGAGCTTGCTTGGAGCTACGGCTTCAACCGGCTCAAGATCAAGATACCTGCGAACGTCCAAAGCCAACTCGGTTGCCGTATCGTAACGCCGTGTGCGATCTTTCTCGATCGCCTTCATCACGATCCAATCAAGCTCGCCTTTAACCAAGCGATTGAGACGGATTGGCTCGGCATGCCGTCGCTTGGCGACTTGGGTGATCTCCTCGACGTTCATTGAACTCAATTGGGTCGAAGGCATCATCGGATCCTCTTCCCGAATGCGACGCCGCATCTCATCATAATCCGTCTGCGAGAGTTCCTTGGCGTCAATGGGCGTCTTTCCCGTCAGCAACTCGTAGAGCAAGACCCCGAGCGAATAAATATCGGTCCTTGTATCCAGATCGAGTCCACTCATGTGAGTTTGTTCCGGACTCATATAAGCGGGCGTTCCGATAAACTGTTGAAACTGAGTAAAGAGAGTCTTGTTGGTCAGTTTCTGCTGTGTCGCTTTGGCGATTCCAAAATCAATAATCTTAGGGACAGCCTTGTGGTCGTGCATGGTCACCAAGAGGTTTGAAGGCTTGAGATCTCGATGAATAATTCCCTTTTGGTGGGCATGCTGCACAGCGTGGCAGACATCAATGAAGAGCTCTAATCTCTGAGGCGTGGTCAGTTTATTCTCATCGCAATACTGCGTAATGGGAATCCCACGAACGAGTTCCATCACAAAATAAGGACGCCCCCTTTCCGTCGTGCCAGCATCGAGCACTTTCGCGATGTTCTCGTGACTCATCATCGCCAGGGCCTGCCGCTCAACCTCAAATCGAGCGATGATCTGCTTACTATCCATTCCTAAACGAACGATCTTAAGCGCGACACGTCTCGAAACAGGGTCACTTTGCTCAGCCATGTAGACAACTCCCCAGCCTCCTTCGCCAATTTTCTCGAGCAGCTTGTAACGACCGATAAGAGTCCCGGTCTCCTCATCGACAGAGAGCTCTGGTTGGGAAAGGGTTGAGGCTTCAGGCGAAGCGGGAAGAAAATGGTCTCCATCGTTGTCAGCCGCGAGAAGGCGCTGAATCCGATTCTTTAGTTGAGGATCGCCCAAGCAAACTTTCCCAAGAAACGCTTCCCGCTCCGAAGGCGACTGAATTTCAAGCGCTTGCTCGAAAATCTCACGTTCATTGTTCTTTGCTGCTGCCATATTGGTTGGGAGATTGCTCCCTCAACTAACATAAGCGACGAAAAACTCACGTTTGGGCCACATGAGTTATGAAAAAATCAAGCACCAACACTCGCCTGAAGTTCTTCATATAACCAAGCCCGAGCATAGGCCCATCGGCGTTTGGCCGTTCGCTCCGGAATCCCCATGATCTTGGCAGCTTCAATATTGGGTAAGCCGGCAAAGAAGCGGAGTTTGATCAATTCCGCGCACTCAGGGTCCTCCTTTTCTAACTTGGATAGGGCTTCATTGACGGCGAGAAGCAACTCAGAATTCGCCTCCGTGGCAACATCGACATGCTCAATATCGACCCGCTGCAAACCGCCACCATGGCGGATCCGTTTTTTCCGCCGAGCATTCTCCACCAAGATCCGCCGCATCGCCTCGGCAGCCGAGGCAAAAAAGTGTTGGCGATTTGCCCAGTTCCTCGGTCCTTTTCCGGTAATCCGAACGTAGGCTTCATGAACAAGTGCTGTTGGTTGAAGGGTTTGTCCTGGAGCCTCGCTAGCCATTCGCTTTGAGGCCAAGCGGCGCAGCTCAGCATAGACCTTGGGCAACAATTCGTTCGCAGACTCAGGCTCAATGGCATTGAGCTGCCTGGTTAAATCTGCGTATTCATCACTTTTCATTGGCTCGACAGAGATTCCGAAGCCACAAGTAACAGCAAGATTCGTACAAAGACAATCCTCGGGCGAACAAAAGCCCCCCGCTAGAAAAGGGTGTAGATAAACGGGGCAGCCCCCGTGGATCCAAGGACTGCCAACAAGCCCACCAAGCCCAAAACTAAAAGTATGGGAATAAGCCACCACTTTTTGTTTTCAAAAACAAAATCAATAAATTCCCTAACTAGCGAATCTTGTTTGCCTTCACCCGCTTGTTCGAAGTCGTTCTTCCTATTTTTCGATTCGTCTGACATGGTTTTACTTTTCGCTCACAGATCTCCCAATGCTCAGTCTCCACATGTTCTACCACTGCCGATAGTAGCGACTCGCATCCTTCGGAGCGTTTTTTCTTTCCCAATAGGTCTCGGATTCCGGAATAATCGACCGCTTCAATGCATCCCGTTTCATGAGCTTAAAACAAAGGCCAATGGGCAGAAACACACCGAAGTAAATGAGAAGCATGACGAGCTCACTCACAACTAGGCCAATCGGAAACGCGATCAACATAAGGCCAATGAAGAGCGGCTTCAACGCATTCGGAAGCACCAACCCGACCAGGGCTAGGCCAAAGCCTAGACCTACAAGCCAGAAAACCACCGTCCCGTCCTTGGTCCAAAGCCATCCAATGAGTGGCAGCGCCACCAGACACAGCAGGCCAAACTGACGAAGCTGCTTTGAGGAAGGTGTCCAATTGATTTCTACGAGTTTCATGCTGGGACTAGTCGAGATCGAATTGAGCCAGGTGTCGTTCCCGCTCCTCGGCACTCCATTGATTCGGTTGTTCTTTTTTCAACAGAACGTGATGCCCCAAAACCAATACGTCCATGTCGGTCATCATGAAACATCGATAAGCATCCTCAGGACTACAAACGATCGGCTCACTTCGAACGTTGAAACTAGTATTGATCAACACGGCACAATTCGTCTGCTGATAAAAGGATTGCATCAACTGATAGAGCAAGGGATTGCGCTGCTGATCAACCGTTTGCACGCGAGCCGAATAATCAACATGCGTCACTGCCGGAATATCGGATCGCCGATAGTTCAGTTTTTCGATACCAAATTTTTCGTCATAGCCATCGGGCATTTGGCAGCGGCGCTTCTCTTTCACGGGAGCGACGAGCAACATATAGGGACTCTCGTCCGTCTCACGCATCTCAAAGTAGTCACTGACGTGCTCCCGCAGGACCAAAGGAGCGAAGGGCCGAAACGACTCTCTAAACTTGATTTTGAGATTCATAACGGACTGCATTTTCTCACTCCTCGCATCACCGAGAATACTCCGTCCTCCCAATGCTCGGGGGCCAAACTCCATTCGCCCTTGAAACCATCCGATGACATGTTCGCTACCAATTAACTGAGCCACCGCCCCGCACAATTCCTGATCGCTCGAGTAAGTCTCATAAACGGCCCCTTTTTCGTTTAGGAGCGATGCGATTGATTCATCGGAGAAACTTGGACCGAGCAAGGACGCTGTCTGCCCATCGGGTATTCCCGCCACTCGCTCGTTCTGCAACAGCTGATACCAAACAAATGAAGCCGCTCCCAGAGCCCCTCCTGCATCGCCTGCCGCAGGTTGTATCCAAACGTTTTCGAAAGGCCCCTCACGCAAGAGTCGCCCATTCCCAACGCAGTTCAAGGCAACGCCTCCCGCCAAAACGAGGTTTTTCATTCCCGTCTTCCGATGGAGATGGCGGGCCATTCGCAACATCACTTCTTCAGTCACCGCCTGAACCGATGCAGCCAAGTCCATTTCACGTTGGGTCAACTCCGATTCTGGCTGCCGAGGAGGCCCATCGAAAAGCGCATCGAACTTCCCAGAAGTCATGGTCAAACCCTGACAGTAATTGAAGTAGCTCATATCCATCCGAAATGAGCCGTCCTCCTTCAAGTCCATTAGTTGAGTCTGAATCTTATCTTGATAGATTGGGCGCCCATACGGAGCCAAGCCCATCACCTTGTATTCTCCACTGTTGACCCGGAAACCCGTGTAATAGGTGAACGCTGAATACAAGAGCCCCAAAGAGTGGGGAAATCGGAGTTCGTTCTGAAGTTCAATTCTGTTGCCCTGCCCAATACCGAAACAGGTGGTCGACCACTCGCCAACACCGTCGAGCGTTAGAATCGCCGCCTCGGAAAAAGGTGAAGGAAAAAACGCGCTAGCAGCATGGGATTCATGGTGATCAGTAAAGACGAATCGCCCCGAATACTCTCCTTTGAGCCCGGCCCGCATCTCACGAGGCAAATGAAGTTTCTGTTTTAACCACAGCGGCAAGGCACGCCGAAAAGAGGCATATCCAAGAGGTGCGTAGGCAAGATAAGTCTCAAGCAGTCGTTCAAACTTATTCAGAGGTTTGTCATAGAAGGCAACGTAAGACAACTCGCTCGGTTTGAGCCTCGCCGCGCTCAGACAATAATCAATCGCGTTCACCGGGAACTCATGATCATGCTTTTTCCGGGTAAAACGCTCTTCCTGTGCAGCGGCGACGATGTTGCCGTCGACAATAAGAGCCGCAGCAGAATCGTGATAAAAGGCTGAAATTCCAAGTACGGCGGTCATGACGCGCGAATCGGCCAGATATTCGGCCTATCGAGGTCGCAATGAGAACATACTTATTATCAATCTAGCAACATAGAAGCTGAGCCGAATCGGAAATCGACGATAATTTTCAGGCTTCAATTTAAGATTATCGCCAGGAAATTCAAAACCCGTTCTACTTTCCCTCAAGCCGCGTTTTCGAGAACAACAATCTTTCCAGCACAATGACAATGGAATCTGAGCGAAAGCCTTTAAAACTAAAATTCTTTCACGGTCTCGGGGATGTTTTGATGTTTCGGAATATTCTCAAGATTCTCAACCGTCCCATCGAGCTTTATCTTGACTCACGACTCGGCCAATCAGCGATTTTTGCTTGTGAAGAACTCGTTCGCGTTGTCTCAACCCCGTCGGATCCCGACGCATACCGCGAAATCAAGTTCTACATGGAGCACTCCCGCCCTTGCCAATCAGGAAAGGCGACAAAACCAAGAATCTGTATGGAGCATGAATTTGGCCTACTCCGCCCCGACTACGAAATCCGCCCCCTTCCGCTCCCCTTTCTCGATAGGATCAAGACGCCTGCCACTCAAGCATCCATGGCGTTCCTCGAAGACCTCGGGCCCTATGTCGTTTGTCATTTTCAAGGCACTGCCCTAGCGGATGCAAAAAATCCCAGTGCGCCTTTTGCTCAAAAGTCCGTTGACCGAATCCTAGCGGCAGGCTGGGGGGTCGTCCTGATCAACTACGACTACGTTTTTCACCATTGCAGCAATAGAGATTATGCCTTCGTTGATCACAATCGCGTACGCTCGACTTACCGAAAGCTACCCATGGAAGTTGAATCGCTGTGGACGATCTTGAGTGGAGCCTCAGCGTTTTTCGGCGTGGACTCAGGTCCTCTCCACCTCGCTCTGTGCACCCCACTGCCCTGCACGTTTATTCGAAACCAGCGCGATTTTTTTAGAAATTTCTATGATACTGGCCTTGAGACTCTCTCGGTAATTGACGTAGCAGAAGTCGAAGCAATCCCACCACGGCTTATCCCCCCATTGCCCTCTGCCATTTAATTCCTCGGCCAATGAAACCTGACGAGACACGGATCTAATAGCTCCCAGCCACCTAAGTTTGGCACGCACTCTGCTCCCTTCGACTACTCACAAATCTGATAATCTCACGATCCGGCGGGAACTCGATCTGTCTCTTATACACATCTGACGCTGCCGACGAGCGA
>OJGU01000681.1_pt1 | contig 17468 bp, 11 predicted proteins | sample 1594741 | NCBI WGS metagenome assembly OJGU01 (sample SAMN05416841, study PRJEB24817) | seawater metagenome | isolation source: Sea water | place: Canada:Atlantic | collected 2013-07
TCTACACTAGATCGCTCGTCGGCAGCGTCAGATGTGTATAAGAGACAGCCCTTAGATTTCGTATCCAGGGTAAAGGTGCCGTCGGATTGGACGTGCCGCCGCATTGCTGATGCGAGAGCCGGTGAAAGGCTTGGTTCTGGCGTTTGATTTGGAAAGGGGAGAACGGTGATTGATTGAGCTCCCGCTTCGAGACCGGAGCTGGGGCCGAGCTGATAGCTAGCGCATCCCGCGTTGAGGATGAGAATGCTCAGGGCAAGGAGGATCGTAGTACTACGGAAGGCTTGCATTAGTCGTCGCTATTCTCAACCGTCACTTCGGTTGTCTCTTCGCTCACTTGGAGCTTCAGATCGGCAATGCGCTCACGCGCTTCGACCGCGTATTCGTGATCGGTGTTGTTGAGAAGCCGTGCGAAGATATCGACGACGGCGTTGTAGTAAGTCAATGCCCCACGGGCGATTTGCTTCTTGTCGTAGTAGCGTGCGATTTCAAGGTTGCCGCGGGCTTGTTCGACGCGGAGATCTCGAACGTGGTCTTCCGCTTGGTTGATTCGTTCGTCCTTAGGGTGGAGGGCACCAAAGTCACCAAAAACCTCGATAGCTCGGCTAGCGACACTTTGATCATACTCGGCTGCTTTCGCCTCTTTCAGGAGGGCCTCACCTGCCTTGAAAAGCGCATTAGCGGCAATCTCTTCCTGATCAGAGTATTTGTCGGCGACCGTCTCGTACGCCTCAACCGCGCCCGCGTAGTCTTTCTTGTTCTCTCGAGCCGATCCGATGTTCATTTGGGCCTTGGGCGCGACATCGCTATAGGGACCGTTCTTGATCAGATCTTGATACATCTCAGTCGTCCGATCCATCGATCGGAAAACTGGAAATAATCCCCAGAGCCGGAATCGTTGTCCATTGAGGAACTTGGTTGTAATCGCGTATTGTCGTTGCAAGACTTCGTCGTATTTCTCGTACTTGGGGTAGCGATTCAGTAGATTTTGGTAGGCCTTGAATGCCTTCTCGTCTCGATTGTTGCCTTCGTAGGCGAGAGCAGTGATGTATTGCGCCTCGGGGGCGAAATCGGAGAAGGGCCACTGGCGTAGGACGCGGCCTGCTGCTTTGACGGTCACTTTGTAGTTCCCTTCCTCATAAGCAGCCCGAGCCGCTTCGATTTGCTCTCGTGCGTTGTCACGTAGCCAAGAGCCCGTCTGTCCAGGCGTTTCGTAGCTCCACCCTTCACCTGGCGTGTAGATAAATGGCGCCGGACACTCGCTTGACGAGAACAGGAGGACGATGACGACGAGTGGAATGAGTAGAAGCTTGCGCATAATGCCTTTCGAAGGAGGCTAGAGAATCGGAAATTTCAAGTCAAGGAAGGGAGAAGAAACGTCTTCGATAGAAAATCGCGTTCTAGGTTCATCAACTAGCGAGCCAGGTAGTTTTGAAAGTCCCCGAAGAGCTGCTCTCGTGGTTCGTTGTTCTCGATGCTTACGATCCGAGCTGAGACGCCGGGATAGGCGCTTAGGAGGGGGGCAACGTTTGTCAAATCGACCACCGAAAGCGCGGTTGCTAAGCTATCCGCGGTTATGCCCTGAGGGGCGATCACGGAGACAAGACGCCGCTCGGACAATCCGAGTCCGGTTCGAGGGTCGACGATATGGGAATATCTCACCCCGTTGAGTTCGACGAACTGGTAGAGATCTCCGGAGGTTGCGATCGCTTTGTCCTCAAGGTGGACATACGAAGGCAAGTCCTGCGATTTGTGATTGAACTCGGAGAGTTGGATTTTCCAAGCCGTTTTTCCGGGAGGAGGTGAAGAAACGGCGATATCACCTGCACCGGCAACGAGGGCGTTTTTGATACCCCTTTTGAGCAGGAATTCGAGTGCTTGATCGAGCGCATCACCCTTGGCAATGCCTCCGGGGTCGAGACGCATGCCTGGAATCCTCAGACTGACCTTGTTTTGGGAGTGATCAAGCTTGATATGATGCCAGCCTACGCGTTTTCGAAATCTTTCGAGTTGCTTTCGCTCGGGAAAGGTTTGTGTTCGGCGAGCGTTGCGCCATGAGGCGGCGAGGGGGCCAATGGTGAGATCGAAGGCTCCTTCGCTTAATTGGGATAGTTTCTGGGATCGTTGAATGATGCGAAAGAGATCTCTACTGACATCGATCCAGCGGCTGGTTCCCGACTGGTAGCCGAGTTGGCTGAGTTCACTGTCGGTTTCGTAGTTGCTGAGGCTCGTATTGAGTTGCCCGATTCGTGCGAAAGCCGCCGTCGCGGCTTCTTCGGCTTCGCCTTCGTTCGCCGCATAGAGAATTATCCGGAATGGGACTCCCATTTGGGGCTGAGTGAATTCGAATCGGTCCAAGGCCTCGACGGAGGCGGTCAGGCTTGCCAGCAGGAGCACGCAAAGACCAATCAGACGGCGATTGAGATGCTGAAGTCGCTTCACTTCGGAAGGTTCTATAGAGCGCTGATACGATGGGGTATTGATATGAAAGAAACTCAGAGACGGGATCATTTTTGTCTTAGTCCAGAGGCCAAGCCTGCGGCCCCTAAGCCCGCGGAAGGGATGCTCCCCATCAGGAAGGCTTTGAACGAAGCAAACTGGGTCTCAAGGTTCGAAACCATTTGATCAAATTGGCCCTCAATCACCTCCCAGTGAATTTCCACCCAGCCAGCCCAAGCCATCAAGGTTAAGACAAGGAAATAGGCACCCACGATAACGGTGGCGAGACGCAGGAAGGCTCGAATGGCATAGCCGATGGCAAATCCGAGGAACATGGTGAATCCACCTCGAACGAGGCTTGGGGACCACTGCTCGAGCATGGTTCGCTCCCCACTTGAAGCGGCCGCTGTTTGGGGGGAGGGCGTGCCTGATGGAAACGCTTCCACGAAGGGCTGAACGAGGCTCGAAGTCCCATTGGGAGCTAGGGAGCGTGTTCCATTAGATAGCGGCGTCCCGCTAGCCCCTTGTGCGTCGCTCGACCCGCTCGACCCGCTCGACCCGTAGAGCCCGACGACGATCATAGCAATCGCAGCGACGATGAGCATGATCTTCGGGCCGGTGAAATGATAGCGATTCAGTCCGAACGACTCAACGATGCTTGGTGCCGGCCCTTTGGTTGAGGCGTTTGAATTGTTCGTGTCTTTTGCCATGACGGTTTTGTGTTGTATTGGTTTGCGGCGCGCATGCGTTCGCGAGTCCGAATTCTACTCAGACGACGAAAGGCTGGCCAGTCTTCACCTTCGTTTTCAGAAATCGCTCCTTCGTCCCGGTGCCTGATTTCTGCGACGGCATCCCACGCGTTCGTCCGAATGGTGTCGAAATTCTTGAATTTGCCCTAACGGGCTGAGTTTAGAGGGGCCGGGTGGCTGAAGATCAGACTCGCAGCCCCAACGATTCCTGCGAGATTTCCCAGCATCGCTTTGGCGACAGAAATCTTGTTTGGAGGAAGCAATGTGGCTTTCGAGAGTGCCATTTCAATCGCTGGTGCGAACCGGTCAAAATGATCATCCATGAGGCCCCCACCCAGTAGAATGCGTTCTGGGCACAAGGTGTGAGCAAGGCTGAGGCAAGCGAGGGTGATGCCCGTCCGGGCTCGATCAATGATCGCTATTGCTTGAGCATCCCCTTGTGCCGCTGCTTCAAAGACAGCTGGACTGTTTTTGAAACCGTACTTTTTTCCCGCATTTCCGATAGCAGACCCGGAGGCGATCGATTCTAGTGAACCAGGAACGCCGGAGTAGTCGGTAGCTTCGCTTGGCAGAACCGGAATCAATCCGATTTCTGGGTGTTCGTCATTCACTCCCCTGAGAATCTGCCCCGCACTAAGAGCCGCTCCGCCAACGCCCGTTCCGAATGTGAGCATGACGACATGAGCAGCCCCATTGCCAGCGCCGACGAAGCACTCCCCTAGAAGAGCCGCATCGGCGTCATTTTCTAATGCGATCGGTAGGCCGGTCGCGTTGCAAAGCCCCTTGGTGAGGCTGAGCGTCTCCCAGCCTGGGAGAGTGTGGGGATTAAGAATTTCGCCGGTTTCTCGGTTCATCGGGCCAGGGCAACCGATCCCAATGCCGAGCAGATCGCTCTGCTGAAGCCCCGCATTCTTGATGAGAATAGTAAGTGCCTTGCTTATTCGCTGGCACGCGTCTGGGATCCCGTTCCTGGACTCGGTGGAGAATGTTACCTGGTCTTGAATCGTTCCCTGACGATCGACTAATCCAATCGCTATCTTGGTCCCTCCGATGTCAATACCGGCGGCGAGTCGGTGGCGTTCCATGCGAAGAAAGAGGGGCTTATTCGTAGAGCAAGTGTGATTGACGGCGTTTCTTGAATTCCGCGAGAGCAGGTTCCCACGCGGCGAAAATGGCCGAGATATCCTCTCCTTGCCGAATCTGTGCGATTGCCTCTGGGTTGATCAAGAGTCGATTGACTTTCGTTAATTCAAATTGTGCGGGATAGTCTTGATGCAGGATTCGAGCGATGTTGAGGCCCAAAGTAATGGGGCGAAATTGGGATCGATCGGTGATTTGGAATTGGACCCCGTGGCATAGCTCATTGGCGAACTTGCTGGCATTGGGGGTGTAATGAACAGGGGTGACCTGAATGCCTGGCAAGTTCAGCTGTTGAATCTGGGACGCTAACTTATCGGCGTTGATATACGGGGCTCCGAGAAGCTCGAATGGCGTTGAGGTGCCACGTCCTACGGAAAGATCTGCCATCTCGAGGAGGCCGATGCCTGGATAAAGCGTTGCTTGGGTCAGGCTTCTCATGTTCGGAGAGGGATTGATCCAAGGAATTCTAGTTTCATCCAGCCAAAGCGCTCGTTTCCAATTCGTGACGGGGATGACCTCTAGATCAAGGTTGAGGCTTTTCTCGCTCTTAAACAACTGAGCTAGCTCACCTACGGTCATCCCATGCCGGACTGGGATGGGGTGATAACCGATGAAACTTGTTTTCCCGGTGAGCATGGGGCCTTCGACCTTGCTTCCGGTGATTGGATTAATTCGATCCAGGACGATGAATTTGATTTCGGCTTCAGCCGCAGCTTCCATGGCGAGGCCCATTGTGGATATATAGGTGTAGAACCGGCATCCAATGTCTTGAATGTCGAAGACGAGGGCGTCAATGCCTTCAAGATGGTTTGGCATTGGCTTGCGCGTGGTGCCGTAGAGACTGAAGATAGGGAGGCCTGTCTTCGTATCGCGACTATCGCTTACTTGGCTGTCCTCTTTGCCGCGAATTCCATGCTCGGGACTGAAGAGAGCCTTGAGGCTGACGGTTGGGGATTGGTGAAGGAGATCGATTGTAGACTCGCCCTCGCGGCTCTTCCCGGTGTGATTTGTTATCAATCCGATTGCCATCCCATCCAGGGCTTTGAATTGTGTTTCCTTGAGGACGTCGATCCCGTTGCTTGAGTTGACTCCCAGTTTTGGTTTCTTGGGGGCTGAATCCCTAGCGGGGCTCTTTTTCGGGAAGTCATAGCCGATGAGCGCATCCGCAGTGAGAGTTCCAATCGTTCGTCGCAGGGCGATGACGCTGCCATCTTCAGTAGGGTGATTTCGATTGGCGAGGAAGATTACGAAGGTCTCTGAGAAGGGATCAATCCAGATTGAGGTTCCGGTCCATCCGGTATGACCGAAGGACCCGATCTCGAAGCGATGGCCACGGGGGCTTGAGTAAGGTGAGGCGATGTCCCAGCCCAAGCCTCGTTGATGCTGGATAGCTGTGGGAGATTGATTTGAGGTCATTAGGTTGATCGACGCGGGGCTAAGAATTTGTTTGCCGTTTAAACGTCCTCGGTTGAGGAGCATTCTTGCAAAGCGAGCAAGATCCGAGGCAGTCGAAAACAAGCCAGCGTGCCCGGCTACACCTCCCATTCTGCTTGAAGTCGGATCATGAACGACACCGCGAATGACCCCGGTGTCAGTCGTTGTCGTTGGAGCGATTCTAGCCTGTTTGTTGGAGCGGGGAAGGTAATCTGTCTCGCTCATTTGTAGTGGGTTGTAAATCTCTCTTCTTGCGAATTCATGGAGTGGGATACCTGACACTTCGTGAACAATTTGCCCCAGGAGTATGTAGTTGATGTCGCTGTATTTGAATTCGGTTCCGGGCTGAGTGCGGAGTGACTCGGCGCACGCGAGGCGAATGGCGTGTTCGTTTCCAACCCAGGCTGGGGAAAGCGAAAGTCCTGGTCGAAGTCCGGAAGAATGGGTCAAGAGATTCAGGATCGTCACTTCGCCCTTGTTGTTGACGGCGAATTCTGGGAGGTGCTTGGCGACGGGATCATGAACGCTTAGTTTGCCTTGTTCGTGTAGCTTGACAATTGATGGTGCCGTGGCGATGACTTTCGTAAGAGAGGCGAGATCATAGATTGTGTCGAGGGTTGTTCGTTCTTTGGTTGGGACGAGAGATCGATTGCCAAAGGCTTTCTTGTAGCTCTGCCCTTTGCGTTCAATCCAAAGGACGCCGCCCGGTGTTTTTCCTTGTTCAATAGCTGCCATAATTGCCGCATCTACGGCAGCGAGCTTCGTCGTGTCGAGGTATGTTGGCTTCGGCGGAAGCGGGATGATGACGGGCTGGTCTTGGGGGCGTTTGGCTGGGGCAGGAACGCTCGTGCCTAGGGTTGGCCGGGGACTAGGCTCTTGAGAAGTGACGACCGCGATCGGCCCTTCCTGGCGGGGGCCTTGGCAAGCGGCGAGCAGAACGAGAAAGCAGGTGCAGAAGATAGATCGCATTTTTCTTGGTAGGGATTTTTCGGGGATCCCTATTTGGATAACATAGTAGGGAATGGGAGCTAATTGAATTGGCTCTAGGGATTGGACGCGGCGTTAGTAGTCAATTCGACACCGCCTGGGGTGAGGATTGGCTTCTTGTGGGCTTATGATTCAACGAAGCTTCGGTGCTGTTTGCTCCCAAGATGGATTGCGTCGTTTATTTCCTTGGCGAGGGGGGAGGGTTTTCCACTTCCTCATCCTTATGCTCGATGTCGAGATACTTGAGCCCTTGATCGATGGCCGTTTCTAGTTTTGAACGTGATTCGAGCTCGAGGTTTCGAGTGGTGTCGAAGATGCTCGACATGACAACTGGTAGCTGATGTTTTGATTCGTCGTCGAGATCCTTGTAGGGAATCCCCTCGTTTACCGGTCCCCCGTTTTTCTTGGCGATCGAAAGGGCGTTTTGGAGGGCTGTATTGATTCCGACCAAGAATCGTCGAGCTGCGAGTTCTAGTTCATCGGTGTGATAAATGGTTTCTGGCGCGCTCAAAACGCTCTTAATCCGTGCCTGGATTTCTTCGGTATGAAAGTCGGGAGCGACGACTTGTAGGGCTTTTATCGAGTAGGCTAGCTCGATTTCCCTCTTCGCCTCCCGAACGCGGGTCAGTAGAGCTTCTTCGGCATATGGGCCTCCGATCCGTTCAAGCGCCTGAATTAAACCGAGTCGGAGTGAAAGTGGGAATCCGTATTGGAGTTTTGGTTGGTTCTGACTTGGAAATAAGACATCGGCACGATGGACGCGTTTTATGTTTCGAGGGAGAATTCGATGACTGATGCCGAAGACATCGATGGGCTGGCGATACCAATTGTAGTCCACCTCGTGGTCTCGATCGAGAACCCAAGCAATCCCTGGAACCGCTTCATCTCCCAGTTCAACCAGGCTTTGAAGACTATGGATTGCTTCCCACGTTGTGTGACTTGGGTTGGTTGTTGGTTCATCGACGATATGGACGAGCTTTCGAAGGTAGATGTCGGTCTCCTTATTGTCCCGTGGCCCCTCAGAGTTGGTATCGTCTTTGGCCTCTGCTTTTTTGCTCGTTGCTTCTGTCGTTTCAGGAATGACGGTATTGGCCGCTTGCTGATCTCCGGTGGATGGCGTAACTGTTTCGGGTTGAGGAGGTTCGATAAACAAGATTGCCGCGAGAAAGAATCCAACGATACCCGTAAAGAGCTGTTTAAGAGCGTTTTTCATGAATCCAATGGTCTCTGCGTGTCTTTTGCGGCCGATCGGATCGCCGCTAGCATCCGAAACTAGCTTAGATTCTTCAGGCTTTCAAGGCAGAGAATCGAGGTGTTCTGTGGGCGGGGGATGACGTGCGTCTAGTTGCGTTGCCACCGTTTGAGATACTCCATCAGTCTGCCGGGCTCTTCGTGATCCGAATCCTTAGGACGCTGATCGGGATCTTTGGACAGCAGGGTGCCGTCTGGTCTCAGAACTAGAAGGGCAGGGATACCACGGTCAAGTTCGATGCCGTAGCGGGCAATAATTGATGGATTGCGTTGGAATCCGACGCGGTTGTTGACATCGACAAGTGATAAGACATAGCGCTCCTCAACGAGTTGGCTCAGGTCGGGATGATTGTGGATCACGTCATAGGTGTTTTGACTATCACTACACCAGTTTGCTCCGAGGCTAAGAAGAACGAGTTTCTTCTCTTCTCTTGCCTGCTCTAGCGCATTGGCAAGCTCGGCGCGTCCATCAGCCTGCATATCATAGATCTGGCGAGCCTGACTTCCGTCGCTTTGTTGCTTTGGCGTCAACTGACAGCCCATTAGGAGGAGGAGTGGCGTGAATGCTAGGAAATGAAGAATTCGGAAAGGCGTTGATGATGACATGCGTTTGGGGTGAGACTTGGTCAGTCCTGAGGTTGACGTTGGGCCTAGAGACAGAATTGGCTTTTCTGGTCTCACTCTTGAGGGGTATCGGTCTTGGTCGTGGGGTTGTTGATCACTCGTAAGACAACTGGGCGCGAGGTTTGGCCCCCGGCCTCGCTTGCGATCGCATGGCAGAGTCGTTCGGTTTCCTCGACCCAATCCGCTGCCTTGAGAAAAATTTCTCTCTCCGAGACATTGGGCGGCATGAGTACGCCGTTGAGTCCAATGTTGTCGACGATGATTCCGTGAGGCAAGTTGCTGATCGAAAAGGTGATGCGCTCGGTGTGGCCATTTCGTCTGACACTTAGTTTTGCTGGGATCGTTGTCCCCGGCCGGATTTCAATGACGGGGTAGGTTTCCTGTCCTTTTTGAATTGAAGGGCTTGTGCTTGTTCGGGACAGACTCACTTGGCCGGCTGTCGGTGCTCCTTCGATCGGCTCGAGCGTCACGAAGAGTTTGGGTTCCTCAAGGACCTTAATTCTACCGAAATTCTGAATCGCCTTGATTCGTTCCCTGCCATTGATCGTAGCAGCGGCTGTGAGTTCGATGTTCAAGCATTCTTCAGGCGAGATCGATGCCACTGATTCGTCGATATAGAGGGTGCCAGTTGCTTGGTGATGCCCGGCTTCGATAGTGATCGGGCTTGAGGCTGTGACCCCAGCGGGAAGACCTGAGAGCTCAATCTCGATAGGCCCATCGAATCCGTCAATGCGCTTGCGTTTCAGGGTGAAAGATCGGCCACTACCTCGATTGACATCGGGGTTTCGATTCGAAAGGGTGACATCGAAATCTAGCTGACGTTCTCTGACAATGAGATGGTAGACAAACCGAGGGCTCTCTTGACTTCGGCTGTCGATGACTCGGATGAGGTATTTGGCGGTTTTCGGAGGGGTGAAATAGATGCGTGAATCACGGCCCTTTTGTGATTCTGAGTGATCGTCGTTTTCGTAGTAGAGGGTGAATCGGGGGAGCCCGTTGGAGATAAGCTTCGTTTCTGGAGGGTGCGCACGCACGATATAGCAGGGTTCAGAGTTTGCGTGTGCTGTCGACGTGGTATCAAAGTAGGTGCGGCGCGTTCCGGACGCAGGGTAGAAATCCCAACTTGAATCCGGCCCCCGTGGCGCAAGAAATAATTTGACGACTTCCCCGTTCATGAAGAGGAAGCCGTTGAGTGACATTTCCTCCCATTGATCGAGTCGAGCTCCTCCTGCCGTGGATGTGATCGGACGGAAGGTGATCGCGGTGTCACGAACGGCCTCAAGGAGGAGCCGTTCTATCGGTTGGCCAGTCTCTGACAGTATTTCTATTCGGGTGTCGAGTGGGGAACCAATCCCGGCTGCAATTGTTTCTATCACGAGTGGCTGGTCTTTGGTTGCACGGAAGTGATAGTAATCAATATCGGCTTCTTGATGTTCCGAAGTCCAAATCCGGCCCTCAACATTGTGACCAATCTCAACGGCACTTGACTGATCGGGCTGGTTATTGGGCTCTACTTCGGCGGTCTGACTCCGATCCTGAAGTTTGAGCGTAGGTGAAACGCGAAAGCGAAAGGTTTCTCGGTCCAAGGAAATGCTGTGAGTGCTTCCCGTTCCCGTGTTGATGGAGACAGGATCGTGTCCATCGAGATTGTAGCCGATGAGCTTGAGGTTTACCCTCGTTTCTGGTGGGACGATTCGTGGCGAGACGTCCGTTACGAAGGGGAAACTGCCGATTGTCATTCGGTAGTAGTGATCCGGAGAGGCCTTCAGAAATCGCTCTTCGATACAGACTTGGTAGCGACCGCTTGCCTTGAATTGGTGGAATAGCAGGGGATCCCTTGAATTGTCAAAGCTCTGGCTGGATGCGATCGGTTGCCCTGTTTCATCTCTGAGGGTCATGACTAAGTCTGCCTTGGATCCGATCTTGCTCGCCGCCACATCAAATACGATTCCTTGCCCGGCCTCGGCTTTCAAGGTGTAGGTGTCGGTTTGCCCACTCTTGGAAATTGTGCTCCAAGCATTTATCGGGAGCGTCTGAAGCGATGCTTGTCGATTTAGAGTATCGTCGTCTGCAGTCAGCCGCAACTGAGGGAGGTTATCGATGTAAATTTCGTGCCGATTGCTGGTGCCGGACTTATTCTGAATTTTGAAATGGTGCGCCCCGAGGGGCGTTGTCTTGTCTGAGAATACTAACAGTTCGACGCGCTCTGAGGTATGCTTGCCACGTGGGGCAAGCGCAGCGTGAAGGGATGGATTCTCAAACTCGATGCTATCCACTCCCATGAGATCTTTTCCCTCGACGCTGACACGGGTGATTTCGCCACGAGGTACTCCTTGGGGGAACACTCTAGCAATGCTTGGTTTTGGCAGCTCAACCTCTTTACCATCCTTACTGTTATAGTAGTTGAGCGAGCCATCGAGCCGGCCTATCACGAGTTGCTTTTTCTTATCGGAGAAGACCAGTGCAGGACTCCAGTCGGGCTGAATCGGGAGCTGCGTGCGTTCTTTAAGTGTCGTTGTGTCCCAAAGTTTCACTGTTCGGTCATCCGCACTCGATGCTAAGATCTCTCCCGAAGCAGAAAGGCTGAGGTTGAGAATCGTGCCCTCGTGAGCGTAGCGAGTTTCCTTGATTGGGTTCGTCGTTTCCCTTGCCGTCTCGCTGATGTCCCAAATGCGGATTCGACTGTCGACCCCCGCTGCGAATAGGCGTTTCCCGTCCCGACTGAAGAGAACGGTATGCTGTTCTTTGAGAGGTTGAGAAAGCGTATCCATGCGTTTCCCGTCGTCCACATTCCAGAGTTTGATGGTTCGGTCGGCACTCGCGCTGGCAAGGATCTTGTCATCGGCTCGAAAATCCAGGTCGAAAACTGCGCCTTGATGGCCAGCGAGAGAGCGCAGAAGTGTGCCATCGGAGGTGTTCCATAGATGAATCATCTGATCGTAGCTGCCGGTGGCAAGGATTGCGCCGTCGTGGCTTAATGCAAGGGCGTAGATCGCGTCATGATGGCCGCGGAACGTCTGGAGAAGCGTTCCGGAATCAACGTCCCATTTTTTGATCTCTCCAAAGAGACCGGGTTCACCAGCTGCTGAGAACAGATGTTTGGCGTCCGGGGAGAAGACAATCCCGTTGATGTTACCACGGTGCCCGGAAAGAGTTCGAATCCCTTGCTGGGACGCTGCATCGACCAGTTCGATGACTTGATATTTCCCAATGGCTAGCTGATTCCCAATGGCGGTGTAGGCCAGTGATTGGATCGGCTTGGTTGCTACGACACTGGTTTTTATGGTCGGGATTTCGAGAGTGATTGGACGTCGCCATCCATTTGGGGGCGCTGGAGCTCCGCTATCGATCCAGTGTTTCACCGTATTGATCTCGGCTGAGCTCAGTTTTTTCCTTTTTCCTGGCGGCATAATACGCCTCTTGTTGTTGGGATCGGTAAAACCAAGGAGGAGGCGAGTCAGGGGGCTCCGTTCACTATCCCCCTCAAGGATTGGGGATCCGTTCTGGCCTCCCTTAACGAGTGATTCGTAGCTCTCGAGATTGAGTCCTGCGTCGGGATCATCGTGGCTATGACAGTCCAAACAATGTTCTTCAAAGACGGCGTCGACTTCGGCGTAGAGGTTCGTTGCACTCGTCTCGCAGAGCGTTGCATTGGTCACGCTAAAATAGATTCCTGTGGACAGGATGGGGAAGAGTATCCGCTGAGAGATCGATCTTATCATTACCTTCGTTCTTAGGATAGCGACCCGTGTTAGTGGCTAAAGAGGAATTCGCGACTACTGAGAACCGCCCAGTAGACATCCTCAAGAGCGGCGCGCCGTTCTTCCTCTGGTGTTTCGTCGATAAGGGCATCGATGCGTTTTTTCTCGGCCTTGCTCGGATAGCGGCTAAGCGCTCCAAGGTAGAGGTTCTCGACGATAAGGGATGGAGGATGGCCCGCTTTGAGCTCTGTTCCGATACGGTTTGAGGCGTGACTGAGTTTTTGGTTGAGCGTCTTCCCATTGGCGATATGAAGGACTTGCGCGACGCTCGGTTCATCGGTTCGCTCGCAAACGCAGGTTTGGGCGCGGTCTGCACGGCCGAACGAGCTTAAGAAATATGATTCGATGTTTGAATCGGGCAACTGAAGCGCTCGCCACCCGAGAGGGAAGCTCTTGAATGGGGTCGGAACGGCTGTGACTTGAGAGAAGGCGTCGAGCATGACTTCTGCCATCAGTCGACGTGGGTAGTATCGAGAATAGAACTTGGACTCCGTTTCGTTGATTCCGTTTGGTTCGCTGCTTCGTTGATAGGTCTCTGATTCAAGAATGAGGCGAATGAGTGCTTTGATGTCAAATTGATTCTGAGAGAGATACGAAGCCAAGGCCGAGAGGAGGACTTCGTTACTGGCTGGATTGGTGACCCGAAGATCATCGACTTTGTCGACCAATCCGATTCCCATGAAGTTGGCCCAGACGCGATTGGCGATCGCTCGGCTAAAGTAAGGGTTTTCTGGGGCGACAAGCCAATCGGCCAGGTGTTCCCGTCGGTCGCGACTGTCATCGGATTTCAGTGGCGTTCCGTCAAGGGGTGTTGGGGGTTGAGGCTTTCCGGTAAGCGGCTGTATCACTTCGCCACTCAGGGCAGTGAAGATTATGCTCTCGTTGTTTGCGCCTCCGTTCTTTGTTCGAACTCGGGCGAATAGGTTGGCCATTTGGAAGTATTGATTGTTTGTCCATTTCTCTAGGGGATGATTGTGGCACTTGGCGCAATTGATCGACATTCCCAAGAAGGCTTGCGTGGTCGTTTCAGCCATGATCTTGGGATCGTCATGAAGGACAAAGAAGTTTGCCGCCCCGTTGCTTAGATTGCTTCCTCTGGCGGTGATGATCTGGCGAACGAATTCGTTCCAAGGGGTATTGCGGGCGACTTGTTCGCGAATCCATCGGTAATAGGACCACATAGCGGGCGTGCCGAGTTGTTTGCTTTGTACGAGGAGTAGGTCAGACCATTTGTAGCTCCAATAGTCGACGTACTCTGGTCGCTCTAGAAGATGAGTGATTAGCTTGGATCGTTTTTCTGGATGATCATCTTTCAGAAAGGCTTTGGCTTCGTCGATTGGGGGGAGGATTCCCAAGGTGTCAATATAGGCTCGACGTAAGAACTGGCTGTCGGTGGAGCGCTGGGAAGCGGGGAGTTTCAGTTGCTTGAGTTTGTTTTGGACTTCGAAATCAATGAGATTCGGGGTGCCGGCTGTGAAGGCCTCCGTATCAATCTCGGGGTTTTCGAACGGAACGGTGATCGTGGTGGTCGCGATTCGACTCAGGTACCAGGCAGTGACGGCGCCTTCGCCATACCCAATCACATCGACTTGGCCCTCTTCATTGACTCGCACAACCGTTTCGTTGGCTGACGTGTATTTCGCCCATCGTGTGACGTCCTCCTGCGTGCCGTCGTCAAAGTAGGCGCGGACGAGAATCTGCTGAGAGTCTCCGGGGGTGAGATTGACTTGTGCCGGGGTGATCTCAATTCGTTTGATCCGTGGATCGGAGTCTTGAGGTCCCGGGAAGCCGCTAGCAATCCATTCCGAAATAACGGTGTACTCCGGGGAATGAATCTCAAAGCGTTTCCCGCCTTTGTGAGGAATGGATCCTGTTGGTTTTGTCAGGAGAAGGCTTCGTCCCGGATCTTGAGGGATAATGCGGCGACCCAAGGCATGCCGGGAAAGGGCAACAAAATCTCCCTCATCATCGTAGCCCCGTAGCGAGAGTTTGAAGCCGTTTTTTCCTGCCGCCGCACCGTGGCAGGCTCCGGCACTGCAACCAAACTTGGCAAGGATGGGTTGGACGTGATTGCGGAAACTCCAGAGGTTCGGACGGTCAAAATTTCGGACCTCCAATGATATCTCAGATTCTAGGCCCTTGTGAGTGGCTTTAAGCCTGGCTTTGCCGTTGCCGAGTGGGGTGACGACACCGTTTTGGATCCGGCCGATCGACTCTGGATGAATGGACCACTCTAGGTCCTCGGTGATCTGGTCTTTAGCTAAGTCACCCTGAAAGCGCTGAACGATGACCTGTTGATGTGAGGAGGGGCCGTTCAATACGACCTGTTCTGGGAGAATGCGGACGCTTGATGCAAGCCCATCAAAACACAGTCCAAAGGATGAGAGGGCGCACAACCAGGGGGCGAGAAAAGAGATCTTCATAGACAGGGAGTCATTGAGTCAAGGAGTCGAGGAACCGTCGGCGAGGAGCTAGGCAAACAATTCGTCGATTGCTGACGTGCCAAAATCAACCAAGGGATAAGGACGAGACTGGGGTCCTGGGAGATGGGTCTCGAGATCCAATCCGAGGCTCTTGTAGATTGTGGCAACGATTTCATTCGGCGCCACCGGGCGTTCGGCTGGATAAGCGCCGATTTCATCGCTTTTTCCAACGACGCGTCCTCCCTTGACACCGCCTCCAGCGAAGTAGACGGACCAGCATTGGGGCCAGTGATCTCTGCCTCCCGCAGGGTTGATTTTGGGTGTCCGACCGAACTCAGCGAGATTGCAGACCAAAGTGTCATCCAGCATACCTCGCTGAAACAAGTCCTCAATCAAGGCGCTGTAGCCTTGATCATACATCGGAGCCACGATGTTTTTCATGCCTTCAATGGAGGTGAAGGGCTTGGAACCATGGATATCCCAGGTGATTTCATCGAAAACGGTGATAAAGGTATTGATGGTCACGAAACGTACGCCTGCTTCGACGAGTCGGCGAGCGAGGAGGCAGCATTGGCCAAAGCGCGTCATCCCGTAGCGTTCACGGACTTTGAGTGGTTCCTTGCTGAGGTCGAAGGCTTCTCTTGCCTTGGTGCTGGTCATAAGGCGATAGGCCGCCGCGAAGTTGGCGTCCATTAGCTCGGCATTAGGGCTGGCTTCAAAACTCTTTACCGTGTTGTCAACGATGTCCCGTAGTCGACGTCGACGTTGGAGACGTGCTTCGCCGATGGAGGAGGGCGGTCGAAGATCTGGTACTTCAAAATCAGCTACTGAAGGATCCGCATTAAGCACGAAGGGATCGTTGGCTTTCCCCAGAAATCCGGCGTCTTGCCCGTGGGGGATATTGCCCCCGGTGGGACCCATCGGTTCAGGGAGGATGACGTTCGCTGGGAGTTCGTTGCGTCGTCCCTTGAGAAATTCGAGGGCGCATCCGGCGTGTGGGGTGTTGACCCCGCCCGTGAAGAGGCGCCCTGTTTGCATCATTTGATGTCCGGTATCATGAACCGCGGCTGCAGTGTGATTGCATGAGCGAACAATCGAGAATTTATCCGCGACTTTGGCGTGGAGGGGGAAGATTTCGCTGATCTCAAATTCATCCGATTTGGTGCGGATTGGTTTGAATGGGCCTCGGACTTCTCGCGGCGCCTCTGGTTTGGGGTCCCAGGTATCGAGCTGACTCGGGGCACCCAGATTGAAGATCATGATGGCGCTCTTTTGGTCGTTGAGTGTCTGTCCCTTCGAAGTGGCGAGGAGGGCCTGGTGTTGAGCCAGGGTGAGTCCTATCGCGCTCAGCGTTCCTGCCTGGAGAAAATCACGGCGGGTGATTCCATCACAGGTTGTGGTTGCCCCTTTTCCGGTTAGATCAAGCATAAATTGTCAACGATTCGTGTGGGATTAGCGCATTTAGGAATAGCGAACCTAGCTGATTCATGCAACGAATAAGAGGATGATGAATCGAGGCGAGGGGACGTGCCAGTTGCGAATGAACCGATTCGGCAAGGGAGGGTTTTCTATGGCGTTGCCGGTAGTGGGGATTTTTTGCCTCTGCCTTGCCGTCTTGAGCTCTGGATGCCGGGGAAGAGAACGTACGAGGGCTTCCGGTTCCAATCCAAGCTTGGAAACGATCAAGAGCTCGAATCCCGAGCGGACCTTCACTGAAGATGTGGCGTTTTTACGCCAACATGTGGAGACCCTCGTATTGGAGTCCGGCCCGTCTCGGATTGCGGTCGTCCCTGCTTATCAGGGGCGCGTGATGACGAGCACTGCGGGAGGGGATACTGACATGAGTTTCGGCTGGCTGAATTATGAGGCGATTCAGCAAGGAGTGCTCCGAGGCCAAGCGGCGGAGGGGAAACTTCAGGCCCAGATCCACGTGTTTGGAGGCGAGGAGCGGTTTTGGTTGGGGCCGGAAGGGGGGCAATTCGGAATCTACTTTGCTCCGGGTGCCGAATTTGAGTTCGGTGCCTGGAAAACGCCCCCCTCCATTGATACGGAGCCCTTCACGATTGAATCTCAAAGTGAGAACGAGGTGGTCTTTCGAGAACGCATGGAGCTTGTGAATCATTCTGGGTTTCGATTTGATTTCGCGGTGCAGCGTACGGTTTCGATTCTCGATAGGACTGAGGTTGAGCAGGTTTTGAATGAACCCCTAGGTGAAGAAATCAAGGCTGTGGGCTACGAGACTGTCAATCAACTGACGAATCTAGGGCAAGATGCTTGGACTCGAGAAACCGGGGCCTTGTCGGTATGGTTGCTGGGGATGTACAAGCATTCCCCTGAGACTATTGTTGTCATTCCAATCAATGACAGTGACCAAGAGGCCTTGGGCCCCATTGTGAATGATGAGTATTTTGGTAAAGTGCCTGGAGATCGTTTGAAGCACCAAGCAGACGTGCTTTTGTTTCGGGCGGATGGACAATACCGAAGCAAGATCGGAATTAGTCCCGATCGTTCTCTGGGGATCGCCGGAAGCTATGCCGCAGAGACCGGCACCTTGAACTTAGTCATCTACGAGCGACCCCAATCACACGATGGGTATGTCAACTCGATGTGGGAGTTGCAGGAAGCGCCATTTTCTGGAGATGCCATCAATGCCTACAATGACG
>OJGU01000682.1_pt1 | contig 17436 bp, 11 predicted proteins | sample 1594741 | NCBI WGS metagenome assembly OJGU01 (sample SAMN05416841, study PRJEB24817) | seawater metagenome | isolation source: Sea water | place: Canada:Atlantic | collected 2013-07
GGCATCGGGCAGCCGTTTGTCGACGGCAGCGGCCTGAAGCCTTGGAAGGGGGAAGGCGTGCCGGAGAAGGGCGGCAAGTGGGCGGCGGTCCAGGCGGGAGAGTTCGTCCTCGGCTACCCGCTGGAGAAGGGAAGCCTACCGCGGAGTGTTCACCCGTTTCAGAAGGACGGCAGCTACTTCGCGCTTCGCAAGCTGGCCGAGAACGTGGCGTCATTTCGCGAATACCTCGCGGCGAGTGCCAAGGTCAGCGGCCTGTCGGAGGAACTCCTGGCCGCCAAGATGGTGGGGCGCTGGCGCAGCGGTGCGCCGCTGGTCTTGGCGAAAAAGAGCGACGACCCCAAGCTGGCGAAGGACCCCAGCCGCAACAACGACTTCCACTACACCGATGACGCCAAGGGGCACGCATGTCCCTTCGGTGCGCACATTCGTCGGGCCAATCCGCGGGACGATCCCACGGGTCCGACCTCGCTACAGGTTCGCAGCCATCGCATCATCCGGCGCGCGCTGCCTTATGGTCCCTGGCTGCCGGAGGGCACCACGGACGACACCGACCGCGGGGTGATGTTCGGGGTGATCAACACCGACATCGAGAACCAGTTCGAGTACGTGCAGCGGAACTGGATGAACGCGTCCATCTCTTCACGACAGCTTTCGATCGAGGCCGACAAGGACCCGCTCGTCGGCAACCACGACGGCACCGGAAAACTTCTCATTCAGGGGGCGACCAAGCCCTCGTTCTGTTGGGACCTTCCCCGGTTCGTCGAGACTCGGGGCGGGGCTTACTTCTTCGTGCCGAGTCTGTCCTCGCTCGCACAGCTTGCCCAGGGGGCCGCATGAACCGTCTCACACTCGGAGTCTCGCTCTTGCTGAGCTTGGTCGGCTGCAAGACCCAACACGATCCAGCCGAGCCCAATCCCTGGCCCGCCGACATGAAGTCTGGCGAGGAGTGGGTGCCGCCGGGCGAAGGCAAGGACATCGCCGCCAGTGAGGCCCTGCTGTTGGACTTCGTGCAGAAGGGCTTCCAAAAAACAGGCACTGCGCATCGCGATGCTCATGTCAAAGCCCACGGTTGCCTGACCGCGTCGGTCACCATCCCAGACGACCTGCCCCCGGAACTTGCGGTCGGCGTGTTTGCGACGCCGGCAAGCTTCGACTCCTGGATTCGCTTCTCGAACTCCTCGGACAAGGTCCAACGCGATCGGATTCCCGACGGGCGCGGTATGGCGATCAAGATGATGAACGTACCGGGTACCAAGGCGCTTCCGGGGCACGAAGATACGACCTCGCAAGACTTCATCCTGATCAACTACCCGGACTTCGTCGTGAAGAACGCGGCCGACTACGTCGAGTTCACCAAGGACAGCACCATCGGCCATCCGTTGCGGTTCTTCTTTCACGAGGGCAAGAGCTATCGCCCCGAGCTGACCTCGGCGGAGAAGCTCGCGATGCAGCGGGTCGTCTCCCCCCGACAGCCGAACTACTACTCGATGACCCCCTACCTCTTCGGTGAGGGAATGGCGGTGAAGTACGGAGCCAAACCGTGTGAGGCCGACCGCCGCAAGCGGCGAAAGCTGGGGAAGAACTACCTTCGGACTCAACTCGTCGCGGACATGGCAGCCCAGGGGGCCTGCTTCGAGCTGCAGGTCCAGCTCCAGCTCGATCCCAACCGGATGCCGGTCGAGGACCCCACCGTCCGGTGGCCGACGAGCATCTCCGCGTACCGAACCGTCGCCACCGTCGACATCCCGAAGCAGTCGTTCGACACGGAGGCCCGCCGTCAGATGTGCGAGTACATGTCGTTCAACCCCTGGCAGACTCGTACCGAGCATCGCCCGATCGGCGGCATCAACCGGGTTCGCAAGTCGGTCTACGCCGCGATTTCGAGTCTGCGGCACGGCCTCGACGGGAAGAAATCGGTCGAGCCAACCAGTCACGACGTCGCGGCGTACCTGGCCGCCATCGCGGAGTGAGGCCGGCCATGGGCGGTGCCCCACTGCCCGCATGAGCGGGCTGGCGCCTCAGAATCCGGTCTGCGAAAGCGGCTCGACAGCTTGCCCGGTTTCGGGAAGTGCGCGAACCTCCGGGGGGGCAGGATTGGCAGGCGAGAAAGGCACGCAGCGAGGAAAAGGCCGGGTCGTCGTGACCAGGACCGAGACCAACGTGCTGCAGGATCGCACCGCCCTCGAGGACGAAGACGAGAACGCGCTGCCCGAGCGCCTCGGTCGATACACGATCGTGGGTCGGCTCGGACGGGGCGCGGTGGGCGAGGTGTTCGAGGCAGAGCCGCCCGAGCCTGGGGCGCCCTCGGTCGCGGTCAAGGCTGTCCTGGGGATGAGTCCCGATGGTCTGGTGCGATTCAAGCGCGAGTTCCGGGCGCTGGCGGATGTTCGTCATCGCAACGTCATCCAGCTGCACGAGCTGACGTTTCAGGGCAACCGACTGTTCTTCTCGATGGAACTCATCCGCGGGGTGAGCTTCGTGGAGTACGTGTGCGGGCCCGCGCGCGATGGTGCGCGGACCATTCACGAACCGGCCAAGGACTTCGACCGTCTTCGTGACGCGATGCGGCAGCTCGCCGAAGGGGTGCAGGCAATCCACGACGCCGGGTTCCTGCACCGTGACCTCAAGCCCTCGAACGTGATGGTGGAGCGCGGAGGCCGGATCGTCATCCTGGATTTCGGGCTCGTGCGTGACATCGATTCTTCTCTGGGCGTGGGGGTGACGGCGGACGGTGCCGTCCTGGGAACCCCATTGTTCATGTCGCCGGAGCAGGCCGCCGGAGATCCGATCGGACGCTCGAGCGATTGGTACACGGTCGGCGAGATGCTGTTTCAAGCGCTCACGGGCCGGCCTCCGTACGGGGGCATGGGCATCCTGGCGCTGCTCGCCGCCAAGAAAGACGCCGTCCCACCCAGGCCGACCGAGCTCAACCCGCACGTGCCCGAGGACTTGGAGGCGCTGTGCATCGACCTGCTGTCCCGAGACCCGCAGGCGCGGCCCGATGGCCCCGCCATCCTCGAGCGGCTGGGGTCGGACGCCACGGTCACGCCGGTTGAAGACAGCTCCGGCGACCTCTTCCTGGGCCGAGACGACGAGTTCTCCAAGCTTCAGGTCGCATACGAGGCCACCCGAGCGGGTCGCCCCGTCGTCGTGATGGTCGAGGGCGTGTCGGGCATCGGCAAGAGTGCGCTGGTGCAGCGCTTTCTCAGCCGGGCGACCCGGGAGGGGGCGGTGGTCCTCGGGGGCAAGTGCTCCGAGCGGGAGTCGATTCCCTACAAGGCTCTGGACTCCGCCATCGATACTCTGACCGCCGTGTTGCGGGCCATGGAGACCGCCGCGGAGGTGAAGGCTGTCCTGCCGCGAAACGTCGGCGCGGTCACGCGGCTGTTCCCGGTCCTGCTCAGCGTGCCGGCCATCGCGCTCGCGCCGATTCATCGCCAGGCCGACATGATGCCGCACGAGGCGCGTCGCCGAGGCATCGAAGCGCTTCGAGAGCTGCTCGGCCGCATCGCCGACGCGCGTCCTCTCGTCCTGTACATCGATGACCTGCAGTGGTCCGACCTGGACAGCCTGGTTGTCCTCGAGACGTTGCTGCGGGACGCGGACGCACCGCCGATCATGTTGGTGTGTAGCTTTCGCGAGGGGGCTCCCGAGCGGGTGTCGATCTTGGGGCAGTTCATCGCCGACCTGCATGCTGTGGAACCAGCCCTCGACGTTCGAGCGCTGCGGGTGGGCCCGATGAGCATCGAAGATGCGACCGGCCTCGCGCTTCGGCTGCTGGGACAAGGCCGGACGCACGCGCAGACGTTGGCGGAGACGGTTGCCCGAGAGTCGGAAGGGTCGCCATTCTTCGTGGCGCAGCTTGTACGCCACGCCATGCGCCGCGAGGCGACCCTTGGGCGGGACTCGGCCACCGACGTCAGCCTCGAGGATGTGATTCGAGCCCGGCTTCGGATGCTCTCCCCAACCGCGCGGCGCCTCCTGGCGGTCATCGCCGTCTCTGGCGGCAAGCTGGCCCTCGGCGTCGCCATGCACGTCGCGACGGATGGCGGCCTCAACTCGTCCAGTCTCATCGTCCTGGGGGAGGTTCGCAGCGAGTCGCTGGTGCGAACCAACGGGCAATCAGAAGACGACACCGTCGAGATCAATCACGACCGCATTCGAGAAACGGTGCTGCGCGACCTGGGTGAGGACGACCGGGCCAACCTACACTTGGCGATCGGCCACGCCCTCGTCGCGACCGAGCGCGCCGACGCGGCCGACCTCAGCCATCACTTCCGCGAAGCCGGCGAGACCCAGCTCGCCGCGCTTCATACGGTTCGCGCCGCGGACGAGGCCGCCGAAGCGCTCGCGTTCGATCGCGCCGCCGAACTGTACGAGGCCGCCTTGGCCCTTGGGGTGCCGACCGAGCAGCGGGCCGAGCTTCAAGAGCGACTCGGACGCGCGCTCGCCAGCGCGGGCCGTCAGTACGACGCCGCAAAGGTCCTGCTCGAGGCCGCAGAGGACTTGGCGGTCGAGGCCCGTCCTGCGCTGCTTCAGACCGCCGCCGAGTTGCTGCTCACCAGCGGTCACTCGACCGAGGGCCGCGAAGTCCTCCGGCGGGTGCTCTCGACGTTCTCGATGCGCCTGCCGAAGACGCGTGGCCGTGCGCTCGCCTCGTTGCTGGCCAACCGGGCGGCGCTCTCCGTGCGTGGCCTCGATGCAACCGTCAAGCCAGCGTCGGAACTCGATGCAACCACGATCGGCAAGCTCGACGCGTGTTGGACGGCCGCCCGAGGGCTCATCTACACCGATGGGCTTGTCGCCGCCGACTTCCACGCCCGGCACTTGCGCCTGGCGTTGAAGTCCGGCGACGGCATCCGCATCTCCCGGGCGCTCGGGTTCGAGGCGCACCTGCTCGCTTCCCTCAAGGCGGAGTCGGGCCGGGCTCGTTGTTTCGAGCTCGTCGACCAAGCCAGCGCCCTGGCGCAGGACGCAGACAGCGAGTACGCCCGCGGCATGGCCTCACAGTCCAGGGGCCACGTGCACCTGATGTTCGGCGATTGGGCCCAGAGCCGGACCCACCTGGACGAAGCGGTCGAGACGTTTCGCGAGCGGTGCACCGGCGCAGCGCAGGAGATCGGATACTGCGAGATTCATGCGGCGCTCTGCGAGCAGTTGATGGGGCACATCCGAGCCCTCGCACCGCGGGCGCAAGAACTCCTGCGCGAGTCGACACACCGCACGCACCCGTACAGCCAAGGGTACGCGCGCGGCATGCTCGGCCACGTCATCTACCTCGCCGACGGTCGCGTCGAGGAGGCGCGCGAGCAGCTCGAGCGGTACCGGGACGAGCTCCCGGTCGGATTCCAAGCGCACATCCTCAACTTCGTGGACACGATGAGTGCGTTGCTGCGCTACGAGGGCAAGATCGAGGATGCGTGGGCCCTGCAGTCCGAGCGTCGCAAGGAGATCGAGTCCTTCGACATGATGCGGGCCCCGTTTCCCAAGGGTGCGCACCTGTGGGCGCTCACCCAGAACACGCTCGCGATGGCTCGCCGCAGTGCGGAGCCCGAGCCACTGCTCGCAGCTGCCGAGCGCTCCACTCGCGGACTCACCAAGCTCAAGCTGCGCCACGCACAAGGCTTCGGAAACCTCGGTGCCGCTCTGGTTTGCCAGGCTCGCGGGGATCAGGACGGGACCGTCGTCAGAGCCCGGGTGGCGCTGGAGCGCTTTGAGAGCGGCGGCATGCAGATGTACGCCGCCCTGACCGAGCTCCTCCTCGCGCGAGCCGTCGGTGGGTCGGAAGCCGACGCGCTCCGTGCCTCCGCCGCGGCATACACGGAGCGCGAGAAGATCCAGGCGCCCGAGAGGCTGTTCGAGATGCTCGCTCCGGGAACGGCCGAGTCCGTCTGAATACCGCTACGCGGCAGGCCGAACCCGCCACACACCCTCGTGGACCTCGGTGCGGGCGTTGATGAACGCATCGAGAGCCTCCAACATGTCGAGGCGCCCGGTCGGGACCACGGGGTCGTCGCTCGTCAGTCGAAGCTTGTAGGGGTTGATCTCGGTGTCCAGTCCGGTCGCACGTTGGTAGAGCCAGATGTGGATGAGCTCCAGCACCCGCCGGTTCTCTCGCAACGCGATGGCGAGTTGCTCGTCGGAGTAGGGGCGCCGGAGGTCGGCTTGCCACTGCGAGAGGTATCCGAGCGTTTGGTAGTTGAGCATGCCGTCCGCGGGCGCGCTGCCCTCATCTCGACGGCTCCACTCGCGGAAGAACGCTTGCGCGGCCTTGGCCAAACGGGCCACTTGGACCATGTCGATGGTGACCGTCCGTAGAAACTCGGGCTCGGTCAGCTTGCGCTGAAAGAACAGCAGCGCGGTCGAGGCCCAGTAGGCGGAGTAGTCGTAGACGATCTTGAGGCTTGCGACCTGAGCGTTGCCGAAGATCCCGTACTGCCCCTCGTAGAGGCTGAGGAACGACTTGTACAGCGAGAGGTACTGCCGGTTGAACCCCACCGCCAACGCGTCGATGCTCTCCCCGCTGCTCTCCCGGGCGACCAGCTCGGTGATGAAGTCGTTGCTGAATGCGATGAAGTCCGAGCCGGGCGAATAGAACGGATCGACGAAGACGCCGGCCTCGCCCGTCAGGGCCCACCGCTGCTTCGAGAACACCTGCTTGGCGCCGTAGGAGAACCGCTTTTGGGTTCGGAAGTCGAGCCTCGATTCTTCGTGCGGGGCGAGCATCGCGGCCGTCGAGGGCTCGTGCTGCTGTAGCCAGGCCTGCATTCGCGGCCACGTGTTGTAGCTGTCGAACCGGTGGTGCTCTGGGTCCGCGACCAGGCCAATGCTGAGCGAACCATCCGCGAGCGGGATCCACCACAGCCAGTATCCAGCGCCCATGAAATGGTTGGTGCTCAGCCGTCGCATGCCAAAGGGCATCTGGCGCTGCCACGTCTCGTCGTCGGACATGTCATCGACGGCGAGCGCTGCACCGACCCGGAACCACGCGGAGCTGGTTGCGTGCTCGTTGGTCTCCGCAAGGTCGAGCTTGCGCTTGAGCAGGCTCCGTCGTCCCGTGGCATCGACCACCCAGCGCGCCTCGAACCGCCTGCCCGTGGCGATGACGTGGTGCGGGGTGTCGTCCTCGGAGAGTTCGATGTCCTCGACGTGAACCCCATCGAGGACTTCGACGCCGAGCGTTTGGGCCTCGGCGCGCAGGATGTTCTCTTGCCGCCCGCGATCGAACTGGGTGCTGCCGACTGCGTGGTAGTGGGTTTGCCCGAGTTCCGGCCGCGTCTCGATGCGTGCGTTGTCCGACCCCGGAAAGAAGTAGCGCAGACCCAGCTTGGGGATCTTGGCGTGCGTCAGCGCGCGGGAGAGTCCGAGCACCTCGTTGTAGTAGTGCGAGCCCACCTCGACCGACGACTCTCCGACTTTGTGGGCTGCGTTGGGCATCGGGAAGCTGGCCCGCTCGAGCACGAGGACGTGCAATGACGGCGTGCGTTGGCGGAGCTGGATCGCGAGGGTAAGCCCCGCCAGGCCGCCCCCCACGATGGCGACGTCGTACTGCGGATCGGTCGTCGTTGGGGCCACCATCGTGCGCGGGCAGCGTACCAGCAACCGTTGCCCCGCCGCTGCCTGCCCCGGTTGACAACGCTCGCGCCGGTCCTACCTTGCGTTCAACCACGGGTCGCCTGGCGATGTCTGGACGAGGAGGATTCCTCGGGTCCAGGGGTCGCTGGGTGGATCCGATTCCATCGTTCGCAAGCTGCGGACGTTACAACGAAAGAGGTAGGGCCATGCCCCGAGCCATTTGGAACGACACCGTCGTCGCCCAGAGCGATGACACGATTCTCGTCGACGGAAACCACTACTTTCCGCCCGAGTCCCTGCGACGCGAGTACTTCGAGCCCAGCGAGCACACCTCACGGTGTTCTTGGAAGGGGAGGGCGGAGTACCTTCACGTCCAGGTCGACGGAAAGCGCAACGAGTCGGCCGCGTGGTCGTACCCCAAGACGCGTGCAGCGGCCAAAGCCATCGAGGGCTACGTCGCGTTCTGGCGGGGTGTGGAGGTGGAGGACACCCCCTAGCGTGTCGCTGGCTCGGACGTGACCGGGCGCTCGTATTGTACGAACGCGCGGCCGTCCGAGGTGCGGGTGAAACGATGCGACGGCTGAAACCCCAGCTTGTGGGCGAGGGCGGTCGCTCTTCCGTTGAACGCGGCGATCGTGACCCGGAGCCGGGTTGCCGAGCCTTGGTCGAGGGCTCGCGCGATGAGAGCCTCGAGCGCGGCAGGTCCGTGCCCCTGGCCCACGTGAGCCGGGCACAGTCCCACGCCGAGGTCGAGGACGGTCTCAGCGGAGTCGTACCGACCGCCCGCGACTCGGGCGTCGGCTCCCATCGTTCCGAAGCCGAGTAGCGTCCCGTCCTCCGAGAGGAGCGCGACATGGTCCGGTGCTCGGAGTTCGAGCGCGCCCGGCCCGGGGTCGTAGAGACTCAGGTCGTCGGCGTAGTGCCACGCAGCGATCGCCTGCCGGTCCGCGTCGGTGAGCGCCCGGATCGTCAGCGGAGCGCGCTTCGTCGGTTGTCCGTCACCCATGTCTACTTCGCGCAGCGCCCCTTCTTGAGTTGACGTCGCATCGCGGCAACGAGGACCTCGCTGGGCGGATCGACCAGTCCGTTGTCCGTCTTGGGGAGGCTCGCATCCGCGAGATTGCCCACCAGCCACGCGGGGAGTTTCTTCGCCGCGCACCCGGGGACGCTGCGTTGCTCCGCGAAGTCCAGCAGTCGCACGGCGTGGTCATCGGCAGGATCGGAGAGCCCATCGGGCCACGACAGCTCGCCGTGCGCCGGGGTCTTGCTCGAGCCTCGGGTCCAGAGCCAGCCGAGGGTTGTGTGTCCGCTGCTTCCTCTTCCCCACAACCCAAGGCCGCTCGCGGAAAGCGGGGCGGGCGGTCGCGCCATCCGGAGCCCATCGGGGAGCTGGCGGCCCAATGCAGTCTCGGTCACCGCGCTCCGCTGGATGTAGCGGACCGACAGGGCAACCCAGGCAAACTCCCGCAGCAGCTCGAGGGAGATGTTGCCGGTCTCGACCTCGATGCTGGCCGCCGGGATGCCTCCCGCCGCCGCGATGCCATCGAGTTCGGGGCGGTGATCGCAGTCGGCGAACCGGTAGTGCGATCCTGAGGACAGGTCGAGGGCGGTGACCGCATCGCAGTACTGGTAGTGGCCTCGCCGGCCATACACGACGACCCATCCGTCTTCGATCGCGCCCAGGCCACCGACGGGAAGCGAGGCGTGTCGCCGAAGCGCTTTGCTCTCACACGCTCGCCACCGCGCGTACGCGTCCTCCTCGGGCCCTTCGTTCTCCGCGGGATCGCAGTTGACCCTGTCGGGGCCGCCCCCGTACTTGAACAGCTCGAAGGTTCGTTGGGCCCGGGATCGCCACGCGGCGACGCGCTTCGCACACGGGTCTTCCGGGTCGGCCGAGCACATCCACGGCGCGAGCCGGTCGCCGGGGCGGGTGAGGGGCGTGACCACCGACGGCTGACTGGGTAGTAGCCAGACCGTGTTGTCCGCTCCGTCCGAAAAATCCAGGTAGGCCCGAAGCCACATGTCGAGTCCGGCCTCCCAGTAGATCTTCGCCTCGATTCCGGTGGCGACCTCGAAGTCGAGGCCTGGTTGGTCGCCGCGCGCGACCGCCAGGCATTCGTGCTCGTACAGCGCCTTCACTTGGCTGACGAAGGCCGACGGGGGGGCCGCGGCGTCGAGCCGAGGGACCAGCATCTCCAGGGCGTCGTAGCGGGCTCGCGCGTCGCTCAGGGCATCCGAGCCCGCGGCGCACAGCTCCGCGCCGGCCTGCACGAGTGTGGTGTCGGCGACGGGAGGCTCCTCGTCCGCGCTGGGGGGCGGGGTGTCTGGCACTCGGATGGGGGGAGGCGCGGCGGCCGGCTCTCGGGACGCCCCGCCGGGTGTTGCGGGCTTGGAGCAGGCCACACCGATCAGACAGGCGAGCAGCACAGGCGCGAAACTGCGGTCGGGCACGATGACAAAGACATACCGCAGACCCAGAGGTTCCCGGCGATGTTCGGGGGCAAGTCAGCCAGCGGATCGCGCTGAGGGCTTCGCAAACAGGCGCTGCCAGAATCGGGCGGTGACGAAGTAGAGCAGCAGCACCGCCAGCGCCCCCCCGTAGATCCCGTGCTCGGCGAGCCCGGAGAGTCCGTGGACCCAGGAGAACAGGCTCAGAGAAACCACGAAGTTGAGGAGGCCGTACACGATGTTGGCCGTCGGGCTCATTCCGAACAGGCTCAGCATGCGCCCCTTCCAGACGCCGAGCACAAAGTGCGGCATCGCGTTCATCAGAAAGAACCCGGCGAGGAGGTCGAGAATGCTCATCGTTCGTCCATGAACATGGCGCCGATGGGCATGACCGCACTTCCCGATCCGGGAGTCTCGCGCGGATTGTTGACGTGCAGAGGACTACAGGCCCACAAACGGGGTGCTGGCGCCCGCGAAGCTCGGCAGCGGGGCATCCATCGCGTGTGCCAAGGCGAGCAGGATGCTGGCGTAGCTGGCCCCGCTCGCGTCGATGAGGCGGCCCGGGTCGAGCGCTCCGCCACCGCCCCCGGCCAGCATCATCGGCAGGTCGTTCTTCGCGTGGGACCACGCGTCGGCGACGTCGCTGCCCACGTAGACCACGCTCTTGTCTAGGATCGTGCCGCCGTCTTCCTCGATCGCGTCGAGTTGACCGAGGACATAGGCGATCTGGTCCTGGTACCAGCGCACGATCGCTGCGTTCGCCGCCACGCGCTCGGGTGCTGTGCCGCCGTGACCGAGGTTGTGGTGGTTGTATGCGCCCATGCCCAAGAACGAGAAGTCCTTGTTGCCGAACCCGTAGTCCATCGAGTACGTGACGATGCGGGTCGCGTCGCAGGCCAGGGCAAGGGTGAGCACGTCGAGCATGCTGCGGGTGTGGTCGGCGAAACTCTGCCCATCGTCGGGGCGGTCGGCCGCGTCACCGCATCCGGCGACGGCGATCGGAGCATCGAGCCCTTGTTCGACTTGCCGGACCGCGGTGAGGTAGCGGTCGAGGCGTTGCCGGTCCTCGGTTCCCACCCGGGTCTCGATGCTCGCGAGCTGTTCCAGCGTGTGGTCCAGGACGCTCTGCTGCAGCGCGACCCGCTTCTGCGCGGTCGCGGCGTCGGCATCCGGCGGCACATAGATCTGGTCGAATGCCGTCCGTGGGCTCTCCAGCGGTGCGTTGGGAGCGTCGGGAGCGAGCCACGACAGATAGGTGTTGTACCCCGAGCTCCATCCCGTATCCGACGGGTTGCCGCCGGCGTAGGGGCTGGGGCCCAGGTGGAGCGACCGGATCGGTGTGGCTGGAGCGAGCGCATCCGCGATCGCCTGGTCGATCGAGATGTCGACCCTCGGCGTGTCGGGATCGCTGATCGAAGCCGCGGTCAAGAACGCCGCGGTTCCCCGGGAGTGCGCGGGCGTCCCCCCGGAGTGGGTGTCCAAACCGGTGAACATCGACAGTCGCGACTGCAGAGGCTCCAGCGCGGCGTGGGCCGTGCCCAACGCGTAGTTCGAACCGCTGCCGGTGAGCTGCCAGTCCTGCCGCATCGTGGTGCCGTTGGGCCAGTACAGCGCGATGAAGCGCTTGGTGTCCGCCGTGACCTCAGCCCGGGCGCGCCGTGAGAGCAGCGAGGGCAGGGCGGGAAGGGCGACGGCAACCCCAGCCGCGGTCAGGAAGGAGCGTCGAGACAGTCGAGGATTGCGCGTGGTCATGGGTCTCATCCCTCCGGGGTCATTTCGGTGAGGAACGCGTCGCTGGTCACGACCGTCCACAAAAACTCGTCAAAGCTCGCGTCCGCAGTCGCCGACCGTGACGCGATCGACTCGAGCCGGCAGGTGTCGTCCGACTCCATGGCGCGGCCCAACGCAAACGTCATCATCTTCTGTGAGATGCAGGTGCCGAACTGCTCTTGGGTGGCGGATGCCAACTCGACCGCACCGGTGAAGGTCGTGCCGTCGGGGAGCTCGCCGAGGTTGTCGACGGGCAGCCCGTCCACCTCGGTTCGCCAGCGGCCGAGCGCATCGTAGCCTTGGAGGCTGAAGCCCAGCGGATCGATCAGCACGTGGCATGAGGCGCATGCCGGGTCGGAGCGGTGCCGGTCGAGGCGCTCGCGTTCCGTCTCGTTCGGTTGTGGATCGGGCAGGGGCGCGATGTCATCCGGAGGTGGGGGCGGGCCCAGGCACAGGATGGTCTCGGCCAACCACACCCCGCGTTTGACGACGTTGGTGCGATCCGGGTCGGAGGTCATCATGAGCACTCCTGGCATCGTCAGCACACCCGCGCGGCGGTCCGGGTCCAGCGTCACCGGGACCATCTGCGGCCCCTGCACCCCCTCGATTTCGTACAGCTCCGCGAGGGCCTCGTTGGCGTAGCTCTCCTGGCCCGCGACGAAGTCCAGCACGCTCGCGTCGCGCTCGCGCATTCCGGTGAAGAACAACCGGACCTCACCGGCCATCGCTTCACGAAGGTCCTCGCCAAACGAGGGGAACGCCTCGGGGCTCGGCAACACGCTCTGCAACTTGCCCAGCTGCAGCCACTGGGTGACGAAGTCGTCGTACAACGCGTCGGACTTGGGGTCCGCGAGCATTCGGTCGAACTGTTCGCGAAGCAGGGTCGCATTGCGAAGCTCGCCGGCCGCGGCGCGGTCCAGAAGTTCTGCGTCGGGCGTGCTGCCCCACAGGAAGTACGACAGCCGCGTGGCGACCGCATAGTCGTCCAGCGCGACCACCTGCCCGGAACCCGCGGACGCGTCCGTGGGCGGGACCGAGCGGTACAGGAACTGCGGCGACATCAGCATGGCCATCACCGCGTTGCGAAAGCCCAGCGCCACATCATCGCCGTCGGCCAGTGCTGCGTCGACAAAGCTGACCAGGCCCTGCACCTCCGCGTCGCTCGGAGGTCGTCGATACACGCGCAGCGCCAGCGCCCGCAGCTCCGTCTCCACGCAGCTCGCGTCTGCGTCGTCGCACGTCGGGAGTGATCCCCCATCCATCGCCGCGCTCGCCACGGTCTCCGAGACCTCCAGCAACAGTGCCGCGCTCTGGGGGTCGATCCCCAGACTCGACGCGTTGTTGTCGAACCCATCGGTCGTGGGGTCCGGCGCGAGAACGTTCGCCGGCTCTCCCGTCACCCCGAACAGGTCTCGAACCGTGCGGTTGTACTCGGCTCGCGTCAGCCGGTGCAGACCTACGCGGCCCGGGGAGTCCCCACACTCCGCGCCAGGCATGTCCGGGATGCCGGTCGAGTCGCCCGAACCCTCCGCGTCTTCGGTGTCGGTCTCCGCAGCCCCGTCGGTGTCCGCGCCGGGCGCCGTGTCGCCCTGACAGCCTGAGACGCTCGCCAAGGCCAAGCTCGCGGCGATCCGCAGCACGCCCGCCACACCCCATCTTCGAACCACGATCCCCATCGGCGAGGGTCTGTCGCCCGAGCGGGTCTGCGATTACATCTTTTTTGGGGTCTCGGACAGCGAGCTGAACCCGGAGGTGCAACACCGCTCGCTTGTGGTCGACCGTTTCCTCGATGTCCGACGACGACCCCCAGCTTCGGTTGTTCTCCAGCGCCCCGACCGGGGTCGCCCCGCGATGTGCTGCGCGGCTTTGGCTTCGTTGTCGCGGGTGCGGGGCGGTCGAGGCGAGGACCCTGTCGTGCTCCCGACCGTGTGCACAGTGTCCGTGGGGGCCGATGCGCGTTCGAGCAGCGTCGGGACGACTGCCGCGGGTGGCGGTGCGTCACTGGGTGCTCGTGCCGCCCGCCCGGTGGGCGCGGGTGTTGCCCACAGACATTGCGGCCGCCCAGGCGTTTCGGCGGGCGGTTGCAGGATCCGTCGTCGCTGCCATCGAGGGCCGCGCGCGAGCCGAGCTGGGGCATGACCGCGGCAAGGCTGGCGCCCTCGCTGTACTGCATACCGTCGGCGCCGACCTTCAGCCGCGGGCGCACGTCCACGTGATCGCCACCGACGGCGTGTTCGTTCCGGCGGCCCGGGGGGTCGCCTCCTTCGTGCCGCTCGAGCAGTCGTTCGAAGCTCGCGAGCTTCGTGAACTCGCGCGGGTGGTCGGCGGCGAAGCCCGCAGAGCCGTCCCCGAGCCCGGGCCAGCTTCCGGAGCCCATGCTGGGATTCGAGTTCCCGGTGACCGACCGGGACCCCGCGCACAGGGAACCCTGGCCTCGGTTCGCGGCGCGGAGGTGTTCGTGGGCGAGCGCGTCGAGGGACACGACCGGCGGGCCTGCGAGAGTCTCGCCGCGTACGTCACCCGACCGCCGCTGGTGCCTGGCTCCGTCCGGGCGGTCCGCGGCGATCTCGTGGAGCTGAAGCTTCGGGAGACCGCCGCCGACGGGGCCGTCGCCGTGCAACTGACCAAGCCTGAATTCGAGGCGCGGGTGCGAGCGATGACCGAAGCTGGTGGCGCCCGGCGGTTGACGCTGCACGGTGCACTGGCACCCGGATCGTCGGTGCGGTGGCGTGGCGAGGGGACGCAGCTCGAGTTGGTGGACGCGACGCCGAGTCGGTCCAAACGGACGAAGACGCGGGGCGCAGACCGTTGCGCTTGCGGCGGGCGATGGGAGGTGGCGGCCGCGGAGCCGATCTCGGGAGCGCCATCGGGCCCATCGGCCCGGCGTTAATGTTAGCTGGTTCGCGTTCGATCTTCGCGAGTGTGTTAGTTATGTGGTTCTATGGAACTCCGCTTTGATGGATCGAGAGCGCGTCTACTCGGGGTGCTTCTCCTGGCTGGGTGCGGTTCCAGCGTCTCAGCGACCTCGGACACGGACGTCGAAACCGGTACGACCGGGAGCTCCGGACCGAGCATGACGAGCGGCACGGCGTCGGAAGGCACGCTGAGTTCGGCCTCCGATGCGTCGAGCTCCACTGGCGGGGACACATCATCCGGACCCATGTTGCCCGCGGGGACCTGCGCGCCGTCGGATCCGATCGAGCGCAAGTCCGCACCGGGAGCGGAGTGTTCTCGCGGCGATGCCCAGACCGGTGGGCTGTGCCACGACCTCGTCGAGCTCGCGCTGCCCGAGGAGATTCCGGACGCGACTGCGTTGGCCGATCTCGATGGAGATGGACTGCTCGACATCGTCATCGTGGGGAGCGGCTGGGTCGGAAGCGTGCTCTCGGTGGCCGGCGCGTGGCCTCAACCACTCGCGACCTCGTCCCTTCCGGTCTACCAGGGCCCCGCGGCGGCAGGCGACTTGGACGAGGATGGCGCCGTCGACCTCATCGTGGGTCGTTCTCCGGTCACCTTGTTTCGAGGATCGGGCGATGGCGGTTTCAGCGGGCGGATCGGATCCCCGGTGCCCGCTCCGTTGGTCGATGCGTTTGCGCTGGACACGAACGGCGACGGATTCGATGACCTGGTCACGTTGCATGCCGACGGCTCGATCTCGACGTTGGCCAGCCTTGGCGGGGGACGGCTTGCCACGCGCTACGTTCGCTCGCAGGGGTGTGCGGCCCCGCTGTCGGGGATCGGCGCCGACTTCGACGGCGACGGTACCGTCGACCTCGCCATCGGCACCGACGACAACGTCACCCTCTTTCTCGGCGACGGCGCGGGCGGGTTCACGCCCGAGACCGGCTGGGATGAGATTGGGACACCCGTGGCGATGGCCGCCGACGACTTCGATGGCGACGGCGTGCCGGAGCTTGCGGTCGTGGACGCGAGTCAGGGCCGCGTCGTCGTCTTGGACCTGATCGGCGGTGAGCCGACGACGGCCGCCACCATCGTGTTGGACGCAACCCCCAGCGCTATCCGGACCGCAGATCTGCAGGACGACGGCAGCATCGATATCGTCGTTGCCTACTCGGATGCCGCCCTCGTCACGTGGATCTGGGGCCAGGGAGACGGGTCGTTCGCCACCCCCGGCTCTGCCGACGCCAGCATCGAGACGCTGCACTTGGACGTCGTGGACATGGACGGCGATGGATTCCCAGACGCCGAGGCCTCCGACGAAGACGGCACCGTGATTCGCATGCTCGGAGGCCCGAGCGGTGAGTTCGGCGCGGCCGACATCGGCTTCGCACATGCACAGTATCTCGACACCACGCGCGCCGACCTCGATGGGGACGGGAGAGCCGAGCGCGTCAGCCTCAGCCCCACCCAGTTTGGAGTGTCGGCAGGCCTCGCCGGGGGAGAGTTTGGAGCGCCGGTCTTCACCACCTTGCCGGACGCGCACGATGACCTCCGATTCGTCCTGCGGGCACGGCTCAACGACGACGCGATGGACGACATCCTCGTGGCCGGAGATTCGATCACGACCGCCGCGCTGCTGGGCACTTCGGCCGGGACCCTTGGCACCGACTCCGGATCGGCGGGCGCCCACGCCGAAGACGGCAGCATCGCCGTCGCCGACTTTGATGCCGACGACCGACCCGACTTCGTCATGAACGCGCTTGGCAACATCCGGGTGTGGGAGAGCGACGGTGCGGGCTCACTCGAGGCTGGCGCCGTGGTGGCCGGCCTCGATGTCATCCCCAACATCAACGTGGTTGGACGTGTCGACGCCGACGCAAACGACGACGTCTTGTGGGTCACGTTCACCGATGTCGATGCTTCGGTGCACGTTGCACCCGGAAACGGCGACGGCACGTTCGGTACGCCGATCACCTCCGCGCTCGCCTTCGATGCTGGGAGCCCGTTGTTGGGCGACGTCGACGAGGATGGCGTCCTCGACCTCGTCACCTCTAGCGACCACGTGATGCTCTCCCTCGGCAACGGGGACGGCACCTTCGCCGAGTCTCAGCTCGTCTGGACCGATCACAACCGCCAGATGCTCGCGGACTTCAACGACGACGGCCACCTCGACATCGCCGCGTTCGATTGGTTCGCGGACGCCGTCGGAATTGCGTTGGGAGACGGCAACGGGAACTTCGCGCCCGCCGAGTCCTATCCCAGCGGCGGCGCCCTCAACATCTTCCCCCTCACCGGCGACCTCAACGGTGATGGCCTCGCGGACGCACTGCTACGGACCGAGGGGCAGACACTCCGCCTGCTGATGTCCAACCCGTGCGGCTGCGGCGAGTAGTGTTCGCGTCATGGCTCGCAGCAACCCGCATCGCTTCACTGTGCCTGCACCGGTAGCGTCATTCCCAACCGGGCACGGACCTCTTCAAGCGGCAAGCTCAGGTCTGCGGCGTAGTCCCAGTCTTCGCTGAGGTCCACGTTGACCTCCATGCCGCGCTTCGCTGCCCACAGCGTCGCCGCCGGGTCGAACGCGCCCGAAGAGGCGTCTGCGAATGGTGAGAACTTCAGCCCGAGGTGGAACTGGCACAGCACGAAGAAGATGTACGTGAACGGGTCCTCGGAGCGGTTGCCAGCGCTGAAGGCCTGTCTCTTATACACATCTCCGAGCCCACGAGACCTCTCTACATCTCG
>OJGU01000683.1_pt1 | contig 17434 bp, 12 predicted proteins | sample 1594741 | NCBI WGS metagenome assembly OJGU01 (sample SAMN05416841, study PRJEB24817) | seawater metagenome | isolation source: Sea water | place: Canada:Atlantic | collected 2013-07
AAGAGACAGCCACTCATCGAAATCGAAGCGTCTCGTCGAACGAGTTCATACGGACCTGGTTTTCCTCCACCTTTTTCCCTGCAAGCTGCAGACCAAACGCATTTGAATGCTTGAGTCATTCAAAAGTTCCATTATCGCGCAATCGGTTGTTCTCCAATATTGTTCTGCCAGTCCGGTAAACATAGATCCCGCCCCGCCCATTATTTCGCACCAAATTGTTGACGACCTCCAAACCCCTCGTTCCGTCTAGCACGACATCGCTAAGCAATCCGAAACCATCATTGCCCTCCAGGAGATTTCCCTCGATATGAATGTTCCGACTTTCAGAACATCGGATCCCTTGTCGAGCGTTTCGGGCCACTTCATTGCGAACGATTCGGATCTCGCTACAATGCATCAAGTTCAACCCGCTTCCCCAAGGAGAGTCGTCTAGGCGGCTGTCGCTGATTCGGCAATTCACCACCTGCGCCAACAGAAGGTTGTGCTGTTGGCCGGGACCAGGGACAACGCTGGATCCGTTATCACTGAAATCACAGGCCCGAACAATGACATCATCCGCACCTCGAATGGCCACGCCGTTGTGTGTGCAATGACGAACCGTGACGTGCTCGAACCGTAGTCGTTCCATATGTCCACTAGTCGAATCTGAGAGCAGAATGCCCGCTCGACTAGGAGCCATTTGATATGACCGCATTCTACGATCTTGGTTTGGGTCCCGCGCGAGCCTCACTGCGAGACCGCCTTCCACAACAAAATCACGAAAGACGACATCATGGAGGGCCGCTTCCTTGGAGACGATCGCGGCACCCTCTTCTTCTGGATCGAGAAAAAGGATGCTCTCCAGTCCAAACCCGGCAAGGGTCACCCCACTTGGCATTAGCAGAGCTTTCTTCAGCTGATGAGTCCCCTTCCCTAAGACAACCCACGAGCCTGAACCGGCACGGGCATCGAGCTTGTCCTGAATGGATTCCCCTACCTCGACAGTTACCGCATTCTCAGGGATCTCTGTCGTCGCCCCAACTTGCGCTCCGGTTTCGTTTGCGATCGTGCTCGGGCTAAGGATTGTCAAATCACGTTCAAACCTCTCGTATCCACTACCGTGCCCTGCGTTGAGAGCGCCCCACGATCGAGAACGGGAACCGGAACGTGAACGATCCAACGCTCGCTTCGTATAGGGCAGGCTCAATCCCTTCTCCGTTCGATAATGGTGATAAACACCTTCATAAATGTCCCTAAAGCGACCACGCCCTACCTCAGAAATCTTCCCATAGCAATGAACGCTCTCTCCCAGTAAATACTTCGCAGTATACTCAATTCCCAATGCGAGCCGATTCTCAGCGACACCATAGAGGTCAACTCCTTGCTGCCAGGCGACCTGACAAGCTTCGGCAAATTCGCCCAAACCGAGTTGGGTATGGGTTTGATCACGAGTGCTCTCCTCACATTGGCCAGAGGGATAGATGTAACGTGTGATACCACCGTTTCCGGTGCCTCGAATATAGTGATCAACGGCTAGAGTGAACAAATCTTCCTTTTCGCAAAACACGCCGATACAAAGCATCGTATTGATCATCGCTGCGTCCCAGTTGCCATTCGCTTCAGGGAAAAACTCTCTGATGAGCGGCACGTAAACCGTCAGAAGCATTCGTTCAAACTGCTCAATGTCTTCATTGGCCCACCCCGCATCCGTATACCGAATAATCTCGGCTGCATTACAAAACTTATGTCCCGTCCAGCCAGCGAGAAGTTTGGCATCATTGCCTTCAAAATCTCGAATGACAGGGGCCCAGGCGTTGAGGATCTCTATCGTCTTAAGGGCATGCGCCTTGTCCTCCGTGACGATCCACTGCAGGGCGTGGCTGTAGGCTGCGTCGGCGCTACTAGACAGATCTTTGTCCCCCACGCTACCACGCCCATAGGCCCCCCGCACAACATAAATGGTTGGCTCCGGTTTGAAGTTGAGCGACGAACTCCTCCGATCAAGGAGATTTTCCCACGCACCCTTCCAAGGTTCCTCACCGGAAGCGACTTTCACACGAATGAACTCAAGATCATCACGGCTGTGGAGCAGTCCAGGGTGTTCAAAGCCAGCTTGGGCGTCAATGGTCAAAGCTAGGCAAAGAAGCCAGAAACAACAGAGAGACCAGCGCAAATGGTGAAACCCTATCGCACCAATATCACTTTGAAGCCCTCGACTTGGAACTGAGAACCGCCCTGAGTGTACGGACCCGTTCCCAGTGCCGGGGAAAATGCCAGGATGAATATTTTCCCGTACTTCTCGATTTCCTTGGGTAATCATCAGACCCGAAGACTCCATATTGCTCTTGCAGGTTACTTTTTTTGGGGTTTCCGTCATCAATTGTGGATTCGCATCGTAAACATCGGACAGAACACCAGTTGTATCATCGTCCAATAGCTTAACTGACAATTTTGGATCAACGAAACAAGACAAAGGAAGATCTCGTGCTGAATGTGTCCAGCGAAACCCGAGTCCCCCTTCATAACCCAATTCTAGACTACACCTCTATTAATGAGAATGGCATTATGCGCCTTCGTACTCCGAACGCAGACAATCTTTGAGCAGATCCCTCCCCAAGACCATCGTGTTGAGCGTTGATCTACTTTCAGGATGCTAAACGGTCCGGTTTAGATCTTTGAGCAGGGTTCATAGCAGCGCCCAAGATATTGCTGACAGCAATTCCCGCGTCATCGATCAGTGTGTAGAAGACGGGTACCGCCAAGAGCGTGAAAAGCATGGCCGAGGTCATCCCACCAATCAACATGTAGCCGAAACTCTTGAAGCTCATTCCCATCTCGCTCGCGGACGCCATCGTTAACGGAATCATCCCTACGATGGTGGTCAAAGAGGTCATGACGATTGGCCGAAACCGATGTCGAGCGCCAAGTAGGAGCGCTTCGGCCCGTTCCATCCCGTTCATTCGTAAACGATTCACGTAGTCGATAAGAACGATTCCATGATTTACGACAACTCCGATGAGAAGGATACCACCGACAATGCCCATTTGGTCCATGCTCGTTCCCGTTAAGTAGTGCGCCCACATCGAACCGATTGCCGCCAAGGGAATCGTCAAGACAATGGAGAGAGGCATCAGAATACTTTCAAATACGAAGGCGACCAGCATGTAAATGAAGAGAATAGAAAGACCAAGGGCAATGAGGCTCGCAGAGACTTCGTCGTCATCAAAAGTGACATCGATCTTGCTAAAGGAGACGCCCTCCGGCAAATCGAGGTTGCGTCTTGTGTTCTCAATGGCTAGGCGAGCTTCACGTTCCTTGCCGCTTTCCAATTTCATCCCAATGGTGTAGCTCACCTTCTTATTGGTTCGTCGGACGTGAGGATCACTCTTCAACATAGCAGGTCGTGTGATCGCGCCTATCGAGGTGAATCGTCCGTCGTCCGTAGGCACGAGGTAGTTCTTCAAATCATTCAGCCCGGAGCGATCCTCCTCACTGAAGCGCACTCGCACCTGAATCTGGCGGCCTTCCGCCTGAAGCCTGGGCAGGCTGCTTCCACGCAAAGCGCTGCTGACCACACCCGCGATGTCATCCGAATTCACACCAATCGAACTCGTCCGATCACGATCGACAAGCAGCGCCAATTCATTGGGCGCTTTATCAGAATCCTCGTCTTCCAAGGACACCACGCCGGGGAGCACGGCGAAAACGGGTTTGAGCAACTCCCCCACTTCTTCAAGCAGATGAGGATCATCACCAATCAGCCTAACATAGTGACGAGACTTTCTATCATTTCGTTGGCCTCCCGAATCCATTCCAGAATAGTACACTCGCAGCCCCGGGAATTCCGGAAACATTTTAAATAGTCGATCAGCGACCTCTTCACGAGGGATGTCACTGGTGATTTCCTTGGTGAAATTTCCTTGGAACGAACCGGACCACTTGTGGTACTTAACGCTGTAACTAGCGATCCCGTACTCTACCTTGTTGGTTTCGACAATGGTTTCAATTTGCTTGAAATAGCCGTCCCGATCCTCGGTTGTAAAGTATTCAGGAAATCGGATAGAGAGTCGGAATTCGCTAATCTCGTCGCTGCGCGCGCTCGTGAACTCAACCTTCTTGAATGCGTAGAAGTAGGCGCTGCACAAAAAAACAATCAGAATGACCGCCAAGTCCAATCGTCGTTTCAAATAATAAGCCAGCGCATGGTTATAGCCGCGATTAAATCTGCCAAAGGATCGATCGTAGATCGTGTTCAGAAAACTCTTGATGGCGTCGCGTTTCCGTTGGGGACCGTCTGGTTTCTCTCGCTTGGATGAAAGCGTAAGGTAGACACAGAGGGGAATAAATACCAGCGCTGTGCCCAATGAGGCGAGTAGAGCTGATACCACAGGGAGAGCCAATCGGTACAGCATGAACCGCATTTCTCCACCAACCAAAAGTGACGGTAAAAAGACGATGACAGTTGTTAAGGTAGCAGTCGTCACCGCCAATCCGATCTGCCCCACTCCTTTAAGACACGCTTCGCGCCTCGACATCCCATCTTGGTAGTGACGCTGGATATTCTCGGCGACGACCACGGAATTGTCAACGAGCAGCCCGACGCAAATCACGAGCCCAAGAATCGTCGTGCTATTCAGCGTATCGCCCGCAAAAAACATCATGGTCATCGAAATAAAAAGGCACAGCGGGATTGCCATCGCGATAATCATGGTCATTCGAAACTGACGCAAAAAGAAATAGAGAATCAGACCTGCAAGAACGGCGCCAATGACTCCATTTTCGACAAGTTGAAGAAGCCGGTTGACGATGATCTCTCCGTAGTTCAGATAGAGCTTGATGTTGTAGGAGTCCAAAGCCGGATTGGCCTTAATTTGCTCAACCGTTTCCGCAACCCGCTCGCTGACATCGACCGTGTTGGCCGTGCTAGCTTTTCTAACCGCGACGGTTGCCGCCAACTGTTGATTCCACCGCTCGACATGACCATACGGATCTTCCGATTGGTACTTGATTGTGGCGATATCTTGCAAAGACACGGTTTCCGTAATTGGAATATTTCGGAAATCCTCCATTCCCTGAATGGTACTGACCGATCTGAGCAGAAATTTCTTACCTCCTTCGCGAACCGTCCCACTTGAGAGCGTAAAATTGTCACCGCGCAACTGCCGCGCAATCCGATTGATGCTCAATCCATAGGCTTCGGCTCGATCCTTATCGATTTCAATAAAAACGTCCTTCCGATCTAGATCAACACCGACATCAGCCACACCATCAATCCTCTGTAGCGGCCGCACAACATGCTGTTCCACATCGCGATAGAGATTGGTATCACCACTATAGCCTATGATAATCCGACAGACTGTGGAACTGGCACCTCCACGTCTCGAAATGCGGTATTCATCAGCGCCGTCAGGAAATCGAAGCGACGCACGTTCCATTCGATCCCGGACCTCGCGATAAGCTACGTCCATATCAGTCCCCCGTTTAAATTGTAACTCTACGCCGGCGGCGGTTGGCGAACCTCGAGTGTTGATCGAGTCGATCCCCCGAACCGTGCTCAGTTCCTCTTCCATTGGGAGGCCGATCTTCTCAAGCGCTTCCTGTCCCACGCCAGAGCTCCAAGCCGTTCGGACCTCGATGGAATGTTTTTCCTGCCCCTTGGGATATCGTTCGAGTGGCAAACGGCTGGTAGCGATGATACCTACGGCGAGAATTGTCAAGAAAAGCACGAATACTGTAATCTTGCGAGACAAGAAGAAGCGCGTGATATTTGTCGCAATGTCGTTTGCGTTCATGACGTTCTGTTTCCGGATTGCTTCACTATTGAAACAGATGTCCACATACAATACCAAAGAAAACCATTGAATCGCTCGCCTTGGGACTCAGGAAGACTTTGCCAGCATTTCAGCAAAGTTAAGCCGAATGAACCGTCTTAACAGCGACCTGTTGAAGGCTACCAGTTCGGACTTGTTTTCATTCCACAATCGACGAGATCTCTAACTACCGGAACGACACCCCAGCGAAACAGTCCCTTTTTTCCATCACTAACTTCACTGACAGGCCTCTCCGTGAGCCTACGTTGAATCATGAACATAACCCCGCCTAAACCCCGAGCTTTCCTTGGCCGGTGACAGCGACACAGATTCACTGTGGACAGCCGAATTAGGTAGAGAGATTCGTTTCCGATTGCTCCTTTTTCTTTCTCCGAACTCCCAATATGCCAACGATAGCACCCGCCACCAGTGCAGAGGCGGTAGACTGAATGAGATTCGGATTACCAACTGCGAGTTGGTTCGCAACGACAATAATGACGAATAACGCCACGGCAGTGGCAATTGCAGTAACGATTACTTTGATCATGCGTCTAATGGTTTCTAACGTACATTTATTTTCCAGGTCGGACTACCATACTCTCTCTTCAGCGGAACCAGAAAACTTCCTCGGAAGCCATCGAAAGGCTCGGTATTTAAATCACCCCACGATCCCTTGTATTCAAAGTATTCAGCCGGCTTTTGCCCATAGCAAGCAGTGGCAAATGAACCGAAAGCACCTGCAAAAGTCGAATCAGGAGCTCCCCATCCAGAGCATGATAACGACCTCCATAATAAGCAATACCTCGCGGAATTCAACTACCAGCTAGGTGATCCTAAAGCCCTGCCCTCTCAAGACTCGTTTGCAACCGTCTTCTACCGCAAAGCCAAACACTTCAATCGAGATAGCGGCGAGAACTCTCACGACAAACCAGTTCCGACGATTACGAACAATCAGGAACGACAGACTATCCATCATATTGAAGATCAAACAGGAGAGGCATAGACCACGCAACCTGCTAGTAGCGATCACACCCAGATAGTAAGATTCTGTTGAATTCACCCAGCAATCTCGCCGCAGTTCATACGAAATACCAGCAGAGGACAGCAGAACAGATGAGATCAACAAGACCTGAAGACATCACTTGAACCCCTGGCAGATATCGCCTCCAGGCTCTGTTCAAGCTCCTAGTCACTAGATCTTTATCTAAAGGCCGGTATTCGAGGCAGGATACTCAATGTGTCGAATAGGACGTCACTTGCCTAAACGAGATACGAGCCAATCTTCACCCCCGCAACTGTCATATACTTTAGACGAGGAGCATACGCAGGATCCATGACTATGCCCTCTTTTCATCGAACAACTTTAAACAGCCAGTCTCCAAGGGCCTAGTGTTCTCCAATTGAGTCACGCTGGCACGTCACCTGCGATCAGTGCCACTACGGCTACTTAGGAAACTCTGTTTTCTAGAGCAACAGAATTCAAAATAGGACTATTCTAGTTAGCAATGAAACTCTTCACCCGCCCTTGCCACAGCAGAATAATCATTTCAACAAATGATTTGAGCTGGTCGGAATTGCTTGGCCCGCCGATGATACGAGGGACACATTTGATATCCCTGATGAAGACGCGAATAACTTTCTCGATGGTCTATCTCGTATACTTGCTCACTACCCAAAGTGTTGCAGCGATTATACACGGCCCTTTGTCGACACGGTCGTCCCTAAGAGCTGCTATTGCCAATGCCAGACCGGGAGACACAGTGCTGATGGCAAATGGAGTATGGACTGATACATTTATCGACTTCGCCGCCACGGGAGAGCCTGGCCAACCCATCACTTTGCGAGCAGAAGTTGACGGGCAGGTAAAACTACAGGGAAGGTCCTGGCTCCGCTTTGCAGGCGATCACCTGGTCGTTCGCGGCCTCCACTTCACCAACGGTTCGATTCCCGCTGATGGACACGTCATCGCATTTCGCCGGAGTTCCTCGGAGCTTGCAAACCACTGTCGCCTCACACAATGCGCCATCACGGACTACAATCCAGACGATACCTCCGTAAACTACAAGTGGGTGTCCGTATACGGGATGCACAATCGAGTCGACCACTGTGCCTTCACCGGCATGGATCACGAAGGTGTGACCCTCACCGTCTGGCTGGGAGACTCTGCACCGGCGAACCATACTCGAATCGACAACAACTTGTTTGCGAATCGGACCGAAGGGTCCGGGAACGGATACGAGACGATCCGCATCGGTACCAGCAGCCGGTCCCTACAAGACTCGCAGGCAATCGTGGAAAAGAACTACTTCTACCGGTGCGACGGAGAAATCGAGATCATTTCAAACAAATCCGGAGGCAACATCTTTCGTCATAACACGTTCGAGTCGTGCGCGGGCCAGCTCACTCTCCGGCATGGGAATGGGTGTCGGGTCGAGGGGAACTATTTTCTCGGAGACGGCATCCCTGAATCGAGCGGCGTTCGCGTCATCGGGGAAGATCACATCGTAGTGAACAATTACTTTGAGAACCTGCGCGGCACGGGGTTCCGTGCGGCACTCGGAATGATGAGTGGCGTTCCGAACTCTCCCCTGAATCGCTACTTCCAAGTCCAGCGCGCCCTCATCGCATTTAACACTTTCGTCGGATGCAGAGAAAACTTCGTCATCGGACTCAACGCCTCAGACACTTCGTTGCCACCTGTCGACTGCGTGATTGCCAACAATATCGTCAAGGGCAGCCATAGTCCAATCATCGAGTATGATCGGGCCCCCACCAACCTACATTACGAAGGCAATATCGTTCACGGCGCGGCACTAGGTATCCCACAACCCACCGGCATCGAGATTGTCGATCCTCTCCTCTCTCAGGCGACCGATGGCCTAATGCGTCCGACCTCCAACAGCCCCGCTATTGATTCCGCTAAAGGAAGCTATCCAGATATCACTATCGATCTCGATGGCCATGAGCGTCCCGCGAACTCCAAAGACATTGGGGCAGACGAAACCAGCTCGTCACCGCAGGTGTTCCAACCGCTCGGAGCCAGCCATGTGGGACCGACGTGGATGCGCCCGAGTACTTTGTTGATGAAAGGCGCAACGATAACTGCATCCGGTGTGGAAATTGTATTCGAGGACAAAACCGGATTGGCCCCCCTTTACCACCTTCAACGGTCCGGGGACTTGTCTCCTGGGAGCTGGACACCCGTCACAACTTTCGTCCCGGTCGCACACACGACGTCGGTGTTCACCATCATTGCCCTCACTCCCACAGATGGCGACAACGGGTTTTGGCGGGTTGTCCGGGATTAATCACTCAACCGAGCGGATCCACTTAACGAAAGCAAGAATGGCTTCTTCAGGGTCCTCAAGGGTCGGGTGCCAACGCTTCTCGTGTTCGAACACGTACCATCCCTGGAATTCTCGTGTTCTTAACAACCGAACCGCCTCACCAATCGGTAGCACGCCCTTGCCGGGTAAGACATAGCGCCAGCCATCCTTCATCGCATACTGATGCTCTGGCTCATAAACAGCGTCCTTCAAGTGCACACAGGGAATGAAGTCCCCCAGAGCGTCATAGGTCTCCTGAACGGATTCGGATCCGATGCGTGTCGTGTGTCCAATATCCCACAGGATACTCAACCTATCGTGCCCGACAACATCGAGCATCGCTCCGCAATCCTCGGATGAGATCCAGATATCATGCATCTCCAACAGCCAATCAATCTTATTAGCCGCATCTAAGTTCAGAATCCCCTCCATACACCGCAAAGCGACCCTCAGACGTTCATCCCGTTCCACGGACTCATCACCATTTCCAAACATTCGGACCTGCGTCGCTCCTAGTCCGAGCACCACGTCAATCGTACGTTTGGCCTCCTCTATATTCTCATCGAACCGAGTCGCATCACACAGACTGATGCTAGAGCTGACACCAGATGTGACGAGCCCGTGATCTTCAATCAATCGCCTGGTAGCTGCCAGTCCGCTTCGAAACTCATCTTGAAGCGTGATGTCGATCCCCTTGTCCGTCCCCCGAAAGTCCACACCGTTAAAGCCAGCCTCAACTGCCTTGGTAACGATGGTTGCAAGACTCCAGTCGGGGCAACCAAGAGTCGTGAAGGACAGCTTCATTTTAGGGTGTGTGCCCCGCGACCCCTGAAATTCAAGCGCTGCTCGCGATCCCCCCGCCGAATCACACCTTGGGCATCAATATCCGCCGAGAAATCGATCCGAAGTTCATCGGTGTCCAGCAACTCCACCGACAAGGTGCAGGGCGCATTGAGAAAGATCTCCAAACCCTCTCCGGAATCGAAAGTTGTGGCGTCGATCATAGCCACCTTCCTGAACCCACTTTCTGCGAAGGAAACGTGGGCGTAAAGTGCATCCGTTTCCCAGCTCCCTTCCCCTACTGATTTACCGCTGATATTGCACAAGTGCCACTGGTTCTCGGCCTGGACGACGATGGTTTCGTTCGATTTTCGGAGAAACTCGTAGGACCTGCCGTCTGTCATTGTCTCTCTGGGCTCCAACAAGTGCATCGCCAAAGCGCGATCGGTTTTCTTCGACTGAACGAAATACGGGTAAGCCCCATAGTCACCCTTGATATAGGTCAGCTCGCCCTCTTTGACACGACGGCTATACCCCTTACCTAGAAACCACTGATCCATTAAACACTCCGGTCCGTAGGTATCCGCCTCGTAGTACCAGACACTGCGAACCTTATCACCCTCTAACCTTGCCCGCCCCCCATGCATGACAATGTCAACAGTCCGTTCTGCGGGGAGTTCGATAACATCCACGATTGCAAAGCGGTCGTTTTCAATCATCGAGACAATTCTGGAATGAGTTCCGCCTTCTTGGTAAACCGCCGTCTTTTTTTCGCTGGCGAATCCGGGAGCCACGATGCGGTCACTTGAATAAGGCCCCACACCCGGAACGATATCTTGAGGAGCATGCCCGTCAACCATCACAACATTGTGAGCTTCCGCGGTCAAATACCACTCCTTTCGCATGGCTTCACCGTAGCTCTTTCGGGTATACCCGCCGTCAGAGGACATCATCTGATTCTCAGCGAACAGGCTAAAACTAAGGTGATCGTAATGTTGATGATTATCTGCTTCAGCGACCCCTTGGAAGAGCAGGAAAAGATGTTTCTGTTCCCCGGTAGACCAGTCGGAACGAAAAGCAGTCTGGCCCGATTCTAGAAACTGGGTCGGTTCCACATTAGGTGCGATCGGGTCAATTCTCGGGTCATAGGTCAGATACTCGATCAGCGGTTTGGGGTAGTCCCAGGTTGCTCCAGTATAGTTGAATCCGGTTCTCTGCTTCGAAGCATGAAAAGGATCCAGATCAGTATTGAGAAAGTTCCAATGAAGCAAGCGACCCAAAGGAGCACTTGAGTGTAGCTCGGTCGGCGAATCCATAAATGCTGCAGCAACGAGATGCGAGGCAAAGGGCCGAATGAAGCTGTCTTCCTGATTGGGCATCCATCCTTTGCCATTGCGAATGCGTAAGGGCCATTCGAACGCCGGTTGGAAGACCGGGAAAGGATCGTAATCTGTGGTGTTACGATAGTGATAAAGGAAGGGCAGAAAGTTCAGCATCGAAAACATGTAATAGTGCGAACCTTCACGGTAAGTCCCATCGGAACCAAAGAAATAACGCGTGTTCGCATTGGTGCCTTCTATTGCCGTCTTAAGCCAGGTTTTGGCCGCGGGCTCGTTCGAGAGCAAAAGTGCCATCGTCCCCAGTCCCCAGCCCGGTTTAGACAGATGGTTGTGTGGACTAGAGGCCCACGAAAACAAATGCTCATTCATATAGGAGGCGTGCTTAATGAGGTGACCGCGGATGGTTTCCTCCTGTTCGACGCTGAGCCGGGACTGAACCCAATCATAAGCGGACGCAAAACTCTGCGCCCAAATTCCCTGGTAGATTTCATCAACGGCACTCCCTTTAACAATCGGATCGAGCTCGTAGAGCGGTCCAGCATACCCGCGCTGCAATGCTTGTACTGCACAATCCAGATACGCTTGCTTTCTTGGAGTATCAAACAAGGACATGAACGCGTTGTACATCGCGGCTTGCGTCAGCGTTCCATAGTACTTGTGAATGACGCTTTTTTCGTCTTCGGCACGAGGAATTGGGGGAAGATCTGTGAGTAGGAATTCATTGGTAGATACTTCGTTCCAAAACTGGGCCGCAATACCATCACGATCCTTCTTCTGCCAAAGCCCTTCGATTTCCGATTCGTCAAACCACAGCGAAGGATGAATCTCTATCTCCGGCATCGTGACATCTTCCGGCAACTCAAATCCAGTGTAGGAACTATGGTATGGCTTGAGTTTTAGAGCGTGGGAAAGCGGTGCCACGGCAACCGACACAACCGTAACGACGGAAAGAATCAAACGCTTAGCAAGCATACACCCCTCCATTGATATCCAAGGTGGCTCCAGTGATAAAGCCATCGAACTCAGAGGCCAGGTAGAGGGCGGCTCTAGCCACATCGTCCACGTTTCCCGCACGCCCCAGTGGGATGGTTGCTACGGTGGCATCCGCCGACTCCTTAGTCGTGTGAGTATCGTGAAAAGAAGTTCCTAGAATCAAGCCAGGAGCCAGCGCGTTGACACGAATTCCTTTGGGAGCGAGTTCGCTAGCCAACGCCCGAGACCAAGTCAATATCGCCCCTTTTGAAGTCGAATAAGCTAACGACCCCGGGTGCCCCCCTTTGCGACCTGCTAACGAAGCGAGGTTGACAATGCTACTCCCCCCATTTTTGCCCAATAACTCGACCACCGCCTGACTCATATTCTGGGCCGACGTCACGTTGACATCCCAAACGGTCTTCCAATGTATGTCGTCGACGTCACCATGATAGCGACGCTCCACCAAAGAACCCGCATTGTTGATCAGCACCTCCAGGCCTCCAAAAGCGGATTTAATTTCGACCGCGACTCGCTCCGCGTCCTCGCGCTGCGTTAGATCTCCTTGCACAGCGATCGCATCAAGCCCTCTCCCTCTTGCCTCATCAACAAGAGACTTGGCCGAGGACTCACTTGAATAGTAGTGCACCGCCACGGTAGCGTCCGCTTCGATGAAACGCCGCGTTATGGCTGCACCAATCCCTTGAGCTCCCGCCGTCACCAGCACTCGTTTCCCCCTCAGTTTTTCAGTAGTCATCTTTTTCTCAAATTCACCTAACCCAGTTGTGGCAAGAACGTATCTTCCACCTTCCACGTCCCAAGTGCGGGATGCAAGAAACGCCAATCGCTAGCACCCAGGCGTTCCACGTTCCAGGGTGCCGCTTCAGCCCGGTTTTTACCGGACCACGCGAGTGAGACGAGCCAGGCCTCATCCGCTGCCCCCATGTTCGTCTCGAGCAAAAGCGTGGTATGAAAAGGCGCCTGAATATGTCGCCGCGGACCGTCTCCTTCACCTAAACGGGAATCGAATCCGTAGCTTTCGAAACCGAAAACACCTTGAAGAGCGATACCGTGCTCGCCATTCCAAGCTTGCCCCACTAGCCCATTGTCGGATCTATCCAAAAGGGATGCATCGTCGGCGGACAGCGCATAAGAACCATGGCTCAGTGTGCAGTCTTGCTTGGCGATACAACGGTGCACGATCAGCTGCCAGTCCCCCCGCCACCACATGCGAGTCTCCACCGAAACTTGGAACTGCTCAAACTTTCGCCCCAAACTATAGAGACAAGCCATCCGATCCGACTCGACAATCGCTGGAGCAGTATAGTGCCGTCCGTAAATGATCCTCCCGGTGGGAGCTTGTGCCGTCAACCCACCGTCCCGTGGATAGAGTTCGGCGTCGCGAACGATGGTGAATCCATAGGATGACTTGTAGCTGAGAAGCCCCCATTTATAAGGGCCAAACCGGGTGTTGGTGGAGGCAATTTGCGAACCTACGTTGATGATCTCAACCTCACCGTTGGTGTTCCTTACGATCAAACTCGGCGGCTGCAAGGCCAGAGAACCATCCTCCTTCGACGCCGGACAAGCCACCTCAGGGCTGCTCCAAAAAGCATCTTCAGGTGACAATAGCAACGGAGCAAACGCCTTAGCAGCCCAATACGTCGATCCCCCACAGGAGTAGACTTCAACCATGTCAATAAACTCATCATACCAACCTAACGAGAGGCAGCCTTGCGATTGAACAACCGGTTTATCCGTGAAGAACTTCAAATTCCGTTGGCAGAGGGATCGCGACAAGCCCGGATCCAGAGGACTAATGCCCAGTGCGTGCGCGAGACCAATCGGCGCGGTCGCATTGAAACGATAGGTGATCGACCTTCCAAAGGCCGGGTGCTCACCGCTTGCCGCAAAGAATCGGGGATAATCCTGCAAGAATCGCCCGGTACGTTTGCTCCAACGCTGGCAGCGTTCCGCGTCATTCTCCCCATACAATGAGATCCACCAAAGAATGTAGTAGTGCCAAGCATAGGCATTGTAAAAATCGAAAGCCTGGTTCATGCCGTCCATGTACCACCCATCCCTGGCGTACATACCATCAAGTTCTTCGAACCAGCGGTCGATCACCAATCGATACGCCTCGTGCCCTCGATCTTCCCGAATAAGGAATTCCATCACCAGAATTCCGAAGAACATATGGTTGTTCCAGTGGTGCCCGTTTCCGACGTCTGATTCCAACCACAATAGCACCTGCTTCTTCTCCGCGTCGTCCAGCGTGTCCCAAAGTCGTTTGCGACTCAATTCCAGACCAATTACCATTAACCCCATCTCAACGGAGTGCTGATGAAAATTGGCTGAATACCCCCAAAACTCGGAGCTCATGGGATCCGTGCCAGCGAGCAATCCCTTACGGAACCAATTCTTTGCGACAGCCGTAATCTTGTCGTCGTCCTCCTCCGAATACGCTTCCAAGGAATGTTGCCAATGGGCCCAGAGCAAGAGCGGCCGAGCATACGACTCCAACCGGTCCGCGTTCGCATCATGGTCGCTTGCCATACCCTCGATAGGAAGACTCGCTTTCCCATCAACCATCAAATCAATCAGAGGTCGAATTAGATCCTTCGCCTGGTTTTGCCACCAACGATAGTCTGCGGGCACCAACTCCCGCTTCGGGCCGAAGTCCTTGATCAATGAATTTGGGAAATCTTCTCTATCCATGCCATTTCAAATAGAATCGTTTCGGCGCCTCAGGTGGAACGATCATAGACTTCCACGGTTACGGGACTCAGAATCGACTCGCCGCGTTTGTAGCGTTTCAAATTCTCTAAACTGTGGTCGGCAGCATCCCGCCGGCGATCCGTCGTGGCCCCCCCCAAATGAGGAAGCATCATGATATTATGACACCCTCGAAAACCATGGTCGGCGGGTAGCGGCTCCTGTTGGTAAACGTCCAGCCCCACTTGTATATGCCCTTCGCGAGCCACTTTAAGTAACCCAACTTCCTCGACCAAGTCACCGCGGGCGATATTGACGAAAGTCCCACCTCGTGGAATTCGACGTAGCATCGCTTCGTCGATGATACCTCTCCGCTCCGGCGTCAAAGCTTCTACTTCAAAGAGGACTTCGTTTTCACGGAATAGGGCTTCCAGAGAGGACGTTGACCTGACTCCGTTCCGTTCATATATTTCCGCAGGAACTCCCTCGGAGTAAACCGATATGGTGCACCCGAAGGGTCGAAGAAGTGGCACGAGTGCTTGAGCCACTCCACCAAATCCATGAATCCCCACTCGGCGATCAAAGAGAGACTGGGTCTGTGTCGAGGCGTCTTTCCAACCCTGGCGATTGTGCATATATTCGGACCAATAGCCCGCCCTCCTTAGGCAGCCCAGAGCCAGCAATAGAGCACACTCCGCAACGGTGCGGCTAATCGAAGCCCCCCAGTTGGAAACCAGCAAACCCGCCTCGATCATTTCTCGAGAAACCAACTTTCGAACCGACCCCGGGAGGTAACAGACGTATCCGAGCGAGGGAGCCACATCGGACAAGACATCCAACGGCAATGCGGGAGTCTTCCACCCCGCAACGAGTATTTCAGGATTGTAATCCGACAGGACCCCTCTCCACTCGTCCGCGGTCAAGCCATCCCCATTCAAGACCTGACACGGATCCACCAACTGCTTCAAAACCTCACAGCGACCATCGACCAAAAAGGTATCGATCTCCGGTTCGGTTAGTACGATTAAATTCCTCGAATCCACGCTAATTCTCAAGATCTGGGGGAACGCATTCTAGAATGCGAAGTCCCTCTTGTGACTCTAGGGTCGTCACCCCACACGAGGCAGCGACAAAATACCGATCATAAGGATGAAGATCCCAGGACCGGTCGCCCACGGTGATTCGCCCGCAGCCATCGGTCACTATTCCAATATAGAAGCCAGATTCTTCCTTAGAAATCTTGTTCTTGACGATTGTCTCTCGCGCTGAGAAGCAGTGCGTATGTTGTTTCCCGATCACCAATCGTTGTTCTGATCCATCCGGAAACTGCCGAATAAGCTCCGGATGGCACTGGAATCTTTCCATCCCTACGGGGGAATGGTCAAAAACGGTCAGGGCGAAGCCGAGATCCCTTCCAAGAAACCGGGACTCCTCCGGCAACACATAGCCACCGCGCTCGAATTCAAACCGAACCGCCAGATCACTCGCCTCCATCAGTTCCACCATTAGGATCCCTTCTCCCAAGGCGTGCGGGTAGCCGCCCGGGATGAGAAAGACATCGCCGGTCTTGACCGGAATCTTATCAAAACACGCTTCGATCGAATCAATATCCTGTTTTTCAATCCAAGTCTTCAACTGCCCCCGTTCGGGTGGTCTCTGAAAGCCGGCGTAGATGTATGGATTCTCTATGCCGTCCCGGATTGCGAGAATGACATAGGCTTCCGTCTTACCACTCGTGCACCCCAAAAACTTCTTCGAGAACGCGGCCGTCGGATGGACTTGGAAGTGTAGTCGTATCGCAGAGTCTAAGAACTTCACGAGGATTCGCGTATCCAGGCCAAACGCTCCGTAGTGCTGCTCCCCCAGATAGTATGCGGGATCGGTTGAGAACAAATCCGTCAATAAGACTGACTCTCCGTTTGACCGAGTCACCTGCGAAATACCTTCTTCAGCCTGTGCACGCCCAGGATTCTTTGCAGCCGTGAGGGAACCGATCCAATCCTCCGGAAAATGGCTATCTTGCGGCACTTCCTTCCCCTCTATGCAGTCAAGGACCTGCCCCCCCTGGTAAGTGCGCCAGACTCGGTTGGCTCCGAGCATCAGCAGAGGTTCCAGCGGAAAACTCATTGGGCAATCCTTTCCTTACCGCCCCTTCTCAAAGCATACCCAATCAAGATCAAGATCCCGCCGCAAAACAGAAACGCCAGCCGCCCCGTCCACGGATTCGGAATCAAGGCCAAGATAACAACAAATCCTCCATAAATCAGTGACAGCACACCGAGAGAATTCCCTTGGTTCAAGTCCATTCTGTCAGAACCTTCTTCGTGCGCTTCAACCGGCGTATCGAGATTCTTAAACGTGATCTCCAATTCCTTTCTCCGAACCGGGTCCGAGGGTTCTCGATAGAACAGCATTGTCGACAGATAGAATACGGAACCAACCAAGAGATTGATAAAGACGCCCATAATCAGGGTAATATCTGTCTCTTATACACATCTGACGCTGCCGACGA
>OJGU01000684.1_pt1 | contig 17403 bp, 13 predicted proteins | sample 1594741 | NCBI WGS metagenome assembly OJGU01 (sample SAMN05416841, study PRJEB24817) | seawater metagenome | isolation source: Sea water | place: Canada:Atlantic | collected 2013-07
CAGCTAGAGGGCGGCGCGGGAGGGGGGGGGCAACTTGACCTAGGGCTACTTTCGTTGCGACGCTGAGTCCTAAGCTCGCGTCCCGGCCCCACAAATCGTGGAGCTGCTGGACAGGGGAACCATTCTAACCGTCTATCTTGGGGCGGTGGCTGCTGAAGGCGGAGAACCTATGAGCGCGCTACCGAGCCGCCAACGTCGCTGAACCTCACGGATGTCCTCGCACTGAAGCGGACACCGAGGGAGCACGCGATCGCGCTCGCCAAGGCTGGGATCATCAAGAAGACCGAAGTCGAGCGGATCGAAATCCGTAGAGCGGAACTTGCTCTGCTCGTGTCGCTGGCGATTCACGGCCGAACGAACGGGGCAACCGGAAGAGTTGGAGACGAAACTGCTGTCCGCGTCGCTGGCTTGCGGCGACCCGGCGCGCTCGTCACGGAGTGAGAAGCTGAGAGCCTCTCCGACTCATCCCGTCGGAACCCCGAAGACGACGTAGCTTCGATCCGGCCACGCTTCCTCGTCGTGGAACGTCTGTATCGAACTCATGACGACGTCGTCGAGACCATCGCCATTGATGTCCCCGGTGCCGCTGACGGTGAACCCCGAGTGCTCGAGCTCAGCCTCTCCGTCGAGCATGAATCCATCGCGTCCGCTGAGCGCACCAAGCTGGATCCGCTCCGTATCGAGCTTGCCGAACACGACGTATGTTCGACCGGACACGTTGTCGGTCGGGTCTGCGTACGGAGCCGCGACGATGACGTCGTCCAGCCCGTCGCCGTTCACATCCCCTGCTCGTCCAACTGCCGCGCCTGCGAAGTCATTCTCGGCCTCGCCGTCGAGCGCGAAGCCGCCGACCCCCTCCGCGACCGCGCGCAACTGGACGAGCTCGGTGTCCGCCTTGCCGAAAACCACATAGCTCCGTCCGGAGTCGTTCCCGTTGGGGTCGGCAAAGTGAGCCCCGATGATGACGTCGTCCAGCCCGTCCCCGTTGACGTCGCCGGCATCGCTCACGCGAGCGCCCGAGATGTCCACGTCCGCTTCACCGTCGAGCGCGAACCCGCCCCTGCCACCGGCAATGTCGTTCAACTCGACTGGCCCCGTGTCCGTCTTTCCGAAGACGACATAGGTGCGGCCCGACTTGTTGCCATTGGGGTCGGCGAGATGAGCACCAACGATCAGGTCGTCGAGGCCATCGCCGTTGACGTCGCCTGCACCACTCACAACAATACCCGAGCAGTCTTCCTCCGCCGCACCATCCAGTACGAAGCCGCCTTCTCCTCGGCTGAGGTCGCTCAACTGCACAGGGGCCGTGTCCTCCCTTCCAAAGGCCAGATAGGTCCGCCCCGAGCAGTAACCCTTGGGTTCAGCGTACGGAGCGCCAATGATGACGTCGGCAAGTCCATCGCCGTTCACGTCTCCCGCACCGCTCACCGACCGACCGGACTGGTCGCGTTCTGCCTCCCCGTCGAGCACGAAGCCACCCTGCCCTCGGGCAACGGAGGTCAGCTGCACAGTCGCAGTGTCTTCCTTGCCAAACACCACGTAGCTCCGTCCAGACAGCTCGCCGTTGGATCCGGCTCCCACGGCACCAACAATGACGTCAAAGAGACCGTCGCCGTTGACATCCCCCGCACCGCTCACCGCTAAGCCTGAGATGTCCCCTTGTGCTTCACCATCGATGGCGAAGCCCCCAGCCCCTGCTACGACGTCGCTGAGCCGAACCGCCCCATCGTCCGACTTGCCGAACACCACGTAGCTACGCCCGGAGTCTTCGCCATTGGGTGCTGCGCCCTTTGCCCCTACGACCACATCCGGAACGCCGTCACCGTTGACGTCTCCGGCGCCGCTGACCGCTCCAGCCGAGTCGGTGTTTGACTCCGCCTCGAGTGCGAATCCACCAACCCCTCCGGCCACCTCGGCGAGGGGAATGAGAACCGGAGCAACGTGCACGAGCACCGTCGCCGTTGAGGTCTCACCGTAACGATCTTCGATGGTGTAGCTAAAATGATCTGCGCCCCAAATGCCCTGCGAGGGTTCGTACGTGATCGCACCGTCGTCATCCACGAGCACCGCGCCTCCGCGGGCGGACCCCATTTCGAACCCGATGACTTTCAGAACGTCGTCGTTGGGATCACGATCGTTCGCCAGGAGACCGTCAGCAGCACCGAGCACGAGTACGCCATTCTGTATTCCGTACACGATGTCGTCGACCGCGACCGGCGGCAGGTTGGGCCCGGCCATCGAGGTGCTGCCGTCTTCGAGGGCGCCGGTTTCGTTTTCGCCGCCAGCGCTCTCCGAATCGACACCCACCTGCGCCCCGCATCCCCCGACAACGGCGGCGAGGAGAACACGTCTGCGAAAACGATCGAGGCCCTCCACCTCAACAGTAGGCCAGAATAGGTGCGCCGATCCAAGCGCTGGCTCTTGCTACGCCCTCGAGGACCTGGCAGGCCCCCTACCAGTTGTCGATGTTACGGGGGTCCTCCCGCCCCTTGGCCACGGTGGGTCCCCTCGTCGAGCCTTGCTCTGGATGGTAGGAGGTCCCCACTATGAAGCGGATCGTTCTGAGCTGTGCATGCCTGGCCCTCGCGAGCTGCTCGGGGTCGACACAACCTCCGTCCGCGGATCCGGTAGCGTCCGCGAGCCCGGAGGTCTCGCCCGAGCCCGAGGCTGCACCTGCTCCTGAAACAGCGTTGGACCTGTACCGGGCAACCTACGGCGATGGCACGCCCACCTTCGTGTTCCTGCACGGTGGGCCCGGCTACAACAGCGCGTTGTTCGAGGCGACGACGGCCCATCCGCTCGCGGAACTCGGTGAGGTCGTCGTCTATGATCGCCGGGGGGCAGGCCGGAGCGCTGAGCAAGCTGATGCGCCCGCGTTCACATTCGAAGAGGCGTTCGCGGACCTCGATCGTGTCCTCGAAGGAATCGCACAGCCCGTCCTGCTGGCGCATTCGTTCGGTGGCGCAGTCGCCCTTCGATACTTGGACGCACGTCCCGAGTTTCACGGCACCGTCGTGCTGGTCAACGCGCCGATCTCCTATCCTCGGTCACTCGCGACGATCATCGCGAACTGCCGGGCTGTCTACGAGGCCAAAGACGACACAAAGAACGTCGGCTATCTCGATCAGCTGGGGGCGATGGATCCGGCGTCCTCGCAATACGCGGGATTCACGTTCGCGCATGGGTTGAGCTGTGGCCTGTATCAGCCCAAGGTCGCGAGCGAGAATGCAGAGGCCCTCTTGCAAAGAGTGGGAACCCATCCGGCCGCGACGTTCTTCTCGGACACCAAGCCGGGCCCGTTTCTCGGATTCCATGCCCAAGAGCAGTACACGACGCTCGACCTCTCGGACTCGGTGAAGCGTCATGCCGGCCGCCTGTGGGCCGTGTACGGTGAAGAGGATCGCATCATCAGCGAGGGCGACCGGGTTCTGCTGCGCGAAGAGCTTGGATCTCGCTTCTTCGCGATCCCCGGCGCAGCCCACAATGTGTTCGTCGACGCGCAACCGCGGTTTCTCGAGTCGATCGCCGCCGTGATCGAGCACGGTTGAGCGCACCGCCGTAACGTCTCGGGGGCGGTGGGTACTGCCTCGGGGACTCCATCATGCTGTACTGGCAACTCCTGATGCGGTGGGAGCTGGGCGTGTTCCAGCTGCTGTTGGTGCTGTTCGCCACGGTGGTCGGAGGGTTCGTCCTTTGGCTGGTGGAGACCCGGATCACCCTGCGGAAGCTGCAGGAGGACGGGCCGCATCGGAAGCCCTCGGCATGGACGTGGGCGCGCCTGCCCGTGTACTGCCTGGGTGTTCTGATCGTAAGCCTGCTCCTCACCAATCGAGGACGGCCGGTCGGCGGACTTGTGGTCTTCGATGAGCACGGGGTTCCGCAGCGCGCCACGATGCAGCTGCTCGTTCGGGCGGGCGGCAAGATGAAGGTTGAGCACGTGGTCCTGCGCGCCATCGGTCCCGACGGATCGACTCGGGCGCTGCACCGGGTTGGCTACGGGGGCGGACGCGAGCCTCTGCGTCGCGTCTCGTCTCTTTGGGACGACGAGAGGATCCTTTCCGTCGAGACGCTCGATGTCCTCGCCACGCCGGCCGACGTGCGCGTGGCCGTTCCCGCTCTGCAAGAGGCGGAATCTCGTTTTCAACGCGTCGAGGGCAACGGGAGCGCGCTGTTTCAGCGGCGCGACGGGGCTGAGATCACCGTCGACCCCGCGGACGTCGTGGATGACGAAAGCCTTAGCCCAGCCGGCTGCCTCGTCGACACCCTCCTGCGAGGAAGGATCGACGTGCCCAATCTCATCGAGCCGCGTAGCGTGCCTTGGGCAGGGCCCGGTCCGGGCTGCCCTAGCGTGCCGCCAGCTGGCGTCCAGCTTCTGGTCTCCCACGATGCGGCTTTCGGTGAGGTCCATCCGTTGCTCACCCTTCGAGACGACTCGGGTCGACGCTGGCAGACCGCGCTCAATGCCGCGAGCGGCAGCGAAGACGCCGTGCTCATCGGAGCGGTGCCACTCGCCGAGGCCCTCACCGTTGTCGTTGCGGACGGAGACGAACTCGTCTTCGCGCGCTTGGGTTGGACAGACGGCGTCACGATCGACATCGTGCGCTGGTAGGTCGCCCCTGCGGCTATCCTTCCGGGACCATGCGTCAAGTCTGGATCAGCAAGGCCGGTGCTCCCGAAGTCCTCGAAGTTCGGGAAGCGGCCGACCCCGAGCCGGGCGAAGGCGAAGTTCGCATCGCGGTTGAGGCGGCTGGCATCAACTTCGCGGACATCATGGCGCGCATGGGGACCTATCCCGACCTGCCGGGGATCCCGATCGTGGTGGGCTACGAGGTCGCGGGCAAGATCGATGCGGTGGGTGCCGGGGTTGATGCGGACCGGGTGGGGGAGGACGTGCTCGCCATGTGCAAGTTCGGCGGCTACTCGAGCGCGATTTGTGTGCCGGCGATTCAGGTCTTCGAGCGACCCGAGGGCATGGACGCCCGCACCGGGGCCGCGCTTCCGGTGACGTACTTGACCGCGTGGCAGCTCGTCGTCGCGATGGGCGGTCTCATGGCTGGTGAGACGGTCTTGATTCACAGCGCTGGCGGAGGCGTGGGGATCGCCGCGGTGCAGATCGCCAAGCACATCGGCGCCACCATCATCGGCACGGCATCACCCGGCAAGCACGAGTACCTTCGGTCGATCGGCGTTGACCACTGCATCGACTATCGCAGTGAAGACTTTGAAGCGCGGACGATGGAGATCACCAAGGGGGCGGGCGTGGAGCTGATCTGCGATGCGGTCGGGGGCGATTCGTTCAACAAGGGCTTCCGAATCCTCGCGCCGACCGGTCGCATGGGGATGTTTGGCATGTCGACCACCGCGACAGGCAAGAGCCGATCGATCTTGGCGATGCTGCGCATGCTGTGGCAGCTGCCCTGGTTCCAGTTCAACCCGGTCACGCTCATGAACCAGAACAAGGGCGTGTTCGGGGTGAACATGGGCCGGATGTGGGATCAGAGCGAGCGAATCGCTGGCTGGATGGAGCAGATCCTCCAGCTGTATCGCGAGGGCATCGTGGCGCCGCGGGTCGACAACAGTTTCAGCTTCGACGAGGCCGCGGCGGCACACCACTACATCCAAGATCGAAAGAACGTCGGCAAGGTCTTGCTGACGCCCTAGGGGCCCGATCTACTCGTTGGCCGCGCTCACGACGAGCGCCATGGTCTCCTCGGCGGCTCCCTCGGGAAGGGGCCGGCTCTCGACGGCCTTCGCGGCGAAGAACGCATGGAGCGGCTCATCCTTCGCGACCTTCGCGAGGTCAAACGTTGGGGTCGACCCCGCGTCGGCGATCCCAACGACGCCATAGAAAATCTCGCCGCGCATGCCCAGCCCCAGCTTCAAGGCACCGTCCCCTTGGAGGTCCTGGGTCACCAGTTGCACCGTCTGCCACCCGAGGTCTGCAAGGTCGCCACGGACGTCCTTGAAGTGCTTGAGCTCCGGCACGTACATGAGGAACGCCATGCCGTGCTCGGACTCGTGGCAGTGCACGCGGAACGGTTGCCCGTTGTTGTCGGAGAACATCTCGGCGCGGAGCATCGTGACAACCTTGGAGGCCAGCACCGCACGCTCTTTGCAGCCCTCGGTGTTGCCGGAGCCCAGTGTCGTCACGCTCTTGGCTTCGTTGCTCGCGGTCTCGAACTCCGCTTCGCCCGGGCCCTTGGGTCCTTGCTCGCAGGCTTGCAAGCTCAAGCTCGCGATAGGAAGGACGGCGAGCGCGTATCGGACCCGATTCATCGCGGCGGACTCTACACGTACCGTCTGGGGCTCGCGTCCAAATCCGACCTCGGAGCGGCTGGCGTACCATTTGTGCCTAGCCCAGCTCGCCTCATCTGCGCGCCTGGGAACCTCTCGCGACACTCCGTGCACCTCCCCTGCGTGGGCAATCCGTGGACTGGCTCCTTCATCGCGGCTGTTGTGACGATTTGCGGCTGTGGCTCCGAAGCACAGGAGCGAGAGCCAGGGCTCCCTGGGGCCATCGCAACGCTGTCGGGTGGTGGCTCGGAAGGGACCGGTGATCCGGGGGACGACTCCGGCGGCGAGGCTTCGACGACGGAGGGTCCGCCGGGGGTGGGGGAGTGCGAGAGCGTGGTGTCCGAGGCCGAGGTTGGCCCGCCTCCGCAAGACATCCTGGTGGTCGTGGACAACTCCGATTCGATGGTGGATGAGGCCGGATTCGTTCAGGCTCAGCTCAACGAATTCTCGGCGTTGATCGGGTCGGCCGATGTCAACGCGCACATCATTCTGATGACGTCGCTGCCCACGCTGGCAGCCGGGGTGTGTATCGATCCTCCGCTGGGCTCGGGAGGCTGCCCCGGCGCGGACACCAACCCTCCGTCGTTCGTGCACATCGACACCGCGGTCGGAAGCACGGATGCCCTCAACCGGGTTCAGAACCTCTACAACGACTACCGCGAGTTCTTGCGCCCCTCGGCAACCACCCACCTGGTCGTCATCTCCGATGACGACACACCCATCGGGCCGGGGACCTTCCTCGATCAGATGGTCGAGCTGAGCCCGCGGTTCATCGACCTGCGGTTTCATGCAATCGTCGCGTCCGAAAACCCGGGCGATGCGTGTGCCGTCGGCTCGGCGTGCTGCGATTACGCCACCGCTCACGGCAGTCGTTACGAGCAGATTGTGGAGATGACCGGCGGTGTCCTGGGGGATATCTGCGAGCAAGAGTTCCAACCGATCTTCGAAGCGCTTGCGCAAGAGGTGATCTCCGAAGCCACGCTGTCGTGCAGTCTCGAGATCCCGCCGGCACCCGAGGGAGAGTCGTTCGACCGAGACCTGGTCAACGTTGCCTTCAACGATGGCGAGGGCGGCAGCTTCGAGTTTGGGCGGGCTGAGTCGTCGGGGCAGTGCGACGGTGTTTCGGACGGGTGGTACTACGACGACCTCGAGGACCCGGCCGAGATCCTTCTTTGCCCGCAGACGTGTTCCCGCGTGCAGGGGCTGGCGCAGGCCAGCATCTCCGTCATCTTCGGCTGCGCAACGATCCCCGCGGGGTGATCCGTCGAGTCGGGCATCGTCCGAATCCATCCCATTCGATCACGGGTTCGCGGCCTGGGCCGTACTCTCAGGTCGTGGATGCCAACCGCAGAGTCTCTCTCGCGCTTCTGATGCTCTCGGCGACCGGCTGCGGAGACGATACCGCGAGCGTGGGCGGGGGGACGGAAACCGATACGTCCCCGACGACGGACACAACCGGTCCGTCAACCAGCGGTGTGGACACGAGCTCGACGGATGCCGAGACGGACGATCCGCCGGATACGGATGACCCGCCGGACACCGATGATCCCCCGGAGACGACGGGAAGCTGTCCACCACCGGACGAGGACACGCCGCCGCCGACCGAGTGCACACGCGACTGTGGTTCGAACGCCTTTGATCTCGAACACGTCAGCGGGATCAACTACGCCTCCAACCTCGTCCACCAGCTTTCGCCCGAATGCGAGGGGCCGAGCTGCCCCGCCCCGCTCGACGCAGGCACGTACGCGCAGGAGCCGATCGGGCCCTGCGAGGACTCCCCGGAAGCTCAGGCGTCGCCACGTGGTGCAGAGGCCTATTGCCGATTGTCTCCGCTCGTGACGGTGTTCGGGCTCGAGGTTGGACTGACGGGATCGGCAGAGCCATCATCGATGACGGAGTTCCGCCCGCAACTCAACGGAAACGGGGAGCTGGAGGCCTACGTTTGGCACACCGGGATCCTGCGGGTCGAAGGGCCCGTGTCGCGGTTTGCGGGGCGGTGGGATTCGGGAGCAGGTGGAGCCTATGACCGCGTCCAGGGGCGCAACCTGACGTGTGTCGAGAACCTCGATGCACTGGGCATCCCCTACGAGGAGGACGCGCTCGACGAGGCGTGCAGCGCAACGCGAATGGTCGACGGTGTGTCGGTGCCGTTGCGCATGCAGCTGGACGGCGTCGTCGCGCCGACATCCGGTCTGCTCGATGGAAGGACCTCGTCGTGCAACACCCCGTCCGAAGGTCCGGACACGTGCTGCACATCGTGCGATGAGCAGCTCTCGGTTCGGGTCGCCCGCTATGGGGTCGACGAGGATGGAGAGCGACGTAGCCCCAACGGCGAGACTGCAATCGCGTGTGAGCCGGGCGCCGACCGATTCTCAACTTGCCGTGACTTCGTCGCGGAGGTGGACCGACGCGACGAGCTGGTGCGCCATCGGTACACCTGGGACGGGTGCCTCTCGGACTGGCCACTCCCACTCGAAGACCGACTTCGTCAGACGCACCCCGACGATCGCCCCGCAGACTCCGATGTGGTCGGGGGGTCGTGCTCGAGCAGCGACGAGTGCGACTCGGGCCTGGAATGCATCGGGGTCGACGCCGATGGTGGTGCGTGCACGCAAGGAGAGGACTGCAACGATCGTACGTGCCGACTGGAGTGGTTCGGTGATTGTCAGGAAACCGAGGCCGGTGATGGCTTCTGCATCGACCGGCGGTTCCGACTACGGGCGGCAGCGGCCTGCTATGTCGCGGAACAAGACTTCGAGGGCGGGCCTGCGGGGGCTCGTCTCGCCGAATGCGGCGATTCAGGCGACGGAACCCTGACTCCGGAGGCGTGTTGTCAGGATGTGCTTGGGAATGAGACCGCCTGCGATCCCTTCTTCCAGTCGGGTGTGCGGCCCGTCGAGTTGTTCGACCGGTCTTCGGAGCCAGGTCCGCTCGAGTGCATTTGTGACGAGTCTCAGGCGGGCTCGTGCGAATCGGTGGTGACGCAACTCTGCGAAGAGCCATTGGGTGACGGCATGGACCCCGCGGGCGGGTCTCCAGCCGGGACCTATGCATACCGGCAAGTGCGTCGACGCGGTGGCACTCGGTTCAGTCAGGAACTCGGAGGCTTCGAGTTGCGGCTCGCAACGCTGGGCAGGATGACCCGGGCGGGGGCCGAGACCTGCGCCGAGTCCACAAACACGATCGACGAGCAGGGGCCCGATGAGACCTGGCTGGCCCACGCAAACTTCTTCCCGGAGCTCGAGCGCAACTACAGCGTTGCGATGTGCTCGGGCCAAACCTACTCGCTGGTCTTTGCCGGACCCGAAGATCCGGAGCACCTGCGGAGCACCGACGGGGACACCCTGGCTGGCAAGCAGCGCTACACGATTGAGACCTCCGATTTTCTGATCATGCCTGGAAGCGGGTTCCCCACAGACAACCTCCTCATCAGCGCCTGTGACGACGTCTCGATTCGGGTGAGCAATGCCTTCGACCTGTCGGTCGACAACCTTCGCAAGCCGAGCCTGTGGCGCGTGGAAGACATCGATGGAGAGCCCACTGCGACGGAGCGCATTGCTGGAGGACGAGACTGTGACCCGGATGCCACGGCCGCCGAGGTTGCGATGGGTGCAATCCCGTGTCTCGAAGTCGATCCCGAGAACTTCATGCTGGGAGAGATCGCCGCGCGGCTCGACCCAGAGCAGTTTCCAGACCTCCTGCAGGTTGGAGAGCGATATCGGCTGGTGCTTCCGGGCCTCGATGACCTCGCCGACACCTCGGATCCCGACGCCTACGCCGAGGCGTTTCACGACGCATGCGGTGTGCCACTGCTGACCGGGGACCTTCCGGTGGCGGAGTACGTCTACGACTTCACCATCGACCTCCCGTGCAACTAGCGTCCTGTTCCACGACACTAGGGGGCGTTCCGGCTGCCCTACTCCTTGGGCTTGCGGAGCTTCGCGAGGACGTCGGGGGGTAGGGAGTCGGCGAGCCGGTCCAACACGTCCGCTCGCGCTGTGACGCCTTCGTCGCGATGGGGTTTGGACGGGAGGGGTTGGCCGCCAAACTCGGCATGTTGAAGGGGGGCCAGAAGACACGGACCGAGGTCGAGGTCGATTCGCTTCTTTGGCTTCTCGGGGGGCGCGACAACCATCAGGCATGGCGTCATCGGTGGCTCGTCGGGCTGCGTCACCTCGAGACAAGGAGTCACCGGCGGCTCGTCCGGCTCAACGGGCGACAGGCACGGGCCGACGTTGGGCTCGGGGCCGACATCGAGCTTGGGACCCTGATTGTCCTCGCCGTCGTCGTAGGGCGCGACGTTGAGGCACGGCTGGACCACGGACGTGCAGGCTGCGGTGCCCGCGAGTTCGAGTGCGAGCAGGATGGCCATGGGGATCCGCGCCGTCTGCATGCGGCCATCATAGCCGACAGCTGCGTGCCTACTGAGCGATCGGCGGAAGGCAGCAGATCGTCACCGGGTCTGACGGCTCGGCCGCCCCAATCGGATCGCCTCCGGTTGCGTCGCAGGACACCGTTCCGGCCGGTGGCAGCAACATTTGCGTGACCTGAAAGTGTTCGACCTCAGCGTTGGGAAGCGAGATGCAGCCCTCATCCGCGTTCACGCTCGCCGTACTGAGGGAGTTGGTCGGGGAGCAGGACAAGCCATCGAAGAACTCGACCGACTCGATCAAGCAGCTTCCGGTCGGTTGCGAACACCCGCACTCCGAGCAGTTCCGATCGTCGGTGAAGTTTGAGAAAGCGTCTTGCTGCTGATCGATGAACGGGGCGGCGTCCCTACAGTCGGCCGCCCCTTCCTGGAAGACGCACTTCCGTTGCCCGGGGTCGCCCGCCGTGCACTGCTCGCCGGGAACCGAGCACGTGCCGGTGCCAGCTTCACCGCCGCACAGGGTCACGACCTCGCCCCAAGCGGGCACGCCGATCTCACTCTCTCCCGAGGAATCGCAGCTGCCCGCCGGCGCGAACCCGTCCTCGACGTCCAACTGGAGGAGCCCTCCGGGGCCCGCACCGCCGAACACGCTCTCGCAGAAGCTGCCGTTGCCGAACATCGTCGGAATCCCCGGACAGAAGGGGCCGTCGTGGAAGTTGTAGCGATACGTCGCGACGTTGCTGCAACCCATGCCCGTCGCGTCGCTGCACTCGCAGCTGCACGAGGCCGGGTCGGCCTGCAGGTCCCGGAAAACCTCGGCCGTCTCCATGTCGAAGTCCCCGTCGCACTCGGTGGCCGTCTTCCCAAGGTGCATCAGGGCCGGGCCTTCCCAGCCCTGCGGAATCTCCAGGCACTCTCCGTCGCAGGTCTCAGGGGACGAGGTCGTTTCGCTACTCTCAGCGGTCGTTCCGGTCGATGTGGAGCTGGCGCTTCCCGGGCTTGTCGTTGTTGAGTCTTCGGCTCCGCTCGAGCCCGAGGTCGAGCCCGACGTTGTACCTGAGCTCGCAGTGGGGTTCGTGACAGCCCCGGAGCTCCCGCCCGTCGAACTCGACGTTGCTTCGCTTGTTGCTGTACCGCTGCCACAGGCCGAGAGCAGCGCGCAGCCGAGGACGAGAGGTCGCGAGTCCATCATCAGCGAAGGATGCCAGATCCCGATGGCGTGACAGTGGCGAGCGAGGACCGACCGGCGTCTCTCAGCCCGCCGGGAGCATCCAGTGGCGACCACAGGACCAGCCCAGAAAGCGGCGCTGGCCCGCATCTCCGAAACCCTTGTCGTCAAACCTGCCGCCGCTGAGGATCAAGCGCAGGCCGGCGATGGCGGGCTCGAGTCGGGTTTGCACCTCTTGTGAGGCTTGAGCGAGCTGTTCCGCGAACGTGGCGACGACGCCTTGTTGTTCATCGGGAGTGGCAAACGAGAGATAGAAGATCGCCTGTCGCCATGCATAGGCCGTGTTCTTCGTGGTGCGAAGACGCGGAAGGTAGTCGACGGGCAGCCTCGACTGCCGGTCGAGGACCCAGCGCAGCGCCTGTGTGGCCAGCGCGGCACCGCGGACTCTAAGCTCGGGCTGTAGGTCGAGGGCGCGCACCAGGACGGCGAGGTTGTAGCTCGTGAGGATCTGGCACTGCTCCAAGACCGCCCCGTTTCGCGCTACGGAGCCTCCACCATCGCCGGCTTCGCCGGCCCGGCTCACACAGCGCTGGTCGAACGTCAGGTCGGTCTTCTTGCCCCATCGGGACAGGAGTTTTCTTGGCCTCTCCGGGGGCGTCGCTGGTGGAAGAGAGTAGTAGCGAGCGTAGAGAGTCTCGTTGAGAACCTGGCTGGCGATCTCGGCAGCCTCGCCAAATTTCGCAGTGAATGTTCCCATGAAGATGTCGGCGGCGATCTCCTCGACGAAGGGGAGCTTGAGGCCGGCTCGTTGGGACAAAGCAACCATCTCCTGCAGCAGGGGGTTGGGGATGATGGTGTGCGGGAAGTGCTCGAGCGTGAGCAGGGTGATGCTCCGCAGCGTCTGCAGCGACAACCTGGCGGTTCCCAGATCGTCCGTGCGGAACCGCTGAAGCGCCGCGACCCACGGGAGTTCCTCGATGGTCACCTGGTGTTCGAGGTTGAGCAGAAGCAGGGAACGACGCCTTCGAAACGCGGAGTACGTACGGGAAAAGAGATCCGCACAGCGGGGGTCGTCGATACCGGCTGCCGCGACCTGAGCGGTGATCTGCGGGGCTACTTGGGCGAGGACCTCAGAGGAGCCGATGACTCCGCAGGCGACGAGCTCATCGATGGGGGCCACCCATGCGCGCTTGGCCTTGTCCACGAACCGAGGGGGGATCGGGGTCCCGGGCGCGACACGACGATGCTCGTCCTCACGGACCGGCAGGGTCGCGATGTCGAGCGAAGCAATCCCCTCGTTGGGGGGCAGCTCGGTCAGTCTGTTTGCGAGGGTGTGCGCAATGTGGTCGTGAAGCGGGAGGGCTGCGATTCGGGCCTGCTCATCCCGCCTGGCCGATGAGGCGGGGTGCTGTGGATGGCCATGCCGAGAGACTGCACAAGCCAACTGATGCCGAAGCGATGAAATGTCGCCATCTCGGAGCGTGGAAGCCTCGGCCGGGCATTGTTCGAGGAACCCGAGCAGGCGTTGAAACGTTCCTCTGCGGTTGTGGTGCCGACCCGTAGGATTGTGTTCCACAAGGGCAGCCCGATAGCGCGCGAGCCACGTCTCTCGCGATTCGGTCCAGGTGCTGGGCCACACCCGACCGGGCACGCCTCCTTCCGCGGTCGTCCCATCGGAGCCGAGCCGCGGCACGTCTCCCTCGACGGTCTGCAGCCAAAGCGAGACCAGCGAATCGTACAGGGGGTTCCACACCGAGAGCGTGGCGTTCATCGCCATGACTTGGCTGGAGCTCTTGGTCCGCCGGAGTTGCTCGACAATTTCCCCGGCGGTCGCCAGGTGGACTCCGGGTACCGAGCGACGGCGGTTCTCGAGAAGTCGTGGGTAGAACCGCAGCCGGTGCATCAGTGGGCGCAGCTCGCAGATCAGCTCGAGCGCGAGGTCGCCGTGCCCCTCTTCGAGTAGCCACGCCGCAACAACGAGCGCGGCCTCCTCGGGGACCTCGACTTCATACCGATCCTCGCGGAGTGCAGTGAGCAAGACCTGGCCCCCTGCGTCGCTGGAGTAGTACAGGTTGAGCCGCTCTCGCTCCGTGTTGCCGGGGACGTCTTCCGAAAGCTGGGCGAGCGCGGTCTGCTCATGCTCGCGAAGCTCTCCCTCCGCCAAGTATCGCCCGGTCGAAAAACCGCCGTGTGCCACCTCGAGCGTGACCCAGGCCGGCGTCTGCGCAACAGGCGTACGCGATCCGATCCGTAGCGTTCCTTCGGCCATCCCTTCGAGCACCGCGGTCCACTTCGCGGCCTTGGTTCTTGCGCGCTCACGTGTTTGCGGGTCGGCGTGCTCCTGCGCCGTGTGCATTGCGCGGCTCAGTTGTCCAAGCGCGTAGGCCGGAGATGCCTCATGGTCGTGGTCGTGCATCGTTGCGTCCGTTCGGTGGCCCTGGAGGCGGGATTCGAACCCGCGCCCTGCTGGTCCCAGCCAGCCGCTCTTCCGCCGAGCTCCTCCAGGTAGAGGGCCTTGTCGTTGTAGCCATGGGGGCGGGATTCGAACCCGCGCCCTCCCGGTAGGAGCCGGGTGCTCGCCGCTGAGCTACCCCATGATGGGAGCGAGGGTAGCACTGAGTTTTCTGTATGCCCCGGGGATCCGACCCTCGAAGCCCGGTTTGGGCTACCTTCCGGCCGGGTCACGCTGAACCAGCGAGGCCGCAGGCGCGACGAAGGACGACAACCGTGAACCCAGGCGAGCTCAAACCCAACACGTTCTTCATCGAGGTCTCCGGCGCCGGGCTTCCCGAAGTGGACGGTCTCTTCGTCCCATCCACGGCCCCTCCGGCCGAGTCGGAGTCCGGAACGGTGTCGAGCCTCGGCTACTGGAACGGCAAGATGGCTTGGGACCGCGCCGACGGAAAGTGCGAGCGAAGCCCCGCGCTGTCGTACTCCAACAGCTACAAGTCCTGGCGGATCTGTCGTCTCGATGGGCACCTTGCCTACGACATCACCAGCGATGAGGCGATGCCGCCGACCGAGCCGCAGTGGCACGTCTACAAGAAGGGCGTGGCGCCGGCCCCCAAGGTGGTGATCCATCACTTCGATCCCCGAGAGCCGCTGCCTAAGCCCAACGTCATCTTCGTGTTGGGTGGACCCGGCAGCGGGAAGGGCACCATGTGCGAGCTTGCACAGGCGCAGCTGGGATGGACGCACCTGTCGGTTGGCACGCTGCTTCGCGCAGAGCGTGAGGCCGGCGGTCCCACGGCCGCGCTGATCGAAGAGACCATGGCGGCGGGCAAGCTTCTGCCCCGAGAGATCTCGGTCGGGCTGCTGAAGAACGCGATGGACAACGCCATCCGCACCACCGGGAATCTCAACTTCCTGGTCGACGGGTTTCCGCGTTCTTTGGACAACCTCGAAGGCTGGTACGAGGTCTACGGACGCGAGGCCGAGCTTCCGGAGATGCTGTACTTCGAGTGCCCCTACGACGAACTCGAAAAGCGGATCCTGGGTCGCAGCAAGTACTCGGGCCGCAGCGACGACAACATCGAAAGCCTGAAGCTGCGCTTCGACACGTTCAAGGCGGAGACGTTGCCGACGCTCGAGCTGTTCAAAAGCCACAACAAGGTGGTCGAAGTCGACGCGAGCCAGAGCCGCGAAGACGTCTACGCCGTGGTGGTCAAGCATCTCGAGGCTGACACGGACCCCGCGTTGATCGCCCAGCCGCTGACCGAGAAGTCAGAGATGCTGCTCGGCCTGCGTCCGTATCCGAAGCGGACGTAAGGAGTCCAAGTGGTGGGTTTCGGTGGGCGATAGGAACGCAGAAAAGCCGAGGCGCTGGGTTGGTGAGAGTCTCAGGGGTCTCGCCGTCCTCGTTGGGTTGCTCGCTGCAGCCAGCGTGGTTTGGGACCTTGTCTCACCCTCTCGAGGGGGTGGCACCGTGATCGCGCAGGGAGGATGGCAGCTGGGGGCTGTCATCGGCATGGTCGCCCGAACCGTGATTCTGGGCGGAGTTGCGGTGCTGCTTTGGAGCAAGGGGCGGGCTGTCCTGAACCCGGCACTCTACGGTCGCCAGGCGGTGACCCGACGAATGCTCGCGGAGATCGCTTCCGCCGAACGAAGCCACGTCGTGGACGAGGCGACGGGCGAAGACGGATTCTACGCCGAGGAGACCGACGACGAGCTTCTCGCCATCTACAGGTCGATCGACCGAGATCGGGCCCCCGAGCGATTCAGTGAACTTGTTCGCGAGGCACGGCGGCGAGATGAACGCTCGTCGTAGCCAGCAGCACTCGACGAGGTCAAGCGCATGCGCGGCGAGGTCGGCGTGCAGACGCTGCAGCACGCGCAGAAGGTGGTCCCCGGCCAGCTGCTCGGTGGGCCACAAGCAGCACCTGCTGCGTGTCGTCATCCGCCGCGTCGCCACCGCACGAACCCAGGAAGCGAGCCCGCGCGTCCCTCGGCTGCAGCTTCGCGACTCGGCACTCGGGATGCTCAAGATGGTTGGACTGCCCGTGCCCCCGCGCCGACGCAGGCCCGTACAGACCCACCCAGCCTCCAGATTCTGCAGTCCGTTCGGGAAGAACCCCTCCCCGTTCCTTCCCCTGGATGTCTTCGAATGTCAGCGTGACCGCCGCTTCTTCAGTTTTGCGATCGCCGCGTCGACCTTCGCGACCGATTCGGGTCCGGAGCCGTCATCTGTGTCGGGTTCCAACCGCTCCAACAGTGCCTTCCCCTTCTGATACCGGGAGAGTGCTTCATCGCGGTCGGTTCTCTCGAGCCGCCAACCGAGGTCGACGTGAACTTCAGCCGCCTTGTGTAGCGCCCCCCGGGTCTCGAGGTGCTCGGCGTACAGATCGGCCAGGGCCGCAAGGTTCTGTTTCGAGTGCAGGGCCCGACGGTATGCGACACCGGCACATCTGATCGGATCCACATCGAGTTCGTCCTCGGGGTCGTGATCCAGCGAGAGACATGCGTCCACGGCTCGCCGAATCGCATCCTCGTCGCCGTCGATGATGGCGCCGCGCACCTCATCGAGCGCGGCACGGTTGCGCGCTCGCACCTCTCGTCTGCGTGCATCCTCTCGGCGTCGGCGCTTGGTTTCCTCGCTCACCACTTGACTGCGTGGGTCGTCGTCCGCGGGCAGCTCGCTTCCAAACTCGAGCGCCAGCGGACCCGGACGCACCTCCGTGCGTGAGGCGAGATCTCGCTCGTAGCGCCAGGTCTGAACGTCCGCCGCCGTTTCTCGGTCACAGCGCCAAGCGAGCACACCGAACGTGCCGAGCAACACCACCAACACCGAGACCCGACGCATCATTGTGGCCCGAGATAACATCCCCCGGCGGTCGCCGCTGTACGCCAACGCGCATGGTGCGAGCATTTTGCCCCTCACATCTGGCGATGATCGCCGGTCGCTTGCTCCACATTTCCCGTGCAAGTTGGCGTTCGTGGGGTGTTCCCCTTGTGATGACGTTCAAATTCCTCAGCGCGCTTGTTTCAGCGCGCGGCTTTCTGCTGGCCCCGCCTGGTTCGCAGGCGAGCGTGTCCGGGTCTGTGTCTTATACACATCTGACGCTGCCGACGAGCG
>OJGU01000685.1_pt1 | contig 17390 bp, 16 predicted proteins | sample 1594741 | NCBI WGS metagenome assembly OJGU01 (sample SAMN05416841, study PRJEB24817) | seawater metagenome | isolation source: Sea water | place: Canada:Atlantic | collected 2013-07
AGATGTAGAGAGGTCTCGTGGGCTCGGAGATGTGTATAAGAGACAGCTCCAAATGAAATGTTTAAAGAAGGATTAAAACAGAAAGTAAAAAGGTATATAAATATTAATGAAGAGCATATTGCCTTAATGTTTTATAATAAAACTACTATTAAAATAAAACAATCAACTATTCAATTTGATTTCGAAAATAAAACATTTAAGTATGTTATACCCGAAAGGTATAGGCTGTCATTAAATGGAACAAGAGTCATTATATATTATAACCCAAAAGACACATCTTCAGCTTACATTTTTAACGCAAACTCAACCCAGAAATTTATCTGTAAAGTACAGGAAGATTATAAGGTATCAGTACTTAAAAGTGATTGGTCACAAAAAGAAAAGGAGTTCATAAAACAAAGAGCAGAAGAAAATAAAAATTTAAAAATTCAAATTCTTGAGAATTTAAATTCAATAGAAGATGAGTTTTATAACAATGTCGATGAAATTCCATCAACCGCCATTTTACCAGGGATTCATGATAAAGAATTGATTAGTACATCAGAACTTAATGATATTATTGAATTAAATCAAATTAATTACTCAGCTAGTTCTTCTGATATAGATAAAGAAGCATTTGATATAAATAGAATTGTAATTAATCCTACAAATTAAACTAACTATGTTTAAATTTAAGATACACCAATTAGATAACTTTAAACTTGTTCAAAAAGTTTGTAACGAAGCTATGATAAATAATTTAATGATAGGAGTGATTGCACCTCCTGGAATAGGTAAGACTTTTTCATTAAATTATTTTACTAAAACAAATCACAATGTGTTTTACATAGAATTAGGGAAGTCTGTTACATCGAAAGAAATGTATAACCGGATATTAAATAGTATTAAGAATCAAAATACAAATACAAAAAAATCGGTTACAGAAATTTTAAGAGAAATAAAAATGGAACTAGAAAATAATGGTTCTAAAAATCTTATAATTATTGATGAAGCAGGCATGTTTAATAAAAGTAGATTGAGTTATTTTCATGAATTGCGAAATCTTACATTATACAATTGTGGAATTGTAATTAGCGGACCAAAAAATTTTGAGAAAAACATAATTGATTGGGTTCAAGACGAGATTGAAGGGGTTGAAGAATTTTATTCCCGAGTGAGTTATTGGGCAAATCTAAATAGACCTACAAATGCTGAAATTAAAGCTATTTTTAAAAATGAAAATTTAGGGAAGACGGATATGGAGAAAACATTATTAAACAACATATTAAAAAGCCCTTACGAAAAAAGAAGTTGGAGAAAAATAGAGATGCTTATACAAAGGTGTTTATTTGATCAAGAATTATTAAGTAAAAAGAATGCGGATAAAACTACAGATTAATCCGCAGTTGATTTTAAATAATTAAACCTTGTTATCACAAGCTTCAATTAATACAATTTTTAATACGTTTTTTCCGCAGTAAAATAAAATTATGAGAGTTTTAATATATGCTAGGGTTTCTACAAAAAGTGGAAGACAAGATGTTTCAAACCAATTATTACAGCTAAGAAAATATTGTGAATTTAAAGATTACAATATTATTGAAGAGGTAATAGATAATGAGTCCGGAATGTCAAATACGAGAGAGGGGTTTAAACTTATTTTTTCAAAAGCTGCTAAAGGTGATTATGATCTTTTACTATTTTGGTCATTAGATAGGTTTTCAAGAGAAGGTTCTAGAAAAACAATTCAATATTTACAGAGGTTAGATGAGTCTGGCGTTAAATTTAAATCCTTACAAGAAGAGTATATAGATTCAACCGGTATATTCAAAGATGCAATTGTAGCTTTGTTAGCAGCTTTAGCTGAACAAGAAAGGATTCGGCTTTCAGAAAGAGTAATTGCCGGATTAGAAAGAGCCAAACTAAAAGGAAAGGTGGGAGGGAGGCCTTCAATTTCAAATAGAACTATCAGAAGCATAAAAAGATACAAGCGTATGGGCTTCAGTAATAGAGCTATTGGAAGAATACTTAATATAGATGATAAAACAGTAGCTAAATATTCAAAAACAGATTATAATCTCCATAATCACTACAACATTTAACTTTCTACTGACACTTACTTATTTAGAACAAATTTCATTAACTTTGGTTAATGTAAAAAGCCATCCGAAAATTTTAAACTAGGAGGAAAGGCTTCTAATTTTTATTATAATAACAATAAGATGTCTAAAATCATTCTTAATAAAGCTGCTTTAAAGAAAACTTCTTTTTATAAATTAGATTACACAGAGTCTATTAAAGCCTTTATAGAAAAAGAATGTAAAAACAAAGAAAACGAAACAAAGTCTAATACAAGAAATAAAAAGACTACTTATATTTCTGACCTTTAGTTAAGAGGTTATGGTAACATTTACAATGGGATTTTCAAGGTAACTAACATTCATCTATAATGAAACTATCTCCAGAAAAAATAAATGAATTAAAAAGATTAGTAACACAAGCTTTAGATAAACTTTACCAAAAAGATTTTGAGTTAATAAAAAAATCGGTAGGAGAAAGGAGTATAGCTTTTCGTTTAGGGGTAATTATGGAATGTCTGAAAAATGATAATACTGATTTCAAAGGCTATGATTTAGACACAGAATACAATAAAAATAAAGACGAGTTCAAAAAAACTCCATCAAAACCAAATGGAGCTATGCCTGATTTAATCTTACATAAACGAGGAAATAACTGGAACAACTTGCTAATTATAGAAGTTAAACGACCTAAAAAATACAGTGGTAGAACCTCTGATAGACAAAAATTAAAAGATTTCACGAATAAAAAGGGTGTTTACAGATATGGTTTAGGTATTTTTATTATCTTAGGAACAACTAGAGGTAAAGTTAAATTGGAGTATTATCTTTAATATAAAGATATGGTAACATTTACAATGCGAAACCTAGCCTGTATTTTGAAGAATTTATCATCAGTCAAACCTTAATTGATACAAAAGAATGAAATTAGAATTGCCAAAAATTAAGTTAAATAAATCTGAAAAAATATGGGTAACCCATTTATGGAAAAAAATTAAGAACAACGAAAAAATATCCTATAGAATTCTTAGAATTGAATTGTATGAAAAATTACCTTTAGGATTTGACCCTGCAAAAATTGATAATAGGGTGGTGCAGTATGGAGGTGTTGAAATTACCCTGTTAGGTATTCATCTTATTGATCCAAATTATAGAATAATAGAAAAAGCTAATTCTGTTCTTGAGGCAATAAAACAACTGTTGCTTAAAGATAAAGGCGCTGAAACAGAAAATATAGAAGCACAAAGTGTGGCAGATTCTACAGACTTGTCTGTTTCTGATGTTGGAATGGTATTTAAGTTAATCGGAGAATATGGCGGTTTTTGGAGCAGCTCTTCAAGTAACAAAGATTACTACGGGTATAAATCAATTAATTTAGGAACAGAAAGAGAGGCTTTTGAAAGGTATTTAAACTTTACGTCTATAGAGGAAGTAGTCAATAATTATTATAAAGCTAAAGACAAAAAACCTGATGAATATTATCATCATGAGGAATATTCATCAGAATTAAATAAAGTAAAAAAGGAAAACATATTTGGTTCAAAAATTGAACAAGTAGATGTGGGTTTATGTTTCGTATTAATGCCTTTTACAGAAGAATGGTCAGAACGTATATATAAAGATTATATTAGGGAGAATATTGAAAAAATGGGGTTACAATGTTTAAGAGCTGATAATTTGACAGGACAAATAATTATTGAAGATATATGGGTAAAGATAAATCAGGCTGCCTTTATCATTGCAGATGTGACGGGAAGAAACCCTAATGTGATGTATGAATTGGGAATTGCTCATACATTAGGCAAACCTGTTATTTTAATAGCTCAAGAAATAGGTAAAATTCCTTTTGATGTTACTCACCTAAGGCATTATAAGTATGAAGATAACTATCCAGGTCAAAAAAATTTCAGTAATCAATTAAAAAATGTGATACCAAAAATTTATAAAGAGTATTACCCTAATAATAGAAGAAGTTTTAATTTATCTAGTAGCGATTTAACATAACATCGACAAATGAATAGACAATCAAAATTAATTGGGCTCCTCGTAATTTTCATAATGACTATATGGATAAGCAGTTGTGCATCCTTAAGACCAGCTACAAGTATTAAAAATGGAAACATTCTCAATTACAAATACATATATATTACCCCGACAAACAGTTTGACTTCAAGTTCGGGAGCGACATTTAATGGACAGTATTATTCTTCAAGTAAAACTGTTAATCCAAGTGACGTGATTACAGGCATAATATCAAAAGAAGGACTGATTAGATTGCCTGAACTAAAATCCGAATTGACAGAAGAAACCTTAATAGTTAACTATGGTGAAAGCGGAAGACGAAATACTGGTTTAGGTGGATATACAATTGAAGTAACAATTCAATTTATTTCTGCAAAGACCAATTCACTAGTTTGTTCATGTACAGCCGAAGGACAAGGCTCGACCGAAGCTGACGATATTAGGCAAGCAATTACTAGATGCCTAAATGAATTGATACAGAAAAGAAATTGATTTTTATCAAGCCTGAATTCAATGCTCAATATTACATTAATATTTTCCTTTCACAAATTAAATGGCAAATGTAATCCGGAAGAGTTGTCTAGCAAGAATAAATTCCAGATTCAACTTAACATTATTACTAATTTAACTTAACATCGACAAATATAATACATTTATTTACAGTTAGTTAGGCTTTGTGTTGTCGGCTCTTTTGTCTTATAATGTACTTGCGTTATGTTACTTTGCTTTGGTTTAACAATTTTCTCTTTTAAAAAGGGCGGAAAAATTTTATTCAATTAAACAGTAAGTATTAAAAATTTGTGACCGCTTCCGGGCAAATTTTTAAGGCTTACATACCGCTTAAGTCATGCGATAAATGTGTAAAGACCAAACACTACAAAAAAATAGAAAACGGTGATTGGGCTTTACTTATTTGAAGCAGCGTGAGGGATAGAAGCGATACCCCACAGCGTAGCGAGGAGTATAAGCGAATAGCCCGACCTTTAGGGCACGCCCACATCATCTAACTTTGCCTTAAAAACAATTTAGTCGAATAAAACACCTTGTTAATCGATAGTTTTTATATTTTCATTATATTTGCCTATTCCTGAAAATGATTATTCTTTAACCTTGAATTTCAGGTTATGTTACTTGAACATATCATTCTTATTTCTTAAGGAAATTCAAGTCGAAAGTGGAGCTATTTTAAGGTGACGTTAGTAATTTCAATAAAATAAAATTAATGAGGTTTAATTGGAAAGATTCATATATAGGTAATAAACATGTTTTAGAATCAGCTATGTTAATTCCTGTTTTTTTGAAAGATCACCTTTCTTATCTTCAAATAGATACAGGAACCAGAAGTAGTATCATTTATAAAGAATTTATATTGTCACAAAATATAGCTCATGGACAAAATGATAATATAGAGTTAGAAGTAAGAATTGATGCTGTTAATCATGTAATCAAATTTAAAGTTGATACTGATTCTAAAGTTCATTATTATAATGAAAAGCCTGTAATTGGGTTGTTAGGGTTAGATTTTATCACAAAAAATAATTTATTTATTGATTTTCCAAATCAAATTATCGAATTCAATAAAAAAAACATTGCAATTACTAAAACGGATTATATTTCTTTTCCGCTAAAACTAATGCATGAGTTTATAGTATTCAGCACAAAAATAGATTCAAAAAATTATAATTTCATGTGGGATAGTGGTGCTTCTTTTATTGACTTGTTTACTAATGCTAATTTGTGGGAAGATTTCACTTCAAAAAGCCTCTCGGATGACAGTAATGAACTAATCAATGTATCAGGTGCTTTCGATACCGAACATATTTTAATAAAAAATAAAATAGATAAAAATTTTAAACTATTAAATCATTCAATGCGGGGTAAAGATATTTATTGCAATAAGGTATATTCTCCTCTTACTGATTTATCTTTAATTAATATAGATGGTTTGATTGGGAACACTTTGTTACTGACTAAAATAATCTATTTTGATTTTACACTTAATGAATTAACTATGCTAAATATATAATTAACCCTTAAAATTTTAAATTATGAAAAACATATCAAAAACAATTAGTGCAACAGGCAAAAGTAACAGGGAATGTTAATGGAGTTAAATTCTCTGCAAAGTATTAACATATGAAGTGATTGAGAAGTTTAACTTATTTTATTAATATTTTGAAGAAATTTAATATTCAACCTATTTCAATTTCTGAAATATCAGCAATTAGTTTAGTGCATAAATTATGTTTTATAGAGACGTATGTAGGAATATTAGATTTAAATTTTTTGATAGAGCGTAAAGTTTCGGAAATAGAAAAATATTGGATAAAAAAAATCTCAGATAAAACAGTCGAATCTTATAAGTTTATTTTTAATGATAGAATTATAGGATTTATATCAATGGGAGCTTCAAGAAATCCAAATTTTGGAGGATATGAAATATATAATTTTTATATAATAAAAGAATTTCAAAATTTTGGGTTTGGTTCATATGCTTTTAATCAACTTATGAAAAATAAACCCAATTTTTATGTTGAAGTAATAGCGAGAAACAGAGTAGGTTGTAAATTTTATGAAAAACAACATGGTAAAAAGTTGACACGTTTTTATGAAAGGTATGGAGAAAGAAAAATTATGAATCAAGTTTATGTTTGGAAATAAAAAAGACCTTCTGGTTGAGCAAGAGTCAATATGTTCGAAAATATGAAAAGAATAAAACAAATAATATTCATTACTTACATCATATTATTTCATTCTATTTGTCTCGCTCAAACTCCCCATATAAGTGGAACTATTCAATTATCCATTAGTAAGGGAATAATTGAATGTGATTTAAAAGTAGCTAATATCCCTAATATTAATGGATATAGTATTATGCTTAATTCAGGATTCAACGTTCAGTATTTTAGAGATAGCTCTGATTCACACAATTATTACTATGAAAAGTATTACAATGAACAGTCGTATGAAGCTTTTCAATATTACTTTCCAAATAATGATAATACAGCACGTTTTTTACCCAATAGTTTTTACATAAAATATGTTGGAGCTTTTCCTGTAATTAATGATACACTTAAAATGGGTAGTGGAGAAGATTGGAAAGGAAATATTGCCTTTAATGGTAAATATATGAGAGCATCAGAACAATCAGCATGGTATCCCATTTTATACGACACATTAAATGATGTAAGCTATGAAAAAGTAACTTATGATTTAAACATTATTTGTGATAAAGATGAAAGTATATATCTAAATGGTTCCAACCCTGTAAAAAGTATGAATGCTCATTTTAAATCAGATACACCTTTAGATTTGATGTTTTTTGCTGGACAATATGATTATAGCCACAAAAATAAAACATGGTTTATAAATACATTTTTAAATGAAGAAGAACAAAATGTACTATGTAGATGGTCAGATAAAATAACCGAATATTATGAAGCAAAATTAAAAATACCATATGGTTCTCCAGTTACTTTCTTAGGAGCTACACCCGTTTCTAAATATCAAAACTGGATGTTTGTTACTTATCCAACCATTGTAGTAATTGGCCGTGAGCCATATAATATAAAAGGTTATTTTAATCCTAATACCAATCAGATTAAAGATAGTTCAAGCATTGAGTTTTTCTCGCATGAATTTGGACATTATTATTTTGGCACCTATTTTAATCCCAATGCAGAATTAAAATGGATATTCTTAGAAGGAATCACAGAATATATGTCATTACAAATTATTAGAGATTTGTTAGGAGAGGAGCGATATGAAAAAAATATTCAAAATTATATAGAGCAAATAAAAGATGTGGAAATAACACCTCTTAATGAAATAAAAAATGGAGAGGATATTGATAATAATTACAAATACAACTACATACCGTTATTGATTTCTGCCCTTGAAAACCAAATAGGGCAAAAAAATGTTTGGAAATGGCTCAACTATGTTTTAGAATCAAAAAATGTAAAAACCAACTATCATTTTTTCAAAAAATCGCTGTTAGAAAGTGGGGTAACAGAGAAAGAATTTAATGATTTTGAAAATTACTACATTAAGGCAGACAATGCGAAAAAGAATGTGATAGAATCTTTTAATAAACTTTAGGGCACGCCCAAATCATCTAACTTTGCCTTAATAAAAACATCTTAAAATTCGAGATAAATTAAAAATTTAGCTGTATTTTTCCACCTTAAAAATTGAAGCAATGAACCGCATCAAAGAAGTACTGGAAGAAAAGGGGATTAAACAAGTTTGGTTAGCAGAAAAGTTGGGTAAAAGTTTTAACATGGTTAACTCTTATGTGCAAAACCGAACACAGCCAAGTTTAGAAGTTTTGTACCGAATAGCTGAAATTCTTGAAGTAAAACCAAAAGACCTGTTAAAAGACAAAGTATGACAAGCATAAACCAAAGAGCTGAATTACAAGCTAAAATATGGAAAATAGCCAACGAAGTTCGTGGCTCAGTTGATGGATGGGATTTTAAACAGTTTGTTTTAGGAGCACTATTTTATCGTTTTATTAGCGAAAATTTCACGAATTACATTGAAGGTGGTGATGATAACGTGGATTATGCAAGTTATGAAGATGATAAAATATCTGCTGAAATTAAGGATGATGCGGTTAAGACAAAGGGGTACTTTATCTATCCGAGTCAGCTTTTTGTCAATGTAGTGAAAACAGCGAATACCAATCCAAACTTAAATACAGATTTGGCTAAAATATTCTCAGCTATTGAAAGCTCAGCTAATGGTTATCCTTCTGAAGAAGATATAAAAGGTTTATTTGCCGACTTTGATACGACAAGCTCTCGACTTGGAAATACCGTTGAAAACAAAAACAGTCGATTAGCGGCAGTTTTGAAAGGTGTAGAAGAACTAAACTTTGGAAAGTTTGAGGATAATCAAATTGATCTTTTTGGTGATGCTTATGAGTTTCTGATCTCCAATTATGCCGCCAATGCCGGAAAATCAGGAGGTGAATTTTTTACTCCGCAACATGTCTCCAAACTCATTGCACAATTGGCAATGCATAAGCAGACTTCTGTAAACAAAATTTATGATCCGGCAGCAGGTTCAGGTTCCTTGCTTCTACAGGCTAAAAAACACTTTGATAATCACATCATTGAAGAAGGTTTCTTTGGGCAAGAAGTAAACCATACCACCTATAACCTAGCACGTATGAACATGTTTTTACACAACATCAATTACGACAAGTTTAATATTGCATTAGGAGACACACTAAAAGATCCACAGTTTGGCGATGAAAAACCCTTTGATGCTATTGTATCCAATCCTCCTTACTCTGTAAAATGGATTGGTGATGATGATCCGACTATGATCAATGATGATCGTTTTGCCCCAGCCGGTGTGCTTGCTCCTAAATCAAAAGCCGATTTTGCTTTTGTGTTACACGCATTGAGTTACTTATCCAGTAAAGGAAGGGCTGCTATTGTATGTTTTCCAGGCATTTTCTATCGTGGTGGTGCAGAACAAAAAATTAGAAAATATTTAGTAGATAACAATTTTATAGAAACCGTTATCTCTTTGGCTCCAAATCTATTTTTTGGAACATCAATAGCCGTTAATATTCTGGTTCTTTCTAAAAGTAAAACGGACAACAAAACACAATTTATTGATGTAAGTGGTGAAGACTTCTTTAAAAAAATAACCAACAACAATGTGATGACAGATAAGCACATTGAAAAGGTGATGAAAATGTTCAGCAACAAAGAAGAAGTACCACATGTAGCAACATCTATCGATAATACTAAGATTACTGCAAACGATTATAATCTTTCGGTTAGTTCGTATGTTGAAGGAGAAGACATTCGTGATAAGATAAACATAGATGAAATAAATACAGAGATTAAAGACACCGTAAGGAGAATAGATGAGCTACGAGCTGATATTGATCTAATTGTTAAGGATTTGGAAAGATGAAAGAACAAATAGAATCACAAAATACTGAGAAAAATTTATTTTTAAAAAATTTACTTCAAGGAATTGAAGTTGAATATGAAAGTATTGGAAACCTAATTACTAGAGTAAGAGAAAAGGGGAAACAAGATGATAAAATTAAAACTGTTTATTCCGTAAGTAATCTTCTTGGATTAGTAAAAGCTGAAGATTTCAGAAAAAACACCATCCATAGTAGTAATACTTCGAATTATACTATTGTAAAGCAAGGAATGTTTGCATATAACCCTGCTAGGTTAAATATAGGTTCTATAGGATATTTTAAAAATGACTTATCTGGTTTAGTTAGTCCAATGTATGTAGTTTTTAAAATTGATAAAAATAGAATACTCAAAGAATATTTGTATTTATTTATCAAATCTAAATACTGTATTAATAAAATTAATTCTTTAACCGAGTCTGGTGCAAGATTTAGATTCGACTTTGAAAGATGGGGTCTTATCAATATCCCTCTCCCCCCAATTCCCGTTCAAAAGGAAATCGTTCGTATTCTCGATAAGTTTACTAAGCATAAAGCAGAGCTTATAGCAGAGCTTACAGCTCGTAAACAACAATACATTTATTATCGTGAGCAGTTGTTCAGTTTTGAAGAATCGGAAGTTGATTGGAAATCGCTAAATGAAATTGGGGAGTTTCAAAGAGGTAAACGTTTTGTTAGAACTGATTTAATCTCTCAAGGAGTACCCACTATTCATTATGGTGAAATGTACACGCACTATGGTACTTGGGCAGCTGAAACGAAATCATTCGTTAGCGAAGAGCTCGTTAAAAACAAAAATCTAAGAGTAGCAGAAAAAGGAGATGTTATCATCGTAGCAGCAGGTGAAACAATTGAAGACCTTGGAAAAGGAACTGCTTGGTTAGGCAATGAAGGTGTTGTTATTCACGATGCTTGCTTTTCATTTAGAAGCCCTTTGCACCCAAAATATGTAGCTTATTTTACCCGAACAAGACAGTATCACGACCAAATAAGAAAACATATTTCTTCGGGTAAAATTTCTGCTATTAACTCAAAAGGCTTAAGTAAAGTCATAATCCCAGTACCTTCAAAAGATGAACAAGAACGAATTATCACAATCTTAGACAAATTTGACATCCTTACTACCTCAATAAGTGAAGGTTTGCCAAAAGAGATTGAACTTAGAAAAAAGCAGTATGAATATTATCGTGATCTGTTATTAACCTTTCCAAAAGACAATATAGAAGAATAACATGGGACAGTCATTAACAGAAATAGCAGAAAAATTAAGGGACACTACTAAAAAAGTACAGTTGATTTATGCTTTTAATGGAACAGGCAAAACGCGATTGTCTCGTGAGTTTAAAGATTTAATATCTCCAAAAGAAACAGATACAGAGGAAGAATATCAATCCAAAGTACTTTATTACAACGCATTTACAGAAGATCTTTTTTATTGGGATAATGATTTAGATGCTGATATCGATAGAAAGATTATTGTTCGTCCCAATGCTTTTACAAACTGGGTTCTTCAAGATCAAGGTCAGGAACCTAATATCATAACTCATTTTCAACATTACACTAATGACAAACTAACACCTCATTTCAATGAGGAATATACGACCAAGGATAAGAACAATAGAGATATAGTTATAAAGGCTTTCTCTGAAATTACATTCTCTTTAGAAAGAGGAAATGAAGAAAATATTGAAAATATAAAAATTTCGAAAGGAGAAGAAAGCAACTTAATTTGGTGTGTATTTTATAGCATATTGGAACAAATTATTGAAGTTTTGAATGTTCCTGAACCAGATGATAGAGAAACCAATGAATTTGACAATTTAGAATATGTATTTATTGACGATCCGGTAAGTTCTCTAGACGATACTCACCTAATCGAATTGGCTGTAAATATCGCAGAGTTGATAAAATCAAGTCAGTTTAATCGCTCTGATCAGTCCGGATTGAAATTTATCATTACAACACACAATCCATTGTTTTATAATGTGCTTTTTAATGAGTTCAATAATGCCTCTCCTAGTACAGGTTATAAAAGAAAAGACTTTGAAATGAAACGTCTGGAAAAATTAAATGATGGTACTTTTTTACTGGTTAACCAAATAAATGATTCTCCTTTTTCTTATCATCTTTTTCTTTTGTCTGAACTTGAAAAGGCTATTGAATTAGAAGATATTCAAAAATATCATTTCAACTTTCTTCGTAATATTTTAGAAAAAACTTCCACTTTTCTTGGTTATAACAAGTGGAGAGATCTCTTGCCTGAAGAATCACGTGAAGCATATTATAACCGTATTATTAATCTCTCTAGTCATGGTAAACATGCTGGTGAAGAAATTTCTGTTATTGAAGATAATGATAAAAGAGTGTTGAGTTACCTGGTAGGTGAAATTAAAAGAATTTACGGTTTCAAATCAACAGTTAGTCCAAATGTAATTGAAGAAAATGACACAGTATAAAACCATAGCAGAATCAAATAATTTCATTGTATTAGACAAATACACTAAGTACTCAGAAGTACACGAAGCACCTGTAAGTTATCAGACGGAGTCAGCACTTGAGCGAGAGTTTATCCAAGATTTAGTTGATCAAGGATATGAAAATCCCACAAATCTTAATACTCTTGATGCCATGTTGGAGAATGTAAGAGTACAACTACAGATGCTTAATGATATGGAATTTACGGATAGTGAATGGGCTCGTTTTGTGGAGGAGTATTTAGATAAACCAAGTGATAATCTCGTAGATAAAACAAGAAAGATTCACGACAATTACATTTATGATTTTGTCTTTGATGATGGACACATCCAAAATATCTATTTGGTTGATAAGAAAAACGTTGTTCGAAATAAAGTTCAGGTAATATCACAATTCGAACAGAAAGGAACACATTCAAATCGCTATGATGTAACTATATTAGTCAATGGTTTGCCATTAGTGCAAGTTGAATTAAAAAAACGTGGAGTGGCTATCCGTGAAGCTTTTAATCAGGTGCATCGTTACACAAAAGAGAGTTTTAACAGTAAAAACTCACTCTTCAAATACTTACAGATATTTGTTATTTCCAATGGTACGGATAGCCGTTATTTCGCAAACACAGTTAAGCGGAATAAAAACAGTTTTGATTTCACCATGAACTGGGCTAAGGCTGACAATACGTTAATAAAAGATTTAAAGGATTTTACAAGTACATTTTTTCAAAAGCACACCCTGTTAAATGTCTTGCTTACCTATTCGGTTTTTGATATAAGCGATACGCTGCTTGTAATGAGACCCTATCAAATTGCGGCCACTGAAAGGATTTTATGGAAAATTAAAAGCTCTTATGAATCCAAAAATTGGTCAACTACTGAAAGTGGTGGCTTCATTTGGCATACTACGGGATCAGGTAAGACCCTTACCAGTTTTAAAACTGCCCGGCTTGCAACTCAACTTGATTTTATTGATAAAGTGTTCTTTGTGGTCGATCGTAAAGACCTAGATTATCAAACCATGAAAGAATATCAACGCTTTTCTCCTGATAGTGTAAACGGATCGGAAAGCACAGCAGGCTTAAAGCGAAATATTGAGAAAGATGATAACAAGATTATTGTTACCACCATTCAGAAATTGAATAACCTCATGAAAAGTGAGAGTGATTTACCTATTTTTCAAAAGCAGGTGATTTTTATTTTTGATGAGGCTCACCGTTCACAATTTGGTGAAGCTCAAAAGAATCTAAAAAAGAAGTTTAAAAAGTATTGTCAGTTTGGTTTTACAGGAACTCCAATCTTTCCTGAAAATGCGTTAGGAGCAGAAACTACTGCAAGCGTATTTGGAAGAGAATTACATTCCTACGTTATTACTGATGCTATCAGAGACGAAAAAGTATTGAAATTCAAGGTGGACTATAATGATGTTCGTCCTCAATTTAAAGGCATAGAAACTGAACAGGATGAGAAAAAATTAAGTGCAGCAGAAAACAAAAAAGCGTTACTTCATCCTATCCGGATTAAAGAGGTTTCCCAATACATTTTACAAAACTTTAGACAAAAAACGCATAGAACACAGGGAGGAAATAGTGGTTTTAATGCCATGTTTGCTGTTAATAATATTGATGCCGCAAAATGCTATTATGATGAATTAAATCATCTTCAAAAGGAAAGTGATAAGCCATTAAAAATAGCTACAATCTTCTCCTTTGCAGCCAATGAAGAACAAAATGCCATTGGTGAGATAGTGGATGAAACTTTTGAGCCTGCGGCAATGGATCAAAGCGCAAAAGAATTCTTGGCCAAAGCTATCAATGACTACAACGCTATGTTCAAAACCAGTTATGGGGTTGAAAGCAAAGAATTCCAAAACTACTATCGTGATCTTGCTAAACGTGTAAAAAGTAAAGAGATTGATCTACTCATTGTAGTAGGAATGTTCCTAACTGGTTTTGATGCTCCTACATTGAACACGCTGTTTGTAGATAAAAACTTGCGTTATCATGGATTAATGCAGGCTTTTTCACGTACGAATCGAATTTATGATGCTACAAAGACCTTTGGAAACATAGTTACTTTCCGGGATTTAGAAAAAGCAACTGTTGATGCCATAACGCTGTTTGGAGATAGTAATACTAAAAATGTAGTGCTAGAGAAGAGTTATAATGAATACCTGGAAGGATTTACTGATAATTCAACAGGTGAAGCTAGAAGAGGTTATATCGATGTTGTAAACGAACTCAACGAAAAATTCCCCAATCCAGACGAAATCGTTACAGAAAAGGATAAAAAGGAGTTTTCAAAACTGTTTGGAGAATACTTGCGAGTAGAAAACATCCTTCAGAATTACGATGAATTCGTTCATCTAAAGGCTCTTCAATTAGTGGATATAAACGATCCAGATGCATTAGAAGAATTTAAAGAAAAATACTTTGTAACAGATGAGGATATTTCTGCCATGCAGGAAATCGAAATCCCAGCAGAACGAACCATTCAAGATTATCGCTCAACTTATAATGATATTCGAGACTGGCTAAGGCGTGAAAGAAGTAGCAGAGAATCCGAAGAATCAACTATTGATTGGGATGATGTTGTATTTGAAATAGACTTGCTCAAATCCCAAGAAATAAACTTAGACTATATTCTTGAATTAATCTTTGAGCATAACAAAAAGACCAAAGATAAAGCCGCTTTAATAGAAGAAATTCGTAGAGTAATTCGTGCAAGTATTGGTAACAGAGCTAAAGAGAGTTTAGTGGTTGATTTTATCAATGAAACAGAACTTGATTCCATTCAAGATAAAGCTAATATTATAGATTCATTCTTCGAATATGCTCAAGGCAAGCAGAAAACGGAAGCCTCAGAGTTAATTGCGGACGAGAATTTGAATGAGGAAGAAGCAAAACGATATATTACAACTTCTTTAAAGCGTGAATATGCTAGTGAAAATGGAACAGAACTTAATGCTCTTTTACCAAAAATGAGCCCTTTGAATCCTCAGTATTTGACAAAAAAACAGAGCGTCTTTAAGAAGATTTCTTCATTTGTTGAAAAGTTTAAGGGAGTAGGGGGACAAATTTAGAGTTAAAAAAAATATTAGATATGGCTAAAATAAAGATATTCGTAAGTAGTGTACAAAAAGAATTTGAATCTGAAAGAGAAGCGCTGAATGAATACATCTTATCTGATCCACTATTGGGTAGATTCTTTGAGCCATTTTTATTTGAATTATTGCCTGCTTCTGGTCAAACACCAAAGTCTGTTTATTTACGAGAAGTTGAAGAAAGTCCAATTTACTTAGGCTTATTAGGTGTTAAATATGGATATGAAGACAATGGTGTTTCAGTAACAGAAAGGGAGTTTGACCATGCTACACTTCACCATAAGACAAGATTAGTATATATTACCAATCACACATCAGAAGAAAGAGAACATAAACAACGTGATTTTGTGAGTAAGGCACAAGCAGGGTTGGTGCGCAGGCGTTTTTCAAATGTAGAAGAACTTAAAGCAAGTATTTATTCAGCTTTAATAAATTACTTAATCGAAAATGGAAAAATACAAACGGGTCCTTTTGATGCGACAATTAATCAAATAGCAACAATAGATGATATAGACCCTGACAAGATTATCGATTTTGTGAGAACAGCTCGTGGCAAAAGAGGATTTCCATTACAAGAATCCGCTCCAATGGAAGACGTTCTAACACACTTAAACTTGTTGAACAATGGAAATATTACCAATGCAACTATCTTACTTTTTGGTAAAGATCCTCAACGGTTTTTTATCAATTCAGAAGTTCGATGTACTTATTATCATGGAACAGAAGTGGTAAAACCAATTCCATCATACAAAGTTTTTAAAGGAGATGTTTTTGAATTAGTTGATCAATCCATAGACTTTGTGCTATCCAAATTAGATTTTTCAATAGGTACACGAGCGGAAGATACTTCCATTCCTGGAAAGTATGAACTGCCTAAAGAAATTGTTGCTGAAGCTATTGTAAATGCAATTGCCCACAGAGATTATACAAGTAACGGAAGTGTGCAAGTAATGCTTTTCAAAGATAGATTGGCAATTTATAATCCAGGGACTTTACCAATGGGCTGGACAATAGAAAAATTAAAGAAAGTACATACTTCTGTACCTAAAAATCCATTATTAGCAGAACCTATGTACCTGAAAGGCTACATTGAAAGGTTAGGTACAGGTACAGCAGATATTATTCGTATAGCTAGAGAAGAAGGACTAAAAGAGCCTGAGTTTATACAAGATGATTCTTTTACAACTATACTTTATAGACCTGCTAAAAGTGTTACTGGGGAAGTAAGTGTGGAAGCTACCGGGGAAGTAAGTGTGGAAGCTACTGGGGAAGTAAGTGATGAAGTTATAAAAGTAGTACTTGCCGTAGATGGGGAAATGAAACGTACTGATATTCAAGCTAAAGTTGGATTAAAACATGATGATCATTTCAGAATACATTATATAACTCCAGCTTTAGAAGGTGGGTATATACAAATGAAGTTTCCCAATAATATTAGGCATCCAAAGCAAAAATATTTTCTTACCCAAAAAGGTGAAAATCTTAAAAAATTACAAGGTAGAGAATAAGCTCTATTAGTTGTTTATCACTTTGATAGCACAAAGTAATAATAGAATTCTATTTAACATAATTCCTAAGAAAGAAGTATGAGCGGTAGCCCGAAAGAAATGCGGGCAAGCGTTGGCTGTGAATGGATAAATGCGTAAAAACAAACAAAAGGGGCTTGTCCTTTTGTTTGCAAAGCAAACAATTACTTTAGTATTGTTTTAGCATTTGTACAGAGAGCGTTGACGCATATTTCTTTCTTGATTTTTTGGTTCTTTTTTATCAAGAAAAAAGAATAAATC
>OJGU01000686.1_pt1 | contig 17374 bp, 19 predicted proteins | sample 1594741 | NCBI WGS metagenome assembly OJGU01 (sample SAMN05416841, study PRJEB24817) | seawater metagenome | isolation source: Sea water | place: Canada:Atlantic | collected 2013-07
GAACATGAAAGGGTTTATTGAAAAGCACGAGTTCGGCCATGCGCAGGTCTTTCCCGGATATCCGCTGTCTTTGAGCAGTGCAGCGTACTGCAAACAGGAAGGCTGGCAAAGTAGGGCGGGCGCCACCGCCCAGGGGGACCTGTCACCCGACGTTTTGAAGGACAAAAAAAGAGACCCCCACCAGCAGACGACCGGTGGGTGTGATTTTGCGTTACCAGAACAGGTCAGGCGTTGACTGCACGGGGCGGATAGCCGTCCCTGCCTGATTCCTGCTGGCCGGATTGTCCGGCAGAGTCGGTGCTGGCGTCAGTTTGCGCCTTGCTGGCAGGCAGCTCGTCGGGAACGATGTTGACTGCGTGAATGCCCTTGTCGCTGGGCTTTTTGTCGAAGGTTACGGCCTGGCCGGCTTTTAAGGTCTTGTAACCGTCCATTTGCACCGAAGAGAAGTGCGCAAACAGGTCGTCACTGCAGCCATCCTCGATGATGAATCCGTACCCTTTGGCATTGTTGAACCACTTTACCTTGCCTCTTGGCATGATGAACTCCCCTGTTCTTTCACTGTCAGTGTCTTTGTTATTGATATTATTACCGAGCGTTTCGCCTTGCACGGATTGCAGCCTGTTACAGGCTTCTTACGCCAATTTACAATATTTTACATTGCTATCGTACTGTTGACCAATATTCGCTCAGAGTCAATAGCAGTTATAGCCGGAATGTATGGTTGAACCGGGGCCGGAGCCTGTATCATGGCGATATTGATAACCAGCGCACGCCCGGTTACCGGAGGTACCTTGAAAACCGGGCGGCAGACAACCATCTTTAAGCAGAGGCACCGATTTCCGGTAAAGAATCATGCGGACTATCCAGAATTCTCTACTAGTATTAAGTCAGGGGGAGGACGAACAACCAGGGCGTCAGGACGATGTCAGCGTTGCTCCCGAGAAGCCCGCCCTCAAGCGCCCCGCGCGCTTCAGGGTTCTGCTTCTGAACGACGATTACACACCCATGGATTTCGTTGTGGATGTGTTGATGACATTCTTCGGTATGAACGAAGAAAAGGCGACGCAGGTGATGCTGCTCGTCCATACGCAGGGAAAGGCTGTATGCGGGGTATATACCCGGGACATCGCGGAAACAAAGGCGGCACAGGTGAACCAGTATTCCTCGGAATGCGAACATCCGCTCCTTTGCGAGATTGAACGTGCGGACTGATAGACCTTGGGGTGGCCCATGCTGAGCAAAGATCTTGAAATTACACTGAATACGGCTTTCAAAAGTGCGCGCGACAAGCGTCATGAGTTCATGACCGTCGAGCATCTTTTGCTGGCCTTGCTCGACAACGAATCGGCAGTGGGCGTCCTGAAAGCATGCGGTGCAGATCTGGCCCGGCTTCAGGAAGAACTCGTAGAGTTTGTGGATTCAACCACACCACTGATCCCCAGCAACGACAGCGAGCGGGAAACGCAACCCACGCTCGGATTCCAGCGCGTGCTTCAGCGTGCTGTTTTTCACGTACAATCCTCTGGCAAGAAGGAGGTGACCGGTGCCAATGTGCTGGTGGCCATCTTCAGTGAGCAGGAGAGCCAGGCAGTTTATGTACTTAAGAAGCAGAGCATCGCCCGCATTGATGTGGTGAACTTTGTTTCCCATGGTATCTCTCGCGTTCAGGGTGCCGAAGATCAGGAGGGCCCCGACCAGGCGTCCCACGATGAAGCCGCTGAAGAAGGTGGCGCGTCACGCCCGCTGGAAAGCTACGCAACCAACCTGAATGATCAGGCACGACAGGGCCGCATTGATCCGCTGATCGGCCGTGAACACGAAGTCGAGCGGGTAGTACAGATACTGGTTCGCCGTCGCAAGAATAATCCGCTCCTGGTGGGCGAAGCTGGCGTGGGAAAGACTGCGATTGCTGAAGGCCTTGCCAAGCGCATCGTGGATAGCCAGGTGCCGGAGATCATTTCCGATGCAGTGGTCTATTCACTTGACCTTGGTGCTCTGCTGGCCGGTACCAAGTACCGCGGCGATTTCGAGAAGCGGCTGAAGGGGCTGCTGGCGGAATTGAAGAAAGAGAAGCATGCGATTCTGTTCATTGATGAGATCCACACCATCATCGGTGCCGGGTCCGCATCCGGCGGTGTGATGGATGCCTCCAACCTGCTCAAGCCGATGCTGAGTTCAGGGGAAATCCGTTGCATTGGTTCCACGACCTTCCAGGAATTCCGTGGCATTTTCGAGAAGGACAGCGCGCTGGCTCGCCGTTTCCAGAAGATTGATGTGAACGAACCCAGCGTCGAGGATACCTATCAGATACTCAAGGGGCTGAAGTCCCATTTCGAGAGGCACCATGACCTGAAGTACACCGACCAGGCACTGCGTGTGGCGGCGGAGCTGTCTGAGCGTTACATCACCGACCGTCACCTGCCGGATAAGGCCATTGACGTGATCGACGAAGCCGGTGCTCATCAGCGTCTGCTGGCGGCGTCCAAGCGTAAGAAGACAATCGACGTGTCGGAAATCGAGGACGTGGTAGCCAACATCGCCCGCATTCCTCCGAAGAACGTCTCCACCAGCGACAAGGACCTGCTGCGCAATCTGGAGCGGGATCTCAAGATGGTGGTCTTCGGGCAAGACCCGGCCATCGAATCGTTGTCCACCGCCATCAAGCTGGCCCGTGCCGGCCTGAAGGCGCCGGAGAAGCCGGAAGGTGCCTTCCTGTTTGCCGGCCCCACGGGTGTGGGCAAGACCGAAGTTACCAAGCAACTGGCCAAGGTATTGGGTATTGAGCTGGTGCGCTTCGACATGTCCGAGTATATGGAACGGCATACGGTGTCCCGGTTGATCGGCGCGCCTCCGGGCTATGTCGGGTACGACCAGGGTGGTCTGCTGACGGAATCCGTCAGCAAGCATCCGCATTGCGTGCTGTTGCTGGATGAGATCGAGAAGGCTCATCCGGAGGTCTTTAACCTGCTGCTGCAGGTGATGGATCACGGTACGCTCACGGATAACAACGGTCGTAAGGCAGATTTCCGTCATGTGATCCTGGTGATGACCACTAACGCCGGTGCCGAAAGCATGGCCCGTCGTTCCATTGGCTTCAGCGAGCAGGACCACAGCACGGATGGTATGGAAATCATTTCCAAGACCTTCACGCCGGAGTTCCGCAACCGCCTGGATAGCATTATCCAGTTCGGTGATCTCCAGCCGGCCACCATCACCCACGTGGTGGACAAGTTCCTGACCGAACTTCAGGCACAGCTGGATGAGAAGCATGTGGTGCTCCACGTGGATGACGCCGCGAAAGAGTGGCTGGCAGAGAAGGGCTACGACGTCACTATGGGCGCGCGCCCAATGGCACGTCTGATCCAGGACAAGATCAAGCGCCCCTTGGCGGAACAGATATTGTTCGGCCGGTTGTCAGAACACGGCGGCGATGTCCACATTCACCTCAAGGATGGCGAACTGCAATTTGAGTATGAGGACGAGCCTGCGGAAGCGGTTTAGGAAAGCGGAACCAGGTTTGGCTGTAAGATAAAGAAAGGCCCCGGTGGAGACACCGGGGCCTTTTTACGTCACAAGGCTATCAACGAGCGCGGTAAACGATGCGCCCTTTGCTCAGATCGTACGGGGTCAGCTCCACCTTGACCTTGTCGCCTGTCAGAATGCGGATGTAGTTCTTGCGCATCTTGCCAGAAATGTGAGCGGTCACAATATGGCCGTTTTCGAGTTCAACCCGGAACATGGTGTTTGGAAGCGTATCAACAATAACGCCTTCCATTTCAATAGCATCGGACTTCGCCATTCAGTAAAAACCTCGTAAATTGGCTTGCTGTGATTTTAAATTGCGCAATTCTGCCTGATTTACCGCCATTTGGCAAAATCAGTTAACGTCCATGATGTGCCATTGCCCGTCCTGGAGCGCTTCGATCGGGCGGAATCGTGTTTTGTAATTCATTTTCCGGCATTCTTCGATCCAATAACCCAGATACAGGTGTGGGAGCCCCAGCCGTTTTGCTTCCTCGATCTGCCAGAGCACCGCAAAGGTGCCCAGGCTTCGGCGTTCATAGGCAGGATCAAATACGGTATAGATGGCTGACAGGCCTTCGTCCAGCATGTCCACGGCGGCCAGACCCACCAGGTTGTCTCCGTCCATGATTTCGACAAACCAGGAATCGGTGGCGCCCTCCACCAGGAACGACATGAACTGTTCACGGGAGGGTGGGTACATGTCGCCGTCAGAGTGCCGTTGTTCAATGTAATGCGCGTAGAGGCTGTAATACCGTTCCGAAAAGGTTGCCTTGACCATGCGGCAGCTAAGGTCGGCGTTCTTTTTCATGACCCTGCGCTGGCTGCGGTCTGGCTGGAACTGTTCCACCTTGAGCCTGACAGGGACGCAGGCATTGCAGTTTTCGCAGTGGGGACGATAGTAATGCGAGCCACTTCGACGGAAGCCCAGGGCGGTCAGCTGGCTGTATAACCGCTTGTCCACATGCGCCCTCGGGTCGACGAACATAGTGGTTGCTTGGCGATCTGGCAGGTAACTGCAGTCGTGGGCCGGCGTGGCAAAAAACACCAGGGTCCTGAGATTGCTCATTCACACCTCCGGGCCGGGCCACTGCCACCGGAAGCCCCAGTCGCTGTGGTCCGGACTACTGTCGACGCATGTCCTGAGTATAGATAAAAATTCGCTGCGTGGAATACTTCGTGCACCCATTCGCAATAGGTGGCCGCTTTCCACCTGGCAATCCATGATCCGGTAACCCCAGTCCCGGAGCTGGTTGGCCAGATGGACCATCAATACTTTCGAGGCGTTGGTTTCCAGTGAAAACATGGACTCGCCAAAGAAACAGCGGCCAATGGCCAGGCCGTACATTCCTCCGGCCAGTTCTCCTTTGGGGTTCCATACTTCTATGGAGTGGGCCACACCCTGTTTGTGAAGCTGGCCATAGCTGTCAATCATATCCTGGGTGATCCAGGTGCCTTCGGCACGGGTGTTGGCGCAGAGGCGGATGATGCGGGGGAAGGCCTGATTGGCGGTGATGGTGAAATAACCGCTGTTGAGGGTGCGCCGTAGGCTTCTGGAGACGTGGATTTCTTCCGGGAAAAGGACGCATCTGGGGCTGGGGGACCACCAGAGTATGGGTTGGTCGTCGCTGAACCAGGGGAAGATGCCGTTGCGGTAGGCGAGTTTGAGCCGCTCGGTGGATAGGTCACCGCCCAGCGCCAGCAATCCGTCGGGGTCCTCCAGGGCCTGTTCGGCGGGGGGGAACCAGAGTTGGTCGGGGTCTAGCCAGGGTAGTGACGTCATCTCGGTCCGGAGTTAGTACTCGAGTGTTGGTGGAGTCGGCGAGTGGTCACGGATGTCTGAAACACGCTCGAGCACGTCGGTGTGGCGCTTGGGCTCCGCCATCCATGGCTCCGCACAGTTTCAGACATCCGTAACCACTTGCCTTTTCGGGCCTCGGAGGTGCCTGCCCTGAACCACTTCCGAATAAGTTTCTCGGTTAAACTCAGTCTTGGTCCAGAAACTTTTCGGCGTCAAGTGCTGCCATGCAGCCGAAGCCTGCAGAGGTAACGGCCTGGCGGTAGACGTGGTCGGCTACGTCGCCGGCGGCGAAGACGCCGGGGATGCTGCTCTGAGTGGCCATGCCTTCCAGGCCGGAGCGGATTTTGATGTAGCCGTTTTCCATATCCAGCTGGCCCTGGAACAGGTCGGTGTTGGGTTTGTGGCCGATGGCGATGAACACGCCGGCCAGGTCCATTTCCTGGGTGGCGTCGCCCTTGGTGCTTTTGATGCGCATGCCGGTGACGCCGGTGCCGTCGCCGAGGACTTCGTCCAGGGTGTGGTCCCAGATGATGTTGACGTTGCCGTTTTCGGCTTTTTCGAACAGTTTGTCCTGCAGGATTTTTTCAGCGCGCAGGCTGTCGCGGCGGTGTACCAGGGTGACTTCGTCGGCGATGTTGGAGAGGTACAGCGCTTCTTCAACGGCGGTATTGCCGCCGCCGATGACGGCGACTTTCTGTTTCTTGTAGAAGAAACCGTCGCAGGTGGCGCAGGCGGAGACGCCCTGGCCCTTGAATTTTTCTTCCGAGTCGAGGCCCAGGTACATGGCGGAGGCGCCAGTGGCGATGATCAACCCGTCGCAGGTGTATTCGCCGCTGTCGCCCTTGAGGCGGAAGGGGCGGTTACGCAGGTCGGCTTCGTTGATGGTGTCGTAGACTACCTGGGTCTCGAAGCGCTCCGCGTGTTTGAGCATGCGCTGCATCAGCTCGGGGCCCTGTACGCCATCGTTGTCGCCCGGCCAGTTGTCCACGTCGGTGGTGGTGGTCAACTGTCCGCCCACTTCAATACCGGTGATCAGCGTGGGTTTCAGGTTGGCGCGGGCGGCGTAGACGGCAGCGGTGTAGCCGGCGGGGCCGGAGCCTAGGATGATCAGTCTGGAGTGTTTGGTTTCGCTCATTATGGGTCTCTCGCTAACGAATCTGGACGTGTTGCGCTGGCCGCGTTTTCACGTAATCGGTACGTTGGTCCGGGGGCTGGCCCGGAGGAAAAGGGCAAAAGGCTAACATGAACAGGATAGGTTTCCAGTTGTTTTGCCCAATTCATTCCATTAAGTGATGCTATCTATTCAATGACAGAGACGGAGGTCAGAAGTTGCCTTACTCTCTCCGCGCTCTTTCCGGACTCGCCCTGTTCCAGGCGGTGTTCGGCGACCGCAGGAAATACCGCCTGGATGTCATCCGGTAACACATGGTGGCGACCGTCCATCAGGGCCCATGCCCTTGCGGCGCGCACAAGCCCGAGTCCGGCCCTGGGCGACAGGCCATACAGTAGGCCGGGCATGCGTCGGCTCTGTTCCAGCAGGCGCTGTACGTAGTCCAGCAGTGCCGGGCTGGTGGACACCCGGTTAACGGCGTCCTGAAGGGTTTGCAGGTTTTCCGAAGAAAGCAGTGATTGCAGTCTGTCGGTCATGACCCGGCGGTCTTCACCTTCCAGCAGTTCCCGTTCGGCGCGCGGGTCGGGGTAGCCCAGGCGTATGCGCATCAGGAAACGGTCAAGCTGGGATTCCGGTAACGGGTAGGTGCCGCCCTGCTCGATGGGATTCTGTGTGGCGATAACGAAGAATGGATGGGGCAGGGGGCGGGTTTCGCCCTCGATGGAAACCTGCCGTTCCTCCATGGCTTCCAGCAATGCACTCTGGGTTCTTGGGGAGGCGCGGTTGATCTCATCGGCCAGGACAACCTGCGCGAAGATCGGTCCGGGATGGAACACCAGGCTGCCCGCCTGCTTGTCGTACATGGAGAAGCCAAGCACGTCAGCAGGTAAGAGATCATTGGTAAACTGGATGCGCTGGTAGCTCAGGCCCATGACCTTGGCTAACGCGTGGGACAGGGTGGTTTTGCCCATTCCCGGAATGTCTTCAATCAGCAGGTGGCCCCTGGCCAGCAAGCCGCAGAGCGAAAGCCGTACCTGGTGATCCTTGCCCAGGAGTATGCTGTTTAACTCGCGGATAACCGTATCCGTCAGTTTTTTCATGTAGTGTTCAGTCCCTTACTCGCTTGAGAATGTCGCCATAGGCGTCGATACGCCGATCCCTGAAGTACGGCCAGATGCGCCGAATCGATTCACTGCGAGAGCGGTTAATGGTAGCGAATAATAGGGTTTCGGAATGGTCGTCGGCACGAGCCAGGAACTCTCCCTGGGGCCCGCATATAAAGCTGTTGCCCCAGAAACGAATGCCGTCGGAGCTGCCGGACGGGTCGGGTTCCGTGCCGATGCGGTTTGGCGCGATGACCGGCAGGTTATTGGCAACCGCATGGCCGCGTTGAACGGTTACCCAGGCGTCCAACTGGCGCGCCTGTTCTTCCGGGTCGTCGGTGACATCCCAGCCAATAGCGGTGGGGTAGATCAGTACCTCCGCGCCGGCCAGGGCCATCAGGCGGGCGGCCTCTGGATACCACTGGTCCCAACACACCAGCACACCCAGCCGACCCACTGAGGTGTCGATGGGGGTGAAGCCGTTGCGGCCGTCGTTGAAGCTGGCGTCGCCCGGGGTGAAATAGAATTTTTCGTAAAAGCCGGGGTCGTCGGGAATATGCATCTTGCGGTAGAGGCCGGCGATGCTTCCATCCCGCTCAAAAACAACGGCCGTGTTGTGGTAGACGCCGTTCATTCGCCGTTCGAAGATCGACCCAACGAGGACAATGCCAAGTTCCGCGGCCAGAGCGGATAGTCGACGACTGGTCGGACCGGGAATCGGTTCGGCAAGTTCGAATACCGAGGTATCTTCGGTCTGGCAAAAGTAGAGCGTAGCGTGCAGTTCCTGCAGGACGACGAGTTGGGCGCCGTCAGCTGCCGCCTGGCGAACCAGGCGTTCGCTGGTGGCCAGGCTGGTGTCCTTGTCGGCGCTGCACTGCTGTTGTATCGCGGCAATGGCCAGGTCAGGGGATAGGGGGGAGTGACTCATGCGCCTACAACCCCTGCTGGTATCTGCATGGTGATGCAATGCAGGCTACCTCCCTGTGTAATCAGTGCTCGGCAGTTCACCGGAATCACTTCCCGATCCGGGAAAAGATTCGACAGGGTGGCCACCGCCTCTTCATCTTGCGGCACGCCATAAACCGGCACCAGCACAGCGCCGTTGATGACCAGGAAGTTGGCATAGGTTGCGGGAAGGCGCTCGCCGTCATCGTCATGGATGGCATCCGGCCAGGGCAGCGGGGTCAGGCGGTAGGGTCGGCCGTCAGCCTGGTGGAACTGCTGCAGCTCCTCCTCCATGGCCGCCAGGGCGCTGTAGTGCTCATCGCTGACGTTCGAGCAGGATACGTAACAGATATGGTCCGGTGCGCAAAACCGCGCCAGGGTATCGATATGGCTGTCGGTGTCGTCACCGGCAAGGTAGCCGTGGTTCAGCCAGAGGATGCGCTCGGCGCCCAGCGTCTCCGACAACAGGTGTTCAATGCCCGCCCGATCCATGGATGGATTGCGGGAAGGCGTCAACAGGCATTCGCTGGTGGTCAGCAAGGTGCCGTTACCATCGGACTCGATAGAGCCTCCCTCGAGAACGAAGTCGACTGGTATCAGCGGTGTCGCGCCAAAGCTGCCAAAATTCGACAGGTGGCTGTTCAGGGCATTGTCTTTTTCCCAGGGGAATTTTCCACCCCAGGCATTGAACCTGAAATCCAGTAATTCGTGGTCCTCGCCACGGCTAATGGCGATGGGGCCGTGGTCGCGTGCCCAGGTATCGTTGGCCGGGGCAGGGACGGCCACAACGCGGCCGGGAAAGCCATTCTCTTGAGCGAACTGATTAAGCTCCCTTTCCAGCTCCTGCAAACGGAAAACATGCTCGCAGCTGAGTAGTACGTGCTGAAAGCGCAATACGGTCCGTGCGATCTCCATAAACACCGGCTCGACATCGGCGAGGATGTCGCTCCAGTCCGTTCCGGGATGGGGCCAGGTAAGCATGATGGCACTTTGGGGTACCCACTCGGCGGGCATCACAGGTCTGGAAGTCAAGTTGTGAACACCTTATCCAAAAGCCGCCATTCTAACGAACGGGCGGGGTTGCGTCAGGATATGCAGAGGATTTTTTAGCGGCTGGGCTTCAATACCGCATGGATGACCCGGTCAGCTTCAAAGTACACGACGAAATCCCCGTAGTGCCATTGCGATATGGGTGGGTTGCCCACTGGCCCGGACGTGCGTATCGGGTTGCCCCAGCCGTTGCGGACGCTGGACTGGCTCATGCCAGTACGCGGAAGGTTTTCCTGTGCGCCGCGCTCAGACTGCGACATCACTGGAACCCGAACCTCTTCCGCCACCGCGGTGGTGAGCGGGGCTACCGCCAGTCCTGAGAGGGCTGCGGCGGCACAAACGGCTTTTATGGTGCGGTTTTTCATCAGTGACTTACTCCCTGGGGTCGTCGTATCCGATTGAACGGGGTTGCCTGGAGAATCTGGAAAGTACCGTGGTGTGTACGCGCCAGACATTGATAAAACGTAATATCCACCAAAGACTAACAAAAGTCAGCCCGAATTCGATGATTTGTGGACCATTTACTCTTTCTGTCGCTGGCGGATCTGCCAGCGCATCACATGGCGGGCAACTTGCTGTCGGTCGCTGTCATGAATGTCAGTAAATTCCGTATGAACCCTGCCACCGCCGCTTTTCTCCGGTACAACGTCGATGACACGGGCAGTGGCTACGGGCTGAAACAGCTCCGGCGGCAGCGTCATTCTCAGGGCCAGTTGGTCACCGGCGGAAAAACGGTTAGTGGAACTGTGGAACGACAGTCCACCTTCGCTGAGTGTGACATCCTGCCAGTCCTCAGGTTGCAACGGATTTTGCTCAAAGGCCATAATGCGCGCCAACGTATCCAGCTTCCCGTTCAGAGACTTGATCAGAGAGGTCAGCAGGCGGTCACGTTCTGCCAGGTTGGCGAGCTGTGCCCTGACATCCTGATCCAGGCGCCTGAACTCCGAGCGCAGGCTTTCCACGTGATTGCCGTTAAAGGGGTTTTCCTGATTGTCCTCGCCAGGACCCAGCGTTCGGATTTCCAGGCCAATATGGTCACTGATGCGAAAGAAGTCCCTGCGGTCAGAGGGAATATCCAACGGGTTATTGTCGGGTGTCATTTCAGACATCTGGGCTCCATAACACGGTATTATTGTTTCCTGATAGCAGTTTAGCAGCTTCCTGACGGTCCGTATCGCCGCAGGATTTTCGACAGACCAGAAGGCAGCGACAGGCTCCTCCCAATGTTCAGACCCTTATCATTGTATGTCGGCTTGCGGTACACCGCGGCCAAACGACGTAATCACTTCATTTCGTTCATTTCTCTGACGTCCATGATTGGCCTGATGCTGGGCGTGGCGGTCCTCATCATCGTGTTGTCGGTGATGAATGGCTTTGACCGTGAGCTCAAGCAGCGAATTCTGGGCATGGTGCCTCATGCTGTGATCCAGGGTAATCCCGATCTTGATAATTGGCAGCAAGTGGACCGGGAAGTAGAGAAACACCCGTCGGTGATCGCTGCAGCGCCCTTTATTCAGGGTCAGGGTATGGTCACAGGTGGCGGTGACGTTCGCGGCGTCATGCTCAATGGTGTGCTGCCAGAGCAGGAGCGAAGCGTTTCCATCATCGAAAACCATATGATCGAAGGCGGGCTGGACGACCTGAAATCCGGAGAGTTTGGCATCATTATAGGCCGGCAGATGGCCGCCAGCTTGCGCCTGCAACTGGGCGACCGGGTAACCGTAGTGTTGCCGGAAGCCTCGGTAACGCCGGCCGGGGTGTTGCCGCGACTGAAGCGATTCACCGTCAAGGGTGTATTCAGTGTCGGGGCCGAACTGGATGGCAACTACACCCTGATTCATATGGATGATGCGTCAAAGCTCATACGCACCGACGGCAAAGCCCAGGGTGTGCGCCTTCTGGTGGACGATCTGTTTCAGGCACCGAAAGTGGCAGAAGAAGTCGCGCGCCAGTTGACCGGCCGCCACTACATATCTGACTGGACCCGAACCCATGGCAATCTGTTCCAGGCCATCCGCATGGAGAAGACCATGATCGGCCTGTTGCTGATGTTCATCGTCGCTGTGGCCGCGTTCAACATTGTATCGACACTGGTAATGGTGGTTACCGACAAGACAGCCGATATCGCCATCCTGCGCACGATGGGCGCAACACCCGGGCGAGTGATGCGGATCTTCATGGTTCAGGGCGCCGTGATTGGCATTACCGGCACCCTGGTAGGCACAGCGCTGGGCATCCTGGGTGCCTACAACATCAGCGGGTTTATTGCCTGGCTGGAGGCCTTCATGGGGCATCAGTTCCTCAGTGCTGACGTCTATTTCATCAGTTATCTTCCGTCCCAGCTGCAGTGGCAGGACGTGTGGATCATCAGTGGTGCCGGCCTCGCCATGAGTCTGTTGGCAACGATCTATCCAGCGTGGAGAGCATCCCGCGTCGACCCGGCGGAGGCCCTGCGATATGAGTAATTCAGCAACCATGAACGACGACAGGTCATTGGTTATCAACTGCGAGAAAGTGACCAGAACCTATAACGAAGGGCCTGGAAAGCTAACGATTTTCTCGGACATTTCGCTTCAGGTATCGGCCGGCGAATCGGTAGGCATTGTTGGCAGCAGTGGTGCTGGCAAAACCACGCTGCTAAACCTGCTCGGGGGGCTGGATAAACCTTCTTCGGGTCATATTGATATCTGCGGGCAGGATATCCACCGGATGAGCGAATCCGGCCGGGCGCGTTTTCGCAACCGTCACCTGGGGTTTGTTTACCAGTTCCATCATCTGTTGCCGGAATTTTCTGCTCTGGAAAACGTCATGATGCCGGGTGCGTTGGGCGGCCGTGGCGTTCGCCAGGCCTCGGAACAGGCAACCGCCATTCTCGAGCGTGTCGGGTTAGGCGCGCGTCTGGGGCATAAACCCGGAGAGCTGTCTGGTGGTGAGCGTCAGCGGGTGGCGATTGCTCGCGCCCTGGTGAACGAGCCCGAGTGCGTTTTGATGGATGAGCCCACCGGCAATCTGGATGAGCAGACCGGGGAAAGTGTTCGCGAGCTTATCGAGTCGCTCAGGGATCAGATTGGCATTGCGTTCGTGTTGGTCACCCACGACATGGCCATGGCCAGAAGCCTGGGGCGGGTGCTTCGGCTGGAGCAGGGTGAACTATTTCAGGAGCTTTGATGGGCGTCGGTGCCCGGCTTGGACTCGCGGGCGGCCCGGCGGTGACGGATTCGAAGTAGCTGGCGTTCCCGCCAGTCGCTACGGACCTTGCGCCGCCACAGGAATTGAATGACCAGATAGGCAAGGCAGGCTGAACAGGTGGCTACCAGAAGCGATCCCAGGTAGAGGGGGATGCCGATATCCAGTAGCCGGCCACTGAGCCACGACCAGGACAACTGGATCTCGAAGTTCAGTACCGGTCTGTCCAGTATCCAGGCTCCGATCTTGTAATTGAAGTAGAACATCGGCGGCATGGTCACCGGGTTGCTGATCCAGACCAGCACCACAGAAAGCGGCAGATTGGCGTTGAACCAGATGGCGAAGAAGGCAGCGGCAACCATCTGGAACGGCATCGGTATAAATGTCAGGAAAATGCCGACCAGGAATGCCCTGGCGACGCTGTGCCGATTGATGTGCCACAAGTTGGGTTCATGAAGGATATCCCCGAGGAAGTGCAGCGACTCGATCGAGCGCACCCTTTCCGGCGTTGGTAGATAGCGTTTCATGAACTTCTTTGGCATTGGGAAGTTCTGCCTGCTCGGGATAATGGTTCCGGGGTATGGCGGCTCCCGGAATTGACCAACTATCAGGAGGACAAGGATTGTCCGGAAGTTTTATGGCCAGGGTTGGCCTCGTGGGCTTCGCCTGCGGCGTTATCTTACTGTATAGCTTGGCGGTCTTGCCACCTTTGCACTGGCTGATGTCCGCCACGCTCATCCTGTTTGTCGCGATACTTCTTGTCAGGTCCCCGCTGTTCAGGGCGGTCGCAGTCTTGCTTGCCGGTGGGATTGTTGGCCTGGCCTGGGCAACAATGCAAGCGGACGGTCGGCAGCAATCGGTGTTACCGCCAGCACTGGAAGGTCAGGAACTGGACGTATCAGGGTATCTTTGTGATGTCCCGTCCGAAGGCAGCTTCGGTAGCGTCCGTTTCGGCTTTTGCGTGACGCAATGGCATCTGCCCGAGGGCGGCAATACCAACCCCTCCGATGAATTGCCGGATCAGCTTCGGCTTGCCTGGTACGGCGATGAGGTCACGAACACGCCCGGTCATCGCATGACGCTGACAGTTGTCCTCAAACGCCCCCATGGAGCCGTGAACCCGAAGGGGTTTCGCTACGAATCCTGGCTGTATCGCAAGGGCTTCGGTGCCACCGGTACCGTTCGCGAGCTTTCCCGCGCAGACCACCTTGAATGCCCGCTTCGTTGCCGCTATCACCGCTGGCGGGGAGAGCTTGTCGACGCTACCTCGGATAGGCTGTCTGACGCTCGTCATTTTCCGTTAATAACCTCCCTGATGATGGGCTACCGCGGGCATATGCAGCCCGAACACTGGGACGTTCTGAAGGCCACCGGAACCATTCACCTGGTCGCCATTTCAGGGCTACACCTGGGGTTGATTGCCGCTGGGGCAGGCTTCCTATGCCGTCGCCTGCTGCTTTGTCTTCCAGAGCGGCAAGTATCGCCTGCGACATTAAGGGTGCTGGTCTTCCTTGTGGTCGCCAGTGCGAGCGTCGGGTATGCGCTTGTGGCCGGGTTTTCCGTGCCAACCAGGCGGGCACTGATTATGGTCATCATCGCCGGGTGGGTTCTCGTTGGCGCCCGGCAAACCGGAGTTTTTACGGGGCTGCTGGCCGCGTTGGTTCTGGTGTTGTTAAGTGATTCGTTTTCGCCCCTGGACCAGGGATTCTGGCTGTCTTTTGGCGCTGTGACGGTCCTGGTAATGCTGTTTGCCCTCCGTGTTGGAAGGGCCGGTTGGCTTGCGGGGCTATGTCTGGCCCAGATGGCCGTGTTTGCCGGGCTCTGGCCGATATTATCCAGCCTGGGGCAGCCTCAGCCGGTGATCGGTCTGGTTGCCAATCTGTTTGCCATTCCCTGGGTATCGCTGGTGGTCATGCCGTTATTGGCCCTTGGAGCTTTTACGCTGGTTTTCCTTCCCGCTGGGGATGCACTGGTGATCGGCGTGTTGGATGGTGTCTTCGGGGTGCTGTGGCAGGGGCTTTCCTGGCTTGCAAGCGTTGATGCTGTGCTGACGGCGCCTGGCCCATTTCAGATTGTGGGGTTTTCTCTGGTGGTGCTGATGGCCTTATTGGTGCCGTTCGGCGGGTTTCGGAAGGCGAGTACCTGTGTTGTGTCGTTGTGGATTGCGATGGTCGTGTTTCGGGGCAACGAGATGGGACAACCGAACGAGATGGTGACCCACCCTGAAATCTGGGTATGGGATGTCGGCCAGGGGCTATCCGTCATGCTTCGTGAGCAGGATCAGGTGCTGGTCTACGACACCGGCCCGGCACTGGAAGGTGTTTACTCGTCGGTGGAGTCAGTGCTGATTCCCAATCTGACTGCTCTGGGCGTCCGCCGTATTGATACCCTGGTGATCAGCCACGGTGATGGTGACCACGCCGGGGGGCTGCCGTTGCTGTTCGATCGATTCGAGGTTGGGCGGGTTATTACCGGCGAAACCGGGAGAGTTGCCGACAAGTTGCCGGAGGGTGTAAATGTCAGGCCTTGTTCTGGCCAGGTGGATGTCCGGATGGGCGAATTAGAACTGGCGTTCTGGCGGAACCCAGGCAGGATTGAGGGCAATGACGCGTCCTGTGTGCTGACGGTATCGTCGACTGTCCCGTCCGTTGAGGTGGTGTTGCCTGGCGACATAACCCGCCGGGTGGAAGAGGCGTTTATGGCTCGGACCGACAATCTGGGGAATGACGCCGACCACTATCGGGTTGTGCTGGCACCCCACCACGGCAGCAAAACGTCCTCATCGAAATCTTGGGTCGCCCGGATGGTTCCGGATCTCGCCCTGTTCAGCGCCGGCTACCGGCATCGTTTCGGTCATCCCCATGCCGATGTGGTTGAACGTTATCGCTCCGTTGGCAGCGACATTGCCAATACCGCTACCTCCGGCGCAATCAGGCTGGTTCTGGAGCCGGGCGGAGTGTTGACGACAGAGGCCAGGGCAGGGGCCCCCTTCTGGATTCGCAAACCCGAAACTCCCTGAGCGGAGTGTAAAAACCGTGACATTCCGGGTGTGGCCTACACCGGCAGCTATGCTAAAGTAGCGCGGCTTGTAAACAATCAGGGAGACCAAGCGTGTTCGAGCTTTTGAAAGCCGGTGGCATCCTCATGGTGCCGATTCTTGCCTGTTCCATTCTTGCCCTTGCCATCATCCTCGAGCGCTTCTGGACGCTCAGGCCATCCAGGGTAACGCCCCAGCACACCATCAACGAACTGTGGCGGTGGATCAAGAAAAAGGAGCTTAACGGGCGCAAGCTCAAGGCACTGCAGGGGTCGTCTCCCCTGGGTCGGATCCTGGCCGGCGGGCTGATGAATGCCAAACATGGTCGCGAGATCATGAAGGAAAGCATTGAGCACGAGGCGAGTCAGGTCATCCATGAACTGGAACGTTTCCTGAACCCCCTCGGGACTGTTGCGACCATTACGCCTCTTCTGGGTCTGCTCGGGACCGTAATCGGCATGATCAAGGTGTTTGCAGAGATCCAGCTCGCCGGTGTAGGCGATGCCGGTAATCTGGCCGGGGGTATTTCGGAAGCACTGATTACGACGGCTTCCGGCCTGAGCGTGGCGATACCGGCACTGATCTGCCATCGGTACTTTATTCGACGTGTCGATGAGCTGGTTGTCGGTATGGAGCAGGAAGCCATCAAGCTCGTCGAAGTGGTGCATGGCGACCGCGAAATTGACGTGGAAGGAGCCTGAACACTGTGAAGTTCAAGCGTCAGAGAAGTCAGGAAGTCGGGGTAGACCTGACGCCACTGATCGATGTGGTTTTCCTGCTGCTGATATTCTTTATGGTGTCCACCACGTTCACCCGTGAGAGCCACCTCAATATTGAATTGCCGGAAGCCAACGGTGAGCGGTCGGAGTCCGAGGCAGAGTTGATTGATGTGGTCATCAACGCCGAGGGCCAATACATCCTCAACGATCGAACCCTGGTGAATAATCGTCGGGAAACCCTGGAAAGGGCGGTTCGTGAACTGGCACAGGACAACACGTCGCTGCCGTTCATCATCACTGCGGATGCCCGTACCCCTCACGAGTTCGTCGTGCGTGCCATGGATGTGGCGGGTCGTCTTGGTTTTGCCAAACTCAGCATCACCACCGAACGAGAGGCGGAAGGCAGTGAGTGACGCCACTTCGACAGCCGAAGAGTCCCACCAGCCGGCAACCAACTGGGGAACCTACAAACGCCTGTTGGCTTACGTAAAGCCTTTCTGGCTGGCGTTCTCGCTCGCCGTGGTTGGCAATATCATCTACGCAGCGGCTTCTACAGGTATGGCTGCGGCGATGGAATACGTCATTACGGCACTGGAAAATCCCACCGACAAGAACCGAATTCTGCTGACGTTATTGATTGTTGGGGTGTTTGCCTTTCGTGGTGTCGGCACCTTCATGAGCCAGTATTTCATCAGTTACGTTGGGCGGCAGGTTATTAACGCCCTGCGCCAGCAAGTCTTCGACCGTTTGCTGAGCCTGCCGTCTCGCTATTTCGATGAGAACGCTTCCGGCCGGCTGGTTTCGAAGATCACGTACAATGTTGAACAGGTGGCGGATGCCACGACCAACGCCGTGACCATCACCCTCAGGGAAGGGCTTACCATTCTCGGCCTGCTGGGC
>OJGU01000687.1_pt1 | contig 17322 bp, 15 predicted proteins | sample 1594741 | NCBI WGS metagenome assembly OJGU01 (sample SAMN05416841, study PRJEB24817) | seawater metagenome | isolation source: Sea water | place: Canada:Atlantic | collected 2013-07
TCTACACTAGATCGCTCGTCGGCAGCGTCAGATGTGTATAAGAGACAGAGCCCAAGCCGGGTTGCGATGGTCAGGACCCAGGTGGAGAGCTTTGCCGGCCCAGATGGATCGAAGCGCCCGATCGCCGTCGTGGCGCGCAGCATCGTCTCTTGGGCGAGGTCTTCCACGGACGCGCCGTGGCCGGCCGGTCCCAACAGCCGGGAGAGCAGTGCGAACACGGCGCCCGCGTGGTGCTCGATCAGCCGACGAAGCGCGAGCCGGTCGCCTCGCTGCGCGGCTCGCAAAGCCTCCGTGTCGAACTCGGACCGGCCGGAGTTCGTCTGGGCGTGGGGTCGCACCGCCCCCTTACATCCCGCACCTGGGCTCGCGTTCCCGTCGCGAGCAAGAAAGAATGCGGAGATGGCTCACAGATCGGGGACAGGCGTTGCCATTCGCCCCGCGCGCCGGGGGGTGGGCAGTGGGCCGGCTGTTACCCTCACCCGCGGTGGGTCGGTTTGAGCTGATGTTGATGCGGCACGGCGAGGCCGAGGACTTTGCCGAGGGTGGGGATGCACAGCGCGCGCTGACGCAACGCGGCCACGGCATGGCGCAGCGGGCCGGCAGGTTGATGCGGACCCTGCGATGGGACCCCACGATCGCGGTGAGCAGCCCGTTCGTACGCGCCCGGCAGACGCTGCAGGGCGCCCTCGAAGCCGCCGAGTCTCCGCTCGCGATGGAGACCGAGTCCCGCCTCGTACCCGGAGCGCCAGCGACGAGCGCGGTAGCCTCGTTGATCGAGCGAGCTGCGGTCGAAAGCGCGGACGTCCGCATGCTCGCGGTCGGACACAACCCTTGTGTCACCGGCATGCTCACGCACCTCGTCCGTGGAGACGAGCGCATGGCGTTTGCGGTTTCGACCGGAGACCTGGCCCATCTGTCGGTCGACCTTCGAGAGGGCACCGCGGTGGTGATCAGCTACATCCCCGCCCGCGTCCTCGAAGCGCAAGAGCAGTGAGCGCGGCGGCGACTCGAGCCCAGCATCGCGCTCAGGTCCGGCCCTTCGAACGGTGAGTCGTTCTTTGGCTGGTCCATCGAACAACTCGCCGAGCTGATCGAGGCACACCCAATTCCCCCGCATGACGATCCGCTCGAGCCCTGTGAGCGAGTCCCGATCGGCACCTGTGTCCACCAACGCGATACCGGTGCTGTCGGCGTCCTCCTATGCGCGAGGCTGCTGGTAGGGATTGGGGGCGACCGGCTGTGCGTACGGCTGGGGCGTCGCCGGGTGATGGGGTTGCGCTGGAGACTGCGGCGCGATGGGGTCGCTCGTCTCCCCTTCGGGAGGTGCACCGCGGTTCTCGATCAGCGCCGTCATGGCCTCGATGGTCTCTTGTTCGATCTCAACACCCTCTTCGCCCGCCTGCACGCGCGCATAGTCGGCATCGAGGGCCCCGAACAACTGGATCTGGGTCGGGGACGCGTGCGCTCCGAGGAGCTGGTAGACCGCAGCGATCACGCCCCGGTTGTGGGTCGCCATCTCCGCGGTGAGGGAGAGCAACGCCGCGTCGAAGTAGGCCGCCTCGAGGTGGTCCCACACCGCGTCGAAGGTACCGGCGTGCAGGCAAGCCCGTGCCTGCTCCAGCCTCTGGGGCGCCTCGGCCCACTCCCGCTTCTCCGCCCGGTACCCGGCCATCATGAGGGCGCCGAAGAGCGCCGCCGCGACGACCACGGCCAGCGCGGGTCCCCACCAACCCCAGTGGCCGTAGAGCTCGAAGCCCATGACCACGATGCCCCACAACCAGATCGGCAGCCAGAAGAGCCGGCCCTTGATGCCGACGACTTCGGTGAGCGCGCCGACTGTGAGGACGGTGCCGGCCAGCACCAGGTCGCCATAGGCTCCCTCGAGGAGGGAGGGCGCGACGAAGCCGATGCCCGCATAGACCGCCGCCGCGATGAGCCCAACGAGGATGGCCCACAAGTTGAAGACGATCATAACGGAGGGACGGACGCTGGATGCCTCGGTTGCAGCTGTGGCACGAAACCCGGGCTGCGTCTACGTCTGGGTCTCGGCTGGGTCTCGGATTCGCCCGTAGCCCTCGCGCTCGCTTGTGGCCGAGGGCGATACGAGGAGGACGGGTGTCCCGGACGCCGGCTCGCTGTCGCACGAACGGCTCGAGTGCGGTACGTAGGCCACGCGATGATTCCAGGATGGAGACGAGAAATCGCAGGATGCGCGGTTGCGGTCTTGATGGCGATCTGTGGCTGTGCGGGGGGACAACAGTTCGACGCGCGTCGTCTGGCACTCCCCGTGCCCAGCCGTGAGGTCCGAACCGATGTGGTTGGGAAGCTGGCGACGCTGGACAACGGGATTCGGCTTTTCGTCGTGCCGGACCCCAAGGCCGCTCTCATGGAGTTCGACGTTCGTCACCACGTGGGCTCTCGAGACGACCCGCAAGCGCTGCCAGGGCTCGCGCATGTCGTCGAGCACCTCATGTTCGAGGTCGAGGGCCAAGGCGGTGTTCCGATCATGCTCGAGCTGCCCAACCACGCGCTGCATTTCAACGCGTACACGTCCGCCGACAACACGCACTACCAACAGCTGGGCCCGGCGGAATCGCTGGGGGTGTTCATTGATCACGCTGAGGCCCGTCTTCGATTCGATTGCGAGGCGCTCGACCCCTCGGTCCTCGCTCGAGAGCTGGAGGTCGTCCGCAACGAGATCCGAATGCGGCGAGATGGGGTGAGCGAGGCGCTGTATCGGGCCATCTATCCTCCCAAACACCCCTACCGCAACACGTTGACGGGAGAGGAGAAGACGGTCGCTCGCATCACGGGCGAGGACGTGTGCGGCTTCGTCGAGAGGTTCTACAACCCCGCGACGACGGACATCATCATCACTGGGGACGTGGATCCCCAGCTTGCACTGCAGCAGGTCAAGGAGCGTCTCGGGTCTTTGCCCTCGAAGCCGATTCAGCGGGCGGCGCTGCAGCCGTTTCGAACCGAAGCTCGTTCGGTGGATGTCGTGGCCCCGATCGAGGCGCCCACGGTGGTGCTCGCCTATGCGCTGCCCCCAGCCGGGAGTGTCACCGCGATCGAGGCGAACATCGCTTGGCAAACCGCGGAGTCGTTGCTGCCTATCTTGTTGCGGCGACGGAAGAATCGTCGCGCTCGCTCGGCGCACTTCATGGAGGTCGGGGGGCGCGGAGCCCCGATCCTCCTGGTCGTGGTCGAACCCCTCGAGGGAAAAACGGATGAGCGCGCCGCCTCGGAAGTCCGCTCCGTCATCGCCGACATCTTCGCGACCGGCATCCCGGCCGAACTCTACGATCGGGCGCGGCAGCGGATCCGGCGAGGCGTGCTCGAGAGTGTTGCATCGACCCTGCACAGCGCAGGCGCCTACGCGGACGCGCTCTCCAGCGATCCTCCTCGATTCTACGGCGACGACCTCTACGTTCTCGATTCGCTGACTCCGCAGCGGCTGCAGGAGGTCGGCATGGCGTACTTCTACGAATCCCGCGGGATGAAAATCGCGCTCTCGCCGGACCCCAAGAGCGAGGAGACGGGGACCGAGGTCCGCACGCTCGGGCAACTCGACCCGGGGCATGGTTCCGCGCGCACCGTGATCGACCCGGCGGAGGCTCAGCGCTCGCTTCCCTACGACGGCCCGCCCACCGAGATCGAGCAGGTGTCGTTTCAGCTCGCCAACGGGCTCGAGGTGTTGATGCTGCAGACCACCGACTTCCCGTTGATGGAAACGACGCTGGTTGTGCACTCGGGGCAGCGCGACGCGGAGGTCTCGGACGTGCCGCTACTCGTCCCGTTCGCCTACCAGCCAGACCTCAAAATGTTGGAGGCGCTGAGGCTTGCCGATGCCTTCGACAGCTCTGGAGCGGTGATGTCCAAAGGCCTCGGGGCGTCGTCGATCACCTATCGCGCCCGTGGCATGAGCGTCTACCTCGACATGCTGCTGGCCTGGTTCTCCGAGGCGACGATCAACGCAGTCCCCGTCACCAATACGGCGTTGGCCTACCGCAGCGCCGTCCTCGACCTGGTGGAGGGGGAAAACATCGAGGGGCTTCTGCAACACAACCGCGTCCGGGAGGCGATGTGGGGCGAGGGGCACCCCAACGCGCTCGTATCTGCCGTGACTCGCCGGGAGCTCCGCAAGGTCACCGACGGTGACATCCGCCGCTGGCATCAGGAGCACTTCAGAGCCGACAACGCGACCCTCGTGATCGCGGGGGGCTTCGACGCCGCGATCGTCCGAGACTACGTAGAGGTCTACTTTGGTGACCGCAAGTTTCGGCGGCCGGACATCAATCGGTGGAACCGGCCCAGCGAGCCTCGCAGTCGGCCAGAGATCCCGCAGGCGCGCCCGGGACCCACCCGAGTCTTCACGCACGAGGACGAGGAGGCCCTACAGCTGTACATCGAGACGAGCTTTCCGCTGGGGACCACCCACGGGGTCGATCGAGCGGCGTTGCTGATCCTCGCTGAGATGCTCGATGCCCAGGTGCAGTCATTGCGCCGCGAGTTTGGCGTTGCCTACAGTTTCAATGCGTTCGTTGACGACGACGCCCCTCGGATCGCGATCGTGGGTCAGGTGGATGGGCGACGTGCCGCCGAAGCGGCGCCCGCCCTCCTCGCGTTGATCGAACGGCTGCGGGGCGGTGATGACTTCGATCGTCGCTTCGCCAAGGCTCGCCGGGTTGCGCTGCACCGCGCCATCCTCGATCGCACCGACGCGAGCCTCTTCTCCGAAGCGGTGGTGTATGCGCTCGAGGTGGGGACCGAGATCGACCAGGTCCTCGATCGACCGCGGCAGGTTGCGACCGCAACTCCGGCCCAAGTCCGGGACGTGATCCGACGGGTGATGCCCCATGAACGATCGGTGACCATCCTCAGCGGCCCACGGGCAGCGTTGAAGGCAGCGCGCGGAGCCGCAGACTTTGGGGTTGCGGAGGAACTCGAGGTTTCCGCGGCGGAGAGGTGACGGCACTCGCCACGCCGTCGTGCCGCGCGGGGGCGTCGGGTGGGACGCCGCCGGGGCCAATTGCTTGACATGCGTCGGAAGCCTGGCGGCGACTCGCGATCGGCCAACGTCGGTGCCCCACCGCCCGCGTTCTCCCCGGGGGGTCCCGAACGCTGTTGTCTGAGCAAGCCTTGACTCAATACGCGTTCTCACCACCCAGCTTCACCTTGCCGCGGAACACCCAGTAGACGATGCCGGTGTAGGTCGCGATGAGGGGCAGACCGATCAGCGCGATGATGCCCATGCGAGCCAAGGTGCCCTGGCTCGAGGCGGCGCGGTAGATCGACAGGCTCTCGGTGCCGGAGGTGGAGAGGACCAGGTTCGGGAAGATGGCCATCATCGCGAGAAAGGTGAGCGCCGCGATGACGCAAGAGCTGCTGAAGAAGGCGTAGCCGGGCCGGCCGAGCTTGATGGCGCGGGGGATGTTGGCGACGGCCAAGACGTTGAGCGCCACGATGACCCACGCGACCGGGAACTCGGTGAAGTTCGCGGTCGTGTGCGGCTGGGTGAGCAGCGCCGTCGTCGAGACCAGGAGGTACAGCACGGCGAACACGGCGAAGGTCCGCGGCATCCAGGTTTTGACGCGGGCCTGAAGCTCGTCCTCGGTCTTGAGGTACAGGTAGATGCTGCCGTGCATCGCCGCGCCGGCCACCGCGAGGGCACCCACGCTTAGCGCGAAGGGACCCAGCAGGGTGGCCAGGCTGCCGGCGTACTCGCCGTCGGCGGAGAGGGGAACGCCGGCGATGATGTTGCCCAGCGCGACGCCAAACACGAACGTGACGGTGAAGCTGCTCAGGAAGAACGAGACATCCCAGTAGCTGCGCCAGCGAGGGGTTTTCACCTTGCTGCGGAACTCGAGCGACACGGCACGACCGATGAGGCCCAGCAGGACGATCATGACCGGGAAGTAGAACCCCGACAGGATGGTGGCGTAGGCCTCGGGGAACGCGGCGAACAGCGCCCCGCCAAAGGTCACCAGCCAGACCTCGTTGCCATCCCACAACGGCCCGATGCTGTTGAGCACCAGCCGGCGATCTCGGTCGCCGCGGACAAAGAGGTGAAGGATGCCAACGCCTAGATCGAAGCCGTCGAGAATCGCGTAGCCCATCAAGAGCACGCCGAGCAGGACAAACCAGATCAGGTTGAGATCCATGTCAGGCCTCCTCCTCGCCGCGGTGGCTCGCGGTGAGCGAGGCGTTGTCGCGGCGGGCACCGATCGCCGCGGCGAGCAGGCCAACGTTGTCGGTGGCGTCGACGTCGGGTTCGGGGGGACCGTGCCGAATCTTCTCGTTGATCACGTAGACCCACAGGGCGAACAGAGATGCGTAGGCGATCGAGAACAGGATCAACGAGCTGAGTACCTGCTCGGTCGGGACCACCTTCGAGACGGCATCCTCGGTGCGCAGCAGACCGTAGACGACCCACGGTTGGCGTCCCACTTCGGTCGCAATCCAGCCGGCCTGGTTGGCGACGTAGGGGCCGATGACCGCGACCACGAACACCCACAGCAACCAGCGTTGCTCGAAGAGCTTCTTGCGCCACAGCAGGAAGCCGGCCAGCGTGGTGAGGCCGATGAACGCGGTGCCGAGCGCAATCATCACGTGATACGTCAGGAATGGAATCACCACCGGAGGTCGATCCTCGCGCGGGATCTGGTCGAGTCCGGGAACCGGTGTCTCGAAGTCCGAGTGCACCAGGAACGTGAGCAGACCTGGGATCTCGAGGCCGTAGCGAACCTCTTGCGCTTCTTCGTCGGGCCAGCCAAACAGCCACAGCCCGGTCGGCTCGTTCTTGCTCTCGAAGTGGCCCTCAAAGGCGGCGATCTTCGCGGGCTGGTGCTCGGCAACCATCTGCGCTTGGGCGTGGCCCGAGACCAGCTCACCCCACGAGGCCAAGCTGGCGACGATGAGTCCGATCACGAACGAGCGCTTGGCGAAGTCGTCGTGGCGGCGCTGAAGCACGTACCAAGCCGAGATGCTCATCACGAAGAAGCCGCCGAGGATGAACGCGCCGAGCAAGACGTGCCCGAGCCGGTGCATCGAGCTGGGGTTGAAGACCATCGCCCAGAAGTCGACGACCTCGGCCCGCATCGCGCCATCGTGTTCGACGAGCACGTGACCGGCGGGGGTGTGCATCCACGAACTCGCGATGACGATCCACACCGAACTGAACACCGAGCCCAAGAACACCATCGACGTGGCGAAGAAGTGCATGCGCCGGCCGACGCGGTCCCAGCCGAACACGAGCACCGCGAGGAAACCCGACTCTAGGAAGAACGCGAAGATGCCCTCAGCGGCCAGGGCTGATCCGAACACGTCGCCGACGAAGCGGGAGTAGGTCGACCAGTTGGTGCCGAACTGAAACTCCATCACGATGCCGCTGGCGACACCGACCGCGAAGTTGACGGCGAAGATGCGGGTCCAGAAGCGGGCCATCGCTTCGTAGCGCCGCTCGCCCGTCTTCATCCACAGGCCCTCCATGATCACCATGTTGAGTCCCAAGCCGATGGACAGCGGCGGGAACAGGTAGTGGAACATGATCGTGAGCGCGAACTGAGCGCGCGAGAGGAGGACGAGATCGAGTTCCATGGGGAGGGGTTCTCTGCCCCTGCCGTACCGCTCGGTTGGGTGCCTGGCAAATATGGCGTGTTGGGTCCGGGTAGCGTTATGTTAGTTTTGAATGGTGGATGTCCGGCTGTTCAAGGGGCGCTCGTGGGCGCTGGCTCTGATGTTGGGCACCGGATGTTCCTCCGATGGGGCGGCGGGTGCCGGTACGGACGCGGACTCCGGCTCGTCCGGGGCGCCAGCGGCCTCGAGCAGCGGCTCAGACTCGGTCGACCCATCGGTGAGCAGTACCTCGGCAGCGGGGACCTCGAGCAGTACCGGGGCCGAGTCCGCGGATGCGACCTCAGGCTCCTCGTCCACCGGTCTCGTGTTTCCCGACCCCTGCGACACATTCGCGCAGGACTGCCCGACCGGCCACAAGTGCAACCCGTTCGCGAACGACCGCGGCAACTCCTGGAACGACACGATGTGTGTTCCCGTGGATGCACAGCCCGATGGGTACGGCGAGCCGTGCACGGTGCTCGACAGCGGAGTCTCCGGCTTCGACTCGTGTGACGTGGGCGCGATGTGCCTCGTCAGCGGCGCGGACACGCTGCAGGGGGAGTGCGTCGAGCTCTGCGGTGGGTCGCCAGACGAGCCCACGTGTGAACAGGACAACGCCTTCTGCCGGATCAGCGCTGCCGGCGTGTTGAATCCGTGCCTGATCAGCTGCGACCCGCTGGGTGACGAGTGCGATCCGGAAGAGACGTGCGTCTCCTCGAACCGGGGACCGTTCTCATGCGCCCCAGCTGGGGACGGCCAATACGCCGAGGCCTGCATGTTCCTCAACGACTGCGCGCCCGGCTTGGGCTGCTTCACGCCACCGCCGTCCGTCTGCGATCCCGACGCGGACGGCTGCTGCCTGCCGTACTGCGACCTGCAGGCGGCGGACTGCCCCGACACGCTGGCGTGTGTGCCGTTCTTCGGCGAGGGCGCGCCTGCCGGGTACGAGGATCTGGGCGTCTGCCACGAGCCGGAGTAGCCGCGTTGCGGTGCTGCTACGAGCCCGCCTGAGTGTGTCAGGACGCCAGCTGATCCGTCGCGTAGACTCGCGGCCACCGTGACCGAGTCGCCCTCATCCGTACCGCACACCGCGCGACAGGTCGCGATGCGGGCGCTGCTGGCGACGGCGGGGTTGTACGGCATCTACGCGGTGCTGGGCCTGGTCGGGCTCCACCCGGACCTGCGCTACTTGGCGTTGGTCGGCGCGTTCTACTTCTTGCCGCAGTGGATGCTGAAGCGGGACGAGGACCGCCAGGCCAAGTACCAGGTCGGCCCCGGAGGGGTGGTGCCTCCGTGGGATTGGCGGGGAGCCAAGGTCGCCGGGGTGATGGCGCTGCTGGTGTTCCCGCCGTTCGTGCTCGCGTTCTTCTGGTTCTACCAACAGGTCTGCAGCGGGGACCTCTCCATCCTTTCGCCGGTCATCGGCGTGGAGTCGCTCACGCCGGCTGCGGGCGGACTCGAGAAGTACCTCGGCCGATTGTGTCGGGCCCACGGCGGTGGATTCTGGCCGGCGTCGATTCGCATCCCGACGGACTGGCTCGAGTACGGCGGGCTGGGGGTGGTGCTCGCGGTCGCGGTCGAGGTGTTTGCCATCGCGTTGCCCGAAGAGGTGTTTCATCGCGGCTATCTGATGAGCGCACTCGAGGAGCTGTGGCCGCCCAAGGCGCGGGTGCTCGGCGTCAAACTCGGGCTGGGTGCTGTGGCGGCCAGCGCTTTGTTCGCCGTGGGGCACTTGGTGGGCATGGCGGAGGCCTCGCGATTGGCCACCTTCTTTCCGGCGCTGGTGTTTTCGTGGCTGTGGCGGCGCAGCAACACCCTGTGGGCGCCCGCCTTGTTCCACGCTGCATCCAACCTCTTGATGGCGGTCCTGCTCGCCAGTACGTTTCCGCGGTAGACCGGAGCAAGCATGGCCATCGGCGCGTTCTTCGACATCGACAACACCGTCCTCGAGGTCAACTCGGGCACGAAGTGGATCGGGTATCAGTGGAAGACCGGTCAACTCAGCGCATGGCAGCTGGGGCAGGCGTTGATGTGGCTGGGCCAGTACCGTTTCGGATTGCTCGACTACGACGCGATGGCGCGCAAGGTCCTGGCGCGGTATCGCGGCGACGCGGTGGACCCGATCTACGAAGAGGTTGCGACCTGGTTCGACCGCGAGGTCCGGTGGGCGATCTGCAGTCAGGCCCGGGCGGCGATCGAGTCGCACCGAGAACAGGGGCACACGTTGGTCCTGCTCACCTCGGCCACGCCCTTTTTGAGCAAGCCGGTCGCGGAGATCTTGGACGTGCCGCACGTGTTGTGCACCAAGCTCGAGATCGAAGACGGCAAGCTCACCGGCAAGCACTTTGAGCCCGCCTGCTACGGCGTGGGCAAGGTGGCGCACGCGGAGGAGTTCGCGGCCGTGCACGATCTGGATCTCGGTGCTAGCTACTTCTACAGCGACAGCATCTCCGACCTCCCGATGCTGGAGCGCGTCGGAGTTGCGCGTGTGATCAACCCCGACCCGAGGTTGCGACGAGAAGCGCAGTCGCGTGGCTGGCCGATCACGGCCTGGACCGCGGAGGGCAAGCCTCCGAACGCCAAACACTCCGAAGGACAACGACCATGATGCGAGACCTCGACCACGGTGACTTGATCCGCGTACTGCAGCAGGCCTTCGATGAAGACCTGCCTGCGAGCGACATCACGACGGTCGCGACGGTTCCCCCGGAGGCGATGGCGGTCGCGAAGATCGTGGCGAAGCAGCCTCTGGTGTTGTGTGGCCAGCTGGTCGCCGAGTGTGCGTTCTCGATGTTGTCGCCGGCGATCCAGTACTCCGCGGTGTTCGAGGACGGCTCGAGCGTCGAGACTGGCACCGTTGTGGCCACGATCGAGGGCCCCGCACGGGAGGTGCTGTCCGCCGAACGCACGGCGCTGAATTTCATGCAGCGGCTCAGCGGGACCGCCACACTGGTGCGTCAGTTCGCAGACGCAGCCGCGGGCCGGTGCCGCGTGGTGGACACGCGCAAGACCACGCCGGGCCTTCGGGCACTGCAGCGCTATGCCGTGCGCTGCGGCGGAGGACACAACCACCGCAACGATCTGAGCTCGGGTGTACTCATCAAGGAAAACCACATCCGAGCTGCCGGCGGTCTCACGCCGGCGATCCAGGCCGCCAGAGCTCGGGCGCCGCATGGCCTGAAGATCGAGTGCGAGACGACCACGCTGGACGAGGCGCAAGAAGCCATCGATGCGGGCGCCGAGGTCATCATGCTCGACAACATGGACAACGCGCTGTGCCGCGAGGCGGTCGCTCGTTTCAAGGGCAAGGCGATCCTCGAGGCCAGCGGCAACATCACGATCGAGCGGGTCGCGGCGTTGGCCGAGATCGGCATTGACGTGATCAGTGTCGGCGCGTTCACCCACAGCGCGCCCGCAGCCGACCTCTCGCTGTTGTTCGAGTTCGCGTGAGCACGGACGACCTTCGGACGCTGGGCGATTCGCTGAACACGCGGGTGTTTGGGCGGGCCCACGAGCACCACGACACGCTGGGCTCGACCAACGACCGGGCCGCGGCCTGGTTGCGAGAGGGGGGGCCCCACGGACTGTTGGTGACCGCGGACGCTCAGACCGCAGGGCGAGGCCGCAACGGGCGGGTGTGGAGTTCTCCGCCGGGGCACAATCTGTACGTGAGCCTGGGACTGAGGGTGGCCTCCGCGCGGCGGGACCTCTCGGCGGTGGGGCTCGCGGTGGGGCTCGCGTTGTACGAAGGGCTCGGTCCCGTCCCCGGGCTTGGGCTGAAATGGCCCAACGACCTGCTGATCGGGGATCGCAAACTCGCCGGGATCCTGTGCGAGTCCCGATGGGGCACCGATGTCGAACTGGTGGTTGGCTTTGGGCTCAACGTCCGGCGTGAGGGAATCGACCCGGCCCTGGCAGACGTCGCCGTCGCTCTCGATGACGTCGGTGTCCATGAAGGACGGGTCACACTCCTGGCTCGCCTGCTCGGGGCCCTTCAAGGGCGCTTGGACGGTTTCCTCATCATGGGCTTTGATGGGATGCGCGACGCGTATGAGCGGGCGAATCTGCAGATCGGTACCCGAGTCCGCGTGAACTCCGGAGCCGAAGTCTTCGAGGGGATGGCGCTGGGGATCGAGGATTCGGGCGCGCTGCGAGTGCAAACCGACGCAGGCCGACGCGTCGTGCATGCGGCCGATGTCACACGGGCACGGTGAGCTGGACCCAGGATGCGGCGATACACTCCCCGGCATGAACCGTTGGATCCTCCTGCCTCTGAGCGTCGTCGTTGCATGTGGATCCGAAGCGGCGGGAGACACGGACATGTCCAGCAGCGACACGGGAAGCTCGGACGAATCGTCGGGCCTGCCGACCACGATGGGTCCAACGGCGAGCTCGACGTCGACGTCGACGTCGACCTCGAGCACCACCGCATCCAGCTCCAGCGCGACCGGAGACCCCGACCCGACGACGGGCACGGCCGATTCGAGCAGCAGCGGCAGCGAGTCTGTCTGTGGAGACGGCGTCGTCGACGGGGAGGAGGCCTGTGACGACGGCGGCGCGAGTGAACTGTGTGATGCCGACTGCGCATGGATCTCCGGTGGGCTCCGTTGGAGCATCGAGCTGCCTGGGATGTTTGCGCGCGACTGTGCCGTCACCGAAGACGCGGTTCACATCGGCGGGTCCCAAGACCCCGCGCTGAACCCCGACGGGGCGACGGTTGCTGTCGTGCGACGGTTGGATTCCGAGGGAGGCGAGCTCTCCGAGCATCTGCTGCACGAAGGGGCTTCCGACGGAGAGGTCAATCGGCTGGTCGCCGCCGAGGATGGCAGGGTGTTTTCCGTCGGTGAGTTCGGGTCGTTCACTCCGTTCTCGATCCGTGGGCGTATCTGGGCGTCGAGCGCCCAGGACCTCGACCCTCTGTGGGCGCAGGAGGTCGAACCCACCGATCCCGGGACGTTCTCGCTGGCCGAAGCTGTTTCGGTGGGGGACAGCGCCGTGGCGGTCGCGACCCGGGGACTCACGGTTGCAGCGGTCCACCTGCTGTCGCTCGATGGGACGCCGGTGTGGACCGAAGAACTCGCGGAGTGGAGCTCCGCCAGTGGCGTTGTGGTGCTGGCAGACGGCGGGCTCGTCGTTGTGGGCTCGGATAACCTCGAGGCGCGGGCCATGCGGATCTCTCCCGACGGGGTACCCCAGTGGACACTCGACCCTGGGGGTCTCTCGGCGCGCCCGACCGCTGTGGTCCTCGATGTCGATCGGTTGTTGGTCGCCGGCGGGGAGGGGGCCGGCTGGGTGTCCGAGCTGTCTCTGGGTGGGGACGTGTCGTGGGAGAAGCCGGCGGGCCCTCCGAACATCGAGTCCATGGTGCTGGGCGAGTCCGGAGTTCTCGTCGTGCTTGCCGCGGACGAAGTGGGCGGGCTGCAGGTTCGGGCCACGGATGCCGAGCCTCTTTCCGAAGAAGAGCAGCGCCGCGGCGAAGAGACCCCGCTGTGGACGCACGGGGTCGAACCTGCCGGCGAGGGTCCGGTGACCGGCGGCTTGGCGTTGGGCGCGGAGCAGCAGGTGTACGTGTGCGGGACCGTTGGGGGCGACCCCGCGAGCCGGGTGGTCTCGCTGTCGCTGTAGGACCCTCGAGCGGGTGCCGCGGCGGGCTGCTGGTCGCGCGCGGCTATGGACCAATCAGCCGATTGCGGCCGAGGGCCTTGGCTTCCGCCACCCGCTGGTCGGCGCGCTCGAGGAGGTCGCGCACTGTGTCACCGTTGTGGAGGCATGCCAGGCCGAAGGAAGCCGTGACTGCGGCCTGGCGTCCGCCCCTCGAGATCTCCGTGGCCTCGATGGCCCGACGTAGGGACTCGAGCCGCTCGGTTGCCGCGTGCACGTCGTGCGTGGGAAGGATGACCAGGAACTCTTCACCGCCGAATCGTCCCAAGACGTCTCCGGCGAGCGCCCAGGTTGCACCCACGCCGGCCACGGTCCGAAGAGCATGGTCGCCGAAACGCTGTCCGTGGGTGTCGTTGACGCGCTTGAAGTGGTCGAGGTCGAACAACCCGATCGCCAACGGCTCCCCGTAGCGCCGCGCCCGCCCCATTTCACGCTCCAGCGACTCGAGCACCGCGCGGCGGCTGACCGATCCCGTGAGAGGGTCGCGGGTTGAGAGTTCGAAGAGCGTCTGGTGGTAGTCACGCTCGACGTTCGGTCCGACCAGGCATCGAAAGCGCGTGCGGCCGACGATGAACTCACCGCCGTCGGCGAGCTCGGCCACCGAAACCTGTTCGTCCTGAACGAGGAGGACCGCGGTCTCAGCTGCCTGCAGGCGCACGCCCTGCTCCGAGCGTCGGGCGGTTGCCCTCGTCGGCGTCGAGGACTCCTGCCACTGGCTGATCACGATGTCGTCGTCCGGCTCGACCCCGATCGTGATGGCTTCGAAACCAACATCGCACCTGTGGCCCCAGCTCGCGCCATCGAGAGCGACGAGTGCGGCGGTGTGGCTTCGGGGAGCGAAGGGCGTGACCGCTCCTGGTGGGTCGTCCGGACCCGCGGGTGGCGGGGACGCAGGGCGGGTCTTGGGAGTAGTCATCTCAGAGGGATTCAGTGGACCCACGAGGGTAGCAGCGCAACGGTCTCCGAGAGCCAACCCAAGCTTGGCGTGGGTGAGCCGCTGAAGGATTCGTATGCCGTCTCGCGAACGCGGCCGACGCCGTTGCGCTCCGTCTCAGCCCGCCGAGCCTGATACGATGCGCGGGATGCGACGCGTTGCGATTACGACGACCCTCACCAGCTTGGCGATCGGCTCAGCCGCCATCACGACCGACGACGCGCAGGCGCACTTCCGCCTCGAGGCACCGGCGGTGATGACCGAGCAGAACGATCTGGGCGATCCGCAGAAGACGTACCCGTGCGGCACGGTCGACGGTGCGCTGACCGGGGACGTCACGGCGTACACCGCGGGCGACACGGTCTCGATCACGATCAGCGAGCAGATCTATCACCCGGGCCACTACCGGGTTTCGCTGGCGACGAACGACGTCAGCGAGCTGCCCCCCGATCCCCCGATCACACCCACGCCGCAAGACGAGTGTGCGAGCACGGAGATCATGAACCCGCCGGTGTTCCCGGTCATCGCCGACGGCATGCTTGCCCACAGTGAGCCCTTCGAGGGAGAGCAGTCGTTCGAGGTCACGCTTCCCGACGACGTCACTTGCGACAACTGCACACTGCAAGTGGTGCAGTACATGTCGAGTCACGGCGCGCCGTGTTTCTACTATCACTGCGCGAACATCTCGATCACCGCAGCCGAGGGTGGGGACACGACCGGCGATCCGAGCGGCAGCACGACCGGCGATCCGACCGGAAACCCCGGCGGCTCGACCGGCGACCCGGACCCCACCGGAGCCTCCGGCGGCAGCACGACCACGGGCCCTGCGGGCTCGACCGGGCCTGTGGACCCCTCCGGCGGCAGCTCGACGGCGACCCCGACCGGCACCGACGGCATGGGTCAAGACGACTCCGACGGTAGCAGCGGCTGCGCGGTGGGAGGCAGCGGGACCGCGGCCTGGCTCGTGCTGATCCCGCTGTTCGCGTTCAGCCGCCGGCGGGACCGACGAGCACGAGCGTCGTAGCGGCGGCGCCCACAGTGGCGGCAACGACCTTGCGTGAGAACGCGTGGTCGAGGTCTTCGACCACGTCCGGCTCCGGGTCGCAGTGGTAGTTGGGGAAGCGGAACTCCGAGGTGTCGGTGATCATCATCGCGGGGTAGTCCACTTCCCAAAACGGCGAGTGGTCCGAGCGCCGTAGATCGGAGAGCAGCGGGTTGTTCTTGAGGTCTGCGTCGAGCTCGAGGTGAACGACCGGCAGCTCGAGTCGCTCCGCCTGAGCCACCATCGCGGCTGCACCATCGGCGATGAGGTCATCGGCCACCAGGGTGATGAAGTCCCCTCGGAACTCGTTGTCCTCGATCTGTGCGTAACCCACGGGGAAGATCAGGTCGAAGCCCGCGGGGATCGTCTGCGCATTCGGAGTGTCGTCGGTGTAGCCGATCATCTCGAGGTTGTAGAGGGCGGCGATGTCGTCGCCCCGCTCGACGGCTCGCTCGACGTACGACGCGGCCCCGATCAGACCCACTTCCTCCTGGTCCCAGAACGCGATGACCAGGTCTTGCTCGTACTCGCCCATCGCGAGCACTCGGGCAGCCTCGAGGGCACCGGCCACCCCGCTGGCGTTGTCGTCGGCACCTTGGCAGTTGAACACCGAGTCGTAGTGGGCGGAGACGAGAACGTCCGAACCCCCCAGCGTTCCGCGAAGCCGACCGATCACGTTGATGCCGGTGTCGTAGACGTCCAGTTCGACCTCGTAGCCAAACTCCGCGAGCTGCTCGGCGAGGTGGTCTTGCACGACCTGCCAGTGGGGCTCGGTCGGGCTACGGGTCTCGGCGACGAACTCCAGCGTCTCGAAATAGCGCGCCTCTTCCACGCAGTCCGCCAGGGCATCCGGGCTGTCACTGCAGGCAGCCTCTGCGCCGGTGGAGGAGGAGGCGTCGGCCGCGGTTGAGCTTCCGGGAACGCCCGTACTGCTGCCTACGCCCGAACTCCCCGAACTCGTCGTCGCAGGTTCGGTCGCTGCGACACTCTCGCCCTCGAGGTTTTCGTCGGCCGGGCAGCCCGGGACAAGCAAGACGAGCAGACCAAGGATCGACACGCGGGTCATCGCCAGAGGATAGCGCTATGGTGCGAGTCGTGTTGATCGCCGAGCGCCTGCGCCACAAGCGGCCCGTTTTCAGCTTCGAGTTCTTCCCGCCGAAGACCGAGAAGGGCGAAACAGCGCTGTTGCGCTCCCTCGAGCGACTGGCACCCCTTGAGCCGGATTTTGTGTCGGTGACCTATGGCGCCGGGGGCAGCACCCGCACTCGGACGCTGCAGCTGGTCAGCCGGATTCGAGCGGATTTTGGTATCGAGCCCCTGGCGCACCTGACGTGCGTGGGCGCGACGCGAGACGAGCTCGCGCGGGTGCTCGACGGACTTGCGGACGCTGGCGTCCGCAACGTCCTCGCACTCCGCGGGGATCCTCCCCAGGGGGAGGACACGTTCCTCGCGACCGAAGGCGGGCTTCAGTACGCGAACGAACTCGTCTCCTTCATCAAGGAGCGCGGCGACTTTTGTGTCGGCGCGGCGTGTTACCCCGAGACCCACCCCGAGGCGGTCTCGGCCGAGGAGGACATGACGAACCTGCGCCGCAAGGTCGACGCCGGGACCGACTTCTTGGTGTCGCAGCTGTTCTTCGACAACCTCGCCTTCTATCGGTGGCAGGCCCGAGCCCGGGCGGCAGGGATCACCATCCCAATCCTCGCGGGCATCATGCCGGTGACCAACGTCTCGCAGGTTGAACGCTTCACGAAGATGTGCGGCGCTTCCATTCCGGCACCGCTGCACGAGGCGCTGCACCGAGCGGGCGGAGATCCACACGAGGTGTTCTGGACGGGCGTGTCCTACTCGGCGCGGCAGTGCGAGCAACTGCTCAATCCTCCCGCGCCTGACCCCTACGCGCGGCGGCCTCGCGGGGTCGCTGGGCTCCACTTCTATACGCTCAACAAGAGCCCGGCCACGCGCGCCATCTTCGAGATGCTGAAGCTGGCACGTTCGGCGGTGGTCTGATGTTGGCCGCGGGTCTCGTTGTCGCATCCACGCTCGGCCTGTTTGGGACCGAGTGGGC
>OJGU01000692.1_pt1 | contig 17202 bp, 11 predicted proteins | sample 1594741 | NCBI WGS metagenome assembly OJGU01 (sample SAMN05416841, study PRJEB24817) | seawater metagenome | isolation source: Sea water | place: Canada:Atlantic | collected 2013-07
GAGCGTACGGGAAGGCGACGCGGACTTTGGGGCGGGCGGTATCGGCCAAGCCTGGGAGCGCGGCCTACCGATTGAAACTCGGCGACGCCCACTTCAAGAACTTCCAGTACAACGATGCGCGGCTGCAGTATCGGAAGGCCGGCGCCCTTGGAAGCAAAGCCGCCAAGGGGCGACTTCGGAAGGTCGAAGAAAAGGTTCGCTGACCCTCAGCCGCAGACGTCGGCGTCGCAGACCGGATCGGGACCCGCGCAATCCTCAGGCGTCACGCAGGGATCTCCCGCGCTTCCGTCTTGGCAGCGCTCTGCGACGCACAGCGGGGCGGTGACGCTGCAGTCCCCTTCGGAGTCGCAGGGGTCCCCTTCGGAGCCGTCCTGACAGGTCCCCGCGCTCCCGCAGATCTCGCTGTCCTCCGCACAGTGACGCTGGGCGGAGCACGGGTCGCCCTCGGCCCCGGCCTGGCATGTCTCGGGCCCGCAGACGAGTCCATCTGGGCATTGTTGCGTGTTGTTGCACGGCAGCCCCGAGTCGGAAACGGAGCCCGAGCTTGAACTTGAGCTTGAACCCGTGGCTGCGGTGGAGACCGGCGACCCGGTCGACGATCCCGTCACGGTCGTGCCGGTCGACGCACTGGGTTCATCCCCGTCCCAGGCGGGGTTGCGCTCGCGGCACCCTCCGAATACGAGGGCACTCGAGATCAGCAGCACGAAACCCCGCCCCACGTAGTGACCGTAACACGACTCGGTCGGATGGCCGTGTTCGGGTAGGTCGATGCCCGGCCCTCGTTGGGAGCCGCTACGCGGCCGCGGCCCGGAGCATCTTCCGTCCCCGCTCAAAGCAGAACAGGGCAGGCAGAACGAGTATTGCGGTGATGACCATCGCCGCGGCGATGGTTCCGTAGATGCCGGCGAGCACCAGCTGTGGCCATGGCATGGGAATCATGTCGGGTCCTCCTGTTTGGAGGTACCGGCCCAGGCCGTGGCGACAAGCTTGTTCGACGCGAAAGCCGCCCGCAGAATCTGCGACTCACAGCTCGGGTGTCAGGCGTCTGTCGCTTGGTCGAGCGCACGAACCTCGCGCAGCAGGTTGCGAAACGCCTGCCGGCTCTTTCCTTGGGTGCGGTCTCGGCTCGCGGTCCGGACGAGTTGTCGGATCAACTGCCGGTCGGCTTGAGGATACGTCTGCACGAGTTCAGACAGCGCAGCGTCGCCCTCTTCCAGGAGTCGGTCACGCCACCGCTCATAGCTCTTGTCGCGCTCCGAACTCGCGCGGTCCTTGTTCTTGATGTCATCGACACGGGCCCGAAGCTCGGCGCCATCGAACCGGCGGAGCATCGTAGAGATGCGGCGGAGCTCGCGGACCTTCGCGCCCTTCTTGATCGTTTGGCACGCGGTGAATGCCGCGGCGACCTCGGGGTCGAGTTCGAGTTTGGCGCGCTTGGATTCCGCGAGCTCGAAGATGTCCTTGGTCAGCTTGCCGAAGGCCGCGACTTGGTCCTTGTGCAGCCGGCTCGAGCGCCGGATCGAGGTGTCGAAGACATCGGGTGGAGGCTCCTTGTCTTCCTCTTCGTTGAGGAGCGGCCGTTGCCACTTCGTCGCCGGTCCCTTGGTGCCCCAGCCGACCGCGACCTTCGGCTCGGGGGCCACCTCCTCGGGCTCCGCCTCGTCGCCGCCTTGTTCCGACGGAGCATCGAGCTCGGCGTCCAGCTCGGAACTCGGTTCGGTCTCGGGGGCGGACCCGTCGGTCTGCGCCACATCCCCGTCCGCGTTCGCGTCGGGCTCGACGGGTGGGGAGCGCTCGTCGTCGCCGGGGCCGTGCATCCGGGGACGTTCGTCCCGTAGGCCGAGGAAGTCAAGACGCGCAGGCGGACCGGTGCGCGCTCAGCCCGGCGGGACAAAGTTGTCGCAGGCTTCGTCGATCACGCCGGTGGCGTCCATGAAGATCTGGCCAAAGTCGCCGGTAATGCACCCCTGGAAGCCGTTGTCGCCAAACATCTCGGTGAATGTCTGGATGTCGGCGGGGTTGAAGAACTCGTCCCCCGGCGGGCACGTGCCGCCGTTGATGTGGCTGAGGGTGACGACGACGATGTTCTCCGCCAACCCCTGCTTGGCCGCGACGACGGTGTTGTACCAACTCGTGGCGTCGCCGGAGCTGCCGTCGAGCTCGGGGTCGTCGGGGCCGTCCCATTCGTCGGAGATGATCACCACGACAAGCAGGGCGTCGTCGCGCAAGAACCCCTCGTTGCACTGACCAGCCGCGGCATGGTCGCCTCGGACCGCGGCCTCCATCGCGTTCATCGGCCGCTCGATCCCGTTGCCGGCCACACCCACCTGAGCCGCACACGCGAAGCTGGACGCGAGGTCGTCCATCTCGGTCATGTAGTTTCGGCCGTCGGCGTACGGTCCGCAGAGCTGGTTGCTCGACGCCTCGCCTCCGGTCCTCGAAACGAGCCCTCCGAGCACCTGGCAGGCCGGGAGGTTGCCCGAGTACGCATCGGTCGTGACGACTCCCACGTGGTACTCCTCCACGTTTTCCAGCGTGGACTGGATGCCGGTGATGAAGTTGGGGAAGTTGGCGATCAGGTTGGCCTGGTCGTCCTCCATCGAGCCGGAGTTGTCGACGACGAACAGGAAGTCGACCTTGGTGCAGCCGTCTTCGACGTCCTGCTCGACGTCGGGCTGGATCCCCAGGTCGAACTTGGGGTCCTCGCCCGTCGAAGGGGCCGGCGGGTCGGTCTCGGCCGGCGGCCCGGTCGTCGTGCTCGCCGCAGTGTCTCCGGTGGAACCATCGGTCACCGTCGAGGTGCCGGACAGCGTGCCCAACGTGGTCGGCGTCTCAGACGTTCCGGCTTGGCCTTCGGGTCCTGAACACCCCGCCAAGACCCACGGGAGTGCTCCCAAGACCCACCGGATCGAAGCCAGGCGCATGCGGACATGATGCCATAGGCACCCTGTGTCGCGGTGCCGTACTCGGGCCCGGGTGTGGGTGATAGGTTCACGCCATGACGTCAGGTGCTGCGGTCGGGGTGGTGCTCGGTGGTGGGGCGCTTCGCCGGTGGCCTTGTGGCGAAGCTCGTTTTGTCCTTGGCCAGGTGGATTTGGACGCGGCACAGCCGCAGGCCGAAGAAGCCGAGATCAGCTTTCTCGCCCACGGCATCACCCCGCACCCAACCCGGCGGCGCGAAATCGTGATGTTTGAGAAGCACGGCCCGGGCTGCTGCGTCTTCGATCTCGAGGCTGCAGAGGTGGTGCGCTCGGTCGCGTGTGCGCCGCACCGTCAATTCTACGGCCATGGTGCGTACTCGCCCGACGGGAGTTTACTGTACTGCACCGAGACGGATCTCCGCGACGGGCGCCGTGGCTACATCACCGTGCGGGACGGAAAGACGTTCGAGACGTTGGGCGATTTCCCGTCCCATGGCTTGGCGCCGCACGACTGCCAGTTCGCGGCGGATGGAACGACGCTCGTGGTCGCGAACGGCGGGTCGGGTGCTGGGCGAGAGGAGGACCCGCCCGGTGTGGCGTTCGTCGATGTGCGGGACGGCAAGGTCTTGGATGTGCTGCCCATGCCCTCGGCGCATATCAACGCGGGGCACCTCGACCTCACCGCGGCCGGCGATCTGGCGGTCGTGAGCGCCCCCCGAGATGGGTACGATCCTACGAGAGCTTGCGGCGGGGTCAGTCTGCGTGCCGCGGGCGCAGCGTTGAGTACCGCCGTGCAGCCCGAAGACGTCACCACGAAGTTGGTGGGCGAGACGCTCAGCGTCGCGATTCATCCTGGGACTCGGGTCGCCGGCGCAACGACGCCGCTGGGCAACTTCGTCACCTTCTGGAGTCTCGATACCGGGGCGCTGGTGGGCCAGCTGAGGGTGCCCAACCCCCGGGGCATCGCATTGTCGCTGTGTGGCGAGGAGTTTCTGGTCAACTTCGGCGGTCCGCCGCGAGTGGCTCGCGTCGACGCGCAGACGCTTCGCCCCGTGGATGCGCCGGGCAACCAACGCGGTTACCTCTCGATGATCAGTGGTTCGCACATCTACGTGGATGACGCGTCGGCGATCGCTGCCGAGTAGACGTCGCGATAGCCCCCAGCGGCGTTGCCCCAGCCAAAACTCCGCTGCATCGCTTGGAGTTGCAGCCGCGTCCAACGGTCGCCGTCCGCGTAGACCTCGAGCGCGCGGTGCATCGCCTCTCGCAACGCGTCGGCGTCGACCGCTTCGAACGTGAAGCCGCAACCTCCGGCCGACACGTCGGTGACGGTGTCCGCCAGGCCACCGGTGTTCCGCACGACGGGCAACGCCCCGTATCGCATGGCGTACATCTGGGTGAGCCCGCATGGTTCGAAGCGTGACGGGACCACGAACAGGTCGGATCCCGCGAACACCTGGTGCGAGAGCGCTTCGTCGTAGCCGATGTTCACGCCCACCCGCGTCGGGTGTTGCCGTGCGAGGTCGCGAAGGGCCTCCTCGAGAAGTGGGTCACCCGAGCCGAGTACGACCAACTGCAGCGGCGATCGCAGCAACTGCGGAATCGCAGCGAGCAGCAGGTCGATGCCCTTTTGGTCGCTGAGTCGGCTGACGAGGCCGACCAACGGGACACCGCGCTCTTCGTCGAGCCCGAAGTGTCGCTGCAGCGCGCGTTTGTTGGCCGCGCGCGGGCCCAGGCTTCGCGGGCCGAACGCAGCGTGCAGGTCCGAGTCGGATCGTGGGTCCCACGCGCCCTCGTCGATTCCGTTGAGCAGACCATGAAGCCGATTCGAGCGACTGCGTAGCAAACCGTGCAGGCCTTCGCCGCCAGTCTCCGACTGAATCTCCTCGGCGTACGTGGGGCTGACGGTGGTGATGCGGTCGGAGTAGAAGAGGCCGGCCTTGAGGAATGAGAAGGTGCCGTAGGCTTCCGCACCTTCGAGTGCGTAGGCGGCAGCCGGGAGTCCGACCTGCGAGACCACCTCGGGCGAGAAGCGCCCCTGAAACTTGAGGTTGTGAACGGTGGTGACGGTCCCCGGCCGCACTCCGCCCCACCAGTGCAACGTGGCCGGTGCAATCGATGCCTGCCAATCGTGCGCATGCACGACCTCGGGCGCCCAGCCCAGCGCGGGCCCAGCGGTACTGAGCATCGCAGCGACCCGTCCCAGCAGCGCGAACCGCAGAGGGTTGTCGGGGTAGTCGTTGCCGTGGGGATCGAGATAGGGCCCGCCGTCTCGGTCGTACAGGGTCGGGGCGTCGACCAGCCACACCGGCACGTCGGTCCCTGGCAACCGGCCCTCGAGCAGGCGCGTCGGACCGCCACCGAGTGGGTCGCCGAGCGGGTGACGGACGGTCGCGTCGGCCAACTCCGCGCATCCTCGGTAGGCGGGCATCAGCAGGCGAACATCGTCCCCGGCGTCCCGCTGCGCCCGGGCGAGTCCCGCCGCGACGTCGGCCAGACCCCCGGTCTTGACCAGGCCCGTGGCCTCGGACGCGACGTGGAGGATTCGCATGGCCGCGACGCTAACAGCCCGAGGTGAAACCCGACACGTCGTTTCTCTCGTCTTTTTGCCGGTGGTTCTCTCGGGCGCAGGGATTGCCGGGACTCACGCGTCGACAAAAAGTGACGCCGTAGACACCGAATGTTCCGGACTTCGTGGCACAAACGTGAGGGATGAATGCTGGCGACGTTGGAGATGCGGCCCGCTCGACCTTGGCCGTGGTGCTTGCCGGAGGCCGCGGTTCGAGACTGCGAGCGTTGACCGCGAATGAAGCAAAACCCAGCATGCCGTTTGGCGGCAAGTTTCGGGTGGTCGACTTCCCGTTGTCCAACTGCATCAACTCCGGGATCCGCAAGGTTGCCGTCGTCACCCAGTACCGCGCCCACACCCTGATCCGGCACATCCAGCGCGGATGGAATTTCCTGCGAGGAGAGCTCGGCGAGTTTGTCGAGCTGTGGCCGGCACAGCAGCAGACGGAGGCGGGCAGCTGGTACCTCGGCACCGCCGACGCGGTGTATCAGAACCTCCAGGTGATCCGGCAGCACGGCCCGCGCTACGTCCTGATCCTCGCCGGCGACCACGTCTACCGGCAGGACTACAGCCGGCTGATTCATGCCCACATCGAGTCGGGCGCCGAGGTCACCGTCTCCTGCGTGGAGGTGCCGCGCGAGGAAGCGACAGCGTTCGGGTGTGTCGACGCCGACGACACCGGCGAGATCGTGGGCTTCGTCGAAAAGCCGACCGACCCGCCTGCGGTCCCCGGCCGCGAAGGCGTCTCGTATGCCTCGATGGGGATCTACGTGTTCGACATCGACGTGTTGCTCGAGATCCTGGAGCGGGATGCGGATGACGACAGCTCCTCCCACGACTTCGGCCACGACATCGTCCCGTCGTTGGTGGGTCGCCGAAAGCTCTTCGCGCACGCCTATCGGCAGAGCTGCGTACTGACCCACGGCGCGACGCAGCCGTACTGGCGCGACGTGGGTACGCTCGACGCGTTCTGGGACGCGAACATGGAGCTCATCTCGGTCACGCCCCAGCTGGACCTCTACGACTCGCGGTGGCCGATCTGGACGTACCAAGAGCAGCGTCCGTGCGCGAAGTTTGTCTTCGACGATGAGGATCGGCGGGGCATGGCGGTGGACTCGCTCGTTTCGGCCGGTTGTGTCGTCTCGGGGAGCACGATCCGGCGGTCGATCCTGTTCACCGACACCCGGCTCAACTCCTACAGCCAGGTCACCGGCTCCCTGATCCTTCCGCGCTGCGACATCGGGCGGCATGCTCGGCTCCACAAGGTCATCGTCGCGAGCGGCTGCAAGGTTCCCGAGGGGATCGTGATCGGCGAGGACGCGGACGCGGACCGGGAACGGTTCCACCGGACGCCGGCCGGAGTCACCCTCGTCACGCCAGAGATGCTCGAGCAACTCCCGTAGCTCGAGATCCCACCCATCGTCGACCCACGATGGCATCCGACCCTGCGCCGATTGCGGGTCGTGCGACCGGGCCGACACAGAAACGTCACCGGCTTGTTCGGTTCTTGTTTCGGTGCAGCCGCGCCTGTGGCAGGCGACCTCGCTACCTTGAGGTCGTTCTGAAACGCAAAATGTCGAACGGCGACCCCGAGTACCCGAACTTGATGAAGACGATCCCCGAGGTTTTCGCTCGGGAGCGCAACTTCCTGATCCTGTTGATGTGCGGGTTCTTGGTCTCGGCCGCCACCTATCGAACGCCGATGGTTGCGGCCTGGGTCGGCTTTGCATTTGCCGGCTACTCGGCGATCGCCAACGACAGCATCCAGACCATCGGTACGTTCATCACCTCCAACCGCAAGACCGCGTGGTGGGTGTTGTGGCTGTTCATGGGCGGCATCTTCCTCGTCACAGCGACCTACAGCTTCGTGACCTTCGACGGTGACGTCAGCTACCAGCGGCTCGCCTCGAAGGGGTTCGAGACGGCGCCCGCCGAGTTCTCGTTCCTGCAGGTCGCCGCGCCCCTGTTCCTGCTGGTGTTGACGCGTCTGCGGATGCCGGTCAGCACCACGTTCCTGCTGCTGACCAGCTTTGCCACCGACGTGAGCAGCGTGGGCAAGGTGCTCACCAAGAGCCTCACCGGGTACGTGCTGGCGTTCGCCGTCGCCATCATGGTTTGGATGCTCGTCGCGCGCATCATCGACCGCTGGATGACCCGGGATGCGCACCCGGCCTGGCGCGTCGGACAGTGGGTCATCTCGGGCGTGTTGTGGTCGGTGTGGCTACAGCAGGACGCGGCCAACATCGCGGTCTACCTGCCGCGTAGCCTCAGCCTGCCTCAGTTCTTCGTCTTCGCCGGAGCCATCTTCTTGGGCCTGGGGCTGCTGTTCCGAATGGGCGGGGAGAAGGTCCAGGAGATCGTCGACGAGAAGTCGGGCGTCGTGGACGTTCGCGCCGCGACGATCATCGACTTCGTCTACGCCATCATCCTGTACTACTTCAAGTTCGTCTCGAACGTCCCGATGAGCACGACGTGGGTCTTCCTGGGCCTGCTCGGGGGCCGCGAACTCGCGATGGCGCTGCGAGGATCGTCGGAGCACCGCTGGATCTTCGCAGCGAAGATGATCGGCAAGGACGCGCTGTTCGCCGGGATTGGCTTGGCCGTCTCGATCATCCTTGCCGCATCGGTCAACGAGCCGTTCCGGGCCGAAGTCGCGGCGTTCTTCGGGCTTTGAGCGAGGCTGTCCGGGCGTCTCAACGACGTCCGCGTCGGCGTTTCCCACCATCGGCGGCCGCAAACCCGATCGTGGCGGCGGTCTGCATTCCAGCTTTGATGGGGCCCGCTGGCGCGGCCTCGATGGCGGCCTCGAGCGCGCCGCGTGGGTTGCCTGCGCGGAGCTCCTTGACGGCCCGAAGCCCTGCGAGCGCCTGACGACCAAAGGGGAGGTTGCTGATGACGCTCTTCGCCTTGGCGCCGGCGAGCTGCTCGGCGCGTTCCGTCAAACGCTGCTGAACCGTATTGGCCTGCTCCTTGAGTTCTTTGCGCTTGGAGAGGCGGGCCGCGTCGTCGACCTGCTCGTACAGGGACTGCTCGGCCTCAGCCTTTTCTACGGCCTTGATGGTCCGGGTCAGCTGGCGTTGGTAGTGCCGCTCGTAGTCCTCGTCTCCGACCGCGTCGCGCATGGATGCCTCGAGAGAGGCGCCCAGGTCGAAGCCATTCTCTTGCAGCGCCTCGATGTACGCACGCGCCTGCTTGACCTCGACCGCCGCGGGCGCGTTGATGTGGGCTTTGGATGCCCTGGCCAGCTGCGTGACCGCGCTGGGTTGCCCACCGCCGGCCACCCCCTCGAAGGCTGCGAGCAGTCCAACGTGCGTGACCATCAAGCCGCGCGTTTGGTCGCGAATCGCCATGACCTGCGCCATCTCCTCCAGGGTCTCGCTGGACGCTTCCGTTTCGAACTGCTGCTCGAAGGCTCGGATCTGGGCGCCGAACTGCAAGCAGTACAGCTCGGTCGACCAGTTGAGCCTGATCGTGTCCCGCTGCTCCGCGACGAGGAACATCCCGACCGCCGAGGTGTTCGCCAGCGCCACCCGAATCTCGTCGAGGAGCTTCTTCTTCTTGTAGAGCTTGGCGAGTCTGGCCTTCGACTCGTCACTGGTGGGCTTGTAGAACTTGCCGCGGTCGCGGTTCTGCGGAGTGTCCATCTCAGGGACCACGTCGAACTTCTTCAGCAGACCGATCTGATTCTCGAAAGTGTCGGCCTCGTACGAGTCGTTGAACGTCGCGGTGCCGAGGATGACGTCGTCAGAGAGCTCGGCGCGCGTGAGATGCGTCTCCAGCACGCCCTGGAGCCGTTCCCGTTCCCGAACCAGGTCCTTGCGCAGCTCGGCCTCGGCTTCGGGCGTCCCTTCACTGATCGTTGTCTTGGAGTCCTGTTGCCACTGGGCAACGCTCTTGTCCTTGTTGCCGGACCCGAACAGGGCACAACCGCTGAAGAGGACCAGGCATGCGGCCGCGGAGACGGGGAGGGAGCTTCTTGGCGTTTTCATCGTGGACGTTGCGGTGGTTCCACCGAAGCGCCGACGGTTTAACCCTCATCGCGAATTGTGTCGAAACCGGGGCCAAGGTCCGCTCCGGGGCACTCTTTGGTGTCTTGCCCCAGGGACGGGTTCAGTCCGGCAAGCGAATCCGCAGGGCGCCGCCGAGTCCTTCGAACACCTCCATCCATTGCGTCGCCTCGTCGTCTCCTTCTTCGGCTGCGCGGGCGTGGATCGGCCGAGCTGTCTGCAAGACCCGGTAGAACTCGTTCTGCGGCGTGGAGAGATCGACCTCGAACGGACCGCTGTGCGCGAGGTCGGCGAGGACCCGCAGCCGACGAAGGCGACCGACTCGTTCGGGAGCCTCGACCCACCGCGCGGTCGCGCTCTCCATCGTGCGCTGGAGGGTGAAGTTGAGGCTGACCCGGTGAAGGTCGACGCGAAGCGCCTCGGCCTCCCGCATCAGCTCGCGAATCCGGTGAGGGTCGAGCTCGCGGGCGGTGAACTCCGAGCGCAGCATCGTGTTGAGGACGAAGCTGGCCAGTCCCTTGAGCGGCTTGGGCAGCGGCAGATCGAGGGTCGCGAGGTAGCGCAGCAGCGGCGAGTGCTGGTTGTAGAGCCGAGCGCTGACCTCCTGGGCATCGTTGGTCGCGCTGTCGACCACCAGCTCGAGTACGCGCTGTTGCTCGTCGCGAAACAACGACCGCATGGAGTACTTGAGCTCGCCGAAGTGCGCGTCGAGCAGCCGGAGGACCTCGGGCATGTCGGCGCTGCGGAAGGCTCCGAGCACGTCGCCGAGCATGGTGTCGTACTCGGCCTCCCCCCGGAAGCCACGCACGCCGCCGCTCATGTTGTGGTCGCCCAGGTGCACAAACCCGAAACTCAACTCGTCGGCTTCTCGGGTGATCTGGGAGACGACGACCACTTTGCCCAGCGCAAGTCGGCTTCGCCCCAGGGATGCGGTCCGATAGTCGAGCTGTTCGACCGCGTACGCGTAGACCTCGGCCCGTGGTTTGTAGGATTTGAACAACGAGCTGACGGCGTAGTGGGCCACCAACCGCGGCAGGTCCACGGCGAGCGGTTCGGCGTGGCGCTCGTACAGCAGCCGGCCGTCGCCTTGTTCGGGCAGGTTGGACTTGGCTTGAGCGAGCCGTTCGACGAAGGGCTGCTGGAGCGCAACGTCGGACACCTCCTGGGCCAGCTGAATCGCCCGCGCGGCATATCGGATGATCTGGGTCGTCTCGATGCCGGAGACGTCGTCGAAGAACCACCCGCAGCTGGTGTACATGAGCATCGCGTGGCGCTGCATCTCCAGCAGTCGGAGCGCCTCGATGCGCTGTGGCTCGGTGAGCTTGCCGATCGCGTGCGTCTCGAAGAACAACGCCGTGGCCTCATCGGTTCGCTCGAGGATCAGGGCGATGTAGCCGTCCCGGGCCTTCCACGGATCCCGGAGCAGCGCTCGGGCGCGGGTGTCGAAGAGGCCGGCGACCTGCTCGGCGAGCCAGTCAAGGGCTTCCCGCAACGGTGCGCGCCACGACTGCGTCCAGCCGCGATTCGAGCCCGTACAGCAGCCGCAGTCACTGCGCCAGCGCTCGACGCCATGGGCGCAGCTCCAGGAGGTCTCCTCGAGGATCTCGACGTCGTGGGTGGGTGGGTGCGCCTCGAGAAACGCGCCGTAGTTGACCAACTCGACGGTGGGGTCGTCCTCGAAGCGTCGGAGGGCATAGGCCAGCGCCATGTCTCCGTATCGATGGTGGTGCCCGTACGTCTCGCCGTCGGTTGCGATGTGCACGAGCTGGGGCGCGTCGTCCTCGGGCGTGAACGCACCCATCAGCCGGTCGGCGAAACGATCGCCGCTGTCGAGCAGGTGTTCGAACGCGACCGCTTGCGACACGGGGCCGTCGTAGAAGAACAGCGTGATGACCCGGCCCGAGGGGAGCGTGCATCGATAGGGCTGCCGGGGGTCGACACGTCCACCTTCGACGTCGCGCCACGTCTCGCCGGGGGCACGGACTCTCTTGGCTTGATGGGGCGCCAGCAACGTGAACTCGATGCCCTCCTCGGCGAGGGCCTCGAGCGTCGGGGTGTCGGCTGCGGTTTCGGGAAGCCACATGCCTCGCGGCGCATGTCCGAACCGGTGGGTGTAGTCGGTGATTCCCCAGCGAATCTGTGTCCGACGGTCGGCTTCGTTGCAAAGCGGAAGGATCGAGTGGTTGTACGCTTGGGCCAACGCGGAGCTGTGTCCTCCGAAGCGGACACAGCTGGCCTTCTCCGCCGCGAGGATCGCTTCGTAGGCCTTGGGGGTCTCGCGCTCCATCCACGCCAGGAGCGTCGGTCCAAAGTTGAAGCTGATGCGCTCGTAGTTGCTAACGATGCGCTCGATGAACCCCTCCGAGTCGAGGATCCGGGCCCAGGCGTTGGGGCCGTAACACTCGGACGTGATGCGTTCGTTCCAGTCGTGGAACGGATCGGCCGACTCCTGCTGCTCGACGGTTTCGAGCCAGGGGTTCTCGCGCGGAGGTTGGTAGAAGTGTCCGTGGATGCAGACGTAGCGCTGGGTCATCGGGCACCTTCGGGGGTCAGGAACAAGACACTCAGGGGAGGGAGGCTCAGCTCGAGCGTGTGCGGATGGCCGTGGGATCCCTCGTCGCGAGCAAGCGCCCGGCCGCCATTGCCCAGCCCGCTTCCGCCGTATTCGTGGGCGTCGCTGTTGGCCCGCTCCACCCACCAGCCGCCCCAGGGCACCCCGACGCCATACCCATCACGAGGCACGGGGGTGAAGTTGCAAACCACCAGAGCCGGGGTCCCGTCGCAGGCGTAGCGCAAGAAGGTGAACACGCTGGCTTCGGCGTCGGCGAAGTCGACCCACGCGAATCCTCCGGGGTCGCAGTCGCGCTCGTGCAGCGCCGGAACGTCTCGATGCAGCCGGTTGAGATCCGCGACCCACCGCTGCACGCCGGCGTGTTTGGGATCGTGCGTCAGGTGCCAATCGAGGCTTCGGTCGTGGTCCCACTCGCGCACTTGGCCGAACTCGCAGCCCATGAAGAGCAGCTTCTTGCCCGGCTGTCCGTACATGTATCCGTACAGCGCCCGCAGGTTGGCGAAGCGTTGCCAGTCGTCGCCGGGCATGCGGGTGAGGATGGAGCCTTTGCCGTGCACCACCTCGTCGTGCGACAGCGGCAACACGAAGTTCTCTCCGAACGCGTACAGCATGCGGAACGTCAGGTCATGTTGGTGATGCCGCCGGTGAATCGGATCGCGCCCGAAGTACGCGAGGGTGTCGTGCATCCAGCCCATGTCCCACTTGAAGCCGAACCCAAGTCCGCCGGTGTGCGTGGGACGAGAGACCATCGGCCATGACGTGGATTCCTCGGCGATCGTGTGTACCCCGGGACAATCTCGGTACACCGCGTCGTTGATCTGTCTGAGCGCGTCGATGGCTCCAAGGTTCTCACGCCCGCCGTACCGATTGGGCACCCACTCACCGTCCTGGCGGCTGTAGTCGAGGTAGAGCATCGAGGCCACGGCGTCGACCCGGAGGCCATCGGCGTGAAAGGTGTCGCACCAGTAACGCGCGCTGCTCTGAAGAAACGACCGCACCTCGTGGCGGTCGTAGTTGAAGATCGCGGACTTCCAGTCGGGGTGAAAACCCTGCTTGGGGTCGGCGTGTTCGAACAGGTGGGTACCGTCGAATTCGGCGAGCGCGTGGGCGTCGGTGGGGAAGTGTGAGGGGACCCAGTCGAGCAACACGCCGATCCCGGCCTGGTGCAGGGTGTCGACCATCGCCTTGAAGTCCGCCGGCGTTCCGTAGCGTGCGCTCGGGGCGAAGTAGCCCGTCGTCTGGTAGCCCCACGAACCGTAGAACGGGTGCTCCATGACGGGGAGCAACTGCACGTGGGTGAAGCCCATGTGCGTGGCGTACTCGGCCAGCTGCGATCCGAGTTCACGGTAGTTCAGCGATCGGTCGCCGTCCTCGGGCACGCGTCTCCACGAGCCCAGATGGACCTCGTAGATCGACATCGGCTTTCCCTGGCCGCTGCGCGCCGCCCGGCTCTCCATCCAGGCCTGGTCGTTCCACGCGTAGCGACCATGCGCAACCACGGAGGCGGTGCGGGGAGGCTCTTCGGTTGCGAACGCGAACGGGTCGGCGCGGTCCGTGCCCCCGCTGGCGGAGGCGATGTGGAGCTTGTAGAGATCACCGGGGCCCACGCCAACCACGAAGCCCTCCCAGATCCCCGAGCCCGCGCGGGCCCGCAGGGGGGTCTGCTGGCGGTCCCACACGTTGAAGTCCCCGATCACCGAGACGAAGGTGGCCGACGGTGCCCACACCGCAAAGTACGTGCCTGCGGTCCCCTCGTGCTGCATCGGGTGCGCACCCAGCTTGTCCTCGATGTGCGCATGCGTGCCTTCGTTCCACAGGTAGACGTCGTCGTCCGTCAGGCGGGTGACGTCGTAGCGAACCTCGCCGCGATGCGCAGATGCGTCGCGGGCCCGCGCGAGGGCCTGCAGAGGTGCCGTGACCGACGGGTCCTGCGTCCACGTCTCGAGATCGTAGCGAGCTCGGTTCTGCCAGTTCGCGTGCTCGCGCCAGGTCCCGGGCACGTTCTGGGCGTGGGTCTCTCCCCAGAGGTCCTCGAGGTTGACCAAGACGTCGTGGGCTTGGCTGCGCCCGAGGTGCTCGAGCAACGCGGCCATCGCCGCGGGCGCCTCACTGTTCTCGGGCAGCCCCGTTCGGCGCCCGAGGAATCCGGTCAGACACTGGCGTTGCCAATCCCGGTGCCCCGCCATGGCGTCGCGTTGGGCCGCATCGACAAATCCGAGGTCTTGCTGGGTCGCCAGATCGGATCCGGTCCAGTACGCCGCGAACGGTGGCATGTCGTGGGTGTTGAGGGAGGCCATGTCGCCCGGTTTTGCGGCGGGCAGCGCGTCGTTGGGATCGGGCTGGGCCTGGTACTGGACGACGTGCATGCCCGAGATGCCGTGGGTCTGCATGCTGTGGGTGACCTCGTCGGGGACCGTGCCCAGGTTCTCGCCGATGAGCACCACCCCGCTTCGGTGCGACTCCAGCGACAACAGGGCGACCAGCTCGTCGGCGGGGTAGCGCAGGTACATGCCGTCCGAGGCAGGCGCATGCGAGGGGATCACGAACAGCCGGTGCAGACCCATCACGTGGTCGATGCGGAGCACGCCCGCGTAGCGCATGTGGTTTTGCAACACGGAGATCAGATAGCGGTAGTGATCCTGTCGCTGTCGCTGGGGGTGGGGCGGGGGGAAGGCCCAGTTCTGGCCCCCCGAAAACAGCGCGTCGGGAGGCGCGCCGGTCGAAAGCCCGGGCACGAACGCGTCGCGATGGGCCCAGGTGTCGAAGCCATCTCCGTGGACGCCGACGGGGAGGTCGAGGTACAGGCCACTGCCCCGGCCGCGCGCGTGGGTCGACAGTGCCGTCAGCTGGTTGTGCGCGGCCCACTGTACGTAGGCGTGGTAGCGGTAGGTTTCGGGGTCGTAGGACCCTTCGGGGAGTACACCGTCTTTGTGCGCCTGCGGCCAGTCATGCCACGAGGTGCCGCGAGAGGCCGCAGTCCCGCGAAAGCGGGCGTACCGATCGAGTTCTGGGCGCGAGCGAAGGAAAACTTCGAGCGCGGCACGCCCGGGCCCGCTCCAGCATGCCTCGGCCATCGGGGCGAGGGCTCTACGCTTGAGCGCCATCGCCTGTGCGTGGTCAACGTGGGTTGCGCCGCGCAGTGCATCCCGGGCAGCGTTCGCGGCGGCGTCGGTGAAGGCCGTTTTCGCGAGCCCGCGGTACTCCGGCAACGACTCGACATCGAGGTACAGCTCGTTCCAGGCCAAGCGGCTGACCGGCGCGTACGGACTGGGCTCGAACGGTTGGTCGAGGAACGTCGCCAGCAGCGGGAGTGTGCCGACCATGTTGCCGCCCGCGTCGCCGACCCAGTCGATCAACGTGCGGAGGTCCGTGAAGTCGCCGACCCCGTGGTCCCGCTGGGTCTTGAGCGCATACAGCGGGGCGAACACGCCCCAGCCGCGGCGCCCATCCGTTGTGTAGACGCGACGCGGGGCACTGACCAGCAGCGACGGGGTGCCCGCGCCATCGGACGCCTGCAACGTCAGCGTGTAGTGATCGGGCGGCAGGGGCGAGGGCAGGGGCAGTCGACGCTGGACAACCCGCACGCCACCCAGCTCGGTGGTGCTGTCGACCGGTACATCGTCCAGCAGCCCTTCGGTGCTCACCTCGTGAGCGGCGGCTTGGACATGCAGCCGGTATCGGCCGCGCACCGAGTCCGGAAGCTTGACCGTGACGCTGCCTTCGCCGTCCCACGCGACCACGACCGGGGGCAAACGCTCTGCGTGCTGTTCATGATGTGCACGCAGCAGCCCCTCGTCGATTGCGGCCTCGGTCTGCACGTCGACGCCGAGGGCCGTGAGTGCCTGCGCCAGGGGTTCGGGGCGCGCGGCCTGATGCGCGCCTGCGATGTCGGTGTATCCAAGCTGCATCCCGTGCAGCTCGGCGAGTGTTCGCAGCTTGCTGAGCGTGTCCATGCGGGCGTCCGGTGGCGCGTCGGTTGTATCGGCTGTCGTGCTTCCCGGAAAGGCTCGCGGGTGGACGCCACGCTCAGCTCCAGGACCGCGCGGCTCCGGTGTCCGATCAGTCCCGCAGCTCGCCGATGAGCAGCACCCAGGTGGTCACGCCCCCATCCTCACTCCGCGCAAACCCCGGGCCGAACTCGGCGGCCGTCGAGCTGAGCAAGGCCTCGCACTCCGTGGGCGATGCCAGCCAGGCCTCGACCACCGCGTCGGGGTCGAGGAAATCGCCCGCGAGGAGCTCATGGGACGGAACGCCTCCGTACTGCGCGAGGTCGATCCGCGACAGGGTCGAGCTGCCGTCGTTGCCATCGTGGGACAGCGTGCCGCCCTCGCTCTGATCGACCGCATGTCGACGGGCTGCACAGCGCAGCGCCGGCGCGAGCTCGAGATCGGGGACCGGGTCACGGGTCCGCTCGCCGCACATGGCACCCGTCGCGCGGACGTCGTTGATCGCGTCGAGCAGGTCGTCCTCGCGGCTTCCCCAGTCGTGAGCCCACAACGCGGTCGCACGGCAAGCCGGTGCCTCGCCCACGTCATCCTCGCGAACCTCGTCGATCACACAGCTGCTCGTCCAGCCGCACACCAGCAGGAGCGTGGAAGCGGCAATCGCCCGGGCCTTCACGGCGCAGACGGTATCACGGGGCGCCGAAGTTCTGCGTCCACACGTGACCGTACTGGCCGCCGGGGTAGTAGCCCACGCCCAGCTCGGTGAACGAGTCGTTCATGATGTTGCCGCAGTGCCCATCACTGTCCATCCACTGCTGCATCGTTGCTGCTGCGGTGCTGTTGCCTGCAGCGATGTTCTCGCCGGCCGTGCTGTACTGGTAGCCGGCCTCGCCCATGCGTTGAAAGGGCGACTCTCCGGATGGGTTCGTGTGGTCGAAGAAGTTGCGGTCGACCATGTCCTGGCTGTGAACCCGGGCGGCGCAGCGTAGGGCCGGGTTCGCCGTGACCGGACCGGCAGGCCCGAACGACCCCGCGCTGCCGCAGTTCGCTCCCTCGGCCCGGCGCTCGTTGACGATCACGAGGATCTCGTTTTCGAGTTCGGTCCAAGCGGGGTCCCAATCGGCGACGCCGTTGCAGTACGCGTTGTCGGGAACCTCGTCGCTCGGAGGAGGTGGGTCCTCGCCGGTGT
>OJGU01000693.1_pt1 | contig 17180 bp, 25 predicted proteins | sample 1594741 | NCBI WGS metagenome assembly OJGU01 (sample SAMN05416841, study PRJEB24817) | seawater metagenome | isolation source: Sea water | place: Canada:Atlantic | collected 2013-07
GACGGGGCTCGAACCCGCGACCTCCGGCGTGACAGGCCGGCGTTATAACCAACTTGAATAACGCCGTCTGCTTCTCGCTGAGACGCTCCCTTGGATGGGGAGCGGTCTTGAATCATGTGTCAGCTCGTCGATAACCGGCTTATTGCGCTTTGCGACTGGGCGCAAGGTTTTTCGGCGATGTTTTTTCTTGCCCACATCGTCGCACCCGGCGCGGCCAGCCCGGGCCCCGAGCCCGTCGGCGCCCCGATCTCCGCATACGACATCAGTGCTTCGTGGCCTGAGACCATCTAGCAGATTCGTTAAATAGAGATATGAGGGGGGTGTGGGGGGAGATGTAGCGGAGCTTACAATTTTCAGAAGGATGCGCTACGGGGGTCTAGCGTGCCGATATCGGCCAAAGCGTCTCGGGCGAGACGCTGTTTGTTAGCTCCACTACAAAAACGCAAATCCTGCGCGATTTCCACCCGAAGGGCGACTGATCTTTTGGTTCAAAATCTCACAATCAGCGTCTCGTGGCGAGACGCTTAATGCCAAGCCCCTTACACTTCTGACCACAGGCAAAGCCTGCCCGAATGCGCGAATGTGGGCAGTCCGTCGACGTGATCGAGTGTACGTCTGCGGCCGCGTCGAACCCGCTGCCCACAATCAAACTCAGGACAATAAAAAGCGCGCGCCCGCTGGGGTGCAGGCACGCGCACAATGCACAAAGTGCTAGGCGGCCGATTCGAGGATCTCTTCGAGCCGCTTCTGATGCGTACGGGTGGACTCGATGTGCTGGGTGGCTTGCTTCGCGACGTCACCGACCGATTCGGCGGCCGTGCTCACCGCGTTGATGGCCTTCGTCTGAGCCTCAAGGAAGTCTTTCGCGGCCTCGGCCAAGCGGAACACCTTGTAGGCCAGCACGGCACCGATGCCGGTCACACCGAGGTCTGAGACCCCGCTGACGACGTCCGCGGTGGCTTGGGCAGATTCTGGGGAGAAGAGGGCTTCGAGCATGGTCGTGGGGCTCCTACTGGGGCGCAGCTGCGCGCCCGAACTGTTGAATTGCGCGCCGCTGGACCGCGAAGGCCTCCGCGCGCTGGCCGATCGCGTCCAGGTTGAGGACCGCCTCGGCGACGCACCGACACTGAACTGGACTGCCGGGGTGTCCGTCCGGGGGTGGTGAGTCCCAGGCGAAGCGCTGGCCGTTGAGCTCGACGTGCCGGTCCCGGACGCGTTCGTCGCCGGAGGTCCGCCACACGTAGTGGGTGATCCCGAGGTTTTCTTGCCGGGCCTGGGTCAACTGGCCGTTGAGCTTGTTGACCTGGTCTCGTGCGATGACCTTGGTCCGACCGCGCAGCGTCCCGAACTCAACGGGCAGCCCACGCTCTCGCCAGCGTTTGGCCAGCTCCTCATGCCTCATGCCGGCCGCGAAGGCCTCGTCGACCTCTTTCGCGATGCCGCGGACGGTGGAGCGAGACATCGAGCGGATGAGGCTGGTGTTCGACCTGACCCACTGGTCCATCACAGCGCCCCGAAACGGCTCCGTGGCGATGACGTTCACACCGACCGCCTCACGGAGCGCGCCGTAGAACGACCGCTTGTGCCGCTTGTCCACCTCGGCACCGACTGCAGCTACCGATCGGTCAATCGGGGCCTGTTCGTCTACAAACCGCCTCAGGCGCCCCGCATAGGCCAGCAGCGCTGCCCGGACCCGATCGGACATCTGGTCCCTCCGCATCCGGTCAGCGTTGGCTGCGAGCTCCTCCAGGAGAACCTCGCTCAGCATGTCCGAGGCCAGGCGCTCGACAGGCCGCACGACAGCGCGAATCAAGCCCCGCTGGTATCGGGCGACCGACGCCGCCGAGGGCTCAGGCGACCGAAGCCGCGACCGCCTACGCCTCGCCCGGGCCACCGAGCACCTCAATCACGGGCAGGTCGTCGTCCTCGGGAAGCTCCACGAGGTCGTCGGGGGCATCCTCGGGGTCTTCGACCGCTTCGAGCTCCCCTTTGCCGCCTTGCACGAGCCGCGTGGTGCGAATGTCGACGCTCGATGCCGCGCCGATGTCCCACAGAATCTTGTCGCCCTCCGCCAGGGTTTTGCGGTGCGTCGCCTCCTCGGTGGGGCTCATCTTCTCGAGCGAGTTCCACTTCACCGTCCAGGCTGGCGGCCGATTCCCACCCGTGGGCCCAGTCTTCGAAGCGAAGAGCAGCTCAAGCATCCAGTTGAGAGTGGGAGTGCCCCAGCGGTTCTGCTCGGCGCCCAGTTTCGCGTACCAGGCCCGGTGCTCCCCGGAGTTGCTTGCGCCGTTGAGGCCGCCCACGGTCTCCCCAAGCAGGATGCTGCGCGGCAACGGCCCGGCCGAGACGAATGCCTGAAGGAACAGCTCGATCAGCTCGCGGACTCCGGATACGCTCCGGTTTTGCGGGATGTAGCTCTCCGCGGGCCCTTTGCCGTTCCCGCCCCCGGCGTCGAGAGCGAAGCCCTTGATCACCGACTTGCCCATCTGCAACGCGGCCAGTCGCTTCGAAACGAGTTCCTCCTTGCCCTGCTTGAACGCTTCGGCCAGGCCGGCCAAGACAAACACGTCCACCGAGATGTCTTGGAGGATCGACTCTCCGTACCCGTACGCCGACAACAGCGAGCGCAGCCGCGACCAGACACGCTGCATCACCGGCACCCCCCACCAGTCGTGGTCGGCCCGCCGACGGTGCGTGACCTCGACGCCAACGTGACGCCGAACTCGAGAGGCGTGAACCAGGGTCTCACCCAGCGGTGTCTCGTCTGCTGTGACGATCCTGTAGCCCTCCGGCGGTTTCCGACCATCTGTGATTGGCTGCAGCGCCCAACGGTCGATGACGAAGAACCCTCGAACGGCGCTCACCCGGTTGAGGTCCAGCGGCATGTAGGCCGGCATCCCGTCGTCGACAGCAGCCACGAGGAGCGCGCCGCCGTAGTGGTCGCCCCACCGGTGAAGGTCGGCAACGTTGGGGAGCACGCTCATGTCTTCACAGGCTGAGTAGACATCCTCGAGGTCGACGCTATCCGCCCCGTCCAGCTCGAACCCTTCCCGGACCAGTTCATCGGCAGGGAAGTCCACTAGCTTCGCCGCCAGCCCGTCCTGCTCGTAGATCGCGTCGAGCGCGTACGAGGAGAGCTGCGGCTCGCGAGCGAAACGCCCAGCGGTGGCCTTGTCCTTCCAAGGGTCTCCGAGCCCGGTGAGCACGTTGAGCATGCCGTCGGCGTGGCTCACTGGTCGTCCAGAGGGGTCGAGAATCACCACCTCACCGTATCGGCGCGTGGGCGAGTGGCGTCTCCTGGGGACATGTCCCGATAACCCGACAAAAACGCCCAATGATTCTGCGGGTCCGGCCCCCTGAAAATCGGGGTATTGCCGTCCGCCTATACACGCGACTCCGGGCCCGTACCTTGAATGCGTGCAGAAGGCAGCCAAGGTCGTCCGGTTTCTCGGCGCCAACATTGACTGGCTTGGAGCCGCGGTCGCCACTGGCGTCTACTTCGCGGTCGACCAAGGGTGGATCGTCGTGTCGGCTCAAACGCTGGCCGCGGCCGGTGCTGCGGTTGCCGGCCTTCGAGGCGCAGCCAACAAACTCGGACAGCTGAAGGTCGCGAAGGAGGAGTAGCCGATGCGCCGTCTCCTCAGCACCGCTTGCCTGACCACCGTCGCGGGACTCTCGTTCTGCGGCTGCGGACACGTGCGTCCCATCGAAGGCGTGCAGACGGCTGCGGTGGCCCTTGACGTCTACGTGGACAAGGCGGCCGAGCGTCTCGATGTGCTCACCGACGAGGCGATCGCCATGTGCAACGAACGGAGCGACTCGCAAGCCGAGTACTTCGAGTGCATGGCGCCCATGAACGCCACGCTGGCGAAAGCCGAGTCCGCTCTCACCGTGATGGTGAAGGGGCAGGACTCGGTGTTCGAGATTCTCGAATCCGCAGAGGACTTCGAGGCTGCACTCCAGGAGGTTCGATAGTGGGCTTCCTTTCCACCCTTTGGCGCAACCGCCACTGGCTCCGACCCCTCGCTGAGCAAGCAGAAGCTCTTGCCGCGGCCGGATTCATGGCGGCAGACATCCGCGCCCGACTCTCTGACGGCATTCAGCGCGACGACATCGTGAGCGAGGACGCCCTCGAGAAGGTGGTCAAAGCCCGGCGCAAAGCAGCGACCGGTTGGAAGGCACGCCGTAGGTGAACACTGTCCTTCGCTACGACACGTCCGTCCTTCGGACCGACAAGGCCGAGCGACTCGACAACGGCTGGCTCCGTGTCGAGGCGACCATCGGCCGCACTGGCGTGTTCGAGTACCAAGACGCGTCCGGCAAGGTCACCCGCGAGTACCGGCCACCCGACGAGGTGGAAAAGGCGGACTCGGTGGACAGCTTCGCGCTCGTTCCACTGACCAACGACCACCCGCCGATGCGGCTCGACGCGGCGAATACCCGAGCCTACTCGGTCGGCGCTGTTGGGCAACCTACCGCCAAGTCGGGCCAGGTTGTCGCCCAGCTGCTCATTACCGATGGCCAAACGCTTGGCGACATCGAGCAGGGCAAGCGCCAGCTCAGCCCTGGGTACCAGGTCCAACTCGACCACACCCCAGGGACCACACCGGACGGCCAGCGCTACGACGCCGTCCAACGAAACATCCGAGCGAACCACGTTGCCCTCGTCCGTCTGGGACGGCAGGGCTCCGAGGTCGCTCTCCGCATGGACGGCGCTGCCGTCGAGATCCACACGGAGCAGACCGACATGAAGACGATCAAGATCGACGGAAAAGAGTTCGAGGTGGAGGACGCCGTCGCGGCTGCCTTCGGAAAGCTGTCCAAGGGCGAGGACAAGTCCGACGGGGACGACAAGAACCCCGACAAACCGGATGACAAGAACGACGGGAAGTCCCCAAAACCTGAGGACAAACCATCCGACAAAACTGACGCCGCAAGCCAGGCTCGTATCGACGCACTTGAAGAGCAGTTGAAGGTCATGAAGGCCGACAAGGCGAACGAGGCAGAGCGCATCGACGCTCGCGTTGAACTCCTGGCTACCGCCCGCTCCGTCATCCCTGGATTCCGTTCCGACGGCATGTCCGAGACCGACGTCCAGAAGGCGGTCATCCTCGCGATCACCCCCGAGGCCAAGGACAAACTCGAAGCCCGAGGTGACTCGGCGGAGTACGTCCGCGCCCGCTACGAGCTGGCGATCGAGAACCGCACCGACAGCGGCACCCGGCTGCTCGAACTCGGCCTGGGCGCAGCCCGTCGAGACAAGAGCGGCGAGCCAACTGGAGCGATGAAAGCCAAGGCTGAGGCCGAGGCGGAGCGCTCTGACGCGTGGCGCGGCCCCAAGGACGCGGCGTAACCCCCGACCACTGAGGAAACCCGACCATGGCTCAAGGACAACAGCTCAACTACACCGGCCGCGACAAAGGTGCTCTCGGCCGCGGACTCCACGGCGACATCGCCACCGCTCGGCCCTACACGAAGCGCGCCCGGGTCTACGCCAAGGTCCGCCACACGCTGCGCATCTCGGTTGCCCAGCGAACCGCTGGAGACCACACGATCCGCATCTCGACGCCGAAGGGGCAACTCCCGGTCAACCCGGTGGAGATCACTGCAGCCGGCGCTGATGTCGACGCGCTTGCAACTGCACTCGCCGACGCGACCAATGCGAACGCCGACCTCCGCAATGTCCTCCGGGCAACCGTCGACACGGACAACGACCGTGTCGACTTCGCCGCGCCACGAAGTGGGGAGGCCTTCACCATCGAGCTCGTGGCGAACCCTGGAACGGACTTCGTTCTCAGCACGCTGCTCAACAGCGACCAATCCCTACTGCCGATCGGCCTCGCGATGGTCGATATCGACGGTGAAGAGGCTCGCGTGCCCACGACCGGCGACGCGGCCCGCAACATCATGGGCACCCTCGCCCGAGGCAAGCAGATCGGCGGCTACCGAGACGGCTCCGCCGAAGGGCACACGCCCGGTGCCGTCCTCGAGGTCTTCGAGGACGTCGACCAGTTCCTGCTCGACACCTTGGAGACCGACTTCGCGGTTGGCGACCAGGTCTACGTGCGCATCGTGGCCACCGGCGACGAGCAGGCCGGGGCGCTCCGAAACGATGCCGATGGCGGCGACGCGGTGCTCATGGCGAGCTGGCGCGTCCTCAAGGCCGGAGGGCCCACGAGCGGAGAGCCGGCCACGATCAAGGTCTGCCCGTAACCCAGGACCCCCGACCCCCAGGAGACACGAACGATGCCTGTGAATGCAACAAACCTCGGCTCCGCGCTGCCCGTCATGCGACGCGACGCGATCATGTCCTACGCCGCATCCGTGAGCGGTGGGGAACAGTCCCGCGCCGACGCAGCCAACATGTGGCTGGAGACGGAGCTCGAGGAGCAGAACCAGCGGGTCTACCGCAAGAAGTACGCTCAGCTGAAGTTCGCGGCCGGGCTGGTGATCCCCATCCGGGCCACCGTCAGCCGGGGCAAGAAGACCGGCTCCTACAAGATGTTCTCCCACAGGGGCATGGCCAAGTGGCTCACGACCGGTGCGTGGAAGGACATCCCCCGAGCGAGCACCGAGGCCGACCGGAAGTACTTCCAGGTGCGGGAGTACGGCATCGGGTACGGGTGGGAATTCGGGGAGATGGAGGAAGCTCAGGCGACCAACACCCCCCTCGCCGCCGAAGAGGCGTTCGCAGCCAAGCGCGGCAGCGAGCAGTTCCTCAACGACGTCTCCGCTCACGGTGATGACAAGGTCGGGATTCACGGGTTCCTCAACCTGCCCAACATGACCGTCATCGATGCGGCCCCGAACGGCAGCGGCACCCACCGGTGGTCGACGCTCGGCGCGAACGCCAAGACGGCGCTCGAGATGAAGGAGGACATCGACCTCCTGAAGCGCACGATGCGTGCGGCGACGAACAACGTCGAGAAGATCACCCGCGTATGGCTGCCGCCATCGTTCTGGGAGCGCACCACCTCGGTGGTCATCCCGGGCACGGCGAAGACCGCCCGCGAGTTCATCCGGGAGACGTTCCCCGAGATCGTCTTCGACGAACTCGACGAGCTGGAGACCGCTGGCACCTACGGCGGCCCCTGCATCATGGCCTCCGCGGTCACCGGACCCGAGGACATTTGGATCGAGGCTCCGATTCAGTACGAGGTCCACGGCCCGTTCCAAGACGGCCTCAGCTGGAACCAGATCGCTCGGTCCAGCACGGGCGGGGTCATCACCCCGTACCCGCAAGCGCTCCTGCGCATGGACTTCCCCGAGGACGCGTAGTCCTCAGCCGTGAAGACCGGAGAGGCGCACACCTCTCCGGCATGAGTTCCATCTTCGGCCCCCTGTCGTGTGCGCGCAGCGGGGCCACCTTTTCAAACGGAGACGACCATCATGCAGCTCGACTACAAAGGCACCGTAGACCCCAAACTCGGCCGAGAGCACATCGGCTTTCGCGTCCTCGGCTCGAAGAAGCGAGGCGAGGAGGTCGTTCTGCGACCCGGTGTCAACACGCTCACCGACGCCGAGTGGGCAGGGGTCAAAGACTCCGCGGGCGCGAAACACCTCATCGCGACCGGCCAGCTTCACCCGCTCGTGGGCAAGGGCAAGGACGGCAAGGCTGGGGCGTTCTCCATCACGAAGGACGCGTCCCCACAGGAAGCGCTCTCGCTCGTGAAACGGACCACGGAGCCAGGGCCTCTGCGGGAGTGGCTGACTCAGCTTGAGGGCGCAGGGGCGATGTGGAAGCACGTCGCCGCGGCCGCCTCCGAGCAGCTCACCGAGGTCACCACCGACGTTCACGGACAGCCGGCTGAGCAGCGGCCGCTGAAGATGGTGGGCTAGATGCACCCCAGCGTCGAAGCGATTCTCAAGCACTTCGAGTACCGCCACCTGCCCGCTCACCTGCAGGCGGTGAGCGCTCCTGTGTGCGACCTCGCCCACAACTTCGCGTCGGCTCCGAACGCACTGCCCGGCCCGGAGCTGACCGCCGGACTGCGCAAGCTGCTTGAGGCCAAAGACTGCTTCGTCCGTGCGGCGGTGGAGGCATCCTCGTGAGCGTCCAGCTCTACTGCCAGCCCGGCTTCTCGTTCGCCTTCACCGGTCACGCGGGCAAGCCGGTCACCATCGCTGGCGAGTGCACGCTCGACGGCCAGGACTGGGAGAAGGCGCGCCGCTTCGACCAGGTGAAGGCGGGCCTCGAGTCCGGCTCCATCTGGGAGGGGGCCGAGTCCGTCTTTCGCGTTGCCGACGCGGGCGCTCTCGAGGCCTTCCCCACGGAGTCCCCAGCGAACGACACCACCGACCCGCTCGACATCGACGACACGCTCGACCGCGAAGGCTGAAACCCGTGGCCCACCGATACGCAACCATCGCTGACCTCCCGCCAGAGTTCGACGAGTTCGACGCTCGGGACCTGCAGTACTGGTTGCGTTTCACCCAGAGCGAGATTGGCCTCGACGCGTTCGGCGAGGATGCGAGCGACGCCCACGCGATGTTGGCTGCGCACGCCCTCAAGCGCGCGCCTCGGTCGACGGGCGAGGACGGCGACCCGGGGCAGATCACCAGCGAGAAGGTGGGAGACGTCGCGGTGACCTACGCGTCCGCGCCGACCATCACCGAACTGCAGACGACGATCTACGGCATGCGCTACCTGGCGCTCCGCCAAGGGGTCTTCGTAGGGGGAGTGCTGACGCTGTGAGCGACGTCGAAGACCGCGACCTCGGCTGGAAGGCAATCAAGGCGGAGCTACGCCTTGCCGATTCCAGCCATGTCACCGTGGGCATTCACGACGACCAATCCAACGGCGAGGGGCTGTCGACGGCCCAGGTCGGGGCGTTCCACGAGTTCGGCATCGGCGTGCCTCAGCGCGCGTTTCTCTCGACCACGATCGACGAGAAGGCGGACGACATCGCCGAGTTCGCCGACAAGGTCTACTTCGGCCCCCTCATCGAGGGGCGAGCCAACGCGAAGGTCAGCCTCGGGCTGCTCGGCGAGTTCGCCCAGCGGCAGGTGCAGAAGACCATTCGCGACGGTCGTTCGGACTGGCCCGCGCTCGCTGAGAGCACCAAGCGCAAGAAAGCGAGCTCTCTCAGCGGTCGCAAAGCCTCGTCCTTCGTGGGCGGCGATGGCAACCCGCTCATCGACACCGGGCAGCTGATCAACTCGATCCGTCACAAGTCCCACGTCGGGGGTGCGCCGTGAACATCAACCTGAGCGGCACCATCCGCCGTCTGGGCAAGGACAAGACCGTCCGGCGCCCGGGGGTGACGACGTACGTCGGCGGCTTCCCCACGCATGGGCCGGACGAGGCTCGGACCGTGCGGATGGTAGTGCGCCCGGCCAAGGCCAACGAGATCGTTCGGCTCCCTGAGGGGGACCGCACCAAGGGGGTCGTGAGCTTCTGGGCAGACGGGGCGCTCGCCGTGGCGACCGTGGATGGCGAGCAGCCCGGAGACGTCATCGAGCACGATGGGGCCGACTGGGAGGTCCGAACCCTCGACCCCAACCTTGACCAGGGGAAGTACTACAGCGGCCAGGCCGTCCGGAGGGGCCGGTAGTGGTCGCCGCGGTACACGAGTGGGCCTCCATTCAGGAGGCGCTGCGCGTCTGGGTCCGCGACGCGACCGAGCTCGAGGACGACCACGTCATATGGAGCTTTCCGGACGCGCCCCAGCCCACGCACCCGTTCGCCCTCCTGAGCATCACGTCTGGACCTCGATCCCTCGCACTGCCGGAACGTCGGCGGTGCTCGCAGGTGATGCAGGACCGCCTGACGGTGCTCGAGGCCGGCTTCTCCTCGTATGACGTGCGCATCTTCGAAGCGATGGCCGAAGACGACGAGGGAACCCCTTACAGCTACGAGCCCAGCGGCGGCGACGGCATCGCAGAGATTCGCGAGGGCCTTCGCCTGGCGCTCGTGACGTCTGGCCTGGCCGTGTCTGAGGACCCGGAGTCCGACGACGCGCTTCTGCTCGATGGCGTCGCGGGTCGCGAGCACTTCCACACGGAGGTCCTCGAAGGGCTCCAGCGCGAAACGGTTCGCGAGGCGATGCTCGACACCGTAGTCCTCCCGCGCGAGCTGACGCTTCGGGTGCAGGTTGAGACCGGGTCACAGCTCCCGAACGAGCACGCCCGCGGGTTCGTTGACCGGCTCGATGTCTCGGTCGGCTTCGGCTCGGTCCGGTCGGCCCTGGCTGTTGGCGGGGTGGTCCACCTCCGGAGCGCCTCGCCCAACGACATCACCGCTCTCGTTGGCGACGCCCATGCAAGCCGCGTCGCTCAAGACTTCTTCTTCGGTCTCACTGGAGTCGCTGCTGCGAACGTCCCGTGGGTCCGCACTGCCCAGGTAGCTGGCGCCCTTTGCTGAGGAACAATCCATGACGCTCGCGAACTACATCCGCAACGCGGTCACCTACGACACCACTCGCACCCAGCGCGATGGCTTCGGCAAACCGCTGATCCTGAGCACTCACACCAACTTCGCCGAGCGCACCCGCGCAGTGTCGACTCGGCAGGCGCTGCTCGACCTCGGCTTCTCCTCGAGCGGCTCGGTGGTGGGGATGTTCGATGTGATGACCGGGCAGGAGCTGCGGCCTCAGTCGGTCACCATCGGGCGCCGCGACGTCGAGGTCGCGCAGGTCGAGACGTTCACGGTGGGCGGTGCTGCTGACGGTAGCTACGTCCACCCCGTCAACGGCTCCGAGGCAACCTTTGCGGCCGTCGGTGACACCGCGACGGCTATCCGCGACGGGCTTGTGGCGGCAATCAACGCCCTGCCCGAGGATGTGACCGCCGCTCCGGTTGCTGCGGACCAGTACACGATCACCGCAGACGTGGCGGGACAGGCCTTCACCACGGGCACGCTGGTGGCTCCTGGCTCTGCCCTCACCGGGGTGGAGACCACCGCCAACGTCGGCGCCTACACCGACATGCAGGCGATCTGGACGTACGACTCCAGCTGGTACGCCGCGATCTCCGACAACCGGACCACTCCTCACATTCTCGAGGCCTCCCGGTGGGCTCAGGCCGCTCGCGCCGTGTTCGTTGGGCAGACCAACGACGCCAACGCACTGGACCCCGCGCTCAGCACCGACGTGGCCTCGCAGCTGCTCGCGCTCCAGCGGTCCCGCACCATGCTGCTCTACAAGAGCAGCGACGCGGACTACTTCGACGCGGCGCTGCTTGGCAAGCAGCTACCGAAGACCCCGGGCTCGACCAACTGGGCATGGCAGCCGCTCGCCGGTGTTCCCGCCGACGCGCTCACCTTCGAGGAGGTCGACGCGCTCCGCGACAAGCGGGCCGGCCACATCGTCCAAATGGGCGACCTGCCCACCGCGTTCGAGGGCAAGACCTCGGCGGCCGGCATGTGGATCGACCTCGTCCGCGGCGGCGACAAGATCGACAACGACATCGAACTCGGGAAGCTCGACCTGCTGCAGGGCATCGACAAGCTTGGCTTCGACGAGCTGCAGATGCTGGCGGACCGTGTCGAGGTCGAGGTCGCACGCAACAACGGGCTCGTCGTCGAGGACTCCATCGAGGTCGCGCTGCCCGAGGATATCCCTGAGTCGGACATCTCCGCGCGCCGGGTTCTCGGCATCACGTGGAAGGCCTCGATCCGCACGCCCGTCAACGAGGTCGGAACGTCCGGCCAGCTGACGATTGGCGGAGTCGTCTAGGGAGGAGCAAGGACCATGATCACCGTAACCGACCCCAAAGAACTGTTCCTCGTCTTCGGAGCCCACCGTATCCAGGGCTTCCCATCGGGGCAGGCGTTCTTCACCCCCTCGAAGCTGCAGGAGGACGACGTCGCCGTCGAGCAGGGGGTGGACGGCAACGTCAGCATCACCAAGCTCGTCACGCGAGACACGAAGGAGGTCTACATGGTGGACCTCGTGCTCACGCGCGGCTCCGCCTCGAACACCTACCTTTGGGGCGTTCGCGCGGCGCAGAAGCTTGCGCCCGGGATTCCCTTCCAGCCGTTCGTCGCGAGCCACAAGAGCTCCAAGATGGCGACGGCTCAGGCCTGCGTCATGGCGGCACCGACCCAGGTGCCAGCCATCGGCGGAGGCGAACCTCTGCAGAACTGGAAGCTGCTCCTCGTAGGCGTCACAGGCGTCCTGCTTGGACTCGAACTCGCGAAAGAGAATCAGTAAGCCATGGCTACCAAAGCGCACTCAGTCACCATCGACGGAGAGAAGTACTCCATCACCCGCGTCAACCCCTTCGACAACCTACGGCTCGCGACGTTGGGCCTCAGGGTGCTCGGCCCACTACTCAAGGCACTGGCCGCATCGGAAAGCGCCCGGGAGTTCATTGGGCACTTCATGTCCGATACCGAGGACAGCAAAGCAGCGGTCGACAAGCTTCTCGACACCGAGGTCTTCACGGCAATACTCGGGATCGTTGGGATGACCGCCGACGACCTCATCCAGAGCGTCGAGGCCGAGCACCTGAGAACGGCGATCGAGGTCGGGGTTCTCGGCCATGTGGCGACACCAGCGGGAGGAGCACCGCTGCTCAACATCGACGACGCCGTCACCTACTTCGATGTCATGTCGCCTAGAATGTCGAAGCACGGCGCTCTCCACCAGCTCAAACTGCTCCTGGAGGTCGTGGTCCTCAATCTGGGCCCTACTACCGCCGGGCCCCGTATCGACGGCCCGGCGGAGGAAGTCTCAGCGCACTAGCCCCGCCGCCATCCATCACCTCCGAAGAAGGGGACTTCTACCCGATCTGGCGTTTGGTGATGGAGAAGGTCGCGTCGCTCGAGGAGATCAAGACCAGCTGGACGCTGGAGGAAGTCGCAGACGCGAACGACATGCTCGACTACATGGCCGCTCAGCAATCGGAGTCGGCAAAGCCGAAGGCCGTCGTCGATCCAGAGGTTGAGCGGATGCTGAAAGGACTCAAGACATGACCGTTGTTCGGGAACTCGTTGCCCGGCTGTCGTTCAAGACGGACGATCGGGCCGTCACACGCTGGGAGAACAGGATCAAGGGGGCGCGCACGCAAATGAAGCGTGCCGCTGCGGTTGGTCGCGGCCTTGGGCGGACATTCAAGACAGTCTCGGTTGCCTCGGCCGCTGCTGCCGCGGGTGTGTTTACGGTCGTCAAACAGGTCGCCGACCTCGGGGACCAAGCCGCGAAGGACGCGCGTAAGCTGGGGCTCACCGCCGAGGTGATGCAGGAGATCGGCCACGCGGCGAAGCTGTCGGGCACCGACGTAGGCACGATGAAAACGGGCTTCCAGGCTCTCGCCCGTGGCCTCAACGATGCAACGACGAAGGGCACCGGCCCCGCCGTGGAGGCGTTCGAGCAGCTTGGATTGTCCCTCGATGACCCTGCTGTGAAGTCGAACGACCTCAGCCAGGTCATGAATCTGGTGGCCGATCAGTTCTCTGCGATGCCGGACGGCGCGCAGAAGACCGCGGTCGCCATGAAGCTGTTCTCGCGCTCGGGGGCGGAGATGATCCCCTTGCTCAACAGTGGGAGCGATGGGATCGCGAGTATGCGCGAGGAGGCGCGCGAGCTCGGGCTGGTGATGTCCAACGAGGCCGCTGCCGAGTCGGAGCAGTTCAACGACGAGCTCGAGCGAACGACCGGGGTGGTGAAAGGGGTCGTCACGAGGGTTGCGACAAGCCTCATGCCCATGTTGCGTCGCTGGATGGGACAGATTCAACGGCTCACTCGGGCGAACGAAGGCCTGATCCGGCAGAAGATAGCCGAGTGGATCGACCGGCTGGTCCGGGCGGGGGAGCAGCTCGCACCGATCTTCGAGACCATTGCGAAGTTCGCACTCAAGCTCATCGAGGTGATTGGCGACGTTGCGGATGCGATGGGTGGTGCGGAGAACGCCATCCTCATCCTCATTCCGGTTCTCGCCGCCCTGAAGACCGCCACAATCGCGGCCGCCGGGCCCTGGGGGGTTCTCGCCGCAGCAATCATCGCGTCGATTCCAGCACTCATGAAGGTGGGCGACCACATCGGTGACGTCATGTCGGACCTCACCGGGCTGTCGAACTTCATGAACTACCTGGATGAGAGGAACGGCGGGCGCACCAAGGTTCGAGGCCACACTGTCAAGGACCTCCAGGATGCGAAAGACGATTCGCTTCCAGGACTCCGAACGGCGAAGAAGAACCTGCGCGACTTCGACGAGGGACAGCTTCGCGATGTTCGCTCGCAGTTGAGAGACGGCTCGTTTGGCGCCGGTCTCGTCGACGCCCAGCTGAGCTTTATGCTGACAAAGCGGAGCCTTGGCGAGAGCACGTCACGCCGCGCGGCACAGCGTCGGTTCAAGCTCCCATCACCAAAATCGAAGAAGCGTGGCGGCGGGAAGAAGAAGGACGGAGAGTTTGACCGCGAAGGCTACGAGGCTGCGCTTGAGGCGTACAAGGCTGTCGGGTACAGCGTCGACAAAGCCAAGCTCCGGGCTCAGTACACGAGCAAGAAGAAGGACGGGAAGAGCCTCACGGCGTTGGAGCTGCTTGAGCGCGACTTCGGTGCCGGGCTTGGCCAGGCCGGCAAGCTATCCGGCGTGCGACCGAGCCTGGGGACCACCATCAACAAGATCACCAACACCTACGAGCCGAAGGTGCAGGTTGAGATCACGGCGTCACAGCGACCGGGCGAAAGCGGAAACGACTTCGCAGCGCGAGTCTCTGAACTGGTGTCAGAGCAGATTGGTGAGGTCTTTTCGCGCGGCTACCTCCACTTCAAGGGAGGGACGTCAACGTGAAGCGACCACTAGTCAGCGCCGTCGATTTCAAGCTCCCCGTGAACACTGACGCCGTTGTTGTCCATCGCCGCCGCAGAGGAAAACTCCCGGAATCGCTTGTCTCCGTCGGCGTCCAGGGATGCAACGGCTATGGCCATGCAATACGGCACGCCGTGCTCGTCCACATCGGCGGACTCGATCTCCACAGAGAAGTGAGTCGACCGGTCTCCGTCGGGCTTCCACCCGAGCTCAGCCCACGCGCCGCCGGCCCACGTCTCCGGCCCGCACCCTCCCCGACAACTCTCGGCCGCTGGTGGCGTCATGGGAATCGCGTCGATGCACTTCCCGGTCCGTGTGTAGTAGTCGCCCGTCGCCTTTGCGAGAGCGACCACGTCCTTTGCGGCCTGCTCTTCCGCGGTGAGCCTCGGCGCTTCGGGCTCAGCCTTCTCGTCCGCCTTGTCGCAGCCGGCCATACCGAAAGACACCAGGAGCACACCGAGGGTAGCAGCCAGCTTCGTCATCGGCTGGGATTGTCCGGGCGTCGTCCGCTTCCCGTCAACAAACAGTCGATATCCCGACAACGAAACCCGCCTGGTTGGTGCATCCTGAGGTCACGATGAGCGCACCCAATGACGTCTGGACCGAAGAACAGTGTGCCCTTTGGAAGTCGACCGCTGATGGCTGGCGCGATGCGCAGATGCGAGAGCGGTTGTTTGGAGATCGACTGCGCCAACACTATCGCGCCTGGTCGTTCGTCAGCTTCATTGTGATGTTTTTGACGTGCGGTGCGGTCACAGCCATGTTCGGAGAGGAGTCCCCCTCGGGTGGGGCGAAGCTTGTTGGTGTCCTGGCCGCAGCCGGAAGCGTGGCAATCCAGGTCTTCCGGCCGCGGGAGACAGAACGGTGCCTTGTCGAGCTGACCGTGGGCTGGCGAAGCGTTGCCGGGGAGTTTGAAGACCTGCACAACAAGGCCCGGTCCCGTCAGGCATCCACGCATGCGCTCAAGCGAATCCGCGCCAACGAGAACAAGCTCATCGGCCGCTACAAGGGGTCGTTCGCACCCGAGAAGATAGAGGCGGCCCAGAGAGCGGTGATACGGGCCGAAGGGATGACGGGATGATCCTGCGCACGGTAAAAGCGGCTCCATGTTCTACGCAGGCAAACCCGACGAGCGACACGACGACCCGAACCGGCAGATCCCGTGGCCGCACAAAGACCCCCCCCAGCCGGGCCAGCCCGTCAAGCCGAAGGCGCCGACGAAGGGATAGCCCGAGTCCACGGGGGTCATGGCCCTCGTAGACCTGTTTCTGGCCAGCCGGCCGAAGCTTGGACACGTCGAGCTCGACTGCACGGTCACCGAGCAGCATGCCCGTGGCGTGCGTCGATCGCCGTATCCGGTGGAGGACGGCGCCGAGCGGAGCGACCACACGGAGGACCTGCCCGAGGAGGTCATCCTTGAGGGGCTCATCTCGGACGTGGCGCCGGTCGGGTTCGTCGGGGTCGACTTCATCACCGGCCTGTTCTCGGACGCGCGCGCGGCCGCAGCGTGGGCTGAGTTGGTGGGGTTGATGCGCTCGAAGGAGCCCTTCGCCGTTGTCACGTCTCTCGAGTCGTACCCGCGGATGGTGTTCGCGGACGGTCAGTCGCTCACCGTAGAGCGCGATCGCATTCACTCCACGACGCTCCGATTCCGCGCGCACCTCATTCGGGACCGCGTCGCGTACACCACAACCGCGGCCGCGCTTGCTGCTGCTGTTCAGGACCTTGCGGCCGCCGCCGGCTCCGCGGGCCTGCAAACAGCGGGCGCAGCTGCAGCCACCACGGCAGCAGCCGCAGCGGGGGCCGTGTAGTGGCGTTCGAGATCCCCTTCGTCACCGATGGCGCCCGGGAGGAAGACCTGCGTGTTGCCCTCGATGGCACCGCGTACCGGCTCGCCTTTGCGTGGAACACCACCGAGGAATACTGGGCGCTCGACCTGAGGCGGGACGACGGGACCTACTTGTTCCGGGGGCTTCGCCTGACTCTCGGCGTCAACATCCTGCGGCAGTTCGTCGCCGCGGGCTTCCCACCTGGGAGCCTCGTCGCTGTCGACACCAGCGGCCAGGGGGTCGAGGCCGGCCGCGACGACCTGTACAGCGGCCGCGTCACGCTCGTGTACCTCACCGCCGCGGAGGTGGCGGGTGCGTAAGGAGGGCCGCAGTGCTCGGCTCGAGGTGTGGGGGGAGGCCGGCCTCTACCTTGTGCTTGAGTCCATCGCTGGCGTCGGCTCGGGCCCGGTCGCCGCGGCTGATCCGCTCGCGATGCAGGCCCGCGTCGAGTATTCGCTCGCCGACGGAGTGAACTCAGCGGCGATCACGATTCTCAACCTGTCGAAGCGTTCTCGAGACCGGCTGGCGTCGGTGGCTGACATCCGCAACTCGGCCACGGAGGCCGAAAGACTGGCGGTGGAGGCGGCGGCCCTTGGC
>OJGU01000694.1_pt1 | contig 17154 bp, 16 predicted proteins | sample 1594741 | NCBI WGS metagenome assembly OJGU01 (sample SAMN05416841, study PRJEB24817) | seawater metagenome | isolation source: Sea water | place: Canada:Atlantic | collected 2013-07
CCTTCTTCTTGGCGGCCTTCTTGGGCGCGGCTTTCTTGGCGACCTTCTTCTTGGCGGCCTTCTTGGGCGCGGCTTTCTTGGCGACCTTCTTCTTGGCCGACGCCTTCTTCTTGGCGCTCGTCTTCGAGGTGGTTCGCTTCGCCGTCTTCTTACGCTTGGTAGTGCTCATGATCGCAGGCCAATCCCGTCGGGGATGCGAGCCTACGGGCGCCCGCGGGCGTGGTCAAATGGCTCTGGCGGGTCACCCCGGCCCGTTGCAGGGCTGTTTGAAGCCGGGCTTCGCGGGGGTGTAGGCTCCGCGCGTGGAGGCTCCGTCCATCCCGTCCGCGTTTCGTGCTGTCCCTCGGACCGGCGTCATCTACGTCACGACCGAGGCGGTCAAGCGTGGCTACGACGGCTCCGATCCCAGCTGGTGCAACCTGGGGCAGGGCCAGCCCGAAACTGGCGACCTCGAGGGGGCTCCCCCGCGCATCAACAGCGTCGAGATCGCGGAGTTCGATCGAGACTACGCACCGGTCTCGGGCCTGACCGAGCTCCGGGAGTCGGTGGCCGCGATGTACAACCGCCTCTACCGCCGCGGGATGCCGTCGCAGTACACCGCGCAGAACGTCTCGATCAGCTCGGGCGGGCGTGCCGCTCTGACCCGGGCCGCTGCCAGCATCGGCACCGTGCACCTGGGCCACTTCCTGCCCGACTACACGGCGTACGAGGAGTTGCTCGAGATCTTCCGCGCGTTCACCTCCATCCCGATCTTGCTGGAGCCCGAACGGGGCTACGCGTTCAGTCCCGACGACCTCCGCAAGGAAGTCCAAGGCCGCGGCCTTTCCGCGCTGCTGATGTCCAACCCGTGCAATCCCACGGGCAAGCTCGTCAGCGGTGAAGACCTTCGGGGCTTCGTCGAGGTTGCCCGAGAACTCGACTGCACCTTGCTGCTCGACGAGTTTTATTCGCACTACATCTGGGCTGAGACCCCCGGCGAGCTTCCGATCGAGAGCGCGGCTCGGTACGTCGAAGATGTCGACCGCGACCCGGTCGTGCTGTTCGACGGACTCACCAAGAACTGGCGCTACCCGGGCTGGCGGGTCGCGTGGACCGTGGGCCCCAAGTCGGTCATCGACGTGATGGGCAGCGCAGGCTCGTTCCTCGATGGCGGGGGGAGCCGGCCGCTGCAGCGCGCTGCACTCGCGGCGCTCGAGCCCAGTGTCGTCGACGCCGAGACGCGTGCCATCAGCGCGACCTTCCGCCGCAAGCGCAACAAGTTCGTCGCCCGTCTCCAGGACCTCGGCGTCGAGTTCGACCACGTGCCCGAGGGCACCTTCTACGCCTGGGGCAACCTCTCCAAGCTCCCCCCGCCGCTCAACGACGGTATGGGCCTGTTCCGCGCCGCGCTCGAGGAGAAGGTCATCACCGTCCCCGGCGAGTTCTTCGACGTGAACCCCGGCAAACGCCGCCACAACACGTCACGTTTTCGGCACTACACCCGGTTCTCGTTCGGGCCCGAGTGGGACACGCTGAGCACGGCGTGTGACCGCATCGAAGCGCTGATCGCGAAGCACCGCTGAGCTTCAGGGGGATCAGCCGCGTCCCATGATCTGTGCCACGCGGTGCACCATCTCCACCGACGCATCGATCTCAGCCCGCCGCAGCGCCACGCTCTCGACGTTGCACCCGATCGCAAACCCCTTCGCGTCGGCGAATGCATGCAGCTCCTCAAACGCCGCCAGAGCCGTGTCCACTGAGGTCTGCAGAATGTCCCCGGCCGCGCGAAGCTCGTTCTGAACCCACCGCGGCACCACCACGCCGAGCCAGTCGAGAAACTCCAGCGTCTTGAGCGAGCCGCAGGGGCTCAGCGTGACCAAGACGGGGGGCATGGGCTTGTGGTCGCGGACACTGCGAAACCACAGGTCGCTGAGCAGGTCCTTGGTGGCGGTGACGTCGTAGACAGCCTGGCTGACGAAGAAGGAGCAGCCCGCGTGTTGCTTGAAGGCGATGCGGGCGTCTTCTTCGCCGCGGGTGCGGTGTCGCTCCGCGATCGCCACGCCGCCGAGCAGCAGCTCGGGACAGTTCGCGGCTCGGAGCCTGTACGCATCCGAGAGTCGCAGGCGGACGGTCGCGTCGGCAGAGGGCGCGCCCACGAAGACGGTGGACACGTGATGGGCGAGCGCGCGCTGCATCCACGCCAACATCTCGTCCTGCCCCTGCTTGGCGACGGAGCGATAGACGAGCTTGTCGACCTTCAGAGCTGCGAGGTCTTCCGTGGCGTACTCCAGCGGGTCGACGGTCTGCAGGTAGGGAAACGGCCGGACGGCGTCGGTGCGGCTGCTCTCGTCCTGCAGGTCGTAGACGACCAACGCATCGATCGGAAGTGCCTGAATCCGCGCGGTCTGCTGCTCCGCCAGCGCAGCTCGCCGCGCGGCATCGAAGGTGAGCTTCGGGGGTGTGATGCCGTAGGTGAGACGTGCGACGTTCTCGGGCCAGGGCTGCAGCATGCCGCTGTCTATCACGGCCTTCGCGGGGCTCGCTCGAGGATGAGCAGGACCGCGGCCATCACCTCGAGGGTTCCGTGGAACCGCGCCATTCGAAAGTAGCCCCGGCCTGCGGCCAGCATGTCGAAGCTCGCCCAGACGACCAGGCCGACGCTCAGCACGGCGAGGACGATCAACGCGACGCGGTCGAAGTCTCGCTCCAAGTCGCGAAGGCTGGCCCGAAACGTCATCACGGTGCTTCGGCGTCGTTCCTCATCGGGGATCATCTGCAACCACATCGCGTAGTGGACCGATTGCATGAAGCAGAACAGCAGCACCAGCCGCATGCCAAGCATCGGCGCGAGGCCCGGCGCGAGGCGCCACAGCTGACGGTCCGCGCTATCGCCTGCCGCGTGCCACTCGAACTTGGAGCCGACCAGCTCCACGCCGAAGCTGCTCAGAAGCAAGCACGAAGCGGCGACGAGCAGTACCAGCGGCAGCCAATGCCACCGACCGCGACGCGCCCTCCAGGCCCACCAGAACCCGACCGCGCCGAAGTTGTGCAGGTGGCCAAACGCGACGTCGCTGCTGGGCCCGAGCTGGTCGAGTCCGAGCCCGAGGCCGACCAGGACGGCGGCGGCCAGCAATCGTCGCGGCAGCGGAGCGCGGGCCACCAGCGCCACACCTGCCGCCCCCACGAAGCCCCAAACCAGGTCCACACCGGTGCCGAGCAGCAGCAGGGGGACTCCGCCGAGCACCCACAGCAGGCGTCGCTTTCCGAATCCGGTCCGAACCACCAGGTAGCGGAGGTCCGCGGCGATGTGCGGCACGCCCCAGACCAGCGGCCCGAGGACGAGCAGCCACAGCGGAGCCACGAGGGTCCCCAGCAGCGCCGAGATCACGACGGCGCTGAACACCACCGAGACCCGAAGCTCGCGATCTCGTGCGAGCCGGGAGCCGACGGGTCCAAGTGCGCGAAGCCATCGCAGGCGCACCGCGTCGGCGGAGCTGACCAGGTGCCAACCCACCGAGCCGCCGAGGGGTCGGTACGGCTCCGGGCCGTTCATGTCACGACTTGTGGGTCGTTGGACAGCAAGAACCGGAGCTCTGCAGTCTGGTCGGCTCGAACCTCGACCGAAATCAGAGACTCTGCCACCTCGTACAACACCTGAACTTCGTAGGCTCCCGGAGGCAGGTCGCGGAAGACGAACTCCCCGTTGGCGTCCGCTTGAAGCTCCCGTTGGCCTTCGAGGCAGTCACATTGGAGTCTCAGGAGCGCGCCCCGGACAGGTTCACGAGTGTCCGAATCTTGGACCGTGCCCTTGATGCTCGTCGCACCGACGCTCGCTGTCACCGATTCGACCGAGGAGCCTTGCACGCCCCGAAACGCTCCGGAAGCGCACGCGACCGAGAGCACACCCAAACCGACCCAGCATACAGAGCGCCCTCTCACCAAGAAACGCTACCGCTTGTCCGCAGGTTCAGGCAAGCGCACCGGGACGGGCAGCCTGTCTCTACTCGTCGTCTTCGTTCGACGCTCGCAGCAGCAGGACTGGCACCGGCACGTTGCGGACGACCTGCTCGGAGACCGAGCCCAGCAGCAAGCGCTTGAGGCCTTTGCGTCGCCGCGAGGGCATGACGATGAGCTCGAAGTCATGCTCGTTGGCGTACTCGGCGATGGCATCGGCAGCGCCGCCAATGCGAACCGCCGCCGCGACCTGCTCGTGACCCACAGCGTTGAGCGAGTCACGCACCTTGCCCAGCGTCTCTGCCAGGTCCTCTTGGGCATCACGGTTGCGTTGCTCGCTCATGGTGGCGATGGCTCCGCTGGGCTCCACGGCGTGCAAGGCCGTGACGTCTCCGGGTCGCTCGACCATGGTCAGCGCAGCTTCGAGTGCCTCGAGGGAGGCGGCTGAGAAATCCCAAGGGACGAGAACCTTCTTCTTCGGCAGGGACCAGGACATGCGAGACCGAACGTTATCGGTGTCTTGGGGCAGAGTCACGAACAGATGGAGCCGCCCGCGAGCGTGCGGCAATCCATGCCGTCGGGGCACTCTTGGCCCTGACTGCAGTCGAGCGCGCAAACGGTCTCCATCGAGGCGGTGAGCAGGCAGATCGGAACCGCGGTGCCGCCGGGGGTCGGATCGCACTGTGCCAGGGGCGACTTGCAGGCACCCGCCGTGCAGAACGGTTCGATGGGCTGCCCGCCGGTGTCGGTGGCGGTGAGGCAGGCCGTGAGGCCGATGCAGTCGACGATGCTGTCGCACGAGGAGTACATGCCGTCTTCGGGCTGCTCGCTCGGCGGCTCGCCGGAGCTCGACCCCCCGCCGGAGGATCCAACCGTGTCGGTATCGGTGTCCGTCGAACTCCCATCGCTCGGGTCCGTCGGATCGTCCGTTCCGTCCGAAGTCTCACCATCCGCTTCAGAGTCGTCTGTCGAGGCGGAGGTGGTCGAGGTCGTGGTGGCGGTGGCGGTGGCGGTGGCGGTGGCAGAGCCGCTCGGTGCGAAGGTCGTGGCCGCACTCGTCGCGGGCTCGTCCCCCGACGCGCAGCCGATCCAAAGACCGACAAGCAGCCACACCCATCGCCTCACCCCGTAAGTATGGACCGTGGCCCGAAGAAACTCCAAACCGCGGGGCCTCTACCAGCCTGCGAAGGAGCAGACTGCGGAGCCGCGGCCGAGCGCGGTGACACACGTCTCACCGTTGCACACCAGTCCGTTGGCGCAGGCATTGGCGTTGGCGCAGGACTCGCCTTCGAGTGGTAGGTCGATGCAGTACCCCGCCGGGCAGAACCCGGATTCGCACTGACGGTGGCCCGTGCACGGTTCGCCGAAGGGGGCTCGGAGCGCGCACTCGCCCTCGGGCACATTGGCGGTGTCGCACCACAGGCGACCCGCGCACTCGCCGGTGGGGCAGGGCTGTCCCTCACCGTCAGGCAGCGCGGCGCAGCGTTCGATGTCCCAGTCACACCAACTGCCTTCAACGCAGCGGCGTCCATCGCATCGCTCGCCGACCTCGGCAGGCGGTTGGCAGGTGCCCTGTGCACAGTCGAATCCTTCCTCGCAGCCCGCTCCGCCGCAGGCTTCCCCCTCGGCCGCCGGTGCCTCGCAGCGGTCTCGATCGTAGTCACAGCGGAGGCCCTCTACGCATCGGCCGTCGCGGCAGGATTGGCCCTGTTGCCGGTCGGCTTTGCAGGTCGGAATCCCTTCCCAGTCGCACCACGCATCGGAGACGCAGTCGATCTGCTCACAGTTCTCGCCGACCTGGGCGGCGGCTCGGCACGTCTCGGAGTTCCAGTCGCAGTACGCGTCGCGAGCACAGTCCCCATTGAGACAGCGGTCGCCGATCTCGGGCAGCGCTCGGCACTTGCGGGAATCGAAGTCGCACACCAGGTTCTCCGCGCAGTCGTCGAAGTCCGTTCCGTTTTCGTCCCGGCACAACGCGCCCTCTGGGAGGCCCGCGAGCGCATCACAGGGATCGACACACGTCCCGTCGACGCACGTGGAGCCCTGCATGCAGTTGCTGGTGACCGTGTCGTGGGCGTCGCAGTCGCCACCGAGTTCGACGTTGCCGTGAAAGACCGCGCAGAATCCCTCGCACAGGTGCCCATCTTCGGTGGTGGCATCGAGGCAGCCATGCGCTTGAACCCGAGCCTGAACCGATTCGACACATTCGGCATCGAAGACCAGCCCCTTCGCGCGTCCAAACTCCAGGCGTCCATCCCAGGTGGAGCGCCGGACGTCGCAGGCGTTCATGTCCTGCTCGCCTGCGCACCGGCAGGTCTCGCTCTGTTCGCAAAGGGTCGTCAGAAGCCGGTCTACGTCCTTCTGCGCGGGGTCTTCGATCTGGCACCCCCCAGCCAAGACCGACGCCAAGATCGAGCCCAACATCGACCGCGCCACCCCCCCCATCGTCCACTGTCCATTTAAGCCAAGCATGCTGAGCAGCTTGCGGGATGGACGCGGTCGGGGCAAGTCCGGTGCGCGGCTTCCCGCCACGAGGGCCGGCGTGGTACGGCAACAGCGGTGCATGCGGTCCTGTTGAGCCTGACGGTTGCGGTCACCGCAACTCGCGCGCCGGAGCCCGCCAACGAGTCCGAGGACGCCGGAGCGCGCCACCGAGTCTGCCACGAGAAACGACAGTTCTCGTGTTGCACCTCGCAGCAGGGGCCATGCGTGCGCACCTCGATGGCACGGCTGACGCTGCTCGGCGTGGGTGCGGCGGTGGGCGGAGTCGCGGCGACGATGCTGTTTGCGCTCGGCGATCGAAGCAATGCCGGAGACCCCGCAACCTTCTTCGTGGGGGGAGGTGCGATCGCGGGCGCAGGCGCACTGTTCGGTTCGCTGATCGGCCGCCTCGGTGGTGATGCCCCGGGGGACGATGACCGCGTCCGCCCCAGCACCCTGGGTGTCGACTACAGCGTGCCGCAGCCGGGCGCACTCGACGAGACGAACCCGCATCAGATGCGGATGACGTTCGCCCCCAACTTCTTCTTTCGCAACGGAGGTGGGCGCATCCGGGTGTTCGGGCATGTCGGGGGCACGCTGTGGCAGGAGCGACAAGTCGATCCTCGGCCGCAGTTTCAACAGCCGATCGAAGGACAGCTCGGCACCGCACCGGTGGCCCTTCGCGAACGCCGACTTTCGATCGGGGTCGGCGCCGATCTCGCTGTGAATCTTCCGTATCCGGTCTTCGCCCGGTCTTCATTCTTGGGGGCGTCCGAGCTTCGGTACAAACCCGAGTTTCAGATCCGCCGCGAGACCCTCGACCCTGGGCTTCCAAGTCAGCGTGTCATCGAGCGAACCATGATGCTGCCGCTGACCGTGGGCGCACGGTGGCGGCTCTCCGAACGCCAGCGTTTCACGGTCTACTTCGGCCCCAGGCTCGATACGATCTCGTTCGCCGAACCGGGGCAGGAGGGACTCGAGCGCGGCGGCGCGCAGATCGGACCGCTGTACGGCGAAGCTTGGTACGACGTCGACTTTCCGATGACTCGCGGGGAGCGGCGCGATGGTGCGGTGCGTCGTGCGAACGTCAACAGTCAGCTCAGCATGGGCTACGTCCACAGCCGATTCGATGGGCGTGGCCTGAACTTCGGGCCCGTCGTCGGGTTCTTGGGGCCCGTTCACGTTCGTTGGGCGACGCGGGTGCGTCCGACGGACTGGCCGGTCGCGCTTCAGTTTGGAGCCGGAGCCACGATCGGAAACGGCCTCTCTGCGGCGGCCAACGTCGGGGTTGTGCTTCCGGACCTCACCGAGCGTGAGCGCCCCACAGGAGGCCAGCGATGAAGCTCGCGCAGGTTTCCGGGCTCGTTGGGCTGGGCGCTTTGGCATCCGCGCTGGTGTGGGGAGCGTGTGCGGTCCCCGAATGCACCAACCCGGATTACTCCGATCCCGAATGCAGGGTTGTCGCCGAGAACGAGCACGCCCGGCTCCGCACGCCGTCCTCGATCGAGGTTCGCTTTCAGGACCCCGCCGCCGCATCGGCCGCGACTTGGGATGCGCGAGGCCGACTCGAACTCGAGGAGGGGGTCGTGCACGCTCGTGTGGCCGGGCCGGGGCGGTTCGCGATCAGCCTCGAGTCCGAGGACGGGGCGCCGGACATGGTCACGCTGGAGCTCGACAACGTCGATCCCTCGGCTGATGTTTGGATCGACCGGGCAGGGGTCGAGACACCCGTGCTCGCGCCCGCGGACCAATCCTTGCGCCGCAGCATCGAGCTTTCGATCACACCGGGCGAGCCGGTCTTTGTTCGTGGTCGCCGAGGGTGTCCCGAGCACTACCGCGTCGCGTTCGTCAGCGACATCCAAACCAACCCTGCGCAGTTCGAACGCATCCTCGAGCAGCTCGAGCAGGAACGCGAAGAGGGCGAGATCGTCGGGCAGCCCCTCGTGGCGTTGGTCATCGCCGGCGACTTGACGGAGTCGTCACGCGACGACGAGTTCGATCTGGTCGAGGGCTTGCTACGCAACGCCCCGGTGCCGGTCGTCGTCACCCCTGGCAACCACGACATCTATCGACCTCGTCATCCGCACTTCAACCGGCGCTTCGGTCCGGGCAATCATGTCGTGCAGGTCTGCGATCTCAGGCTCGTGATGCTGGACACCGGAAGCGGTGCGATCGCGCGTTCTGTCGAAGCTCGGTTGCCCGAGTTGTTCGATCGCGGGGATGCACGCCACATGATCATCGCGATGCATCACCCGCCGTACGCGGGACTGACCGGTGCCGGCTGGTCGCGAGAAGATCGTGCTCAACGCCTGCTTGCCGAAGCCGCGATCGCCGACGTCGATTTGATTGTCGCGGGCCACGCACACGCGTTGCGTGACTTTCCTGCCATCGGCGTTGGAGACGCTACGTTGCGCCAGGTCATCGCGGGCACGGGAGGTGCGTACCAGGGGCTGGGCGAACCGCGCTTTGGCTATCTGAGGGTCACAGTGGGGGATGCGGAGCCGCAGACGTGCTTCGTCGAGACGCCGTCCCCTGGTTTCTCCGGACCCCAGGGTCAGGGACTGTCCGACCGTCTCGATTACTGCCCATGAGCGTGCCGGCTTGACGGCCGGCAACGACGGGTTAGAACACGCCGGCCATGCAACGCAGAGGGCTCCTCTTTGGGCTCGCGCTGCTCGGAGCGTGCGGATCTCCTCCGCAGCTCGAGGCGTGGCCCAAACCGAAGGCGGACTTGTCGCCTGCAACCGACGTCGTGTCGTTGCACGCTGATCTGCCGCAGCATGTCCTCGCCTCGACCTACGGTGCGCAGCGCAACTCCTGTGAGGGGTTCCGGGTCGAGATCGACGAGCGCGGGCGTCCTCGGCATCGACGGATCCGCAAGCCTTGGACCAAGGTCGATCGAGACCGGTTCCGCCTTCTGGTGGCGATGGTCGCCAAAGAGATGGGCGCCGAGTCTCGGCTGTTGCAGGCGTGGTCGATGCGCGAGTCGACGTATCGCCCCAGTGCGCTGCACGTACTCAACCCCGATGTGAACGGGGCCACGCAGGCGTGGCGGAAGTACGCCTACGATGCCGACGAGGAAGCTCGGCTCGAGGCTGCGCTTGCGGAAACCGAGGCGACCGACGGGCGCTATTGGAAGCTCAAGGGCAAGCTCGCTCGCCTGCGTCGCTTCAAAGGCAACGCGCATCTGTACGCCGAGGTGCAGTACGACAAGGTCACGCCCGACGGCGAGGTCACGACGGCACGCGGCTCGGCGTGGGCATTTGGCTATGGCCCGTTCGGCTTCAACCCGGCGTACTTCGTCCAGGTTTGGGATCCCAAAGCGCCGCCATGGATCTTCTGCCACGACGACGGCATCCCTGCGATCGTGACCGCGATCTGGTCTGCCCGAGCCCACCAGCGTGAGTGCGAGGCGGCGGGGGTCGGTGGCTCGTACAACGTCCTCAACCGCAGGCTCGGTCGGGGACACTGCGCTCCTGCCGACCCAGAGAGTGGCTTCATCGCCCGGTTGGGTCGCATGGGGCTCGACGCGAACAAACGAGCCCGCTTGGGCAAGAAGCACCCCGCCGACACGACCGATCGCGAAGCACTCCTCGAGCTGCTTCGCGCCCGGGCACGGGAGCAGGGCCTGCTCTCGCCGCACGCTCAGGACCCTGCGTAGGCTCTCCTAGGGCTCGCCGTCGACACAGTCCCCGCTGTGAACGCTGGTGCTGCCCGGCCAGCCGTCGTGCTTTCGGCGCAGCTCTCGAGCGCGCTCCTCACCCAGGCTGTCGCCCACGAGTCGCTCGAACTCGTTTCCACTCTCGGCCATCAATCGCGACACACGCTCCTCGAGCGGCATCGCGGAACGGTCGACGGGCGGCTGCCGAAGGCCCGCGCGCTCCTCAGCGATGCGACGTTGGATGTCGCCGACCAGTTCGCGATCGAGCTGGTCGAAGATGAAGGACTCGAGCGTCTTGCCCGACGCGTCCTCGGCGGTCGCTTCGTCGCCGCCGAGCTCCAAGTACATCTCTCGAAGCGAGTCGTTGTATCCCTCGTATTGCTTCGTGGCCGCGGCGTGGAGCTGTTCGGCCTCCGTGGGATCGGTGACTCCGAGTCGCTGTGCGATCATGCCCGGTGAGGGGGGCTCGGGGTTGTCGACGAAGCCGAGGGAGTCGATCTTGACGGTTGCACACCGCGCCATCTCCATCAGCGTGTCCTGATCGGGCTCGAGGAACGGGCAGTTCCCGCCGCGGCTTTGACTCGCGCACATCTTGGCGCGAGCCTTGGCGGCCTCGGGGCTCTTGGGATCGACCGCGCCGCCGAGCTCGATGACCTGCGCCTCCAGCTCTTGAATGCGAACCGCCTGGGCGTCCTTCTCTTCGCGGATACGGTCGATGTCACGCGCTTGCCGGGCGATGTGCGCCATCGGGTCCCCCGCGACGGTCCCCGCGCTCTTCTTGCTGGCCGGGTCTGCATCGGCAAGCTCAGCGGTGTGGCTGTCGTCTCCGTCGGGGTCGAATCGAACCGGTGCCCGAGCATCGGAGACACGGCCGGAGTCTCCCGCAGCGAGGTCGACGCTGCCGTGGTCGTTGGCGAGAACGACACCGCCTTCGTAGACGGTGACGACAAGAGCGGAGGCGAGAGCGGCACCGAGGGCACCGGCACGAACATTGTGGGTCTTCATGGTGGGGGACTCCAAGTCGACCTCGAAACAGGTTCCGGTCACGGTGACGGTGCCCGCGGGGGTCACCACATCGAAACGTTCACCATGGTCGACGCGATAGAACACGCGACCGGAGCTCTGATCGATTCGGGTGGTCCCGTCGGAATCGACCGACCACTTCATTCTTGTGCCCGGTTGCGCCACTGCGGTCGCGCGGTCTCCGAGGGCGACCGTCCGGACCTCGCGCGCCTCGAGCTGGTCCTCGAAACTCTGGCCCCCGAGGAAGGCCCACATCAGTCCCGCGATGAGCAGGACCGCGGCCACCGCTCCCAGCCAGACCCATCGTGGTCGCGGGGCTTCGGCGGTCGCGTGTGTCGTGGCGTCCCCCTCCGCGAAGTGCGATGCGAGAACGCCGGCAGCAAACTCCACCGATGGCTCTGGAACGGACCATGCGTCCTCGATCGCCTCGATGGAGGACTGGCTGGGGGGTGTCTCGTCAGTCATGATCGGCCTCCGTCAGGGCGCGGCGCATCCGGGCGCGAGCGCGGTGCAGTCTCGACTTCGCGGCGGAAACATCGAGCTCGAGGGCCGCGGCGACCTCGGTCTCGGTGAGCCCGTGAACGTCCCTGAGGACGAACACGGCGCGTTGCTCGGGGGTGAGGGTGGCGGCCGCTTGAAGGATTCGCTGGCGGGCGTCGATCGCCTCGTGAGGGTGAATGGCCGGGCCGTCGATGTCGTGCAGCGGCTCGGTCTCGATGCGGCGACGTCGCAGGTGGCTTAGCGCGACGCGGGTTGCGATCGTGAGCAGCCAGGTCGAGACCTTTGCCGGGCCCGAAGGGTCGAAGCGGGGGAGGGCGCGCAGGGCCTTGAGAAAGGCCTCTTGTGCGAGGTCTTCGACGTGCGCCTGCCCCGGGCCGGGGCCCAGGATGCGGCCGATGGCGGCGAACACGAGTCGCTGGTGGAACGCCACGAATCGGGCACAGCCATCGCGATCGCCGCGCCGAGCCCGAGCGAGACTGAGCTCGTCGAGTTCCTTGCGATCCCCGGAGGAACGCAGCCGGGGCGCAGCCGTCACGCCTCATTACACCCCAGCTGCGGGACGATCGATTCGGGGGCGGGAAGAAAAAGATCTTCGCGTCCTTACGCATTCCCCGCACGAGCCCCTGCTCACGCCGGCGCCCACCCGCGGAGGCGAAACAGCAGGCAAACTCCGCGGCGCGCGAGCCGGAATGCCACCGGAAACCTCCGCGCGAGGCCGAAGATGCCACGGCAACACACTCCACCGCCGCGTCGTCTCGGCCTCCTGCTGCTCGCTCTGCTAGGCGCGTGTGTGGGCACGAACCCTGCGTACGAACCCGCCGCGTCTGCGTCCGCAGCGTCGAGCGGACCCGCCGTCCAGTCTTCGGGTGCGGAGCCGAATTCGGAGTCCACGACGGGTGCGCAGCCGGGGCTGGAGGGCGGCGCAGCCCCGGCGGGCGCAACCTCCGGCGCCTCGGATTCGTCGACCTCGGGCGGGGCTGCATCCACAGGGTGGTCGACGTCCTCCTCGGGTGTTGGGTCGGTCGACACCGGCACGACCCAGGACAGCGACGCGCCGTTGCAACCGAGCGACCTCGGACAGGCGTGCGCCGCGGTCGACGGGTGCGGCGAACTCGGGGTGGGGGCGCAGTGCTGCGAGTCAGCCCAGTGCCTGGGGACATGCATGGTCCCCTGCACGAGCGAGGATGACTGCCCGTTTGCGGGGATGGGCTGCGAACACGACTACTGCCTGTTCCCGTGCGATGCCAACGACGACGACTGCGCGGACTGGTCCGGGTTCACGTGTCAGCACGGCGGTCGATTCTGCGAAAACGATTGAGCCCGATCGGGTTCGGCTTTCTGCAGACCACCCGGCCGCCTGCTACGTTCGCGTCATGAAGCCCGATCGAGCACGAGCCAAGTGGTTCAAGTTCGTGCTCGGCCTGTTGTTTCTCGTGGCCGTCGTCGCGGTGTTGTTCGGTGGCCTCTATGGGGATCTCGATGCCGCCCAGGTTCGGGCGTGGCTTCAGGCATCGGGGATCTGGGGCCCGCTGTTGTTCCTGCTCGCGTTCGCGATCCTGCAGCCGATCGGACTGAGCGCGCACGCGTTCATCATCGCCGCTGGGCTGGTCTGGCCGCCTGCGCTCGCCCTGCCGTTGTCGTGGGCCGGGGCCACGCTGGCTGGATGCACGGCGTTCGCCTTCGCCCGCTTCGTTGGCCGCGAGTGGGTGCAAGACCGCCTGCCCGAGCGCCTCCAAGGCTACGACGAAGCCTTGGCCACCAAGGGCTTTCGAACCGTGCTCGTCCTGCGCCTCACCTTCTTCACCTTTGGACCCATGCAGTTGATGCTCGGCGTCTCCAAGGTGCGATTGGGGCCCTACGTCTTGGGGACCGCGCTGGGGTTGTTCCCGCTGCTCGCGGCCGAGACGCTCATCGGAGCCAGTTTGGTGGACTGGCTGCTCGCCGGATCCTGATGCTGCGCGGTGCCTGGCATTGCCGTCATCCCGCGTCGTGCTCGAGAATCTGCCGGATCAACTCATCCAAGATCGGAGGCGGAAACGCCCCGACCACCGAGTAGCCGTTGATGAAGAACGTCGGCGTCCCGCTGAGGTCGGCCTTGTTCCCCATGCCGATGTCCCACCGGACCTGTCCCATCGACTTTGGGTCATCCAGACACGTCTCAAACGCATCCACATCCAGTCCAGCTTCCTTCGCGTAGTCCACCAGGTCGCCTCGCTCGAGCGACTCCTGGTTTTCGAACACCACGTCGCCAAACTTCCAGAACGAGTCCTGCTTTGCCGAGCACACCGCAGCGACGGCGGCTTGGCAGGCAAACGGGTGCAGGTCGTTGATGCCGGGATTGCAGGCGTCGTTGAGCGGATAGTGGGCGAAGTGCAAGCGGATGCTGCGGTCGGTCGTGTCCAGGTATTCCTCCATCCCGGTCCACAGCTTCTTGCAGAAGGGGCACTGGAAGTCGCCGAACTCGACGATCACGACATCGGCCTGCTCGCCCGTCGCGCCACCGACGAGCCTGGTGGGGTTGTCTCGCATCTTCAGAACATCGACGGGCTCGCGCTCGAACGTCTTGTTCTTCTGCAAGATCGCCGCGGCGATCTCCGGTGCGTTCGCGGCAACGTCGGCGTCCTGCTCGGCTTGCTGCTCGTTGAGGAATGCATGGTGCCAGTACACGGCCCCGGCGAGCGCGAAGCCGAAGACGCCCAGGGGAACAAACACGTCGTTGCCCAGCAGGTCATCGAGCATATCGCCCATCGCCATATCCGGGTTGCGGACGAACCACGCGGCGATGAACAACCCAGTGTTGAGCCCGTACCAGGCCACGCAGAACGGGCAGAACGAGCCCTCGATGACCGAGAACGTGCCCATGACCACCGAGGCCAACAGGCTGAACGAGGCGAGCGCGAACAACAGCGACCGGTACCCGTCGTGTGGTGCCGCGCGGCGCCGAAACGCCATGACGGCGCACGCCAATGTGCCCAGCGCTCCGGCAAATCCAATGGCGGCCACCGGGATGCCGAGGACCGATCCAAACCGTCCGGCGGTGACCGAGCAGCCGTTCTCGGCGTACTCGTAGCAGGCACCGGCGACGGTGTTGACTCCGGTCACGTAGTCGATGTGGACCCGCATCAGATAGATGCCGTTGGCGACCGCGAGGGTCGACAAAACGATCAGGACGATGAGGGGGACGGTGAAGTTGCGCGGCTTCGACACCAGGGCTCCGGGAGCAGGCTTTCGTGACCCGCGCAGGGATGTCAAGCGGGTCCGGCCTCAGGCTGACAACGGGCCCGGCGATGCTTCCGTATCGCGACGAGGTCCACAGGCGTATCGTTGCTCCATGGGCAGCTGGCCTGCGTTCGAGCTGACTTCGGCCCACGTGCGGCATGACGCCGCGGGCCTGCTGGTGGTGTCCAAGCCCGCGGGGCTCGCCGTGCACGCCACGCTCGACCCGGCCCGGCCACACCTCGCCGGCGCGGTGCTCTCGTGGGTGCAGGCCCGTGGAGGCGCTCACGCTGCGCTGCACCACCGCCTGGACGTGGACACCTCGGGGCTCGTGTTGTTCGCCACCGATCCTGCGCTGAACGCCGCGATCTCCGAGATGTTCTCGGCGCACACGATCGACAAACGCTATCGGGCGGTGGTCCGGCCCCGCAGGCAGCCGCCGGACGATGCGTGGACGGTGGAGAGCTTTCTGGGTCGCGACAAGGGGTCGAAGGCGACTCGCTACCGAGCGGTGCACTCGGGTGGCAAGAAGGCCATCACGAACTTCCGAGTGTTGGAGCGCCGCGGGGATGGGACGGTGCTTCTCGATGCGCGACCAGTCACCGGCCGTGCCCATCAGATCCGCGTGCATTGTGCCGAGGCCGGATGGCCCATCGTGGGCGATCGTTTCTACGGTGACGGGGAGGGGCCACGCTTGATGCTGCACGCACAACGGCTCCGGTTCGAGCATCCGCGGGGGGGCACCGTGGACGTCCTGGATCCTGGAGACCCCGGGTTCTCTACAGCGCGTCGATCCGATTGAGCGCGTTGCGGGTGTTTCGGCTGTACTCCGAAGTCTGCGCTGGGGCGTCGCGAACGGCTTCGACGGCAGCCCGGGCTTCGCGTCGCTCGGCGTCGGTGCTGCTTGTCGAACGGAGCGTCGCCTCGGCTTGCAGGAGGGTCCACAGCCTCTCTTCGGCCGCCTTTGGGGTTCCGATCGCCAACGCCCGAGCCATGGACCCACGAGCGGCATCGGATTCGCCGGCCGCGAGTTCGACCTCGGCCAAGGCGACGTTGGCACGACCAATGCGCACGTGATCGGGTCGAAGGCGGTTGGTGAACTGAGTGCGCGCCGTCAGGGCGTGCGTACGGGCGGCTTCGAGATTCCCCGCCAACCGTTCGACCTCGGAGAGGTTGAGCTGCGTGACACCCGTGGCTTCGGTCCCCGGCCCAAGTTGGGCTTCGAACATCTCCCCGGCCCGCGTGATCGCTTCGCGAGCCTCATCGAGTCGGCCCAGGGCGATCAGGATCGTACCTCGGTTGTTGAACAAGCCGGCGCGGTTCGGATAGTCGTCGCCGTGGGCCTCCCGAAAAATGTCGTCCGCTTGGGACACGGACGCAAGGGCGTCTGCGTACAGCTGAAGGGCCAGCTGGGCGTTGGACGCGTTCGCGAGGGTCACCGCCTCGCGGGTGCTGCCCGGACCCCGGTTTCGTCGCAGGAGCGCGATGAGGGTCTCGGATGTCTCGATGGCCTTCTTGTTGTCGCCGCGCTCGTTGGCTCGGGTGAGGACCTCCTGCAGGTACTCCTCCTGTGCGGGGTGGTCCTCGCCGACCTCGCGCACCAGAAGTGCGTGCGCCTGCTCGAACTCTTCGAGGCCCGCCAGGGGCCCGTCCCGCTTGTGGAGCAACTCCGAGAGCAGCAACAGCGTGGAAGCCCGGACTCCGAAGGTCGGGGCGTCGGCGCTCACACGGACGGCATCGCGCGCATACGCGATCGCGACGTCGTACTGCAGCTGCGCCTCCGCGACCTTCGCGAGGCCGCCAAGCGCGTCGAGAACGGGTGTGGACTGCCCGCTGGCGCGTCCGAGTGCGAGGCCTTGTTCGAACATCGAGTTGGCGCGCGCCTCCTTGCCCTGGTCTTTGTACGTGTAGGCGGCAGAGACGAAGGCTTTGGCTGCAAGGGGGTCGAGATTGTACTCGAGAGCAACCTCCAGTCCTCGGTGCAGGAGTGCGAGCCGTTCGTCACCGCGGAGCGTTCGACCCTCGATGAGCTGATGTTGGGCCCGAACGCGAGGATGGGTCGAGGAAGTCAGACGAGCCTCGAACGGATCCAGGACAGCGCGGACCCCTTCGTGGTCTCCCTGCCAGACCAAGACCGATGCCTTCTCGAGGACCGGGAGCAGCTCGTCGGCGTCGATCCGCTGGGCTTCGGTCTCGGGCATGAACACGCCCTGCGACATGATCTCGGCGTTGGCGCAGGGGGCCAGGTCCGGCAACTGTTCGGCGAGCTGAGAGGCTCGCTCCACGGTCCGCGGCTCGGCGACGGTGGAGGTGCTCAGCGTCGCCCCCCGCCCTGTCTC
>OJGU01000695.1_pt1 | contig 17139 bp, 17 predicted proteins | sample 1594741 | NCBI WGS metagenome assembly OJGU01 (sample SAMN05416841, study PRJEB24817) | seawater metagenome | isolation source: Sea water | place: Canada:Atlantic | collected 2013-07
TGCCGTCGACCTCGCTCTCCACCAGGTTGCAGCAAGCCATCACGACGTCGCGGCGAACTTCAGGTGCGGTGAGTTTGTCAGCGAGGGAGCCCATCTCGCCCAGGTTTGTGCCCCGATTCGTGCCCCAGCGCAAGCGCAGGGCGTTGTCACCGGGCCGACCGGCTGCAAGACTCGCCGCCATGCTCCGCCGCCTCGCGCCGTGTCTGCTGCTCGCGGTTCTCGCTTGCGACCCGACGATTCCCGACCACGACGAGAAGCCCACGCCGGCCGCGGACGTCGAGCCCCCCTCCGAGGAAGACATCGCCATGAAGCCTGCCACTCCCCCGTCCGAAGGTGCGATCTCCGTCGAGGAGGTCGCCACCCACCCCCGGCCCGGCACGATGGCGCCCGGTGCCGTCCGCTTCTCCCCCGACGGAAAACACCTCACCTACCTCTTCAGCCCCGAAGGCTCGCTCAACCGCGACCTCTATACCCAGCCGGTCGAGTCCGCGGAGCGCAAGCTCCTGTTCACCCCGCCCGGCGGAGGCGCGACCGAGGACAACCTCTCCGAAGAGGAAAAGCTTCAGCGAGAGCGACTTCGCATGCGCTCGCTCGGCGTGACCTCGTACGCGTGGTCGAAGAAGGCGGACCGGTTCCTCGTTCCGGTCCGTGGCGACCTCTGGGTGCAAGAGGGACTCGAAGGCCGCCTGCAGCGGATCGTCGATACGGAGGGCACCCCGGCCCTCAGCGCCCGCTTCTCCCCCGACGGAGAGTTTGTCGCCTATGTGAAGGACGCCGAAGTCTACGTTGCGCCTGCGCTTGGAGGCGAGTCCGTGCAGGTCACCCGTGGCGCCCGCGGCACCGGCAAGACCCACGGCCTGGCCGAGTACATCGCCCAGGAAGAGATGGGGCGACACACCGGCTACTGGTGGTCCCACGACGCCGCCCGCATCGCCTTCACCGAGGTCGACGAGCGGCACATTCCGGTCTATCGCATCGAGCACCAGGGCAAGGACGCGCCGCACCACGAGGACCACGGCTACCCGTTTGCGGGCGAGGCCAACGCCAAGGTCCGGCTCGGCATCGTCGGCCGTGAAGGCGGCACGCCGCAGTGGCTCGACCTCGGCGCCACCGGCATCGCCACAGACCGGCCCGCAGACGACCTGTATCTGGCCCGGGTGAACTGGATGCCCGATGGCTCGCTGATGGCCCAGGTCGAGAACCGAGAACAGACCACGCTGCACCTGGTCCGCTACGACGCGAAGGGCAACGCCAGCAAGGTCCTCGAGGAGACCTCCGAGGTCTGGATCAACCTGCACAACGGCTTCCGAGCGTTCGATGAGATCCCCGCCGACTCCCCGCACGCGGCGTTGGCTGGAGGATTCTTGTGGCAGTCCGAGCGGACTGGATTCTCGCACCTGTACGTCTACGACAAGGACGGCAAGGAGGTCCGGGCGCTGACCTCGGGAGAGTGGATGCTCGACTCGGTGGCGGGCGTGGACCAGGCCAAAGGAGAGGTCTACTTCACCGCGACCAAGGACGGCCCCACCGAACGACACCTCTACAAGGTCTCCCTGTCCGGCGGAGACATCACCAAGCTCACCACCGAGGCGGGCATGCACTCGGTCACGCTGAGCCCAACGTACGACCGGTTCATCGACCAGTGGGACCGTCTGGACACCACCCCGCGCATCGAGGTCCGCAGCACCGCGGACGGTGCGGTGGTCTCCACGGTCGAGATCGAGACCGACCCCCGGGTGGAAGCACTCGGCCTACAGCCGCCAGAGTTGGTCACCCTGCAGACCCGCGACGGCGTGCAGATGCACGGGGCGGTCTACAAGCCCCAGGGCGAGGGCCCGTTCCCCACCATGATCAGCGTGTACGGCGGACCCCACGCCCAACGCGTGCAGAACGATTGGAGCCTCACGGTCGACATGCGGGCCCAGTACCTGCGAAGCCTGGGCATCCTGGTGTTCAAACTCGACAACCGGGGTGCAGCCCGTCGCGGGCTGAAGTTCGAGGGGGCGATCAAGCACGACATGGGGAACCTCGAGGTCCAGGACCAGGTCGACGGCGTGAAGTGGCTCGTCGACCAAGGCCTGACGCAAGCCGACCACGTGGGCATCTACGGCTGGAGCTACGGCGGCTACATGTCCGCGATGGCGCTGGCCCGGGCCCCGGAGACCTTCAAGGTGGGCATCGCCGGCGCCCCGGTCTCGCACTGGGACGGCTACGACACCCACTACACCGAGCGCTACATGGGCCTGCCCCAAGACAACGCCAAGGGCTACGAGCAGAGCGCCGTCATGGCCCATGTGGGGGACATGACCGGGCAGCTGATGCTCGTACACGGCCTCATCGACGAGAACGTGCACTTCCGGCACACCGCCCGCCTGATCAACGCCCTCATCGCCGCGCAGAAGCGCTACGAGTTGCTGCTGTTCCCTGATGAGCGCCACATGCCGCGCCGCAAAGACGACCTGGTCTACATGGAGCAGCAGATCCGCGACTTCGTTCTCGCCCACCTGTGATGTCTGGCCCGTCCCGTAATCTTCCGGCCAGGGTCATCACCGACGAGGTCTCGGCCTTCTTTGCCGAGGCCAAGCGAAGCGGTCCATGGACCCCCGGCGGCACGACGTTCGTCAAAGCCACGTTCGCCGAGGTGAACCTCGACCTGCGTGAGGCCGTCCTCCCGCCCGGCGACGAGCTGTGCTTCGACGTGGAAGTGCTGGTCGGCCAAATCGTCATCACCATTCCACCCACGTGGGCCGTCATCCAAGAGGTCGAACTGCTGTTGGGCAGCTACGACGAGGACACCGAGCCGACGTCCGGGGGCTGGGACCACGTCCTGCGGATCACCGGCCGGGTTCGTGTGGGCTCGGTGGAGGTTCGGCGCCGGGCCTCAGGCGAGGGCTGGCTCGGGGCCAAGCGGCGGCGCTGGAGACTTCGACAGCGGGCCAAGAAGCAGAAAGCCCTGCCCTCGTCATCCTGAATGCCCTCAGCGCCCGAGCATCCGCAGCAAGACGTCCGGGTTGTCCGTGATGATCGCGTCCACCCCGGCATCGATCAGGCGCTGCATCTGCTCCTCGTCGTTGACCGTCCACGGCGCGACCGCGAGCCCCATCGCCTGCGCGTCCGCGATCGCAGTCGCCGAAGCGATTTCGTGGTCTGGGGACCAGATCTGGGCCCAACCTGCCGCCGCCTTCAGCTCGTCGGGTCGGGGCGCCGCCGCCAGAAGCGAGAGCTGAATCTCGAAGGTACTCGCGTAGGTTTCGTGGACGTGCTCGAGGCCAATCCAATCGAAAGACTGCACGATGAGGCGGGGTGCCAAACACCCTCGGCATGCCTCGTCCTCGGCGATCAGCGCGGGCAGGTACACGTCGGCAGCCTCGGTACCCCAGCGCTTGAGCTCGAGATTGAAACCGACCGTGTCGCTCAACGCGACGACGTCGTGCAGATGCGGCGGCGCCTGGATTCCATCGAGTTCGCGGTGGCAGTCCCACTGGGCGAGCTGGGCATCGGTCATATTGGAGATCAACGCCGAGGACGAAGACCCGCGCCCGGCCCACGTGCACCCCGTGGTCCGCAGGTCGTTGTCGTGACCGAACACGATCGAGCCTTCGTCCGTGATCTGAAGGTCGCCCTCCAACACATCCACGCCGTATGCCAGTGCCGACCGAAACGAGGGCATCGTGTTGCCCGGCGGCACGCTCCCCCGATCGCCGCGGTGTCCATGCACGACCACCGCCGGCGCCTCGGGCCCGGAGGAACTCTCTGCTCCGCGCGTGGTGGTCGAGTCGTGTCCCAGCCCAACGTCAGGGGCCCACGTGGTGCTGGACGGCCCCGCGCTCGAGCTCCCCTCGGTGGCCCCCGACCGTCCGTCGGGCTTCGACGCGCAGCTCAGCTGCAGCCCAAACAAGCAACCTGCGACAACGAACAATGATCGGGGGGCAGCCAGAGAACTCCGCGCCAACCTTCTCAAAACGGCGGCGCGCTTGAAACCCCACCCGCCATCTACATGAAGCTGCAGCCGATCGGCCCCCACGCTTCGATCGGGGCCAAGTTCACCCCAGCATGGGCGGTCGAAATGACCTCGCGTTCGGTCCAACCCTTTGCGATGTCCTCCAGCCGGTTGCCGTCCGTGTCCGCGATGCCGGCGGCGCCCTCGTCGCGATAGTGGAGGAACAAGCCGCCTTGCATGTCCGGCTCCTCGCTGCTCTCGAGGACCATCGCGTTGAACTCGTCACAGAACTCACGTTCCATGGGGCGGGCCAGAAGCAACCGGATCGTGTGCGCGTCGTCGGCCACGACACCTGCGACCCGGGTGGCGAGCAACGGGTCGTCCTCCCCCTGTGGATCGTAGTAGTACAGCGCCGTGTAGCCGTCCTCCTCGCGCTCACGCGTTGCGAGGCTCAGCCGGAACTGATTGGGCTCGATGTCCGCGCTGAGGGCCACCGGTTCGTTGAAATGCAGCAGCACGGTGTCGGGCGCGGGCATGCGGACCAGCTGGAGGACGGGCGCGCCTTGGACGGGTGGACGCGGCGAGACCACCGCAGCCGAGGTGGCGTCCTGTGGCGGGTCCGCCTCCGCGGACGACACCTTGGGGGTCACGTCGAGTTCGGCCGCGGCCGGAGGGCACACGGCGACTCCCGCGGCGGGAGTCTTGGTCGCGCACGCAATCGCGCTCAGAGCCAGCGCGGCAAAGATCCAATGACGGCAGGTCTGCATGGGCACCTCTCGAACGGTGGATACGGCCGTCCGCTTACAGCATGAAGCATCCCACAGCGGACCGAGTGGGGCCTGATAGGCTCCCACCCATGCGTCGTGTCGCCCTGCTTGTGCCGTGTGTTCTGCTCTCTTGCGACGGTGGCAGCGACGGTTCTCAGTCGATGAGCGCCACCAATCCGACCACAGCCAGCGCCTCCGGGACCAGCGGGACCAGCGGCGGGACGGCCGGTACATCGACCACGAGCACGCCGGGGAGCAGTACGACGAACGCCTCCATGTCGAGCACCAGCGGGAGCCCGACCGAGAGCGGCACGACTGGTGACGGCCCGAAGTTTGACCTCCCTGCGGGGACCGGCGGAACCGGTGGGCCCGAGACCACGCCAGTCAGGATGATCCCCGGCCTGGTGTCGATCACGTTCTACGAGCGTACCGGGGGCGCCGCGCCCACCGAGTACACGTTCACCGTGGACGGACCCGAGCTGAGCGCCCGCCGTGTGGACCCACTGACGGACGCCAACTTCGACATCAGCGGTGCAGCCGGCGAGTTCTACGACGTCTACTACTCCGACATCGACGGCACCGAAGAACTCGACGGCCTGTACCTGACCATCTCCGGCATCTTCTCCACCCAGCTGCCCGCAGGCGGCGGACTCAACCTGGCGGAGATCGGGCTCAACTTCGCCGGGGAGCCGACCGAGTTCGGCAACTACGTCGCGAGCTTCGCCATCCTCGGGGACAACGCGGTCCAGCCCGACGGCAACGTCGACAACGCAATCGACGGCGACCTGCAAACCCACACCACGATGGGCAACACGGTGGGTGCCGCCGAACGCCTGCGCGTCACGCTGGGCTTCCTGTCCTCGTCCGGCCCGCCTCCGGGCTAGCGAGGGCGATCACCGGCCCAACACGCCGCGGAGCGCACCGACGGCGAGCTCGCGTGCCGCGGAACCGGCGAGGCAGCCCGTGACTTCGAGGCACGAGTTCGCCGGCTGAACACAGGTCTCGAGCGCGTCCAGCTCGGAGTCGGGTGCATCTTCGAGTTCCTTGCGGCAGGCATCCGCCGGCATCGTCGCCTCCCCGCACAGCGTCTCCAGCTTGGCGCACGCCTGCCCCGCCGGAGAGCCGGGGCCCGTGAACCACCAGCCGGCGGCGGCAGCAAGACCCAACACGACGACGATTCCGACCCACTTGCCCATTCGGCGTCTGGAGACCTCATCGCTGCCGAAGATATTCCCGGTGGGCGCCCGCGGCCCTCAACACGAGGACCGACGGCGCCTGCGAAACCCGCCGAGCAAGAGCAAACCGAGCCACACGACGGCACCGGGCATCTCTTCGCCCGTGGCGCTGCAGTGTGCACACCCGGCCCTCCCCGCATCGAGTTCCATGTCGATGCTCTCCGGTTCGGACTCTGGACGATACGAGGGAGGGGCCTCGTCGTAGTCGACGGCACCGGCCATGGTCATGTCCACACCCTCGGCGGCGTCGATCGGCTGCTCCACTTGCTGTGGCTGTCCTTGCCCGACCACGCGCGACGTGTCGACGGCGACGAAGCTGGTGTACCGCGTCGCGAGGTGATGCTCGAGACCCAGGTTGGTGATCTCCGCCTCGCGGGTGTCGCCATCCCAGGCCGCGGAGAGCTGGAGTTCTTCGATCTCCGAGCGAGCCCACAGCTGAGCCTGCACGGCGCTGGCCGCTGCATCCAACCGCTGCACCCTGACCGGGACCGCAACGCTGCGGCCCGCTCGAGTGCCCGTGATGCGCAACGAGCTCGGTGGCGAACCTCGAAGACGGCCGTGCACGACGCCTGGGCGGCTGACGTACAGGTCGGGCAGCGTGCCGGGATGGGTGTCGCTGACGGTCGCGCTGCCCCACTCGATCTTCGGGGATGTGAACACAGCATGGTCGATGTAGCGGTGGAACGTATCCACGGCCCGCGCGGGGTCCTCTCGGTTTGCGGCGTACACCACCGCGCCCTGCCCCGCCTTGGTCAGCTTGTCCAACAACTCGCGGTTGGGGCTGCTCCCGGTGCCCAATGCGAACACCCGCGCCCGCTGTCCGTCCTTCGCCAGGCTACTCACCCACTTGCGCGTCCGCGCGTAGACGCTGTCTTCGATGCTCACGAAGCCGTCGGTCAAGAAGAACACGTAGCGATGTCGCCCTTGGCCGACCGGGGGCTGCAGCGCGGCGTCGACGGCGTTGAGAATCTCGGTGCCACCGCCAGCCCTCAGCCCATCAACGAACGACTCGGCTGCCGCGGTGTTCTCCTGGTTGGCCGGAACGGGGCGGTCGAAGGCCTGCCCGGTGCCCCCCGCAAAGGTGATCACGTTGAACGTGTCTTGGGGCCGCAACAGCCGGAGCGAGCGACGCATGGCCGACTTGCACGAGGCCAGCGGGGTCCCGTGCATCGACCCGGAGATGTCGACCACGAAGATCAACTCGCGGCTGCCGACCAGCGCGTCGACGTCGGCGGTCGGCGGCTGCATCAAGAGTGTGAAGTACCGGTCGTCCCCGTGCTCGGCGATGAACAAGGTCGACTGAAGCTCCGGCCCATCTGCTCGGTACCGCAACACGAAGTCGCGGTTGGGCACCGACGCTCGCTCCGCCAGCGTCACCGTGGTGCGCGCGCCCTGCTGCCGGGTCTGCGTGTCATGGGTCGGCACGGTGACGCCGCGGATCGGCATGCCGGCATCGACCGTCACCTCGAGCGTGATGTCGTGGCCGGTCCGCGTACCCTTGCCCGCCACGGACGGCGTGATGCGCTGCGCGTCGGGCGACCCAGCGGTGTAGCGGGGACCCACGACCATCGGAAAGACGAACTCGTACTGGCCCGCGTCGTACGAGATGTCCTGGACGTAGCGAATGACCACCCGGATGTCCTCTTTGGGGGCGATGTTGGCGACGGACTGCGTGAAGATGTTGGTCCGTTCCTGCTCCAACAGTGCCGCGGTGTTGCCACGCGCTCGGGCCTGCTCGTAGGTGCGACGCGCCTCGGCCCGCTTCTTCACTTCGGCCTTGATCGTCCGGTCCCCGATGACAATCTCCATGTCCCGGACGCCGGAGTTCTCGGGCAGCGGGAAGGTGTAGATCGCCTCGATCGGCTCGTCGCGGTCGTTTCGATAGGTTTGCTCGACCTCCACCTCCGCGATGAGACCGGTGATCGTCGCCCGAACGTCGGTGTGCTTCAGCGGCAGCTCCTGCGCACCGTCGACCAGTCGGAGCCGCGGGAGGTCACCGGGGTCGGTGAACGCGACCGGCCGCTCCTGTGAGGGCGCGTCCATTCCCTGAGCCCACGCCCGAGGCACCGGCACCCCCACCATCCACAACAAGGCACAACCAAGCACCCACCACGATCCACGTCCGCGCACCATCGTGTCCCGAACGCCAGCCACCGGCGGCCTCTTACAGCCCCGAAAGAAAAAAACAGGCGGGAACACCCCGGAGCAGTTGCCGTGTGACGCAGGGTAGGTCGTGGGTGCCTGCTCGCCGGGCAGTGGGGAAACGTCCGTCGCAGCCGCTCGATCTAGTTGACCCGGCCCGCGACCACGCGCCAAGCTGCCAGGGTCCGTGAAGTACGTCCTCAAGACGTCGAAGCCCAGCCGCCCGCGCTTCGACCCCACACGTGATCTCAATCCGCAGCAGCGGGCGGTCGTCGAGGCGCCAGCGCAGCCGCTGCTCGTCATCGCGGGCGCCGGCTCGGGCAAGACCCGCACGCTGATCTATCGCGTCGCCCGTCTGGTCCAGGAAGGCTGCCCTGCAGACCGGATTCTGCTGTGCACGTTCACCAACCGGGCGGCCAAGGAGATGGTCTCGCGGGTCGAAGCCACCGTCGGCATCGACATGACGTTGGCCAGCGCGGGCACCTTCCACCACATCGGGCACAAGCTCCTGCGCCGCTATGGGGAACACGTCGGCCTCGGCCTGGACTTCGGCATCCTGGACCCCGAGGACGCTCGGAGCCTCCTCACCAGTGTGATCGCCGAGCAGGGCCTCGAGAAGCTCAGCGCCCGCCGTTTTCCGCAGCCCAAAGTGTTGGCTTCGCTGATCGGGCTCTCCGGGTCCACGCTCACGCCGCTGGCCGAGGTGATCGCCGAGCGGGCGTCCAAGCTCGTGCCTCAGCTTCCGGCGATCGAGGACACGGCGCGGCGGTATGCGGAGCGCAAGCGCCAGAACAACATCGTCGACTTCAACGACCTCATCACGCTGTGGCGTCGGCTGCTGGTCGACCCAGCGTGCAGCGAGGTCGCCGACGAGCTCCAGGGCGCCTACGACCACGTGTTGGTCGACGAGTACCAAGACGTCACGGCGCTGCAGGGCTACCTGTGTGACCAGATGGCCTCGCGCTGCGGCAGCCTCACCGCGGTGGGCGACGATGCCCAGTCGATCTACGGCTTTCGCGGCGCCGACTTCGAGCAGATCGCGGCGTTCGAGCACCGACACCCCACGGGGCGCATCCTCAAGCTCACCACCAACTACCGAAGCACCCCCGAGATCCTCGACCTCGCCAACCGCAGCATCTCCTACAACCGTCGCCAGCACTTCAAGGAGCTGAACGCGGTCAACAACAACGGCATGGTGCCGGCGCTCATTCCGTTACGCGACGTCTACCAGCAGGCCGAGTTCGTCGCCCAGCGGGTGCTCGAGATTCACCACGAGCAAAACCTCCCGCTCCACAAGATGGCGGTCCTGTACCGCAACCATGCGCACAGCCTGGAGCTGCAGGTCGAGCTCACCCGCCGCCAGATCCCCTACAGCATCCGCTCGGGCGTGAAGTTCTTCGAGCAGGCCCACATCAAGGATGTCGTCGCCTACTTGCGCGCCCGAGAGAACCCGCGTGACGAGCTTGCGTGGCTGAGGCTGCTTCGGCAATGGCCGGGCGTCGGCGTGCAGACTGCAGAGGCGCTGTCGCTCAAGCTCGCCGGTCACGACCCCGAAACGCAACGACAGGCACCTGCCGAGATCCTGCTCTCCCACGCCCAGACCGCACGAGGCCAGGCCAAGCAGGCACTGGCTCGCCTCGGTGCGTTGTGGAACACGCTTCACGAGCCCGAACAGCGCAGCCCCGGCGCGGCGATCAAACAGGTCGTCGAAGAGCACTACCGCGAGTTCGCGGAGCGCTCGTTCACCAACGCCGACGCCCGCAAAGAGGACCTGGAGCACCTGGCCGAATACGCGGACCGCTTCGGTGGCCCAGAGGCATTCCTCAGCGAGCTCGCGCTGGTCCAAGGCATCGAGGCCGAGAACGTCGTCTCCGGCGAGGAGCCCGACGACAAGCTCATCCTCACCACCGTCCACCAGGCCAAAGGCTTGGAGTGGCCGATCTGCTTCATGATCTGGATGGCGGATGGACGCTTCCCGTCTGCGGTCGCCTTGCGCTCGCCGGTCGAGACCGAGGAGGAGCGCCGGTTGTTCTACGTCGCGACAACGCGGGCGATGTCCGAGCTGTACATGCTCTATCCCACGATCGAAGACGCCCGAGACGGCCCCTCGCGGATGATGCGGCCGAGCAAATTCCTGGTCGAGCTGGACCGAAGCCCCCGAGTCTTCGAGCGCTGGCAGATCATGGAAGAGGCGCTCGAAGACGGCGAGTAGACTCCGAAGTGCTGCACACAGCCGCTCCGATCGGCGATCTCGGCGTCCCGCATTGATTCGGTGCCGGGCGATGCGACGTGGCTTACACTGCTGGAGTAGCCCCCTTCCCGCCCGGACCCGAGGACCCGATGATCGCTCCGCTGCCCCCCAACGAGCAACAACGCCTCCAGAGCCTGCGGGCGCTCGCGATTCTCGACACGCCCCCTGAGGAGCGCTTCGATCGGATCACGCGGCTTGCCGCGCAGATCGTGGGCACGCCGATCGTCCTGATCTCCCTCGTTGATGAGGCGCGTCAGTGGTTCAAGTCGGCGGTGGGCCTCGACGCCCCCGAGACCCCGCGAGACGTCGCCTTCTGCGCCCATGCAATCCTCGACACGGAGGTCTTCGTGGTCCCGGATGCCCACCTGGACCCCCGATTCTCCGACAACCCGCTCGTCACCGGTGCCCCGGACGTCCGGTTCTACGCTGGGGCCCCCCTGTCGCTGTCCGACGGCGCGCGCATCGGGACGCTGTGCGCGATCGATACCCAGTCGCGGAGCTTGGCCGAGCACGAGCGAAGCGCGTTGGTCGACCTCGCTCAGATCGTCGTCGACGAACTCTACCTCCGCAAACACGTCGTCGATCTAAACGCAACGCGCACCGACCTGGAGGCAACGTCAGCACAGCTGCGCCGCGCAAACGAGAGCCTCGAACAGTTCGCGCACATCGCCTCGCACGATCTGCGAGCGCCTCTGACCACGATGATCAACCTCGCCGACCTCGCGCTCGAACGCGCGGACCCCGATGCCGGGACCGAGATCCGAATGATTCGCGAGGCCGCGGGACACCTCGAAAACGTCGTATCGGGCTACCGGCGTCTGTCTCGGCTACAACTGGCCAAACCCGAGCCCCGACGCATCTCGGGCTTGGTCGAGGCGGCCCGCTCCGAGGTTGGAGCCGCGGAGGTCCTCGAGGTGTCCGGCGACGCCGAGCTCTCTTGCGATCCCGACCTCATACGTTCTGCGTTCGTGAACCTGCTCCGCAATGCGGCCCACCACGGCTCGGGCGGTGTCCGCATCGATACGGAGGCCCGCGACAACCTCGTCGTTGTTCGCTTCAGCAACCCGGTCGCGAAGTCTATCGAGGTCGACCAAACAGTCTTCGCCCCGTTTCGGCGGCTGACGAAGGAGGGCGAGGGCACGGGACTCGGGCTGGCGATCGTCGATCGAGTCACCAAGCTTCATGGAGGCACCGCAACGGCCTCTTGCACCGATGCTGTGTTCACTATCGAACTCTCTCTTCCGTTGGGTCAGGCGAGCTCATGATCCTGATCGAGCCAGGCCTCGACATCGTGGTCGTAGACGACAACGCGGCCGACCTCCTCATCACCGAGATTGTGCTCAAGCGCTCCCACCTGACCAACCCGGTCGCGCTCCTCGATTCCGGCGAGGGTGCGGTGGCATATCTGGGACCGATGGCCGCGCGGGGTGGGCCTCCTCCTGCGCTGGTCATGATCGATGTGAACATGTACGGCATGACCGGCTTCGACGTGTTGCGGTTCATCCGGCGCCAGGAGGCATTCCAGGAACTCCCAGTGGTGGCGATCCTCACCAGCTCGGACGCTGAGAGCGACAAGCAGAGCTCGATGGAATTGGGGGCAAACGCGTTCTTGGCCAAGAAGAGCGGCGTCGCGGCCTTCGTCGAGATGATCAACGCCAACTTCAAGAACCGCGAGTAGCACCCGCGGGGGCCTGCGGCCGCACCGATGCGGCTCCGCCCCCCCGAGGTCTGGCACCCGCCCTTGGTAGCCTACGGGGGTGAGATGCTCGGTCGCGCTGTGGGGTGGAATGTCGCTGGTGCTCGCGTGCGGCGCGAGCGACCCCGACTCGTCGGACGACGCAACGGAGACGACCCTGACCGCGACGACCGGCGTGACCATGACCGCCGGGCCGACGGACGGACCCATGACCGGCGGGACGACCTCGTCCAGCACCGTCACCGGAGCGACAAGCACCGGCACGACGACCTCATCAGGAGGCACGTCGAACGACGACGACGGCGTCGTGTTCGACCTCGGCGTGCAGCCCGACGCGCCACCGGTCGACGATGGATGCGCTGGGATCGACTTCCTGTTCGTCATCGACAACTCCGGGAGCATGGGTGCGCAACAGACCCAGCTTCTGGCCAGCTTCGACGGCTTCATCCTTGGCATCGAGGAGTCTCTCGATGAGGTGGATAGCTTTCACGTCGGCGTGGTCACCAGCGACGACTACGCGAACAACGAAGTCGGTTGCCAGGTGCTGGGAGACCTCGTCTCACAGACCCCCGCCGGCGGCGTCTGTGGGCCCTTCGCAGGGGGCGATCGTTTTCTCACCGACGCGGACAACATCGCGACGCAGTTCCCGTGCATCGGGCAAGTCGGCATCAACGGAAGTGGCAACGAGCGCCCGATCAGCGCCCTGGTGGCCGCGCTCAGCGACGCCAATGCAGCGCCGGGAGCCTGCAACGCGAACTTCATCCGCGACGATGCGATTCTGGTCGTCGTCGTCGTCACGGACGACCCGCCCGTCCCCGGGTTCTTCGACGACGCGGAGCCCACCATCGACACCTCCGGCTGGGCGCCGGCGGTCCTCGCCGCCAAGGACAACAACCCCGAGGCCGTCGTCGTCATCGGCTTCATCCCGTGGCAGGACGTCTCGTGTGTCCCGCTCACGGCGGAGAGTCCCAACCTCATCGGCTTCGTCGATGCCTTTGGTGAGCAGGGCATCAAGGCCAGCATTTGCGAGCCCGACTACGGCCCGGTGTTCCAGTCGACGTTGGATACGATCAAGACGACCTGCGACAACTTCGACCCGCAAGGGTGAGGCCGGTCGACCATCGTTACAGCCGCTCCGACGGCGTGTTCACTCAACCGGCGTCGCCGAGCCGGGCCCGCAATAGCAGGACCGCGGCGTCGAACGGCTCGACGCTTCGGGACGCGCGTCCAACGAGCTGCGCGCCCTCGACCAACGCGAGCGTCGCTGCGGCCTCGGAGGCCGGCACCCCCACGCGCTCGATCGACCCATCCGCGGTGGCAAGCTCGAACGCCTCGGTCAACCAAGCAACACCCGCGCGATGAAAGGCTTCGAGGGCGGACAAGGCGGTGGGCTCGAGGCTCTCCGCGTCCGCGCTCAGCGACACACAAAGACACAACGAGCTGCCCTCGCGAAGCGCATCCCGATAGACCGCGATGTACCCGGCGATGCGATGCGCCCCGGTGGGCCCGGTCCGGGAGAGGTCCGCGAGGCCGCCTGCGATCCGCTCGGCGTACCGCTCGATCAATGCCAAGACGAGGTCGGACTTGGCCCGGAAGTGATAGTGGATGCTCGCCGTACGAATGCCGATCTCTTGGGCGAGGTCGGCGTAGCTAAACCCGTTGTAGCCCCGCTCGCGGACAATCCGCTCGGCGCTCTCGAGGAGTTTGGCTTTCGTGTCGGCGGGCATGGGTCACAGTTGGGCGCGTACGAACGCGTCCTCGAACCGAGCCCGAGCATCTCTCAAATGCCCCGTCTTGAGCCAGACCCTCGCACCGTCCTCACCCACGGTGGCGTGAAAGCGGTCTGCGGGGGGGATCCGCAGCCAGCTATGGGCATCGAAGCGCTCTGATTCGAGCGCGAATCCTCCATCGAGCACGAACAACTCCAGTCCTGCGGGGACCTCTCGGTCGATGATCGCCCCCGCCTCCCAGCGTTCGAGACGAACGGATTCGGTGTCGTCTGCGTGCAGCGCCTGCGCCGAGACCCCAGCCTCGACGCCGGAGACGAAGCTGTCCGTCGCCACCCGGCGAACCGTCGTCCGGTCGTCGAGATCGAACTGCCACAGTTTCACCAAAATCGTGCATCCCGGGTCGGACCCGGGCTGATGACTCGAGCCGGGTGGATTGCGAATGTACGAGCCCGGGCCGAAGTCGCCGTGCTCATCCGAGAACACCCCGTCCAACACGAGAAACTCCTCGCCGCCGGTATGCGTATGCGGGGAAAAGCTGCTGCCCGGGGCGTAGCGCACCACCGATGTCGCGCGTGCGACCTCGGCTCCGATCCGATCGAGGACCCGGCGGCTCACACCCGGCATGGGAGACGGAAGCCACGTCGTATCGCGGTCGTGAGACCAGGCGCGTTGCGAGAAGTTGGCGTTGTGTTCCATGACGGGCTTCCGAGGCGACCTAGGCAGACAGGCTTGGACGGGTTTGCACGGCCTCGTGCCAGCGCCGCAGGTTCGAGCATGACGCGGGGACCTCGAGCTTCGCAAATCCGCCGAAGACGATTCCGGCGTGCGTGGTGATGTCCGCGACCGTGAACCGGTCCCCCGCGACGAACTCGTGGTTGGCCAGCCAGCCGTCGATCGCCGCCATCGTCTCGAGCGCTCGCGCCTTCTCCCGCTGTCCCCACTCGGCGTTCTGGTAGGTCTCCAGCTCGGGCCCCAGACCGGGTGTCGCGTGGTGGAAGTAGGCCGCCACCGCATCGAGGAATCCCGCCTCCGCCCGGCGCTGAGCCATCGCGATGAGCCCACGCTCCCGCGCCCCGCTCCCGGTCAACGTGGGCTCGCCGCTCGCGTGGTCGAGGTACTCGGTGATCGCGGTGCATTCGGCAAGCACGGTGCCATCGTCGAGCTCCAGCGCTGGCACCGCCCCACTGGGGTTCTTCGCCAAGAACGCTGCTTGGCGGTGCTCGCCGGCCATCACATCCACCGGCACCACCGTCACCTGGTCCAGCAGCCCCTTCTCGGCCAGAGCCACGCGCACACGGATCGGGTTGGGGAATCCTTCGGTTTCGTAGAATTTCACGACACCTATCTAGTAGTAGATAGGCATCGTGCACGCAACCGAGTTCTGCGATCTTTTGCGCGACCTTCGGGCGGACGGGGTCTAGCTGCCGACGTAGGCCTCGGGTGTCCACACCCGATCCTCGGAGCGCTGCCAGACCTTGACCCACCGGGCGTCCGGGTCCGGCATGGGCTGCTCTTCCATCTCGACGCCGTGCTCACGAACCGTCTGCAGCACCTGGGGGACCTGCTCGGCATCGATCATCGCGCGCCGACGGAGGTCATGCATGCGCCGACCCAGCGAATCCGGCGAGACCCCGCGAGCGGCGAGCGCGGCCGCGACTCTGCCGACTCCCGAGAGCGACACCAGGCCCATGCGCCAGTGCACGACCACCATCTGGAACGCACCGCGGCAACCGATCACGCCGGGTCCGAACTCCAAGAAGTCATCCGAGTCTTGGTGCCGCTCGAGCCGGATGCACGCCTTGCGAACGCCGCGGCCGGGCTGCAACTCCCGCCTCAACCGCTCGATGTGAGCCGCATCCGCGTGCCCCACCCCGTTGCGCCGCAGCACCCGGGCCAGATCCGAGGTCGGAATCCGACCGGCCAACACATCGGCGTACAGGCCGTAGGTGATCGGGTCCGTCTCGAGGTCGTCGCCCAGCAGCAGCTCGTGTGCGCCCAGCGGCATGTGCGAGCGGGAGGTCAGCAGCGCGGTGAGCTTGAAGCCGATCTGCTCGGTGATTCGCTTGGGGCGGCCGGCTCGGAGCACCCGACCCCAGTCCTTGAAGGTGGTCCCATCGAAGCTGATGCCGTCGAGGCCCATCTTGCGCTCAATGACCGGTCGCAACTGTTTGGGGCTCGCGGACAGGAAAAACAGCGGCGTGTCCCGGGTCATGCGCCCAGGGCCCCGTCGCAGCTCCCGCAACAGCCGAGCCATGCCCTCGATGTCCCGCTTCTGCGCGGCACGCTCAAACGGAATGCGAAGCATCCCCTTCATGCTCGAGAACCGGGTCGCCAGATACGTTCGGTCGATATCTGCAATGACGACCTCCCCCTCCCAATCGGGATCGAGGGTCCGGTAGCTGGCACGATCGATGGGATATCCGCTCAACGCCAACTGGGCGTATCAAACACAGCCCAAACACGCCACGTCCAAACGCCGGCCAGTTCAGGGGCCCAAAAAGCAGACGAGCGCGCCCCCAAACAGGAACACGCTCGTCATGCCGGGTCCGCCCCACTGAGCTGACCTGCTCGCGCGCGGTGAGCGAAGCGAACAGGAGCCCAACAGGGCGACCATTGGGGGGTGAAGCGGAGGAGGCTTCGCCTCCGCAGCGAGGGACCCTTGTGAAGGGTCCCTCTAAGACTAGAGGTCGTACGGGCGAACCGTGCTGCGGTTGTTGTCTTGGCAGCGCTTGATCGCGGCGCCGAGCAGCTCGTGAACCTTGTCAGAGACAGCCTGGACGAGCTCTCCGTCGCTGCGGAGGCCGGCTTCCTTGACGACTTCCTTGATTTTCGAACCGACGACGACAATTTCCTTGGGCTTGGACGAACGGGCCATGATTGTTCCTTAGCGTTTTCGAGTTTGCGTAGAGGCAAAAGGGTTGAACGGTGTGGGCCAGTGCATGAAGAACGGCTGTAGACGGCCATTGGTGGCCATTTTCCAGACGTCGGCATCCGCGCCCGCCGACGCACCATAAACCCGATTTTCGCGCCGTGGAAAGCCCGAAATCCGCCTAGGGACCGAATTTTCGCACCCCGAGGGCGTTTTACGGGTCCCGGATCGCCTCACCTGCCGCCGATCTTGTCATCCGACTCACGCCTGCGGGGCGAAACGCCTCGATCAGCCGGCCCAGCGGCGAAGCAGCGCAGTGTGTCTCTGGCCGGCCGCGACCGCCTCGAGGTCGCGACTTTCAGGGTTCGGACGGGAGAGTCGAAGCGTCAACGCCTCCAGGCTCGGGTGCTGCCAGAGGTTCGACCACTCGATCGCGAGCACGCCTTCGTCGGCATCGGCGCTGTCTCTTATACACATCTCCGAGCCCACGAGACCTCTCTACATCTCGT
>OJGU01000696.1_pt1 | contig 17132 bp, 18 predicted proteins | sample 1594741 | NCBI WGS metagenome assembly OJGU01 (sample SAMN05416841, study PRJEB24817) | seawater metagenome | isolation source: Sea water | place: Canada:Atlantic | collected 2013-07
TGGGCTCGGAGATGTGTATAAGAGACAGCGCCTTGGCTGATGTCCGGGGCCATTCCGAGGTCGAACTTTGGGTCATCCCCAGTGGCGCCCGCTTCGGTATCGAGCGTGTCACCGGTGTCCGTTGAGATGTTCGCGGTGCTGCCGGATTCCGGGCCCTCCGTCGCGGATGCGGTCGCCGAACTGCCGATGGTGATTCCGGTGGGGATGCCGCCGCTAGATGCTCGACCCTGGTCGTCGTCCGCGCACGCAAGACTCGTCGCGACGACCAATAGACCTAGCTCCGTGATTTTCGAACGAATCATCGCGATGCTCCCCAACCCCGCAAGTGTCGATCATCGCCGCGGCGGTCCGCAACTCGCGACCGGGGTTGCCGCCGAGAGGCGCTGCGCGGCCATTCTGGCGATTGACCGGGTCTGGTGGCTCGCACCTACTCAGGGCCGACCCGGCAACTCGATCGTAGACGAATGTGTCGAGGTCGGGGCCGGCCGAGACCGGAGCGCTACCCGGGCCCAGCGCGTCGGGCGACCGATCCTGCGTCTGGACGCGCGCGCGGACTCCAGCCACCGACCACCTTCCATTCGTTCCAAGATTCCCTCCAATTCGACCGGGTTGGACCCCGTCACGCGGAGCCACGGGCCTCAGTCGATGTTCGTCGGTCCGCCGCCGGGCTCGAGGGCTTGCAGCAACGCCTCGGCGACGGCTCGGACTCGTGGAACGAGCAACGCACTCTTCGCACCGACGAGGTGCATCTTCCCGGTGCTGTGTTCCCCGAGGTCGAGAGCGAGTCGCCGCAGCAGAGACAATTGGGACGCGGGGTGTTCAACCGCTGCCAGAATCATGGCTCCTGCACCTTCGAGGCACGCGCGGAGTTGTACGTTGAAGTCGTCGCTTGCGAACGCGGGCTCAAAGTCGGGCGTCATCGCCCTCAGCTGCGGATTGGGCGGGATATCGTCGAGATGGCGAGGCCAGGCGATCCAGTCGATGTTCGCGAACGTGTATCCCTCCGGGAGCTGCTCGACGTAGGCGGGAGCTGCGAACGCCGCGTTCTCAAACTCGAACGTGTGAAGAGTGACGAGGTCTCGGGCGCTGTTGGCCCGCACGCGCAGGGCGAGGTCGGCCTCACGACGGGCCAGGTCCACGTAGCGAACCGCGGACAGGACCTCGAGTCGTATGCCCGGCAACAGGCGGCGCAGCTTCACAGCGAAGGGCGCGAGCAGATCGAACGCCACACCGGGCGGCGCCGAGATTCGGACGGGGCCTTCGAGCCGAGGTTCAGCGCGTTCGACCTGACGGTGCAGCTCACTGGCCCAAAGGGACATGTTTCGCGCGGGGTCGAGGAGCGCCTGCCCTCGGGCAGTCAGGACAGCGCCCGCCACACTGCGCTCGAACACAGCAAAGCCCAGGCGGTGCTCGAGATCCCCGATGCGACGACTCATCGTCGGCTGCCCGATGCGGAGCGCCTTGGCCCCCTTGGACATGCTTCCGTGCTCCGCCACGGCGAGGAACAGTCGGACGTCTTCCCAAGAGATATCCATTTGTGGATATTACTATCCTCCTTCTCCCACTTAGCATCCGCATTCAGAGGGGACAGGGTTGGAGCATGACAACGCGTGCTGCAGTCCTTTTTCTCGCCCTGGCGGCCTCTGGCTGCCGATCTTCGAGCCATCCGGTGGCGCCCGCAGCATTGGGTTCGGCAGCCAGTCCGAACGCGACAATCGCGCAGAGTCTGGACGAGCCGGATCGTTGGAGCGTGGAGACGGTCAACGCGGCGGACTGGGCCGTCCCCCTCAAGGGCCTCGTGAACCTGAAGCACCCGGAGGCGAAGGCCGCGGGTCTGGAGTCACGCGACGAGCCGATTCAGGTCTACTTCCATGCGTTGCGGCATCCCGAGCACGGTCTGTTCATCGTCGACACGGGTGTGGAGAAGGCCCAAGTCGAGGCACCCAAAGAGGCCGCGTTTCGAGGCTTGGTCGCCAAGGTGTTGCCGGCGGATGCCCTGGACGTGCATGTGACGACCGCCGATTGGCTCGCCGCGCAGCCCGAGGCCCTCAGCGGTGTTTTCCTGACCCATCTCCACCTCGATCACGTGATGGGCCTGCCGGACGTTCCTTCGGGGACCCCGATCTATCTCGGACCCGGTGAGACCTCGGAGCGGAGCCTCGGGAACGGTTTCGTGAAAAAGGTGTTTCGGCGTGCCCTCGAGGGACATGATGTGCTCCGGGAGTGGCAGTTCTCGGACGACCCCGATGGGCGCTTCGCGGGAGTGGTGGACGTGTTCGGCGACGCGTCACTGTGGGCGATTCACGTGCCCGGTCACACGCCGGGTTCGACGGCATTCCTCGTGCGGACCGGGGACGGTCCGGTGCTGCTGACGGGCGACGTCTCACACACCGCGTGGGGATGGGAGCATGGGGTCGAGCCGGGCACGTTCTCCAGCGACAAGTCCGCGAGCGCGCTGAGCTTTCAAATCCTGCGGGCGTTCGCCGCTGAGCACCCCTCGCTCGATGTTCGACTGGGCCATCAACCGACCCCTTCGGCCTTGGCCGCCCGGTGAGCCGTCAGCGCAGCTCACGACTTGCGGCCGACACCGAGGATCAGCGGGTAGAGCTTCGGGTGCGGCGGTGGCATGTCGGGGCAGTCGATCGCCTCGAGGCGGTCGACCTCAAAGCCCGACGCGCGGATCAGGGCCTCCGTATCTCTCGTGAGCGTGCAGCCACACGCGAACACGCGTTGTAGGGGGTCGATGCGCTTCTGCCACGCGAGCACCTTGGGCTTGTCACTGCGAACGTGCTCCAGAAAGTGGAACCGTCCGCCGCGCTTGAGCACCCGGTGGAGCTCCGACAGGACCGTGTTCGGCTCTTGGACGCTACACAGTGTCCACGTACAGACGACAGCGTCGAAGGTGTCGTCATCAAACGGCAGGCACTCCGCACCCAGTTCATGGGCCTGGGTCTCGAACGCGCACGCGTCCAGACGCTTCCGCGCGAGGGCGTGCATCCCGGTCGACGGCTCGACGACGGCCAGTGATCGAACGTCAGCTCCATAGCTCTTGAGCGACTGCCCTGTGCCCAGTCCGATCTCCAACACATCGCCCCGTGCGCCGGCCACACAGCGAGCACGTAGCGCATGTGATTGGGGCCCGCCGACCCGCTCGAGGATCCACGGAAAGACCTGCTCGCTGTACCAGCTGTGCAGACCCATCAGCGAGCAGCAGGAAGCTCGACGCCCAGCACCCACTGGGCGTTGGCGCCGACGTCGTAGGTGGCCCCCGCGGTGAGGTTGCCGTCGGCTTCGATGGTGTACCCGGCGAGCAAGCCGCTGTCTTGACCGGCGGCGTAGAGGAAGTTGCCGAAGGGGTCGAGCCCGAAGTCCCTGGGACGAGGTTCGGTCGGGACGTTGGTCTGGTAGGTCAGGCTGCCGTCGCCGCCCGCCGCGAATACGGCAAGGGAGTCGTCACCTCGCATGGAGGCATAGACATAGGCGCCATCGAGCGACACGTGAATATCGGCACCGGTGTTCTCCCCCATGAAGCCCGGAGGAAGTGCCGACACGGTGTCCCCTTGGGTCAGAACGCCGGATGCCGAATCGTAGGCGTAGGCGGTGACCGAGCTGGCAAACTCGTTGACGACGTAGGCGTAGCTGGCATCTGGGGCGAATGCGATGTGCCGAGGTCCGGCGCCGTCGGGCGCAGCGACGCTGGGGGGGTCGTTGGCGGTCAGTGTCCCGGTGGTGTCGTCGAACGCGTACTGCTCGATGAGGTTGCTGTCGCGGTGCGGCACGAAGACGTTGGTGCCAGCCGGGTCGAATTCGATCGCGTGGGGGCGGGATTGAACCGTCATGGATTGCGACGGTGTGTCTCCGACCGTGCCGTCGGCTTCGAGCGGCCGAATCTCGACCAAGTCTGCACCAAAGTCGGCGCTGAGCAGCCAGCTGCCGGTGGCATCGACGCTGAGATACACCGGGGTGTGTCCGACCGGTGTGACGCCCAACTCGGTGAGTGCACCGGTGGTGGGATCGATGGAGAACGCTGCGACGGATTGCTCGCCAGTCCGCGCGGCGTAGAGAAACTGAGCTTCGTAGTCCGCGAGCGGGCCCACGTTCGTTCCTTGGTCTGCCCGCTGGACTTCCGTCAATGCGCCCGCGTCGTCGACGTCCCACACGCTGACCGCGTTGCCACCGGCCACGTAGATGCGTGGTTCACCAGGCGGCAGGTCGCCGCCGGTTGAGCTGCTGCCCGAGGGATCGAAGCCCGTCGATGATCCCCCGATCGTTGGGTCCGTCGCGGACGAGGTCGAGGACGGACCACTGGGGTCTGTGGGGTCGGTGGTCTCGATGCCTCCCGAGCTCGCTCCGGGCGACGAGTCCGACGTAGGCGAGGTGGCTCCGGTTGCGGACACTGCAGCATCAGTATCGGCGGGCACGCCATCGTCACTACAACCAAAGAGCAAGACCATCGCCCAAACACAATTGCGCTTCGACATCCCGGTCACCGTAGTCAGAGCGGGCTGGGGTGTCCATCTCTGAGGTCTCCGGCTGCGTGGCCCGGATAGCGCGGACTCTGCACGGTTGCGCTCCTAGCACGGTGCTGCGCACGATCTCGGCGGATGTCAGTTTCGCAGGAGCGCCGAACCGATTTCACCGCCTGGTGTCGCGACGAGTTGTTCACGCCGCAGATTCGGGAAGCCACCCACCTGATCAATCGGTATTGCGATCTTCAGCTTGCGGCGATGTATCGCGACCTCGACTTGGCCGCGATGCTGCGGGAGCCCAAGAAGGCGCCGGACATCACGGCGCAACTAGGCTTCGTGGACAACGCTTCGATCGCGCTGCGAGATGCATTGAGGCGGATGGGCGAGCGGAGCGGGACGGTCCGGGTCGAAGGCGATCCTCTCGAGGAAACCTTCACTCACCTCAAGGGACCGAGCGACCCTACGCAGGAACTCGCCGATGTGCGTGGCGAGGTTGCTGCGCTTGGACCCGACTTCACAGCGGCGACCGACTTTCTCGACTTCGGTCGAGACAGTTTCGTCAAGTCGCTCAAGGACGACCCCGACTACATGGACAAGCTGCTGTCGGGGCGGATGAAGGACTTCGCAGAACTCTGGCACCGAGCGACCAATGCCGACCCGCTGCAAGACCTGCACGGCGCCATGGGCGCCCGCGTTTTGGAGAGCATGCTCGACGGAGGGACCGTGCTGGAGATTGGCGGCGGTACGGGCAACGGAGCACGCCACCTTTTCGGAAGCCTGGAGAAGCACGGCAACCTCGGCAAGGTCGGGAAGTACATCTTTACCGACATCTCGATGCGCTTCGTCCTCGCGTCCAAACACGAGTTTGAGAAGAAGTATCCGTCGGTGGATTGGGGCTGGAAGTTCTTCGATCTGAACAAGCCGTTCGGGCCGCAGAAGATCGAGCCCGAGTCGGTGGACGTCATCTACGCAGTCAACGCCGCGCACGTGGCCAAAGACATCGTCGGGTTTTTGCAGGGGTGCCGCGAAGCTTTGCGACCCGGTGGCCACGTCGTGTTCGCGGAGCGCATCCGCATGAACCAGTACGAGATGGCGCCGCGCGAGTTCACCCTCAACCTGTCCGTCTATCACCGCAGTGCGCCCCAGAAGGCGGACTACCGTCCCATGCACTGCTACTTGCACCCGGACAACTGGCGCGCCGTCATGGACAAGGCCGGATTCTCCACCTGCGACGTGCTGCCGGACTTGGATGCGCTCAAGACCGAGTTCCCGGATCAGTACGCGGCCGTCGTCGTCGCCCAGAAGTAGCCGGACTCGGCCGCAGCGGTGAGGTTCAGGGGCGTTGGATCGGCAGCACCCGCGGGAGCTCGTCCCGCTGGAGCGACCGGCGCAACGACTCGACATCGATCCGCAACGACCCGAACTCGACGGTCTCCGGGACACCTTCGAGATGGGCTTGCGCACCGCGACGGTGAGTTGCGAGGCCTCGCTCGATGCCTTGTCGCCGCTTCACGTGGGCAGCGCACGTCCGGATGAGTCCACGAACCACGGACTCGAGCGGCGACCCGTCGTCAGCCTCGTGCCAAACATGTTCCCAAGCCTCGTGCGCTTCCCAGAAGTAACCCGCGTGAAACAAGTCGACGCCCTCCGCGAAGATGTCTTCGAGGGCCCACGCCTCGCGCTCGATCTCATCCGGGCGCGTGCCGTCGCCAGGCCGAAACGGCGGGTGCTCCGGCAGGGGTCGTTGTGGGAACAATCGTTCCGGCTCGCTCAGGGCTCGACCTGTACGCCCTTCCAGAATGCGACGTGGTCCTTGAGCTCGTTTGCCGCGGCCTTGGGGTCCGGGTAGGTCCACGCCGCGTTCTCGTTGACCTGTCCCGCCACCTCGAGGTTGTAGTAGCTCGCGTCGCCTTTCCAAGGACAATGACTGCGGTGCTCCGAGGCCTTGAAGTGTTCGTGCTTGAGGGCGTCGGCGGGGAAGTAGTGGTTCCCTTCGACGACGACGGTCGCGTCGCTCTCGGCGAGCAGGACTCCGTTCCAGGTTGCGCGTGCCATGCCTCCGGGGAGCGTCCGTGGGGGCGGGGAAGTTACGTGGACTTGGAGTGGCCGACATCCCCCACGTCGGGCGGACGCCGGGGGAAGGTTGCGCGATAGACGCGTTTTGCTCATGAAATGCCGTTGTCGTCGCCACAAGGCGGGCATGAGGTACCCTCATTCGATGGATTTGATGCAGCGCTATGCAGCGCCTTGTCTTGCCGTGATGTTGAGCGTGGGGTGTGGGGACCCCGACTCGGCTGGGGAGGATACCGACGCCGGCACGGACGCGGCGACCGGCTCAGAGTCGGCCTCGACCAATGGTCCCACCAGCGGAACGAACCCATCGACCGACACGATGAACGACGAGGGATCCTCCGGCGGCTCGTCGGCCGATGAGACCACCGACCCTACGGACGACCCGACCGGGGGCGCTTCAGACTGCGACTTCTCCGAGGACTTCGAGGGAGTGGCCAACGGCGACCCATGGCCCTCGGCCTGGGTGCCCGTGGGAGGGGTGGCTCTCGCCGACGTGCAAGACGGCTGGGGTCGCCTTCGCCCGGAGTTGAGCGACTACTCGCTCGCGCGGATGGTGACGTTCATCGACTGTCCCGAGATCGACACGTCCCTGACGTTCATGTTCACCGATCAGAACACCCAAGGCGTCGGCCTGTACGCCCGGCAGAATGGTGGTCACCTCCGCGAGACCGATCCCACCGGCGAAGGCTATGCGGCGTTCGCCGAGTCGTTCCGCGATCCGGCTGGCATCGGTGCCTGGCGAGAGGTCGACGGACAAGAGCAGCGCATCGACAACACCGAGCGCTTCGAGATCCAAGTGAACGTCGAGTATCGGATGCGTTTTCGGCTGACCCAGGTGGACGATGCGACGAGCTTGCTCCAAGGGAAGATCTGGCCGCTCGCCGAAGCCGAGCCCGATGCATGGACCGTCGAACGCATGGATGACACCGCATCGCTTCAAGGCGTGGGTGGTGCGCTGGCGGTCGACGCGTGGGCCCGCGATGCCGCCGAGGGCAACGATGCTGCCGACTTGTTGTTCGACGATATCGTCTCGACAGCTGCACGCTAGAGACTGACTCAAAATGCGACGGTCTCGGGCGGCCGCGGGTCACCGTTCCCCGACGTCGTCGGCGAGTTGATCGGGTACCATCGAGGCGTGAATTGGGACGTCCGGTTCGCGGCATGGTGCAGCCCATTGCTCCTCGCCGCTCTCGTCGCGGCTTGCGATACCGACGCCGTGACCTCTCGCGCAGATGCCAGCTCGGGGTCGACGAATGCGGACGTCTCCACGTCCACGGCGACCCCGTCCAACGGCACAACCGGCGCAGGCGACGACGCCAACAGCACGGCCGGACCGGGCTCTTCATCGACAGGCGGTGATGCGGCGACACGTGGTACGAGCACGACCGACAAGATCAGCACGGTCACTGGTGATGACACCACCACGGGTGTCAGGGAGACCGTCGGCGAGGAGGACAGCAGCGCCGTGACGGGGTCGTCCACCACGACGTCGGGTGCGGCTTCGACCACGGGTGAGGCGACGGACGATACGACCACTGGCGAGTCGACGGAGGACACCACGACGAGTGAATCGACGGACGGCACCACCACGACGGGGGAGTCTTCGACGGGCGGTGACGACGACCCTTGCACCCTCAGCGAGGATTTTGAGGGGTACGCGGACGGTTCACCCTGGCCTCCGGGCTGGAGCGCAGAGGGCGGGGTGGCCCTCGCTGACATTGAGGGGGGTTGGGGTCGACTGCGGCCTTTGCTCACGGACTACTCGCTCGGTCGCATGGTCCGGCAGCTCCCGTGCGCCGAGCCCGACGTGTCACTCACGTTCATGTTCACGGGAGTCGAGTCCCAGGGCATCGGGCTGTACACCCGGCACAACGGGGGCTATCTGTTGGACACGACGCCACCGGGGCGCGGTTATTCGGCCTTTGCAGAGTCGTTCCGAGACCCGCACGGCATCGGTGTGTGGCGGGAAGTTGGCGGCATCGAGCAACAGCTCGGGCATCAGCCCGCGACGGTCGAGGCCGACGTGGAGTATCGCATGCGCTACCGCGTGACCCAGCTGGACCCCGCCACATCCCTGCTTCAGGCCAAGATTTGGCCGGTTGGCGAGCCTGAACCGGTGGATTGGATGGTGGAGAGCACGGACACCGCCCTCAGCCTCCAGGGCGCAGGCGGTCGGATGACGGTGGATGCGTGGGTCAGTGAGGAGTTCAACGGCCCAGTCGCGCCCGACCTGTTGATCGATGACATCGTCGTGTCCCCGGCGTTGTAAAACGTCGACGGCTCTACATGCAGACCTACGAAACCGATGTCCTCGTCGTTGGCGGTGGCGGTGCCGCGACCGCTTCCACGATCAGCGCTCACCAAGGTGGCGCGCGCACGATGATGGCGGTCAAAGGCCGCTTCGGCGTGCCCGGCAAGCGCGGCGCGGGAGCAACGTCGAACCCGATGGCCGACTTCTGGACGATCCGAACGGTCGGACCCAAGGGCGGCTTCTTCAACCCGCCCGAGTTGGTGCATGCCGACATGGTTCAGATGGGACTGGGGACCAGCGACCCGGCGTTGTGTCAGATCTTCGTGGACGAGGTCTCCGAGGCGACGAAGCGGCTGCGCAAGATGGGCATGGAGTTCGAGAGCAAGATGCTCGCGACGATGCCCGCGAACGAGAAGACCAAGGGCACCAACAACATCGTCCAGATCCAAAAGGCGGTCATCGAAGGCACCGGCACCGAGGTGCTCGAGGGCGCCAATGTGGTCGACCTGATCGTGCAGGACGGTCGGGTGCAAGGCGTCGTCGGTGTGCGCGATGACGGCGAGCCGTTTGTCATCCACGCCGGCGCCGTCATCCTGGCCACCGGCGGCGTGGGTCAGCTCTTCCAGTACTCGTTCAACCCTCCGGGCAACACCGGTGATGGCTACGCGATGGCGATGCGCGGCGGTGCCGAGCTGTTCAACATGGAGTTCATGCAGCAGGGCATGGCGTCGGTCTATCCGGTGCAGGCCATGGTGATGCTGTACGAGATGGAAGAGCCGTTCCGCATGTACAACGGCCACGGCGAGTCCTTCATCGAGAAGTACCTGCCCGAGGGCATCACCCTCGAGCAGGTCTCCAAGGACAAGGCGTATCACTGGCCGGCGTCCTGCCGGGATACCGGGATCCATCTCGACCGCGCGATGCACAACGAAGTGCTCGCAGGGAACGGAACCCCGAACGACGGCGTGTTCTTGGACCTCTCGCAGGGCGAGCGGGGCTTTCAGCCCGAGGTGTTCGACAAGTTCATGCGCGACCTCGGCATCGACATCAAGAAAGACTTGGTGCAGGTGCAGATGTTCCACCACACGTCCAACGGCGGCGTTCGGGTCAACGAGCAGTGCCACTCGTCCACCGTCCAGGGCCTGTTCGCGATTGGGGAGACGATGGGCTGGCAAGGTGCCGACCGCCTCGGCGGGACGATGCTCGGTGGCTCGCAGGTGTTTGGGTGGCGTGCTGGCACTGCAGCTGCAGAGGCCGCGAAGCAACGCCCCGATGCGGGCTCGGTCACCGCATCTCTGCTCGAGCACCTCATCGAGGGTCCGGTCCGGAAGATGCGGGAGACCAAGGGCACCAAGCGCCCCCAAGACCTCAAGCCGGCGCTTCAACGCACGATGTGGAAAGAGCTACTCGTCGAAAAGGATGCCGAGGGACTCGCCCGAGCACTCCAGTTTGTGAACGAGGAACGCGAGCGTCTCGCGACGGATCTGGCGTTGGCCGAAGGCCTCGACCTCGCGTTGGCGTTCGAGCACCGCAACCTGCTCGATGTGGCCGAGGCGATCATTGGTGCTGCCGACATGCGCAAAGAGAGCCGCGGCTCTCACTATCGCGGGGACTACCCCGAGCGCGACGACGCGAACTGGATGACCAACGTGTTCTCCACCCACAAGGAAGGCAAGCTCGTCCAGGCCAAGAAGTGGATCAACGAGGAGATCGGTTGGACCGACGCTCCTGGCGACGTCCGTATCATGCCGTGGGGCTGATCGCGCGGTCGAGTTGTGTTGGGGGGCGCGTCAGCTCCCGAGCACGCTGTCCATGAAGGACAGCATCGCGTCGGTCACGACATCGGGGGCGTCGAACTGCATGCCGTGCGCTCCGGGAGCACGACGGCGGGTGATCGATGCCCTCGAAGCTTTGGCCATGCCGGCCTCTGCCAGGGCATTGTCGGTGGCCTCGTCGTCGTCCGCGAGCAGCAACAGCGTGGGCAGCGAGAGCTTGCGGAGCGCCATGGTGGCACCCATGCCGAGCTTCTTCGTGTGCGCGAAGAAGCGGGGGGTGAGCTTGAGCAGCTTGTACGGGTCGGGCCGAACGAACGCGTCCAAGTAGGGACCCGTGGTGAACATCGTCTCGGCGATCGGCGTCTCGACGGCGGGCTCATCCTCGGCCGCATCTGCCGCTGCCGCCTGAGTCTGCTGGGCCGCCTGGACGACTCGTGCGGTCGGGAACAACCCGGGCGTCAACAGGACCAGCGCCTGAACCCGCTCCCCCAGGGGTCGCACGAGATTCAGGGCGAGAATCGAGCCCCAGCACCAGCCCGCGAGGACGATCGGATGTCCATCGGGGACACTGTGGTCGATGATCGTGAGCGCATCGTCGAGGATGGCCTTTCCCGATGGCGCGTCGCCCCGCGCTTCCTCGTTGAGCCCAGAGCCTCGGCGGTCTGCACCGATGACGGCATACCCGGCGTCGGTGAGGGCGTCGATGAGCGGGAAGAACCATCCCGAGTGGCTCATGATCCCGTTGAACAAGATGATCGTGGCGCGCGGCTCGGCAGCGGGACGCCAGGCGCGGTAGGTGAGCGAATAGCCGTCGGTGGCCGCAACACGAACGAGCTCCTCGGGGGTACGGGCTGCGAGCAGCATCAGAGCCCCAAGGCGACGCCGCCACAGACGTTCCAGGACTGCCCGGTGATCGAACCCGACCCCGGCGATAGCAGATGCAGGATGGTTCCTGCGACCTCTTCGGGCTCCAGGATGCGTCCCATGGGGTTGCCTTCCGCGATCCCCTCGATGACCGCGTCCGCGTCGAGCCCACCCATCTTGCCGCGGACCGCCATGCCGTCGCGCATCAGCTTGGTGTTGACCTGCGAGGGGGCAACCGCGTTGACCGTGATTCCGAGTTTGGCCACCTCGATCGCCAGGGACCGGGTGAAGCCGTCCACCGCGGATTTCGAGGCGGAATACAGGGTGTTGTAGGGCGCGCCCAGCTTGGCCGCGACCGAGGACACGTTGACGATCCGGCCGTACTTCGCCCGGACCATCGGCTTGAGGCACAGCTGCGTGAGCCGGATGACCGCGAACACGTTCACGTCGAACATGGGCTGCCAAGTCGACTCTTTGCACATCAGCAGGTTGGCGACCATGTTGGTGCCGGCGTTGTTGACCAGACCATCGACGCGCCCGTGGGTGTCGCGGACGTGGCGAACCATCGCTTTGCACGCATCTGGGTCCGTGATGTCCAAGGGGTAGGCCTCGGCTTTGTGTCCGCTGGCCTGCAGGGCTTCGGCCTCGGTGCCGATCTGCTCGGGCGAGCGGGCGATCATCACGGGGAGGCCGCCTGCCTGAGCCACGAGTTTCGCCGTTGCCAGACCAATTCCGCGGCTTGCCCCGGTGATGATGTGCACCTGGTTCGACAGCTCGAGCGGCATGGCACCGTTTACCAGGAATTGGCTCAGATCGCATGATATGCGTGCGTAGGTGCTGGCGCATCGTGAACTGGGCAAGGGCGGGCAGCCGCTCGTGTTCCTCCACGGCTTCTTCGCGTCGTGCGCCGATCTCGAGCCGCTCGCGGAGCGTCTTGTGGATGAGGGAACCCGCGCGTATTTGCCCGACCTATTGGGGCACGGGGACTCGCCGGAGCTGCCGGAGTTCGCTGATCTCTCGACGATGGCCGATGCCCTGATCGCCTGGCTCGACGAGAATGGGATCCGCGCTCGCGTGCCGGTTATCGCGCACTCGATGGGGGGTCGAGTGGCGTTGCGTGCATTCGATCGGTTCCCGGACCGGGTGGGATCGTTGGTGTTGCTCGACGCCCCACCGGGGGCCGTGCTCGAGCGACGCTCGCCGCTGTCGCCGTTCATGAGAGCGATGTGTGCGGCCCCCCAGCGAGCGGCGAGTGAGCCGGAGCTGATGGAGGTGTTCGACCGGGTGATGATGGGAGAGGCGTTGCGCGAGTGGATCCGAAGTCGCGTCAAGCGCGACGATGAAGGATTCACGTGGGACTTCGATCGCCAGCGTTTGGCTGGCTATCGCTCGGCGAGCATCGAAGAAGACCTGTGGCCGGTGGTGGCGAGGCTCGATCCGTCCGAGGTCCGGGTGTTTGCCCCGCGCGTCTCGCCGTATTTTCGCGCCGCGGATCGCGAGCGATACGCAGGGTTGGGGATTGAGGTGCACAGCCACCCAGACGCCACCCACGACATGCATCGCGCAATGCCGCCGGAGTTCGTCTCGGCGATTGCAGCCCTGCTTCGCACCGGATCTCGCTGATCCGGGGAACCTTCTTCATCCCGCCACGCACCTCCACATCGGTGGGGATCATGGGGAAGATGGAGTGCACGAGTTTGGTGTTGCTCGCGGCCTTGCTGGGCTGCGGCGACGATGACGCTCGCGAGATGGGTACGTTCACCCAGACCGGACTGACCGGAATCAGTGGCGTGACCGGGGATGAGGGCGGGGACGATGACTCGACCTCCGGCGGATTCGATGACGGTGGCACCGGTCTGAAGCTGGATGTCGAGGCGATGAGTGCAGGTGATGAGGGCGGCCCGGACGGCTGTGAATCTCTCGTCGACGAAGCCGACGTTGGACCCAAGCCGCAGGACATCATCGTGGTTGTCGACAACTCCGGTTCGATGTCAGCAGAAGCCGACTTCGTCCAGCAACAGATGAACTCGTTCTCGGTGCAGATCGGCGCCGCGAACATCGACTCGCACATCGTGTTGATCTCCGCCTACCCAACCTCCGACGCCGGGGTGTGTATCGACCCGCCGCTGGGCTCCGGCGGATGTCCCGCCGAGGACAACAACGCCCCGGACTTCGTTCACATCGGAGCCTCGGTCGGCAGCAACGATGCGTTGCAGCAGATCATCTCGCACTACCCGGAGTACAGCCAGTACCTACGCCAGACGGCGGTCACGCACATCGTGGTCGTCACCGACGACAACTCGGACCTCGGCGCGCCGGAGTTCATCTCGCAGATGGCAGGGCTCTCTCCCCATCTGTCCGAGTTCAAGTTCCACGGAATCATCGCACCGGAGGATTTGATCCAGGCCTGTCTCAATGGGACCACGTGTTGTGGACTCGCCGCCGATCAGGGAACCGTTTATCAGCAGCTCATCGCGACAACGGGCGGGGTCGAGGGCAACCTGTGTGAACAGCAGTTCCAGCCGATCTTTCAAGCGGTGGCGCAGCAGGTGATCGGCGGTGCGACGCTCTCGTGCAGCTGGGAGGTCCCGGAGCCTCCGGCAGGCGAGGAATTCGACAAGGACGAAGTGAACATCGAGTTCGATGACGGCCAAGGAGGCACGCTTCAGATCGGGCGTGTCGACGACCCATCGCTTTGCGGGGGCGTGGCCGATGGCTGGTACTACGACGATCCGAACGCACCCTCGGTCATCACCGTTTGCCCGCAGACCTGCACCAAGATCCAAGGTTTCGCCCAGGCCGAGATCTCGATCATCTTCGGCTGCGCAACGATTCCGGCGGGCTAGTCTTCTCCACCCCAAACGTTCGCCCTGCGGGGCTCGTGCTCGTGCTCGCTGCTCTAGCTCATCAAGCCGTTGAGCACGGTTCGTGCCTGGTCGTCGTCCATACCGATGGCTTTGGCGACGGCGCGCAGCAGGTCGTCTTCTTCCTCGAGCACGAACCCGTCCGCGCTCGCGACTCGGAACGCGGCGGTGAGCACCTTGGCCTGCGCGTCCGCCTCGAGGTCGCTTGGCAGACACCCGAGGACTTCTTGTGAACTCCGGCCCTGGGACCGAGCTTCGGCGGCATCCCGAGCCAGCTCGCCGTCGGGGAGCGCTTGTCCGGTGAACTCGTCGTACGCCTGTTCGGCCGCAGCCACTTCGTCGGGATCGACGTCTTCGTCGGCGACGATCATGGCCAGCAGGACTCCTCGTAGACAAGGTCCGAGAGAATCGCTCACCGGCCGCTCATACCATGCCGTAGGCTGATTGCATGGGTGGAAGACTGGTTGCCTGTTCGTCCTGCGCGGTGCACGTGAAGGCGAGCGAGTCGCAATGCCCGTACTGCGGGAGTGAGGTCCGCTCGGAACTCGGTCGCGCGATGGGTCGGGCCACCGGGGCGGTGTTGGTGGGTTTAGCGCTCGCCAGCTGTCAGATCGAGCCGGAGTACGGTGTCGCACTCACGGCCACGACAGGCACCGAAACCGACTCTGCGACCGGCGGCGACACCGGCACGACGACGGGAGAAGGCACGAGTTCGACGGCGGGCGACGACGGCACCACGGTCACCGGGAGCGCCGCCACCTCCGGCAGCTCCTCGTCCACAGGCGGGGAATCCGATACGGACGGGACGAGCGGCGGTACGAGCAGCACCGGAATCAGTCCCGACTACGGCGTGCCGACGACAGGTGAGTCGTGGCGGCACCCCTGGTACCGTGTCGGTATGGCTTTGACTGCGTGCCCTTCGTGTTCTTTGTACGTACATCGCGAAGAGAACGGCTGTCCGCACTGCGGTGCCGAACTCGATGCGAGGAGCAATCCCGTGGCGCGGACGGCTGCGGCGGTGTTGATGGGCCTGACCCTTGCCGGATGTCCGGCCAACGATGAGACGGAGGATTCGGTGTCGAGCTCGGCCGCATACGGCGTTCCGACAACCGACACGATGAATCCGAGTGCCGGCTCGACGACGGGTGACGGCACGGGGACGACGGAGGGATCGGATTCGACGAGCGGAGGCACCGACTCGAGCAGCAGCTCAGGGACTGCCTCGAGCTCCACCGGCGAAGAAACTGACACCGACGGCACAAGCACGGGCGCGGGTGACACGGGCAGTACTGGCAGTACCGGCATCAGCCCGGACTACGGCGTTCCGTCCACATCGGGTGAATAGCCTCGACGTCTCGAAGGGGCCTGCTACCGTTCGGCCATGGTTTTGGTAGCGTGTCCCTCTTGTTCTTCGCACGTCCGGCGAGGCGACTCGCGTTGTCCCCATTGCGGCGCCGAAATCGAGGCGCGAGCCGGGGGACTTCAGCGCACCGCGGCAGCTGTGCTGATGGGGTTGTCGCTGACGGGCTGCCCTGCCGCAGACCCTGAATCCGGCGAGACGGACGCGGGGACGACGGGTGGTGAGACCACGACCCCGGAGTACACGACCCTCGCCTCGGAGTCTGACTATGGAGTCGCGGCAACCAGCTGGGGAGACTCGAGCACAGGTTGGTCGACGGGCGACACAGGTACGGGCGGGGACACGGATACCGATACCGATACCGATACCGACACTGACACCGACACCGACACCGACGGGTCGACGGGGACCGATACGGGCAGCCCGCAGACCGATACCGACGGGACCGAGAGCAGCACGGGCATCAGTCCCGACTACGGCGTACCCACAACCGGCGAATAGTGGCCCACGGCGGGGGCCGTTTGCTACGCTGTCACTATGGCCTTGATAGCGTGTTCATCTTGTTCTGTGTACGTCCGTCGTGACGAGCACGGTTGCCCGCATTGCGGTGCCGATCTGAGTTCGAACGGCGGGCCGGTCGTGCGGACGGCCGCTGCGGTCCTCATGGGCCTCACGCTCGCCGGTTGCCCGGCACCGGAGTCGGAGGACGAAGGGGCTTCCTCCTCGGCCACGGACACGACTCCGGGGACGGACGCGTCATCCTCCGCGAGTGGGTCTTCGAGCAGCGGTCCGGCCACGACGATGTCGTCGGGCTCTGCGTACGGCGTGCCGCCGACCGAGAGCGGCTCGGGGGACGAATCAGGTCCTCCGGATACGACCGGACCGGACACCGATGGGACGACTGGCGGGACGGGAACAGGCACCGATACGGGCACGGACACCGACACGGATACGGACGCGAGTACGGGTGGCACAGACTCGAATTCGGGTACAGAGACCGGAAGCACGGGAATTAGCCCCGACTACGGTGCGCCCGCGACGGGCTGACACGGATGCGATAATGTCGGGCATGGCTGGTCCGCTTATCGTTTGCCCGTCCTGTTCTACGCACGTCCTGGTCCGCGACGCCGGGTGCCCTCACTGCGGCGCCACGGTTCGTAGCGGCGGCAAGGTGCTTGGCCGGACCGCGGGCGCCATGCTGATGGGGCTCACGCTCGCAGGCTGTCCCGCTTCGGACGACACCAGCGAGACGATGGGCAATGGTGACACCAGCAGCACCACGGCGCAGCCCACCTCGTCCACCACCGACGACAGTGGCAGCACCAGCACCTTTGATGTCAGCACCGGACCCGTCGGCGAAGCCTACGGAAACCCGGAAACCTCGGACACGCTTGGGACCAGCTCCGGTGGCGACACCGAGGGGACCCTGTCTCTTATACACATCTCCGAGCCCACGAGACCTCTCTACATCTCGTA
>OJGU01000698.1_pt1 | contig 17012 bp, 37 predicted proteins | sample 1594741 | NCBI WGS metagenome assembly OJGU01 (sample SAMN05416841, study PRJEB24817) | seawater metagenome | isolation source: Sea water | place: Canada:Atlantic | collected 2013-07
GGGCTCGGAGATGTGTATAAGAGACAGTTCTGACTCTCTTCATCGTAATATGCTACTTCAATATTGACGTATAACATCCCTACTGAATGCTCTCTTACATCTCCATTCTTATAAGCATCAAACATAAAAGGCATCTTATCTTTGCCTAATATGAATTCATTTATATTGGCTACTGTATTGAAGTCTATCCCTAACCCTAAGTCTTTAAAGTTTAGGTTTTCATTATAACTCTTTGCTCTGTTGGATATAACACTCTCAAATCTATTCTCGTGTTGTTTAAGGTGATATGAGTAAGGATTATCGCTTACAGTCTTATTCCAAGTAGATGGCATATGTAAATCCATATGCGAGTCAATTATATTTGTGGTGTTTATAACAGACTTTACCTGAATGAAGTCACTTGTAATATCTTCAATGATAGGCGTGTATTCTTTTACGAATAACTCACTTTTCAATATCGGTGTGCTATTAGTTTTGTACTCAGCTTTCTTAATATCAATAAGCTTGTCAAGGTTCTGCTTAATAAACCTTGTCTGATCCATCTTATCAGAAAACTTATTATCTGGAAATTGCTTTATTTTGTACATATACCACCTTGTTTAATGACTTCTATCTTTTGTTTAAGGCTTTCCTTTAGCCTCTCATTAGATGTGCTGTCTTTTAATTCCTTTAACTTGTCTATCTGTTCCTTATTTATCTTCTCCATCTGTGTTAATTCCTGATATTTCCATTATATCGTTATACACTTGCTCGTCTTGAACGTTCCTGAACACCTGACTCAATTTAAGCGCCTTGTCTGCTTTCTTATCTTCTATATGCTGCATAACCGCTAAATGGTCAAACGTTCCTTTTAAATCTTCTGTAATGCCGAAATAAGACTTATAAGAATTACATAAATCGTTAACCTCAGGTTGTATCACATTCTGTATAAGATTTATATATGCCTCCTTTTGGTTCTCGAATGTTGAACCGCTCTTGTCTATTGAGTAAACTTCTTTAGGAATACCAAATGCGTTTATAATTAAGTTAGCGTTATTCATTACGCTATCCTTAATACCTAACTCACTCATAGGCGTATGAAGAGAATTAGCCTCTAACATCTTGTCTGTGATGATAATTCTATTCTTTTGACCTAAACCAAAACCAGCCATCTTAGACTCAACTTCCGTCTTTTCGCTTGATGTCAACCCAGTAGAGATACCCATATTAGCACCCTTAGAACTGCCTGAGATTATCCACGTGCCTGCTTGACTCAATGCCGTATGTTCTGCACTCAATGCTACATCTATGTTTTTTATAGGCTTGGCGATTGAATTAAGACGGCTCTTAGCTTTCATCATAAAGTCATCACCTAAACCATTGGCAGTATCATAAAACGGTATCACATCAGATATACTAAACTCCTTAGTTTGGTTAGTTTCTATATACTTGAATTGCTTTTGCTTAATATCTTGTATCTCTGCCCTTGAAAGTAATCTTGTGGCAAAGGCTTTGTTATATTGTACGTGCTTAGGGTTAAGGTTGTAAATGCTATCAACGTTTTTTAGTGTAGCAGTAAAACCATCAGGCTTTAATGGTAATTGATATACAAAACCATAAGAATACTTTTGAAATATAAACTCCTTTAAAAAGTCCTGCTTTGATTGGAAGTCGTTAGGATTGTTTAATAACTTGATTATAGGGTTGTTCTCATTAGCCTCGTCATCTATCGTAAAATCCACCAAGCTGAATATATCAGCTATAATGTCTATACATCTAAAAAGTACTGGGTTTTTCTCAACGCATTCGTAGTAGTCGCCAAGTTCCCAGTCATTCGTGGCATCAGATAAGCTCATCCAATGTGAACCATCTTTTAACCTCTCATAACTTGGATTTAATAAGGAATTAAACCAGTTCGTTAATTGTAAAGCCATTTAAAATACATCTGTATAAAGGCAAATATAATACTTTTATTTAGAATGAGTCTAAATAAGGTAATTTATTTGTTTACTTTATTTATTTTTTGTATACGTTATAGCCATTTATCGGGTAGCAAGTCTTTTAAACTGCTCCAAAGTGATGATAATGAGTCAGGTGCATCATCATTGTATTGTGTAGTCTTTCGGTTCTCCTTGTCGTCTTTCATATAGGCGAATAGTTCACGCATAGCCAAATCATAATGACTGCCTTGCTCATAGTCGTCTCTAAATACAAAGTAGTTTCTTATGTATCCGCTTGTTGAGATTATACGTCTGTGCTTATTACCTCCTTGATGTACTGGGTATGTCGGTGAGCCTATGAACTTGCTTATATTCTCGTAGTATGCCAACCCTAAGCCGTTGGTCTCTATAACTACTGCATCAGGTTTATGTTCCTGAGTCTTAAATGAAATCTCAGGTATAGTTATCTCTTGGTTGTCTTTACTGAAATACCAGTCCGTTATGTAGATTAAGTCTTTTACTATGTAGCCTATTGGCATAGATAGACTGTCTGTACCTCTATCTGCTGGATCAATGAACGCACATACATACTCTGCATCCTCTTTTCTGAATTTGTCTAAACTGAAACGGTTAAGCTCGTGTGATAGGAATAACGCGCCATCTTTGTCTTTAAGCCATCCACCTATGTACTTATGCAAAAATAGTTCAGGGTTTGTATCTGCCGTCTTATCCCACATAGCGAGTTTATCACTATTTAGGTTGCCTCTATTCTCTAAGTAGGTTGTATGTATATGGTTTACGTGTGGATGTGTTGTGCTTGTGTATTCCCATTTCTTACCCTTGAACTCCACCGACTTGATTACTTCGTGGTCTTTGAAGAAACGTTGATATATGATATTGTCATCAGGAGTATCAGGGTTCTGTATCCATATCACTCTGTTTTGGTGTTGGTCTCCACGTATGGAGTCATCTATATCTCTAAAGCTTTTAGCATCCTTGTAATCTTCTCCCTCTTCTATTACCCAAGTATCTATGTTAGGCAATGACTTTAGATTTGCCGTCTGGTCTCCTGAGCTTGTCTTTATTCCGCTAAAAAATATGAATGACTTTGTACGCTTGTTTATTATATGCGTCTTTGTGATATGGAAATCCTTAGCGATACCCAACTCCTCAAGAGTGGATTTGAACAATGGTATTATAGAACGCTCAGCACTTGTCATTGTGTAGCGTGTGTATAATATACCGTGTCCTACTTCATACGTTAACTTCCATATAAAATCTATTACGTGGTATGTCTTACCTGAACCACGCCCACCAGTTAAGATAAAGTATCTCTTATCTGAGTTGTATAGTGTTTGGAACTTTGGATTTAACTTTATTGTTTTACCCATTCTGAAATAGGCATATTAAATTGTGGTTGCTTTTGTGAGTTGTCAAGCTCGTAGAGTCCTGAAAGTTTTGATATTTCCTTTAACGCATTTATAGCGTCTGTAAGCTTGTTGTTTTTCTTTGCAAGGTCTTTTATCTCTATTAGTTCCCTAACAACGTCAGAAAGCTTTATATCGTTATCTGTGGCTATTGCAGTCTGTTTGCTATTGATATAGTCTTTAACCCGACTAATTTCGACCAGTTCACGAAATGAAGAGTCTGCGGATGCGTCTTTAGATTTAGGGTAAATTGCTTGGTATGCTTTAGTACCATTAAAGCCATTAATGAAGTATTCGTCTACTACTAATTTGTATTTCTCAAAGGTCTTGTCTGTCATTACTCATCATTGTCGCAGTCCTCAATAAGATATACTGAGTCTTTAACTAATTCTGCCAAGTCTAACATAGCAAAGCCAATAAGTTCAGGGTCAATTGTTGGGTTTCCGTTAATTACTATTTGCCCATTGGATATAATGATAGACATAAGCGTTTAGTTATTGCTTAATTAATACTATCAATAGTAAGAAGATTGTGATATGCCTTTAAGGGTTTAAAGGTCTTTCAATAGTAGAATGCTAATATAGTGATTTTTAGAATATAAAGCCACTAAGATGTTTTATTTTTATTAGTGGCCTGTATGAATATATCTCAATGGTACTTCCTTGCTCCAAAAACCACGCTTATCAATGTTCTGCATCAAGGCTCTTGGTTCTGCATAGAATTCATTAGTCTTACCGTCTTGGAATATTGGGTAATAGACTAATATCCATCTATCCTTTTTACCATCCATAGTGTAAAGACTTTCATTTCTTTTGTGTGCTTTCCATTTAGGATGGTTTAAGGCTTTGTTTAAATCAATGTTCATTCTCTCGTTTCTTTCCAGTTCTCTATATCTGCGTGTGTGACGTTGTTTTGATTTAATTCACTTGTCTTATGTTTACGCTCGTTTGATAGTAGATAGTTTCCAAAGGTTACTAAGTCATTGTTAGATGTTCTGTTTTCACCTCTTAACCAATAATAATCTTCTAAAGGTAATTTACTATATAACATATCATCATAGGATGCTACTCTATTGTATAATATTGGTTGTCTTTCTAATAAATCACGTCTGTATTTGTATACATCTTTATTTCTTTCGTGTAATTTTTTATACTTGTTTATTTTTAAGTAAGCTTTACTACAAGAGTACCCCATCCAAAAAAGAACAATTAATAATGCGCTCCCAATTAATATTCTTAATGTCTCCATTGTTTAATTTTTAATTTTTTTATAGTCCTCAAACATATAGACCGTTCTATTGTCGTCTAATATCTTACGTCCCTCTTTGCTTATAATTCTATGAGCATCATCATCAAATACACTTAAAACACATCCTATTGCGGTTAAGCTGTATATGTATTTAATAGCCTCCAATATCATTTTTTATATCACCTATTATGGCATCACTACCTTTTAAAAATAACTTACCTTTTTCTGTAGTTGGTATTGCCTTTTTTACTTTTATGTTTCCACTTGAAAAACCATCACAATCAACAAGCTTGATGTGTCCTTCATTCTTTAATTGACTATACGTTTTTTTGAATATTGATATATTGTTTTTCATTGTATTTAATTTGTAGTTGTTTTTAATACATTTTTTTCTGCCGTTATCTCAAAATCATAATGCCAACTCATATTAGTATCACAGCTTAAAGCATACATAATACTTGATTGCCTTATTAGAATTTCAATTACAATTCTCTCAATTTGCTCAGTATCTGTTTCTAAATAAACCCTATCGGAAATATTAAATTTGTTATCTATTAGCATCATTTATCTACTTAAATATACGATTTTAAATTAGTATAACACTCTTGTTTTTAGTGTTTTATGCCGATTTTTGTAAGTTTCTCATTACTTCAAAAGCTTTCAGTGTTTCCAACTCGTCAAGGTCGATAATGAAATCTAATATTTCCTTTTTTGCCAAGCTGTCCGCCTTTGCCTTTGCCAGTAAACTATTCCTCAAATCCTTGTAGATTACATAGTCGAAACTATTTTGATGTATAACCTGGCCTCTATTCCTTATCGTAACAACTACATTATTTGAGTGTCTGTTTATGTATTCTCCTATCTCGTGTTCCGATCCAATCTGAGGCGCAAACTCATTAGCAAGCATTATAAACATCTTCTTTGGATACATTACTTTGTGTTTCTCAGATATAACCCTCACATCTACACCCGTCCGCTTTTCTATTAAATCCTTTATGTAATCAAATGTTATCATCTTATCTCTTGGTTTTTATTAAATCTCTCCTTTTGCTTGGCTCTTATGTATCCACTCCATTGATTGAAATCCTTTGTCTTTCTATTTGGCTCGTGGTATTGTTTTATAAGTAGTTTCATAATTATTTATTTTGATACTTGTTCCCTATAACTCTGAATTTAAAATCTCTAAGGTCTTGGGCTAAGTTTGTTCCGCTTTTCATATTCTGTGAATAGGTGTTATCTAAATTCCAACTTCCAAATATTTCACACCAATAAACTTGCTCGGTTGTATCTTCTAATTTTAAACCCTCTTCTAATTCAACATCTATATCTACAAGCAAATCCCCCTCATAGATTTCCTTACCATCGCAATCTTTAAGGCCAGTAAACTGCATTACATCGACGTGATTTAAAGTCATAAGCTTATTTAGGTTCTTAACCTTTCTTATGAATTCCCAGTCCGTCATTTTATCCGTTGCATTGTTGTATGCTCTAAATTTTAAATTCTTCATTACTCAAGTATTTTATATGATATAGCGTTTAAGTTGTTGTTCATATTCCCTTGTCTGCTTTCCCTTGCATACATACAGAATTCACATTCTACTAACTTACCCTCGTCTGTTCCCTCATTGAATGCGTTTAACAATGACTTACGGAATTCAACCGACCAGCTCTGCCCGTCGTTCTCGAATATGACTACCTTTTTAGGAAAGTTACTATCTGAGAAATCCTTTATCTCTGATATTACTCCCGTTCTCTTAATTCCAGTTCTTAGTTTGTTCATAATTGTTTTATTTGTAGTGATTATTCTTTTATTCTAAATTGAGACGGCATACTATCTTTCCCTGATAGTTTATTGTAGCTAAAGTTTGCTCCATCCAATGCTGTCTTTGCATTTTGGATTATATTATTTGCAACGCCATTAATTGCTTTTGCTCTTGATATTTCATTTTGCAACTCTTCACTTGTTAAATCCTCGTCACCAAGTCTCTCAATTTGTGCGAATAAATGATTGTTTAAGTCTGATAATGTGTTATTTGCCATCTTCTAATGTTTTTATTGTTTTTTTAAGTTTGTTTTCAAGTACGAGTGACGGTATTAATTCATCCTGATAATTCATAAATGAATTCCTGAACATATTTTCCTCTCTTGATATTAGTTTCCAATTTTTTGGACTTGTATTTTTTAAGTCTCCATCTTGACACTTCAAGCAATGACCATCAGGTAATCTGCCGTTTATCTTCTCCCATTCCAATATGTGTTTAAGTCTATAAACTCCCTTAGTAACTCTTTGCTCTATGTAACCGTCTTTGGTAACCCTCTCGTGACCATCATACTTTGTGTTGGGTGGTACGTTGCCTTTCTTAAACCTTGTTTTTTTAGTTTTCTCAATAGACTCAGGACTCATAAACTCATATTGTCTTAAACCCTTATTGTGTGGTTTGTGTCCTTTTTTTAACTGAGTACTTCTTTTGCGCTCTTCTAAGACGCTTTTAGGTATTATTAACCCATTCCTATCCAAATATCTTTTAAGTCTGCCAAAACTAACCTTAAGCTCTTTTGAAAGACCTTTGATAGTCTTTTCTAAATACTCATTTTCTATCTTCGTCTTTTCATCTTCTGTGAATTCCTTGTATTTTCCCATAATTATTTACTTGTATGCTTACTGATGCCTTTGTATAACCTCTTGACATTGTTTGACATATTGAATTCGTCATAGCTCTTTGTGTCATTGTGTACCCTTTGGCTTTGGCTTGAAGCTATCTCAAACCTTTCCTCAGTATATTCCCTAAAAAATGATAGTACTTTTGCAATCGATAGTGACTCATAGAATTCGCCATACTTTCCAGATATTATATTTTTGAATAGAAGTGTTAAGTCTGAGAATTTCAAGAAGTAGTAATCTTGTGTTATCTCTGCTGCACATAATTCTATTTGGTCATCTGACATTGGCTTGTTGAGATTTAACATTCCATTCAAGTAAGCTAACCAAGCAAGGATTAAACCCTCAGTAAATGCGTTTCCTTTTTCTCTTTGGAATGTTCCTATTGTTGGCGAACTCGCATTCATTGCTAATTGCATCGTGTTTACTTTTTTTGCGTTTCTTAGGCAATTACTCGGACTGTAGACGTTCAGCAATTTTTCTTTTGAGGTTTTCGCTAACTTGATACTTTGACTTTGCACCACCGTTATTTGATTTTCTTTTTTCATCGTTTTTGTTTTCTAACCATTTAAATTGAAATCCTGACCAGCTATTCTCTGCACAAACTCTTACCGCCTCAGAAACTGGGAAATTGTTTTTTTCACATTCTCCTAAAAAGTTTTTTAAAGATGTTTCGGAATAGACTGCCTTTTTTTTGTCTCGTGCTTTAAACCAATCATTGATGTGTGTTTCATCTGCTCCTAAATCGCTTAAAATTTTTCTGAATTCTTTTTTATTGAAATTTACATTGAGTGGCTTGCCACTATGTTTATTGTTTAATGGTTTATTGTTTAATGGTTCTTTGTTATATTGTTTATTTATACTATCAATGCTTTCGCCTGTGCTTTGTCGTGTGCTTTCACTTTGCTTTGTCGTGTGCTTTATCAATGCTTTGTCAAGTGCTTTGTCAAGTGCTTTGTTATTTTTTGATAAAGCAATTATATTAGATGAGTATTGATTTTTACTTTTTTCAACCAATTCAAAAAACCCCCACTCGACTAAATCTCTAAATGTATTTATGTATGTGTTATAGGATTTAATGCCTATTGCCTCCATTGACATAGAACTCGGTAAACCAAATTTTTCTTTCCATCCTAATCTGTTGCAGTGTTCTATTGCGAAAAAATAAACTGCTGTATGATTTGGCTTTATCTTTTCAGGGTTCTCAAAACAGAAATCAAACCATCCTCTGCTTAATTCATATCCGTTCATTTGTTCTTATTTTAAGTTCTTGAAGTATTCTGTCTGCCTCTTGTAAATGGTATTTATGTTGTTTTTCTAACTCCATATTCACATCAACATCCTCTAACATCAATACACAAGTATCATAGAATGACTTAAATATGCTGTCCGTTTCAATCAGGTTTTCAGCCTCTTTCTTGTAATAAAGAATTGTAGAGTGGTCTTTGTTTAAGAATTTACCTAAGTAGGTACTTGAATAATATTTCATACCTATTTTAGAGAATATCTTTCTTGCATCTACTACGTGCCTATCTGTAGACTCATCTTTCAAATCATCCACCATTGTTACGCTTTTCACGATTTTTGATATAGTTTCAATAGTGTAATATTTCATAATTTAATTTTTGGCACGCTGTTTGTTTTACCAATAGCGTAGTTCATTTACTTTTTGATTTTACGAGTTCTAAAGAAATCCTTGTATTGTGGAAACTCTTTTGAGAATAATCGTGCGTAATATGGTGTGTATAAATTGTTTACTTTAAACCCGTCCTTGTTTATTTGACCTTTATCCTCCCAACGTATCAACTCAAAAATGCCTTTACTTCCATAGTGTTTAAAGCCTCTTTTTATAGCTTCAAATGCTTTATTTTTAAAAGCTTTCCATATCATAGGATTATTTTTGTGATACTCGAAAAACTCCTTATATTGAGCCTCTGAAAATGTGTCCTCGTTCATAATAGTTTGATTTTAGATTTGTAGTGATTTTTAATTTCATTCAGCTTTGAGCGTTCCCATTTAAAGCCGTTTCGTTTCCCAAAGGATGCCAGAGCTTCCAACTCATTAAAGGCGTCCTTTCCGATACGGTGAGGTAAATTCAATCGATAGTTGTCGATATTTCCCTCTTTGTATCTATTACATTGTATACATTGTCCGTGTATGTTTCTCTCGTCAAACCTTACTATGCTGTCTAATTCTGCTTTAAAGAAGTGACCTGCATCGAAGTCTGACTTATAAGCTGTTCCGCAACTTATACAAGGCTTTCCCTCGTCTCTCTTTCTTATATACTCGTGGCATACATTCCTAACTGATTTAAGTAGTGTTGTTAGTCCTTTGCGTTGCTTATGTTCCTTAGTGGCTTTCTCTAAATCTCTGCGTGGCTTAGTGGCTTTTAGTGTAGCCTTTTGTATTTTTAGTTTTCCAGCCTCAGAATTTAGCAACCAATCAGAATAACATCCGCACATCTTACCTAAACCATAAACCCTATAAGGAGTAAGTTTACCACATCCATAACCTTTAGTTGTTGCGTGTGTACCCTTACAAGGCTTGGCTTTTGGTTTTAGCATAGATTAAAATAAGTCGAAATCATCGTCATCAGTAGCTGGTGGCATTACTTCATTAACTTGTTGAGCTACTTCATTTACTTTCCCTTGTCCGTCATTGCTCCAAAAAACTTTACCATTTCCTAAGTAGTTCTTTTGTGCTTTAGCATCACGCTCGTCTTTAGTTTGATTTTGCCAAGTTGCTACATCATTTCCGAACTGGTCTGCTTCATCGTTTAATGATACGACCAAGTCTAAATAAGTTCCTTTTTCTCCTTTGTATAACCTTGATTTATCTATCTTGGTTACATCTACTTTTAAATTGATTAATTTTGCCATTCTGTTGTGTTTGTGATTGTTAAAATTGATTTATAGTTTATCGGTGTTCCTATTGTAAGCTCCTTAGCATAGTTCATTAATTTAAGGTGTGTTTGTTTTCTGTTTTGGTCTTTGTATTCCTTTAGTTTTTTAGGGTTAATAATTTCTTTGTGTGCATTGATTATGATGTAGAATAGTTTTGAATTCTCTACCTCTTTAACCTTGTTGAATTTCTTGCATAAGCTTGCTTTCAATGCTGTTTTTTGTCCTTGTGTTAGTTGCATTTACTTTAGTTTTTCATTACTTATAATCTGTTCAATTTTTCCCTTTACCATATCCATTACATCTGATATGCCTTGTATCATATCATCGTCTCTTTCAACTCTTATAATGTTTAATTGTAAGCTTTCTATAAGGTCAGGGTCATAGGTTATGAAGTCACACCATTTGCGACCAGTTACCCATAAATAGCCTTGTATCTGATATTCATAATCTGAATTGTATATCTTACCACTTAATAAACTTTGTAAGTGATTGCCACCATTCCAAGGACATTTAACCTCAATAAGTCCGTCATCACCAATAAAGCCATCAGGAGTACCACCGATAAAGTCATCCATCTTAATGAAGCGTTGAGCATAGTCAACCTTGTTTCCTGTGCGCTCCATATATTTAAGTATAGCCTCACCCTCATAATCGTTTCCGTGTTCCGTCATACGGCTTGATATGCTTAGTCTGCCTAAGCCATTAGAAATGTTTCCCGACTTCAATAGCCTTTCCCAAGCTATTTTATATATTAAGTCTGTTGCAGTCTTTCCCTTGCTTAAAGTGAAGCTCTTACGGTCTTTTGATTGCACTACGAGTTTACCGAAGTTAGAACCAGTAACCATTCCTAATCTTTGCTTTCTCCATAGGCCCTCACTGTTTTCTATTACAGTCTCTATGTGTTCTATATCGTCCGCAGTATTTGCACCGATACTATCTAACCAATCCATACTATCCGATTTGCTCATCTTGTTGTCTGTTTAAGTGTGAACCAAATATTTTACCTATCTTTTTTGAAGCGTTGTTAATAGCAAATGATAAAGCTGCTGGCACATTCTTATGCATTGCCTTTGGATTAATCTGCGTGAAGTCTGTTGGATGCGCACCGCTTTTAACTTCAATAGGTACTGCACCAATTCCTGCATAGTGTAACCATTGCCCTATTATTGGGTGATATACTTTAAGGTCAACACTAATTACTATTGAGTTTCCAAGTATCTGAGTTTCTCCTTTTTGTTCCACCTGCCAAAATGGAAACAACTGGCTTAACAAATCCTCTACTACTCCGATAGGTAGGTATTTAGCGTTGTTAGCGTACTTATTAGCCTTTATCCATTGTCTACGTGGCTGAGTGTTTACGATTGCATTAAACTCGCTTAGAGTTGTATATTTTGGATTACCCTCTTTATCAGTTGGTATAAGGTCATAAGCCATTGCGTGTTCAATTTTTTGTAATTCCATAATGTGAAAGTTTTAATGTGTTGTTGGTAAAAAGAGTTGTGCTATTACTATTATCAATGCTATTGCCGTAAGTATTCCGCAAGCGAATAACATTGCGATTTGTTTCTCCTGATAATTCATATTAGTTGTCCTGATTTAATGAGATAGCGCTTTAAATACAATACGCTCACCTCTTGTTGTTTCTTAATCTTAATAGGCTCAGTTTCTATCTTTAGCATACCCATAAGCTTTTTGCGCTCGCTTGGCGAACATTGCTCTATGATTTGATATGCTAACTTTGCCGTCATTGTTTAGTGTAATGGTGATTGTAGTTCTACGTTTATTTCGTTTACTCGTTTAGTGAATTCAGATGATGCCTGCCTTATTGCTTGGCTTATAGACATAAGTCTGTCTGTCTCGGATTTTATATGACCGTTTAAAATCAGTCTTAATGTTTCCTTGTGTACGCCGTGTATTTCTGCCACACGTTCCTTAGCACCTCTAAAATGCGTTAGCTTGTCGAATTCTTTGTTTAATTGATGTAGTGTCATCTTTTGTTACTTTTATTAGTTTCCCGTCTATTTGTTTTGCTAAATGGTTTCCAGTCAATTCAGCATTAAATTCATTGTCCTTGTAAATGGTGCGCTCTATGAGTATTGTGTATGGTTTCATATCTTAAAATCTTATTCCTATTCTTACATATCCTGAGTATCTCCAAAACCTATCATAGCCTAAAAGGTCACCCTCAGTCCTATGGTCATACGTTGCCCTCAGTCCTATTAAAAAGCTATCAGATACATTCACATCCAATCCACTCTCAAAACCTACAAATGGAACTCTCGCTTTATCTTCACGCCATATCCTGCCGAACCTAACACCTGCATAGGCTCTATATTCGTCAAACCTATTCAGCATAAGATTTAAGCCAGTTGCTGCGTGTACGTCTAAATAGTTAAGCTCTAAACCCGTATGCGTTTCTATTCCTAACTTTGCGTATATCGTACCTACATATTCTATTTCTGCATTAGCGTTTATTAAACCCTCTTTTATTGTAGCGTAAGGGTCAACCGATAAAGCCATCGTGAAATATTCGGTGTCGTTAAGATGTTGTGCCTTATTAGTCAAAGACAATAGCATCATTATTATTAGTGTAGTATTTCTCATTATAGGCATAGTTTTAAATCGTTAACTAAGTCAGTCAACCCAAACTCCTTAGCCGTATCGATAAGCTCCTCACGTTTGATGTCACCGTTAATGTCGTCTGTTGTGTTATGGAATGCGTTTACAATTAGATTTGTAACTATTCCCTTACTTGCTTCTGTTACTGTAATAGCCATTATGCAGTTTGTTTAAGGGTTAGTGAATTGTCTTTTTTATTCTCGAAGTAAGATTTCATTAGTTTTAGGTCTAGTGGAGAGTTTGAAAATTTGAATTTTAAAACTAAATCGTGTTTTACTACGTTTCCTATAATTCCATCATTCAATTCACAAAGTGAGTAGTAAGATGTTCCGTAACTGTCAAAACCCCAAGCATAGCAGTACCCTTGTGGCGCTTGTTTCTCGAAGTCAATAATGTCAAATTTTAAATGTTCCATAATTTCAATAGTTAAAAAGGTTAATGTTTATCTGTTGTTCCATAGGTCAGCCACATAGTCTCTATGTGAAGCCTCACCATCTTGGTAAGATTTTATATTGTTTACTTGCTGGATGATGTTATCCTCTTGCTGGCTTGATAATTGATACTCAACTTCATCGAATACAATTTCGTTGTCAAATGTTCCTAAGTTGGCGTTATACATAACAGACAAATGATGGTCATCGCTATCATCAAAATATCTGTATATCTCACCATCCCACCATTCCATTTGAATGTCCTCGAAAAGTTGTTCTGATAATATTGGCATAACTGTTGTTTTAAATTGTTAACTTTGGTTTGTTGTACAATACAAATGTACTACCATTTAGAAGTATATGCAAGTATTTGGAAGTAAATATATAAAATATACTACTATTTAGAAGCATTATAAATAATATGGAATTAAAAGAATTTGCTAAAAGGCTTGAAAAAGCTATGTCTGACAAGGGTTACTCAGCGTATAAGCTTAGTAAGTTAACTGGTGTATCACAGTCTACTATTGGTAGATGGCTTAAAGGAGAGTCCGAGCCTCAGCTTGGTCAATTAAGCTTAATTTCAGATAAATTAGATGTAAGTAAAGATTATTTACTTCTAAATGAAAGTAACGAGGATATATTTAATGAAGATAAACCCGATTATAAAAAGAAGATAAGAACCAAAAAAAACCGAGTGCCTGTGTACGAAATCGATGTTACAAGTTCAATAGTCTCAAGTTTTAGCGATATAAAGGAAATACCAAGTTTCTATATGGACTATGAACCCTTTAACGATTGTGATGCAGTCGTTACCAATTACGGAGATAGTATGTACCCTGATTATAAGAACGGTGAAAGGCTGGCAGTTAAAAAGATTGTAAACTTTGATGTATTGAATTGGGGAGAGACTTATCTCGTTATCACAGATGCAGAGGCTAACGATTTAAAGACGGTTAAAAGATTACACCCACACGAGGACAATGACAAGATAATATTAAGAGCTGGCAACCCAAGATATGCAGGTGACACCGTTATATTTAAAACTAATGTATTGGCGTTATTTGCAGTTAAAGGAAAAGTATCACAAAATTTTATATAGATATGGTTTTATTATTAATATGGATTACTCTTAGTTTTTTAGTTTCATTCTCAGGTAGTGGTAAAAATATAGGTTACTGGGGTGTGTTTTTATTGTCTTTAGTATTGTCACCTTTAATTGGTCTTATAATTGGATTGGTTTCAGGAACTAAAAACAAAACAGTACCACCACATTTAAAGTCTGTTAAAAATGGAGAGTTAGCAGAAAATAGAGGCGACTTCAAAGAGGCGTTAAATCACTATAAAGATGCTTTGTATCATCTTAATGAAATGATAGGTGTAAAATCAAATAGCCATATCAAAAAGAGTAGAATTGAAAGGAAACAATACTTATTACAAAAAGTAGAGTATTTAGAAACGAAACAAGGAAATTAATCGTTTACAATTCGTTCACGAGTTCGTCCACAGAACGTGAAAATATTTAACACAAAGTCAATGAATACAAGGGGTTCTATGATAGTTGCCGAATTCAAAATCCAGTAACTTCGGTTGTGCGGGTTCGATTCCCGCCTTGAGTACGAAAACCCATAACAGCAAATTCTATTTGTTATTATGGGTTTTTTATTGAAAAGTACTTTTTAATCATTCTTCAGAAATAGCTGTTAACGTATCTTCTATAGATTAAGTACCTTTATAAGCTCCAATTAAACTATTAAAAACAATGAATCAATTACAGCTTTTTTTTGAGCTTGGTTTAACTCACGTCTTAGATATTAACGCCTACGATCATGTATTGTTCTTTATTGTATTAGTAGCTGTGTATTCATTTAAGGAATGGCAAAAAGTTCTTGCTCTTGTTACACTGTTTACAATTGGACACACACTCTCATTAATAGTATCATCATTCGGTATTTTTACGGTTGACAGCTCAATTATAGAGTTTTTAATACCCGTAACCATTATACTAGCAGCTGTTTACAATTTAAAGATTGCGGATAAAAACACAACTGCCAGAAAACATTATGGTCAATACATTGCGACGCTTTTCTTTGGGTTAATACACGGTTTTGGGTTTTCAACGTATTTTAAAATGATAGCTACTGGAGATCAAAAAGTTTTGCCATTAGTAGGGTTTGCAGCTGGAATAGAAGTATCTCAAATTCTTGTAGTATTAGCCGTTCTAGGAATTAGTTTTGTTTGCCAGTCTTTATTAAGCATAAGTCGCAGAGATTGGATTATTGTTTCCTCTTCTATAGTAATAGGTATAGTTTTACCTATACTTTTTGAAAACTGGCTTTGGTAAGCTCTTAAATTCTTTTTTATAATAAATCTATTACTTTTAAAAAGTTTTAAACCCTCTTAAATGTCTCAAAAAAAACAACTTAAATACGACAAAGCCTATTTACGCATAGCTAGAGAATGGGGACAGCTGTCGCATTGTAAACGAAAACAAGTTGGCGCGCTTATTGTAAAGGATAGGATGATTATAAGTGATGGGTACAATGGTACCCCAACTGGTTTTGAAAATTATTGTGAAGATGATGAAGGCTACACAAAATGGTATGTATTGCATGCAGAAGCTAATGCCATTTTAAAAGTTGCCGGAAGCACACAATCCTGTAGGGACGCAACATTATACATAACAATGTCTCCTTGTAAAGATTGTAGCAAACTCATACACCAATCTGGTATAAAACGCGTTGTATATCAACACGACTATAAAGATAACTCTGGATTGAAATTTTTAGAAAAAGCTGGCGTCCTTATAGAACATATTTCTAATCCAGACGACTAACACAAACAACTTGAAATTTTACAAAAAATCTTATCTCCCACTTTTTTTAGGCATAGCCTGTGCTTTTGGAATATTTCTAGGCGCAAAACTTAACTTCTCTAACGGAAGCGAAAGCCTTTTTGCCTCTAACCCTAAAAAAGAAAAACTAAACAGACTTATAGATTATATAGACTATGAGTATGTAGACCAAGTTAATACAGATAGCATTGTAGATGTTACTGTAGATGGCATCTTAGAAAATTTAGACCCACACTCAACATATATACCTCAAAGCGAATACAAAGCAGTTGCCGAAAATATGAAAGGAGACTTTGTAGGGATTGGTGTTAGTTTTTATACCATAAGAGATACAATTTCTGTTATAAATACTATTGAAGGTGGCCCAAGTGAAAAAAGTGGTATTGTTGGCGGAGACAGAATACTTTATGCAGACAATATAAAGCTATTTGGAAATAATGTAACTAACGATTCTCTTTCAAATTTTCTAAAAGGGAAAAGAAATACAAATGTAACGCTTACGGTTTATAGGCCTAGTGAAGACAAAACCTTCAAAACCACAATTAAACGAGGTGATGTTCCCCTAAAAAGTGTTGATGCCTTTTATATGCTAACAGATGAGTTGGGTTATATAAAAATGAACCGCTTTGCAGAAAGCACCTATACAGAATTTAAGCAGGCACTTACAACCCTACAACAACAAGGCGCCACAGAACTGGCTATAGATTTACGCGGAAATCCTGGAGGTTATATTGGTCAAACCACTAAAATTATAGATGAATTTTTAGAAGACGACAAGCTTATCCTTTTCACAAAAAACAAAAAGGGCAAGGTAGAAAACACCTACGCTACAAGAAGCGGAAACTTTGAAGATGGTGGTATTTATGTGCTTATTGATGAAACATCTGCGTCTGCATCAGAAATTATAGCTGGAGCCATACAAGACCTGTCTCTTATACACATCTGACGCTGCCGA
>OJGU01000700.1_pt1 | contig 17001 bp, 19 predicted proteins | sample 1594741 | NCBI WGS metagenome assembly OJGU01 (sample SAMN05416841, study PRJEB24817) | seawater metagenome | isolation source: Sea water | place: Canada:Atlantic | collected 2013-07
ACGAGATGTAGAGAGGTCTCGTGGGCTCGGAGATGTGTATAAGAGACAGCCCTTCCACCATACGAACCCGGCAACTGCAGGGCCGTGCATCGGCCCGGCGCGACCGGACCATGGTTGGACTCGGTAGCCACCACCGGCGAGTACGACCACGCTCGACGCCGCGGGTTCCCCTTCGGGATCGGGCTCGGGCTCGGGCTCGGGCTCGGGCTCGGGCTCGGGCTCGGGCTCGGGTTCCGGCTCCGGCTCCGGCTCCGGCTCCGGCTCCGGCTCCGGCTCCACGATGCCCAGCTCTTCCGCCGCGGCAGTGCGCGAGATCCCGATCTCGGCCCCCGCGACCAAGGCCTCGACGCTGCTCAGCACGATCTGTCCGATCTGCTCGCGGGCGGCCTCATCGAGGGCAGTGAACGGCACCGAGCGCACCAAGACGCGCTCCCGGCCACCGTCGGCGATGAAGATCGCCGCGCCCTCCGATCCGGTGAGGTCGATCCACACGAACGCGGTCGTAGGCTCAGGGTCCCGCGCCCACAAGACCGACTGCAGCGGCAAGGCGTCCTGCTCGACGACCTCGAGCGGAGGGCCCAGGGGCTCGAGCAGCTCGGAGACCAGCGGACGCACCCGGCCGCGCCGCTTCGGCGTCCCTGCAACGACGACTCGGACCGGATCGGTCTGCGTCGCCGGGGTGGAGGTCGCCTCTGCCGGGTCGGGCGCGGCGTGTGCCGGCGACGCCCCCCCAGCTGCCGCAACCGCGATCAATCCGAAGACAGCTCGGAGATACGCTTCTTGGCGCGAGCCGAATGCACCGACCCTGGGTGCTTGTCGAGTAGTTCGGTCCACGCGTCGCGTTCGGCTGCAGTTTGTCCCAACCGGCCCAGCGCTGTCGCACGCCCGGCTGCAGCTTCTTCGGCCAGGCTACCGCGCGGCGCCGCCGAGAGGTACTTTCGAAATTGCGAAAGAGCCGCTTTGGGCTTGCCGCGTTCGAGATACAGGCGACCGGCGGAGACGCGGGCGGTCTGCGCCTCACGACTGCGCGGGAACGCCTTGAAGAGCTGGCCGTACAACGTCAGCGCGCGAGCAGCTCGACCTTCTTTACGGGCCGCGTTGGCCTGCTCGAGCAGCTGGGCTGCAGTGCGTTTCACACGCGCAGGCGGGGTCACCGGCGGCTGTGCCACGGCCGCGGGCTCGTCCCGGACCGCTGGCGTGGGCGGATCTGTGGCACCGCCCCTGGGCGCAGTCGGAACCAGCTCGGTTCGCCGGTCGGGGGCGGCGGCAGAGGCTTCGGCCTCGATGACCACGGGGGCGGACTCGAGAGCCGGTGAGTCCTCGCCCTTGTCACCGAACGGCCAGGCGATGACGACGACCAGCCCGATCACGGCGGCCAGGATGGCGAACCAGCTTGCCGTACTCATCCCCGCCGAAGCCGTCACGGCGGTGGCCGTTGGCACGGCCGCCATCGAGTTCCCGATCGCCCGCTCGAGCAGTGCGGCATCTCCGGGTTGTGCCGCCCCGAGTTCCTCGAAGGCGTCGCCACAATCGAACAACCCCTCGACCTCTTCGGTCCCTATCTCAGACATGCTCCACCTCCAATTTGTCGCGCAGCCCAGCGCGCTTCTCGAGCTTCAGCGCCAGCGCCTCACGCCCAAGGCGTACCCGGCTGCGTACGGTGTTGACCGGGCACTGCATGATCTCCGCGACCTCCTCGAGCGAGTGGCCGAGGCAAACCTGAAGCGCGAGCGCCTCAGACTGCGCGTCGGGGAGTTCGTCGAGCAGAGACAGCAGCACCGTCGCGCGCCGGTGCGCCACCAGACGCGCATCCGGATCTTTGTGCGGCTCTGACAACCGCTCGGCGTGGTCGATCGTCACCGTCTTGGCGAGATTCTCACCGCGTCGCCGATGCCTCAGTGCGTTTCGCACGGCTGTGCGCGACGCAAACGAGAGCACTCGGTTGGGCTCTCGCAACGTCGGGAGCGCGCGAAGGACCGCGATCAACGTCTCCTGCGTGACGTCCTCCGCATCCGCCGCGAGCGGACCGAACCCAAGCACCCGACGGACCGCACCCAGCACCCGAGGGCCGATCACCCGCAGCAGTGTGCGGACGTCCTGCGAACTCCCAGCGGCCGCTGCCGGCACAACATCCGCCCACACCGGTCGGTTCGGATCGGGCGCGGAGGCCCCCACCCCGCTCGATATCGCTGCGCCCGCCAACATCCTCATCATCGTAGAGGCGAGGGGTCCCGGCCAGCGATCAAACAAAATGCAGGAGAGCGCATCGAGCGCGGGATGAGCCCCCTTCAGGCCGACGGCGCGGGGAGGCGCACGATGTCCGAGGTGCTGAAGATCGGCGGCACGGCCAGGCCCAAGGATGGGCTCGCGTAGAGCTCCGGCGGCACGCTGATATCCGCAAGGTAGAGCTCACCAACCTGGGGCACAACCCCGGGGGAACGAAGCCCCTGCTTCGGAAGCGCAAGGGTCATCGTCGCCGCGGCACGAATCGATGGGTCGTGAGCGACCCCGGTGGTGGTGTCGATGCCGGAGGGCACGTCCAGACTCAGCGTCGGAGCACCCGCTGCATTTGCCCAGCGAATGAGCGACGCGGCAGGCCCACGCGGGGCTCCGCGCAGCGAGTAGCCGATCACGCCGTCCACGATCAGCTCCGGCTCCGGGTGCGCGACGACCTCGTCCGGGCCGACCACCTCGATGCCCATCCTCCGAACAACCCGAAGCTGGTGCGCTGGCACCGACGCGAAGCTCTCGTCAGCTGACCGCACCACGACCCTCACCGCGGCGCCCCAGCTGTGGAGCCGTCGCGCGCAGACGAGCGCGCCGCCCCCGTTTCCCCCCGTGCCCGCGAGCACCGTCACCGCCCGGCCGCGAGGCTCGCCTCCCAGGAAACGAATCCGGGCGAGGTGGGCGAGATTCCGGCCCGCATTCTCCATCATCTGGAGCAGGCTGATCTCCGCCTCCTCGATCATCAGTCGATCCACCTCGACCATCTGCTCGGTCGTCAGGGAAGGGATCGACGCCTCGTAGCTTGGAAACCCAGTCATTTCCTGTCCTGGTCTCTGGGACGCCATTCCGTGCCTGGGCGTTACACCCAAACGCCCAGGGTCGAGGCCAACTAAATGTCGTCACCCCGGTGGCAATGAGCCGTACAGCCCGAACTTCAATCCGGCCGTAGCCCGCGTCGAGGGTAGCGTTTAGGCTGCCCGTAGTGGCCCCTCAGGGTAGCGCGCCGGCCGTGACGGGGCCGGCAAGACTCTCGGACCCCAAGAGGTTCGCGGAGGTCGTCAAGCAGTACACCGGTCGGTTGCTTGCAACGGCTCGGCGTCTGACGGACTCCGAGGCGGACGCCCACGACTGCGTTCAAGAGGCATTTCTCCTCGCCTACCGCTCGCGAAGTCAGTTCGAAGGACGAGCGAAGATCTCGAGCTGGCTGCATCGAATTCTCGTGAACGTGGCGCTCGAACGCGTGCGGAAGCGAAGTCGGCGCCCCGAGGAAGCGCTCGAAGACCTGCAGCCGACGTTCGACGAACGAGGGTGCCGTGTCGAGTCGCAAGGACCGGCTCCGGCAGAGGCCCAGGTCCTTCTCGAGCGGGCCGAGACCCGAACTGCCGTACGAGATGCGATCGCCCATCTGCCTGAGGGGCATCGGGAAATCGTCCTCATCCGAGACATCGAGGGCAAGACCACCGCGGATGCCGCCCGCGAACTCAGCATCACGCAGAGCGCCGCAAGAGTCCGGCTCCACCGGGCCCGAGCGGCGCTCAAGCGTCTGCTCGAGCCCGCCATGGGTGTCGCCGGCGACAAGGAGGACAACAAGAGATGATGACCTGCAAGGACGTCGAGAGGTTCCTCGACGACTACCTGGACGGGTCGTTGCCGTTCGCGACGCGGATCCGGTTCGAGATCCACGTACGCATGTGTGCGGAGTGCCGCCCCTACATCGCGCGCTATCGCCGAGCGATCGAACTCGGCCACAAGCTGCTGGCCGAGCCGCCGGAGGGCCCGGCATCGGAGGCCGTGCCACAGGAGCTGATCGACGTGATCCTCAAGTCCATCGACGAGAGCTGACCGTCGGCCAACGAAGAGGCCTGCGGCTGACGCGCCTTGTAACGTCCAGAGCTCGGCCACCATCGGACGAGGGGTCGCTCCTCATGGAAGTCTTTCACCCGGCATTGTCCCTGATCGCGGAGCTCATCGACCTCATCGGGATCGCGATCGTCCTGCTCGGCGCGATCAAGTTCCTGATCATGTACGTCGGCATCGAAGCCCAACGCCTCGGCGGTCACGAGTGCACCACGCGGATCCAAGAAGCCCGCCGGGGCCTCGGCGGTTACATCCTCGTCGCCCTCGAATTCATGATCGCCTCAGACGTGATCGGCTCGGTCGTGAGCCGTTCGATGGAGGCCTTGGCCAGCCTGGGCGCGATCGTGGTGCTGAGGACCGCGATGGGATTCTTCCTGGAACGCGAACTCAACGAAAAGCCCCGCCCCGAGAGCGCCAACCCATCAACCGCACACCGTCTCTGAAGGCTCGCGCACCCGTGACGCTGTCGAGGGGGCCCGCGAACACTCCGACGACCCTGTAGACTCCGGACGTGCTCCGAACCATTCGCGTCCACGCCTGCACGGCGCTGGCCTTCGCCGCGCTCACCCTGACAAGCAGCTGTGACAAGCCGTCCACATCGCCGCTCGACTTGGGCAGCGAAACGGTCTCGGACGACACCGGAACCGTGAGGGTCAAGATTGCGCTGCTCGATCGACCGGGGACCGAGTCCGAACTGACCTTCAAGCTCGAGGCGGTCGGAACCGAGGAGATGGACAAGCTCGCGCTCGACGTCGCGCTCGACGAGATGTGGCTGGTCGAGGGGGGATCCCAGTGGTCCGGGTTCGTTCCACCCCGCCAACCGCAGTCGCACAGCGTCGTGGTCAAACCGATCGACGACGCGACGGCGCCGCGGGTCCGGATCACGGTCAGCCGCTTTCGCGACAGCGAAGTGTTGATGCAGCGTGAGGTCGAGTTCACCCCCGAAGGTAAGCCGGCGAGTCCCGTGGGCGCCGTACCGCCGTCGTGATCGGTGCTGCCGGCGTGACACCGATTCTCTACAGCTTCCGTCGATGCCCCTACGCGATTCGGGCTCGCATGGCGCTCGCAGCCGCCGAGGTCCGCTGCGAGCTTCGAGAAATCCTGCTGCGGGACAAGCCATCGGCGATGCTCGAGGCCTCGGCGAAGGGCACGGTGCCGGTCGTGGTCCTGCCGGACCGCGTCCTGGATCAGAGCCTCGATGTCATGAACTGGGCGCTGGGAGAGCGGGACCCGCTGCTGTGGACCGAAGAACCCCAGGAAGAGGCGGCCGCGCTGTTGCGAGACAACGACGGCCCGTTCAAGCATCACCTCGATCGCTACAAGTACTCGGCGCGGGATGAAACCCTCGATGCCCATCACGAGCGAGATCAAGCCGCGGTGTACATCGCCCGTCTCGAGACTCGTCTCGTCGAGCATGCGTACCTCACCGGGGATCGGGCTCGCCGGGCTGACGTCGCGCTCTTCCCCTTCGTGAGGCAGTTCGCCGGCGTCGACAAGGACTACTGGCAACACGCCCCGTTCCCGAACACGCGGCGGTGGCTGGAGCGGTGGTGTGCTTCGCCCCTGTTTGAACGCTGCATGCACAAGTCGCCGCCCTGGCGCCCCGACGACGAGCCCGTGTTTTTTCCACCACCGGGATGAACCCGCTGCGCGGCCATAGCCCTCGGCACTACACCCGCGGCTTGCGGTACACGGTCGCGAGCCAGGGCTGCTCGGCCCTCGGCCGCCCCGGCGGACGAAAGTAGTGCTCGAGCTCGACGAAGCCGCACGCGGTCACAAGCGCTTGCCAGCGCGAATGGTCGTGGTAGCTGCCGTAGCGGGCACCGTTGAACCCCTCGTGGTTGTCGCCGCGCGGATTGGATGCGAACAGCACCCCATCCGGACGCAGGGTCGCCCACAGCTGCGAGAGGACTCGGGGCAGCTCTTGGGTCGGCACGTGGAAGAGCGAGGCGTTTGCAAAGACGCCGTCGAACCGCGCATCGGGAAGTGAGAGCGCGAGGAAGTCTTGGTGCAGCACCTCGCACCCGGAGTGCGTGCGCGCCATCTCGCAGAAGCGTTCCGCGCCGTCCAACCCGACCGGCTCGTGCCCCGCCGCCGCGAAGGCGATGAGATCGCGTCCGGGGCCGCATCCAAAGTCCAGAATCCTCGCCGGGCCGTCCGCGCGTAGATGCCGAAGCAGCGCGTCGCGGTTCTGGCTGACGTCATGATCACGGGTGCCCTCCCAGAACCTCTCGGCCCGCGATTGGTAGTGGCCAAGCGTCGACTCGGTCAGCGCTTCGAGTGCATCGCGGTCCAACGGAGGCTCTTTGGACGTCATGGAGACCCGAGTGTGCCGAAGTTCGCAGGCGACCGCGAGCCTGCGTCCCGAGACCGGCGACGCCAAGGCGCCAACCATCCCCTAGACCATATGGAGTGACCGGCTCGAAGTCGTGTGCGGCTCTGACCCTTCTGGGCCAACCCGCGGTTTGAGGTTGTTTGAGAACCCCAGTTTGACGACTTCGAGCCGGTCACTCCATATGGTCTAGGCACGGGACCAGACGAACGTTGCGTGGGCCACGTGAAGCACGAGGAAGGTCGTGGTCGGCACGAGGTACAGCCACCACCTCCAACGTGCCCAGAGCCAGGAATCCTGACAGACGAGGGCCACACCGATCAGCCACAGCGCTGGCGTCCAAGCCGGCGCGGTGAACCCCAGAAGGCTTGTCCCCCACGTTCCTTCTGGCCACGCGGCCAACAACAGGTAGCTTGCCAGGTACAGGCAGAGGCCGGCCGCGTAGAGCCCCCATCCCGCACGTTGCCCCTTGCTCGATGCGCCGAAGAACAGAGCGCTCGGAGTCGCGAACACGAGCACGCGTACGACGTTCTCCGACAGGCTCAGCCACCCCGGGACTCCGCGGCCAAAGCTCTCGGACCCGAATGCCGGGGGTAGTGTTCCCCAAAGACCAAGGCTGATGGCCAGCGGGGGCAACACGAGCCATGCACCATTGCGGGCGACAGCTTCGTGTGGAACGCGTGCCATGGGATACGAGCCTAACGCGCCCTTCGGTCCTGGGTGCGGCGGTGGAGTTCGGCCTCCTCAGCCGACTTCGAACTCGAGGTCGGTGACCTCGCCCCGCCAGTATTCGAACTCCCCCTGGGGTGGATTCCAAGCGACGTGGCCGCGCGCAGGTGCGCGAATCGAGCCGAAGTCACGGTAGTCCGAGAACACGCCTTCCCACGGTTCGACGGTGTCCCCTCGGCTCCGCGTCCGCGTCCGACCGGCCACGATGTCGCCTGCATCGTCGAACACCAGGTCGACGTAGGTTGCCTCGTCGAACACCCAGACCCGGACGGTGGATTCGTCGAGCTGCTCGAACTGCAACTCCGGATTGTGCCAAAACGCGAGCGGGCACCACGGGAGTTCGGCGAGGTACCGCTGTGCCTCTCCGCGATCGACCTCGGGCCCCCGCCCGTGCGCCACCGGGAACACGCCCCAGATCTTGGCGTCGAGTCTCCCCCGTCCGTCTTCGAACGCATCCTCGACCACGCCCGTGAGCAACGGCGCCATCTTGAAGCGAGCGTGCCAGACAAACGCCGTTGTCGTGGTCTGAATCCGCTGCTCGGCGGTGAACGGTATCCAGTCACGATCCGGTCCGAGCCGGATCTCCCCTCGTTGGTGAAGCAGGACCGGGTGCGGCTGCGCCGGAGGTTGGCGGACAGCCCTGCGCACGTACGCATCAACGAGTCCGGGTCGATCAGGCATGCCCGTAGACACTACACGCTCACGAGAGCACGTACCGAAGCCAGGTGTTGCGGGCCTCCCCGTTCTCCGAACGGGTCTCGAAGCCGCCCACCGCGACGTTTCCATCCTCGTCCGCGGCAACCCCATTTGCGACGTCGGACAGGAACCCCGGCGAGTTGTATTCGGTCGCCCATGGGTACGTCTCGTTGCCGTCAGTGTCGTAGCGGCGGACCCAGATGTTGTCGGACTGTGAACCGGCGACCGTCGACCCCACCACCACAATCTCGTCGGCACCGGCCACCGCCACACCCTGCGCACGATCCCGGCCATCGCTGGGGCCGTTGAAGGTCTGGGTCCACACCTCGGATCCATCGGGGTCGTACTTGCGAATCCAGGCGTTGTCGCTCTGGCCACCGACGGCCTCGAACCCCACGACCACGACGTCTCCGGTGCTATCAACCGCGACCCCCTCGCCACCGTCGTTGCTGCCACCCGATCCCGCATGCGTGCGGGCCCACAGTTCGGCCCCGCCTGGGTTGTACTTCGCCACCCAGACGTCCTGGGCGCTGCCCCCGGCGGAGATGAACCCGGTCGCGATCAGGTTCCCGGTCGCGTCGAAGGCGACCCCGTGCCCCTCGTCATCCGCGCTGCCCGAACTCGACTCCACCACCGTCCACAGGGTCGCGCCAGCGGGTGAGTATTTGCGGATGAAGATCTCGGTGTCCGAGCCCTGGGTCACGTAGCCGACGACCCCGAGGTTGCCGGCCGCATCCACCGCGATCCCGCGCCCCTCGTCGGCGTCATCGTCGGAACCGTTGTGGGTCCGGGTGAAGCCGGGCGTACCGTTGGACGCGTAGCGACGAACCCAGATATCGCGGTTGTCGGTCAGCGTGAAGACGGAACCCACCACGAACACATCGTCGTTGGGCGCGACCGCAACGCCGTACCCCAAGTCCGAAGTCACGCCGTGAAACGTCTGCGTCCACACCTCGCTGCCGGTCGCGTCGTACTTGCGTACCCAGATGTCGTCACCGTTCCCGTTGTCGGAGAAGGTCACACCAGCAACGACCGGGTTCCCCGCGCTGTCGAACGCGACCCCTTGGATCAGATCGTTGGAGCTGCCGCTGCCGTTGAACGTCTCGGTCCACTGACCCCAGGTGAGGCAGTCGTCGTTGCACACGTCGCCCGGCGTTCCGGGGCCGTCGTCACAGACCTCGTTGATCTCCGGATTCCAGAAACCGTCGCCGCAGTCGGTGAACAAGCACAGCTCGCTGCAGCCGTCGTTGTTGTCGTCGTTCGCGTCGTCGCATTGTTCTTCCCCCGCGAAGATGACTCCATCCCCGCACACTGCCGCCGTGCAGTCCGACTTGCAGGCCCTCGAGTCCCCGTTGTCCTCGCCGTCGTCGCACTCCTCGTCGCCTTGCATCGAACCATCGCCGCACGCTGCGGCTTCGCACACCGACGTGCAGTCGTCCGTGTCGTCGTCGTTGCCGTCGTCACAGGCCTCGACCCCGTCCTGCACGTTCCCGTCGCCGCACGACGCGGCGATGCAATCCGGCAAGCAAGGTGCGCTCTCGCCGTTGTCCGGGCCGTCGTCGCACTCCTCACCGTCGTCCAGCGTGCCGTCGCCACACACAGCGGGAACTTCCGTGGTCGACGACGATGACGACGACGACGAATCATCGACTCCGACCGTACTCGTCGTTACATCACCAGTGCTCGTTGATGGGTCGCCCGTGCTTGACGGCTCCGCTCCCGTCGTCCCGCTCGCGGGGAGCTCGGTGGTCGGCACGCATCCGAGCAAGACAACCCCCAGGAACCCCGCAGCAGACTTCTGGACTCCAAACCGCGCCATCTATCAGGGGACGTACCATGCTCGACTTCGAGCGGCTCAACCCCGCCGAAGGTCTTGTCGGCAATCCATGCTTTGGCATCATGATTCCCGGTCCGCACGTCGCGCCGGCTGTTCGGCCCGAGCCCAGGCCGCGGCGCTGACGCCGAGTCGAGCCGGACGACTCCGGGACCGTCGCGCGGGGTGAGGTGCTCGAGCCGTGCGTCGGGGAGAATGCCGAACGAGCGGATCAGCTCGAGGGTCGGCCGCCAGTTCCAGAAGCCGACGAACACGTCTTCATCCGCCGACTCGTCGAGCTGGAGCCGCATCCACAACACGAATCGAGCTCGACCGAAGGCTGCCATCGCGCCGTTCGGCCGCTGGGACCGCCCCCAATGAAAACGGCCCCCAGCATCATGCCAGGAGCCGTCTTGACGTCGAAGACGTCGAGCGATTTAGAGGACGCGGACGTTCTCGGCGCGGGGACCTTTGGGTCCTTCACCTTCGGTGAACGAAACTCGGTCGCCTTCGCGGAGCTGCTCGAAGCTGGTGCCCTCGACGTTCGAGTTGTGGAAGAACATGTCCTTCCCAGTTCCCATCTCGATGAATCCGAAGCCCTTGTCTGTGAGACGCTTGATCGTACCTTCTGACATTGTCTTGATCTTTCTTAGCCGGTAGCCCGAGCAGCTCCGCCCGCGGAAGCGCGGTGCGGGACATACCCGGACTTGGCGAATACTTCGCCTTCCCCGAGGTGTCCAACGGGTAAAGCGCACACGGGACACGCGGGTCCCGTTTTTGCCAACGGCAGTCGTTTGGGGGACTCGCCAGACCAGTTGGTCAAGCGTCGGAACACCGGCGTGAGCTAGCGGCGAGGCGGCCCGGCCGTTGGGCACGGCCCGTGGCCGTCGTACTCGCCCTACTTCTTCTTTTTCTTCCCCTTCTTCTTTTTCTTCTTCGTCTTCTTCTTGCTCGGGGTCGTGCCCCCACTCTTGGGGATCAGACGAGGCCGCTTCGACGCATCCCCACTCGGCTTGCCGCCGGGGAGCTTGCTCTCCTTCTTCGGCGGGTCCTTCTCGTCGGTATCCGGCAGCGAGTACCCCACGCAGCGCTTGTCCTCCTTCGAACAGGCGAAGCGAACGTGCATGTGGATCGTATGCCCGGGCTCGTGGCGGATGAGCGCGAAGTATTCCTCCGCGGATGCAGCACCCACGTCGGCCTCGGCAGCTTCTCGCAGCCAGGTCTGCTCGGTGCGGTTGAGAAAGATCGCTCGAACTTCGCTGCCGTCGATGAGGGACTTGGCGAGGAACCAGTTGCGCTCGGCGTCGAAGCCATCCCCCTCGCTGGCCTTGACCAGCCGGATGTCGATGTCCAAGCCACTCTGGTGCGATTGGTGGCCGTAGATTCGTCCGCCACGCCGAGCCGAAAGATCACCGACCACGATCGGAGCTGCCCCCGGGAACCGGTCGGCGTACGCGTGAAAACCCGCGACGACCGAAGCGATCGTCTCGGTGGTCGCAAAGGCCCGGGTCCGGTCTTCGGGCAGCGTCCACGCCTCGTCTTCGGGCAGCGGAACGCCCCAAATGAGCCGCCCGTCGTTCGGCGGACCGATCGATGAGCTCGCGCCCAGCGTCTGTGCATACAGAACCACCGGAACGCCGGCCTCGATCGGTTTGTTGGGGGGCAGCTCGGGGTTGAGCTGGGTCAACATGTCACGCGGCACCGACCAGTCGCGACTGAGATCCTGCAGGGTGGCCGGCGCAGTCGTGGTCCAGGAGATCCGATCGAAGGACGGTGCAACGCGCTCTTTCGCCTTCGCCTTCGCGGCTGCGGCCTCCGACTCGGCGGCCGTCGGCGGGGGCGCCGGGACCGCTGGGGTCTCCTCGGGCTCCTGCTCCGCGCTGTCATCGGAGCTCAAGACGAAGTACGCGGTCACGGCGAGCGCGGCGACGACGAGGAACACGACCCCTGCCAACACAGCCTCGGTGGACCCACGGCGAGGCGGCTCCGGCCGACGCGGAGGCGGCTGGGGCGTCGATGGGCCCTGGGAGTTCCACTCCCACCCCGATGACTCGGACGTTGGCTTTGCTCGGCGCATGTTCTCGAACCGCCCTGGTCATCTTGGACGCACAGGCGCGGTGGAGCATCAATTCGTACACGAAACAGGATTCTCTGCGGGATCCGCGACCAGCGCGCGGTCGCCGGAGACGCAGGAACGTGTCCGCGCGACAGCGCGTGCGAGCAGGAGCCGAGACGGGGGCGGCCGCATCGCGTATGCATGGGGCTGGATTCCGAACACAACCTGGGGCGACGCCAAGCCTTCGCCTCCGGCCTCACGGATTCCAGCATCGCGTCACTGGGCCGAGGCGACGCCCTCCATTTCGACGACACGCTCGAAGGCAACGCGGCCCACCGCGTTCGGGCGACCGCGCTGCGTATGGACGAGAGTGGGGCCCTCCGAGACGCCGGAGTCGGGCGCAACGCAGCACGGCACACCCAGATCCGTGGTGACCAGATCGCGTGGCTCGACCCGGCGAATCTTCCCGAGGGCCTTGCCCCGGTCGTGAGCCTCTTCGAGGACCTGATGCAGGCGCTCAACGAGACGGCCTACCTCGGAGCCCGCACCCTCGAATGCCAGGTGGCCGTCTATCACGAAGGACGTGGATACACGCGTCATCGTGACGCGACGACCTCCGCCTCGAGCCGCCGCGCAACTGCGATCTACTACGCCAACGACTGGCACGCCGGAGATGGTGGAGAGCTCGAACTCTGGGAAGACGCGGGCTCGAGGATGCTCGCTCCACTGAACGATCGCATGGTGTTCTTTCGCTCCCAGTGCACCGAGCACGCGGTGCGCCCGGTCGTCGGAGCACCGCGAGTGGCAGTCAGCGCGTTCATGCACAACGAATGACCGCTACTTCACCGCCTGGGCGATCAAGACGCGCACGTCGAGGCGGGAATCGGCCTGTTCGGCAAGCAGCTCTCGCACTTCGCGGAGGTGCTGTTTCTTGAAGCGCGGCGCCTGCTCCTCGCTCAGCTGCTCGAGCATGCCGCGGTAGCCGGCGTTGTAGACGATCTCCCACCAGTCGTTCTCGTCCCGAAGCTCGAAGCCAAAGTCGTGCTCCACCACCGTCGCCCCGCCCAGACCCGCCTGTTCGTAGAGCCCCTCGAGCAGTTCGGCGGAGCCAACGCGCAGCCAGGGGCGAGGTCCCGCCTCGAAGCCGAACTCTTGGTACAGGCGGATGAATGCCTCGCTGAACGGTGAGAACGAACCCAGCGAGAACGTGGAGAGGATGATGCGGCCTCCCGCTTTGGCTTGCGCAGCGAACCGCTGCAGCGTTTCGGCCATCTCTTCCACGAAGAAGATTCCGAAGCTGCACGTCACCACGTCGAATCGTTCTCCGAAGGCCAGCCCTTCGAAAGACGATCGCACGAACTGTGCGTTGTCGACGCTTGCAGCCGTGGCCTTGCTGCGGGCTTGGCTGAGCATCCCCTCCGAAAGGTCCACCCCGACAATCTGAGCGCCCGGGGCAGAACCGCACAGGGCGAGCGCAACTTTGCCGGTCCCCGTTGCCACGTCGAGCGCTTGTTCGCCATCCACGAGAGCCGCAGCCGTGGCAATCGCCTGCGCGGTCTGGTCAAACCAACGACTCCCCGGGTGGTCGTAGCCGGATGCGACCGTGTCGAACATCGCGCGAACCTTGGCTTCGATCTCGGACCGTTCCATGTCCGCCCGAGATTCTCACGGTTCTTGGGCGACCCGAAAAGGTCCGGCGTTCGCCCCGCGCACTCCATCGAAGAAGCTTCGAGGGGTACCCTCTGCCGATGCGCACCTGTGTTGCGAAACTGGTCGTTGGATTGAGCCTCGTTGGGGCCGCGGTTGGCTGCGGCGAAAGTGACGCGGCCGACACTGCCCAGACCGATACCGAGGCGTCGAGCACCACGTCCGAAATGGCGAGCACGTCTGCGAACCCCACGGCGGGTTCCGGAGGGACGACCGACCCCGGCAGCACCACGACTGGCACTGCCCCATCGAGCGGCCCGGCGACGTCCGGAACGTCGACCGAGGGAGATTCCTCCTCGAGCGGTGACCCCGCGGCATGTCCGGACGCCCCGGTTCGTACGGGTGAGTCCGTGGGCTTGCAGCTCGAGTTCGACGGTCGGACTCGCAACTACAACATGTTCGTCCCCAGCAGCTACGACGGGTCGGAGGCCACACCGCTGGTCTTCAACTTTCACGGGTTCGGCTCCAACGCCGCGCAGCAGTCCTTCTTCTCCGACCTCAACGTCGATGCCGAGGAGCGAGGCGTCATCGCCGTGTACCCCAACGGCGTCTCGAACTCGTGGAACGCCGGAGCGTGCTGCGGCGTCGCAACCGGGCGAGAGGTCGACGACGTTGGATTCGTGCGGGCACTGCTCGACGAAGTCGCTTCGACTCTGTGCATCGACCGGAGTCGTGTCTACGCCACGGGCATGTCCAATGGCGGGTTCATGTCTCACCGGCTCGCGTGCGAAGCCGCCGACATCATCACCGCCGTTGGCCCGGTCGCGGGACCGCTCGGTCTCCCACCGGAGGACTGCCAGCCAGCGCGCCCGATCCCGGTGATCCACTTTCATGGGACCGCCGACTTGGTCGTCCCCTACCCCGGAAACCTGACCGGGTTCCCACCGGTGGAGGAGTCACTCCAAGGCTGGGCGGACCGCAACGGCTGTGACCCGGAATCCTCGGTCACGCTCGAGATGGATGATGTGTCCTGCCAGAGCTGGGACGGGTGTGATGGCGACGCCACGGTGACGTTGTGCGCTCTCGCCGGCGCCGGTCACTGCTGGCCAGGTCAGGCCTTCTGCCCCTCGGGGGTCAGCTCGCTCACCGTGCGGGCAAACGCGATGATGCTCGACCTGTTCGAGCAACACACGCTGCAATAAGCCCGGGTCGACCTCACCGAACGTGCACCACGCCAGGCCGCCGGGTGGCGTACGGTGGTTGTCGATGAAGGGGAAGTTCAAGCAGGCATGGGGGATTGCGATCTGCGTCGGCGTGTTCGGCTGCGGCTCCGACGACACGGGCGCCGACACCGAGGACGCATCCGCCACGGAAACATCGTCGACCGGGGGCACCAACCCCACCGCCACCGCGTCCGGCTCCGGGAGCACGTCGAGCACCGCCACCGCCTCGAGCACCACCGCCACCGCCTCCACGAGCAGCACCACCGCTTCCACCGCGGACACAGGCTCGAGCACAGGCCCGGCCACCACCGCCTCGACTGGCGGCGAAACGACCGGCGGCGTTGGGCCCAACACCGACTTCGAGGAGATCGACGGCATCGTCGTGTTCGAGGCGGAGCACTACACCGAGCAGACCAACACCGACGAGCGTCGCCTGCGTTGGTACGAAATCTCGGTCGCCAGCGGAGACATCCCCGACGACCAGATCGATGGATGTGTCGTCGACACGCCCTGCACCGCGGACAACACCCCGCTGTGCAACCTGTACTCCGAGTGCGATGGCGATGGCCTCAGCGGCGAAGGCAATGCGCTGACGGATCCGGCCGAGGCGTCGGGCGAGACCTACCTTGAGATTCTTCCCGACAGGCGGCGCTCCGACTCAGCAAACGAAGAGCCCTCGGGCGGATTCTCCAACGTCGGCGGTCAGGTCGCGGTGCTGACCTACCGGGTGTTCTTCAACCAAACCGGGCGTTACTACGGCTACTGCCGCGCTCGAGGGCGGGGCCCGGCAGCCAACGGCCTGCACTTGGGCATCGACGGCGAGTGGCCCACGAACGACCTTGGCGACAACTCCGGGATGCGCTGGCAGTTCCCGGGCGGCTGGCGCTTCGTGAACCACCGGCGCGGCCAGAATCAGCACACCGGCGGCGTGAACATCAATGGTGTTTCTCAGGAGGACGCGAACATCTGGTTCGAGGTCGACGAGGCCGGATGGCACGACGTCCAGGTCTCGATGCGCGAAGACGGCGTGGAGATCGACAAGTTCATGTTCGTCCTCGATGCCGCCGACGCTCCGGGCGAAGACGAGCTTGGGCCGGCAGAGACGATCTACGAGGAGTAGCGCGAGGGGCGGCTCAAAGCTGCGCTTCGAATGTGGCCAGCAGCCGGGACCAAGCGCGCTCGGCCTGCGTCTCGTCGTAGACCGGCGAGTCGGTCACGCACCAGCCGTGCTGGGCCGGGTAGACCTCGATCTCGGCCTCGCGCCCTGCTGCGTCGGCAGCGGCGCGCAGGGTCGTTTTAGCCTGAGGATCGCGGTCGTCGTCGCTCTGCGCGATGCAGATCAGAGCCGCGGCGCTCATCTTCGGGAACAGTGCGTGGGGGCTGTCCTCCGTCTCCCGCACCAGCCCGCCCCCGTGAAACGAGCCGAGGGCTCCGACGCGGTCCGGCGCTGCTGCGGCCGTCCACACGGTGAACGGACCGCCCATGCAGTAGCCGGCGGTCCCGATCTTTCGCGCGGGGTCCACCTGCGGCTGCTGGTCGAGCCAAGACACGAACGTGCTCGCATCCCTCGCGATGGCTTCGCTGCTCAGCGGCTCGATCATCGGAGCGATCTTGGCCCGCCCTTCCTCGGTCCTCCATTCGGAAAACGTCTCCAGCACGGGTAGCTTGGACGAGCGGTAGTACGGGTTGACCGCGAGCACCGCGTAACCAGCCTCGGCCAAGCGCGTCGCCATCTGCTCGAACGCGCTGCGGAGTCCGGCGACGTCCGGCCAGATCAAGACCGCGGGAGAGCGACCCGTGCTCGGTGCCGCGAAGTACGCCTCTGCGGTCCCGTCCGGAGTCTCAATCGTGACGATCCGCCCGGTGACAGATGGCTGGGCTGCCGGCTGCGCGGGTCCGGCGGCGGTCGGGGTCGAGGGCGCGGCCGTTGTCGGTTTCGAAGGTCCGCAACCCACGAGCATCGCGGCACCCGCACCCATCGCGAGCTGTCGGCGCTGCATCTGCGCGGCGAGAAACGTCTCGTTTTCGGCTTCGGTCAGCTCGTCACACATCGCAGGGCTTCCGATCTCGACGAGGCGTCATCATCGGGCGCATCGTAGAGGACAACCCCGGCCCGCGACCAGCGGCCCTCACCCGAACCAGGCCTCGAGCTGCGCGTAGATGTCCGGGTGACAGAGCAGATCGAGGTGGCTGGTCTCCGGCACCACCATGGTGTGCTCGGCCGGAAACGCGAGGGTTTGCGCGGGGTCGCGGTGCTTGCCCAGCGCACTGTCGACCGGAACCAGGCCATCCCCACCGCGCCCCTTACGGCCCGCGACCGCGTAACAAGCCACCCCCTCAGGCAGCGGGACGGCGCTGCGGGTGTCGGCGCCGGGCTCGAACCTGTCGCGGCCCTCCCAATGCGCGTCGAGCACGTTGCCGT